>Ga0307373_10000469_pt1 | contig 76400 bp, 69 predicted proteins | sample OX2MG_FD_202534 | JGI IMG/M metagenome (GOLD analysis project Ga0307373, IMG submission 202534) | Soil microbial communities from Risofladan, Vaasa, Finland - OX-2 | ecosystem: Environmental > Terrestrial > Soil > Coastal area > Acid sulfate soil | place: Finland: Risofladan, Vaasa | collected...
TGGTCGGGGCGACAAGATTCGAACTTGCGACCCCTTGCACCCCATGCAAGTGCGCTACCAGGCTGCGCCACGCCCCGACCGTGGGCGGGGATGATAGCTCAAAAGAGCGGCGGATTCAGGGCGAGGCGCGGATGGCAGGCGCAGCCGGCGCACATGAGCGCAGCGGCCTTGGCGCCCTAGCGCCGCAGGATCTTGATCAGCTCTTCGAGCTCGAGGCGCATCTGGCGGATCAACTGCTGGCTTTGATTGATGTCGGTCTGCGCTTCATCGCCCATCAAGCGATTGCGCGCGCCGCCGATCGTGAAACCCTGTTCGTAGAGCAGGCCGCGGATCTGGCGAATGATCAGCACGTCTTGACGCTGGTAATAGCGGCGATTGCCGCGCCGCTTGACCGGCTTCAGCTGCGGAAATTCCTGTTCCCAGTAGCGCAGCACGTGCGGCTTGACGCCGCACAAGTCGCTGACTTCGCCGATCGTGAAGTAGCGCTTGCCGGGTATCGCCGGCAATTCGCTATTGTTGCTTGCTTCCAGCATATGCTTCGACGCGCGCCTTCAATTTCTGGCCTGGACGGAACGTGACCACGCGGCGTGCGCTGATCGGAATTTCCTCACCGGTCTTGGGATTGCGCCCCGGCCGCCGATTCTTGTCGCGCAGATCGAAATTGCCGAAGCCGGACAGTTTGACCTGCTCGCCGGAGGACAAGGCCGCGCGAATTTCCTCGAAGAACAGATCGACGAGTTCGCGCGCTTCACGCTTGTTCAGCCCCAATTGATCGAATAGGGCCTCGGCCATTTCCGCCTTGGTCAGGGCTGCCATGCTTATTGGTCTCTTATCGTGGCGCTCAAAACATCCCGCAAGCGTGCGACTACGGACGTCATCACGGCATCTGCATCGACATCAGTAAGAGTGCGGGAAGAATCCTGTAAAATCAAGCCTAAAGCGATACTTTTTCGTCCTAAATCTATCCCAGGACCGCGATAGACATCAAAGACCCGCAGGTCATTGAGGACGCCTGAAGCGCTAACACTAACATTTTCCCGCAATTGTGCCAGTGTGACGTTTTCGTCGACGACCACCGCCAGATCGCGCCGCACACTGGGGTATTTAGAAATCTTTTTGAAGGTCAGCGGCTTAGAAACGAAACATAAATTTGTTTCGATTTCAAACAGCAAGGGCGCCGGCGATATGTCAAACGCCTTCGCGACCCGTGGGTGCAGCTCCCCGAGCCAACCGACCGGCTGCTCGCCGCGCAGCAGGCGCGCGGTCCTTCCCGGCCGCAAGCAAGGGAGTTCTGCGGCCTCGAAGCGCACGGCCTCGGCATCGCCTGCCAGCGCGAACAGGGCGGCGAGATCCGCCTTGAGGTCGTAAAAATCGACCGCTTGCGCACGCTCGCCCCACTGCTCGGGCGTGCGTGCGCCGGTCGCAAGGCCGGCGAGCGTTTCGATTTCCGTCAGTTGCTCGCCGCGGACCAAGAATTTGCGGCCGATCTCGAAGAGGCGCACGCGCGCCTGTTGGCGCCGCCGATTTTCGCGGCAGACTTGCAACAGACCCGGCCACAGGGAAACGCGCATCTCGCTATTTTCGGCGGACAGCGGATTGGCGAGCGCCAATGTCGGGCTGTCCGGAAACAGCAGGCGCTGCAGCGCCGGGTCGACGAAACTGTAGGTGATGACTTCGCGATAGCCGCGATCGGCCACGGCCGTCAACAGCCGCTCGTTCGAGACCCGCGATTCGCTGGCGACGCCCGGCACTTGCGGCGCGATCGCCGGACTTTCGGCGATGCTGTCGAAGCCGCGTAGACGCGCGATTTCTTCGATCAAATCTGCTTCGATGGACAAATCGAAGCGGTGCGGCGGCGAGGCGACGCTCCAACCGTCCCCCGTGTCGAGAACGCTGTCGCTGATCGCGCCGAGCCAGCTGCGCACCTCGGCATCCTCGACGGTCGCGCCGAGCAATCGCGCCAGTCGGCTGCGGCGCAGGCGCACGCGTGCGCCGTTCGCGGCCACGCCCGCCCCTTGCACCTGCACGGGGCCCGCTTCTCCGCCGACGATCTCGAGAAGCAATGCGGTTGCCCGTTCGATGGCCCGCGGCGGCAGGCTTGGGTCGACGCCGCGCTCGAAGCGCTGCGCCGCTTCGCTGAAGAGTCCCATGCGCCGCGCCCGACCCGCGATAGCCTGCGGCGTGAAATGCGCGGCCTCGAGAAATACGTCGCTGGTCTGTTCGCTGATGGCGGTGCGCTGCCCGCCCATGATGCCGGCGAGTCCCACCGGGCCTGCGTCGTCGGCGATCGTCAGGAAATCCTCATCCAGCGCGTAATCCTTGCCGTCGAGCAAGGTGATGCGCTCGCCTGCTCTCGACCAGCGGACCGCGATGCGCCCGGCGAGGCGCGCGTGATCGTAGGCGTGCAGCGGCTGGCCGAGCTCGGCCATCACGTAATTGGTGACGTCGACGACCGGCGAAATGCTGTTGATGCCGATGCGCCGCAGCCGCTCGCGCAGCCAGAGCGGCGAGTGGGCACCGCGGCGAATCCCGCGGATCAGGCGCCCGGCAAACAGCGGGCAGGCGGCGGCAACGGCGATATCCACGGGAAATCCGCCAGGGTGGGCCGCGGGCACGGTCGGCGCCGCGTAGGTCAAATAGCGGCGCTGCTGGGCGGCGCAATAGTCGCGCGCAATCCCGAATACGCTCATGCAATCGCCCCGGTTGGGCGTCGCGTTGACCTCGAATACCGTATCGTCCAAATCCAGCGCGGCGCGCAAATCCTGGTTCAGCGCGAGTGCCTCGGGCAACTCGAGGATGCCGTCGTGCTCATCGCCGAGGCCGAGTTCGCGCGCCGAGCAGAGCATGCCCTGCGATTCCAGCCCGCGCAGCGTGGCGCGCTTGATCAGCAGATCGCCGGGCAGGAGCGCGCCGATTTTTGCGACCGCTACTTTCAGCCCGGCGCGCACATTCGACGCGCCGCAGATGATCTGCAGGCGGTCGTCGCCGTCGGTCGTCACCTCGCAAACCGACAGCCGTTCGGCATCCGGGTGGCGCGCGCACTTCAACACCGCGCCGACGACGACCCCGGAGAACGGCGGCGCAGCCGCGGCGATCGACTCGACTTCCAGCCCGGCGATCGTCAATTGCGCGCCGAGCGCGGCAGGCGATGCGCCGAGCGGCGTGAACTCCTCGAGCCAGCGCTGCGTGACTTTCACGGGAATTGCTTCAGGAACTGCAGATCGTTCTCGAAAAACAGGCGCAGGTCGTCGACGCCGTAGCGCAGCATCGAGAGGCGTTCGATACCCATGCCGAACGCGTAGCCCTGCCATTGCTCGCCGTCGATGCCCGCCGCCTCGAGGACGTTCGGGTGAATCATCCCGCAGCCGAGGATCTCGAGCCAGCCGCTCTGCTTGCAGACCCGGCAGCCGCGGCCATGGCAGAACACGCATTCGATGTCGACTTCGGCCGAAGGCTCCGTGAATGGAAAATACGAGGGCCGCAGCCGCATGCCGAGCGGCTGCTCGAAAAAGCGCTCGACGAAGGAATGCAGCATCGCCTTGAGGTTCGCGAAGCTGATCGTCTCGCCGACGACGAAGCCCTCGACCTGGTGAAACATCGGCGTGTGCGTCACGTCCGAGTCGCGGCGGTACACGCGTCCCGGCGCGATCACCGACAGCGGCGGCTTGCGCGCCTGCATCGCCCGTATCTGCACCGGCGAGGTATGGGTGCGCAACAGCCGGCCGTCGGCAAAATAAAACGTGTCGTGCATTGCCCGCGCCGGGTGATTCTGCGGAATGTTCAGCGCCTCGAAATTGTGGAAGTCGTCCTCGACCTCGGGGCCCGTCGCGACGTCGAAGCCGGCTTGCATGAAGATTTGTTCGATGCGCAAGCGGCTGCGCGTCACCGGATGCATGCCGCCCGTCTCCTGGCCGCGCCCGGGAAGCGTCACGTCGATGCCGCCGGCGGCGAGAGAGGCGGCGAGCGCGACCTGCTCGAGCGCTGCGCGGCGCGCTTCGATCGCGGCGTAGATCACCGCCTTCGCGTCGTTGATCCTCTCCCCTGCGGCCGGGCGCTCGGCGGCCGGCAGCGTGCCGAGCGTTTTCAGCCGTTCGGTCAACAGGCCCTTCTTGCCGAGAAGGCGCACGCGGATCTCCTCCAAACCGTCGACAGCGGCGGACGCGGCGATATCCGCGAGCGCCTGCCCGACCAGCGTTGTCAGCGATTCGGCGGCGGCCATGAAATGCGCGTCAGCGGGAGCGGGCGCGGAGCGGCGCGCGACGCCGATCCCTGCACCCTTCCCGGGCGTCCGTCAGGCCGCCAGGCTCGCCCTGGCTTTTTCCGCGATCGCCGTGAACGCAGGCAGATCGTGGACCGCGAGATCGGCCAAGACCTTGCGGTCGATCGCCAGGCCCGCCTTGTTCAAGCCGTCGATCAAGCGGCTGTACGACAGCCCGCTCAAGCGCGCCGCCGCATTGATGCGCGTGATCCACAACGCGCGGTATTCGCGCTTCTTTTCGCGCCGCCCGCGATACGCGTACTGTCCGGCCTTGATGACCGCCTGCTTCGCCGTGCGGAACACCTTGCGCCGGGCGTTGAAATAGCCCTTCGCTTTCTTGAGGATTTTCTTGTGCCGCCGCCCGGCGACGACGCCGCGTTTGACTCGTGCCATATTCTTTTACTCCGTTGGTCTCAAGCGTAGGGAAGCATCTGCTTGACGCGATTCTGATCGGTCTCGTGGACCTGCATCTCGCGGCGCAGCTGGCGTTTCCGCTTGCTCGGCTTTTTCGTCAGAATATGACGACGATGGGACTGGCCGCGCTTGAAGCCGTTCGCCGTTTTGCGAAAGCGCTTCGCCGCAGCCCGCTTGGTTTTCAACTTGGGCATGATCGACTCCTGATTTTTATGGCCCTGCTCGCAAGCGCGGACCGCAACCCCGAAAGTTGCCGACCGGCGCCGCTACAGGCGGGGTGACAGACCCTAGCGTCTGCCGCTCACTTCTTTTTGGGCCCGAACACCATGATCATCTGCTTGCCTTCCATCAACGGATTCTGCTCCACCACCGAATACGGGGCGAGATCCGCAGAAATCCGCGACAAGAGCTTGCGGCCGATGTCCTGGTGCACGAGCTCACGGCCACGGTAACGCAACGTCACCTTGGCCTTGTCACCCTCGGTGAGGAAGCGGACGATGTTACGCAGTTTGACCTGGTAATCGGCCTCTTCCGTGCCGGGACGAAACTTGATTTCCTTGACCTGAATCTGCTTCTGTTTACGCTTCGCCGCATGCGCCTTCTTGTTCTGTTCGAACAAGAATTTGCCGAAATCCATCACTCGAACGACCGGCGGTTCCGCCATTGGCGAGACTTCCACGAGGTCCAGTGACTGGGAGCTTGCCATCTGCAGCGCTTCCGCTCGCGACATGACTCCTGCTTGGCTTCCATCTGCCGCGATCACACGCACCGACGGTGCGGAGATCTCCTCATTGCGCCTTACGCGCTTCGACGTTGCGATACGCGATCCTCCAAAACAAGACGGCCGCGGCTCGCGACTTCCTCAGCAAGCCAGGCGGCGAGCGCGGGTAGCTCGACAACGCCCAGATCTTTGCCATTGCGCGTGCGCACGGCCAGGGTACGTCCCTCCACTTCCCGATCGCCGGCGACCAGTAGATAAGGAACGCGCTTAATTGTGTGCTCGCGGATTTTAAAGCCTACTTTCTCGTTCCTCAAGTCCGATTCTACCCGAAGCCCCTGATTTTTCAGGTTTTCCGTGACTTCTACGCAATATTTCTCTTGCCTTTCGGTAATTCCCATGACCACGGCCTGCACCGGGGCCAGCCAAGTCGGCAGCCTGCCGGCGTGGTGTTCGATCAAAATGCCGATGAACCGCTCCAGAGAGCCGAACATGGCCCGGTGTAGCATCACCGGCACATGCTTTTGGCCGTCCTCGCCGACATAGGCCGCACCGAGCCGCGCCGGCAGGTTCAGATCGACCTGCAGCGTGCCGCACTGCCAATCGCGGCCGATCGCATCGCGCAGCGCAAACTCGAGTTTCGGCCCGTAAAAGGCGCCCTCTCCAGGATTGAGGGTGGTTTCGATGCCGGCCGCTGCCGCGGCATGCCGCAATGCGGCTTCGGATTTGTCCCAGACGTCGTCGGCGCCGACCCGCTGGGCGGGGCGGTCGGAGAACTTGATGCGCACGTCGTCGAAGCCGAAATCGCGGTAGATGCTCAAGATCAATTCGGTGACCTTGACCGACTCCTCGGTAATCTGTTCGGTCGTGCAGAAGATGTGCGCGTCGTCCTGGGTGAAGGCGCGAACGCGCATCAGGCCGTGCAGCGCGCCGGACGGCTCGTAGCGGTGCACTGTGCCGAACTCCGCGAGGCGCAGCGGCAGCTCGCGATAACTGCGCAGTCCCTGCTTGAACACCTGCACGTGACCGGGACAGTTCATCGGCTTGATCGCGAAGACCCGTTCGTCGGGCGTCTTCGTCATGTACATGCTCTCGCCGAATTTCTCGACGTGTCCGGACTGGACCCATAATTCCCGGTCCATGATCTGCGGCGTGTTGACCTCCAGGTAGCCGGCGGCATTCTGGCGCTCGCGCATATAGGCGATCAGCGACTGAAACAGGGTCCAGCCCTTCGGATGCCAGAAAACCGCGCCCGGCGCCTCCTCCTGCAGGTGGAATAAGTCCAATTCCCTGCCGATGCGCCGATGATCGCGTTTTTCGGCTTCCTCGAGACGCGTCAAGTACTCCTTCAGCTGCTTCTCGTTCGCCCATGCGGTGCCGTAGATCCGCTGCAGCATCTCGTTGCGCGAGTCGCCGCGCCAGTAGGCGCCCGCCACCTTGGTCAATTTGAACGCCTTGAGTTTGCCGGTCGACGGCACGTGCGGCCCGCGGCACAGATCCTCCCAATCGCCTTGACCGTACAGACTGATCGACTCGCCGGCGGGGATCGAGGCGATGATTTGCGCCTTGTAATGTTCGCCGAGCCCTTCGAAATGCCGGACTGCCGCATCGCGCGGCAGCAGGCGCCGGCGGATCGGCAGATCCTTGGCGGCGATCTCGGCCATGCGCTTCTCGATGGCCGCCAGATCGTCGCTTGAAAACGCTCTGCGGTAGGCAAAATCGTAATAGAAACCGTCTTCGATGACCGGTCCGATCGTCACCTGCGCATCCGGATACAATTCCTGCACCGCATTGGCGAGCAAATGCGCGGTCGAATGGCGGATGACCTCGAGCCCCTGCGGGTCCTTGTCGGTGACGATGGCGACCGCGGCATCCCGCTCGACGAGATGCGACACATCGACCAAGACCCCGTCGACGCGGCCGGCAAGCGCCGCCTTGGCGAGTCCGGCGCCGATCGCCGCGGCGATCTCGGCCACCGTGACGGCGCCGTCGAAGTGGCGGCGGCTGCCGTCGGGAAGAGTGATCTCAGGCATAGGGGTGCATATTACCAAAAGGAATGCCGCGCCTTTCGGCCCGCCGGCCGTGCGCGCGCAAAAGAGGTGGTGCGCGCTAGTGGGATCGAACCACTGACCCCCACCATGTCAAGGTGATGCTCTACCGCTGAGCTAAGCGCGCGTCGGAGGCCGCGAAAGATACCGGATTCGCGCGCGCCGTGAAAGGGCAGCGAGTCGGCCGCCGCGCACTTACCCCCGCGGCCGTGCCGCGGGCCGCGCCGTAAATTGGAATTTCGACTCTCCGATCGTCAGTATATCGGCGTCATGCAGCCATTGACGGATGACCTTGCGGCCGTTCACAAAGACGCCGTTCGTGCTGTGCAGATCCTCGATGATGGCGCCCTGCGGACCGATCAATACGAGCGCATGATGGCGGCTCACCGACGAGGATTCGATCTGCATCTCGCAGCCCGTTGCCCGGCCGATGCGCGTGCGGCGGCCCAGCGCAAAGACTTGCCCGGCGTCGTCGCCGAGCCGCACGAGCTCTGCGCCGTAATCCTCCATCCCGCCGGGTTCGCCGAGGGCGCCCTCGCCGCCGCCCCATCCGTCGGCAGCCTGCATGGACGCGTGCAAACGTTCCAGCGCCGCCTTCAGGTCGTGATTTTCCCTGTCGATCGCATCCAGGCGGGCGCGCGCCCCCGTCAACTCCTCCGTCAGCTGCTGCACGGCCGTCGATTCGCTCGGAGCCGGGCCGCGGGCCGCGCGCAAATGCGCGAGCAAGACGCTCATCTCCTCATTGGTTCTCTCCGCATCGCCCTTCAGTCGGGCGATCTCGGCGGTCTGCTCGGCAAGACGCGCGGTTGCGGCAGCAAGCGCGTGCGCGAGCTGCGCCTTGTCGCGCTCGAGAGCGGCGACCTGCAGGGCCGGCCCGTCCGCTTCGGCCGCCGGCGGCACGACCGAGATGGGCAGCTCCGCGCCGGCCTCCGCGGCGGCGGTTTGCTGGCCGGCAGGCGTAACGTCTGCGGGAAGGACGCGCGTATCGCCTGCCGGAAACGGGGACGCATCGCGGGCCGGAAACATGCTGAGGAAATAGTCGAGCCGCCATGCGCGCGTCTGCAGGCACTCAAAATATGCGGTTGCCCGGGCGCGGGCGCGGCCGAGTGCGCGGCGCGCAGCGGCGAGTTCCTCGGCGTGGTCATGGTGCTGCGCGGCGTCGCCGTCGTGCTGCGCGGCGGCGGCGGAGTGCGCGGCGGCGCGCGCCTCGCGCACCTCGCGCGCCTCGCGCGCCTCGCGCGCCTCGCGCTCCCGCTGGGATTTGCGCAGCTCGGCGATCGTTGCCTCGCGCGCGCCGAGCGCATCCCGCAAGCTGCGTACCACCTCGTCTTGCCGCGCCGCCGCCTCTGCCGCCGCCCGCGCGGTCTCCCGAGGCGCATGACCGGCGCGCGCCAAATCGCTCTCGCCTTGGGGATCCCCTTGCAGCGGCACCGCATCGTCGGCGACATCCAGATCCGCCGCCGTGGGCTGCAGAAGCGGCATGGTGTCGGTGCGGTCCGGGTCCTCCCCGTCGTTCGCTCGACCGAGTTCCTCGCGCACCGCCGTGTCCTCAACCGACCAGCTTGTCTGGCACGCCGAACGCCGCCTGGCGCAGCCGGCGCAGCTCATCGCGCAGCCGCGCCGCCTCCTCGAACTCGAGATTGCGCGCGAGACGCTGCATTTCGGCTTCCAGTTTCTTGATCCGTTTCGCGGCCTGTTCCGGCGCCAGCGGCGCGTAGCCGGCGCCGCCCTGCGCACGCTCGCGCTCCTCCACCCGCCTCGCACCCTCCATCGCGTCGCCGACCGCCTTGACGATGCCGCGCGGCGTGATGCCGTGCAGCGCGTTGTATTCGATTTGCCTGGCGCGGCGCCGGTCGGTTTCGGCGATCGCCCGCTCGATCGAGCCGGTGCGTTGATCCGCGTACAGAATGGCTCTGCCCTCGATGTTGCGGGCCGCGCGGCCGATCGTCTGAATCAGCGACCCTTCGGAGCGCAAGAACCCCTCCTTGTCGGCATCCAAAATCGCCACCAGCGACACCTCCGGCATGTCGAGCCCCTCGCGCAGCAGGTTGATGCCGACGATGACATCGAATTTCCCCAAGCGCAAATCGCGGATGATCTCCGAGCGCTCGACGGTTTCTATGTCGGAATGCAGGTAACGCACCTTCACGCCGTGCTCATTCAGGTATTCGGTCAAATCCTCGGCCATGCGCTTCGTCAGGGTCGTCACCAGCACCCGCTCGTTGCGGTGCACGCGCCCGCGAATCTCGGACAGCAGGTCATCGACCTGGGCGCGCACCGGACGAATCTCCACGACCGGATCGACGAGCCCGGTCGGCCGCACGACTTGCTCGACGATCTGGCCGGAGATCTTTTTTTCGTACGCGGCAGGGGTCGCGGAGACGTAGATCGTCTGCGGCGCCATCCGCACGAACTCTTCGAAGCGCAGCGGCCGATTGTCGAGCGCCGACGGCAGGCGGAATCCGTACTCGACCAGCGTTTCCTTGCGCGAACGGTCGCCCTTGTACATCGCACCGAGCTGCGGAATCGTCTGGTGGCTCTCGTCGACGACCAGCAGCGCGTTTTCCGGGAGGTAATCGAACAAGCACGGCGGCGGTTCGCCGGCCACCCGGCCCGACAGGTATCGCGAGTAATTTTCGATGCCCGCGCAATAACCGACCTCTTGCATCATCTCCAGATCGAATGAGGTGCGCTGCTGCAAGCGCTGCGCTTCGACCAGTTTACCGGCCGCCTGCAACTCCAAGAGGCGGCCGCGCAGTTCGTCGCGTATCTCGTCGACCGCTTGATGAATGCGTTCCTTCGGCGTCACGTAATGCGTCGACGGGTAAATCGTCAGGCGAGGCATGCGGCGCACCACTTCGCCGGTCAGCGGATCGAACAGGCTGAGGTTCGTCACTTCGTCGTCGTACAATTCGACGCGCACCGCCTCGCGGTCCGATTCGGCCGGAAAGATGTCGATGACGTCGCCACGTACGCGGTAGCAGCCCTGCTGCAGATCCAACTCGTTGCGCGTGTACTGCATGTCGGCAAGGCGCCGCAGAAGCTTGCGCTGGTCGAGCCGATCGCCGCGCGACATGTGCAGCACCATGCTGAGGTAGGCCTGCGGATCGCCCAAACCGTAAATCGCCGAGACGGTCGCGACGATGATCGCATCCGGCCGTTCGAGCAGCGCCTTGGTCGCCGACAGGCGCATCTGTTCGATGTGTTCGTTGATCGAGGCGTCCTTCTCGATGAACGTGTCGGAGGCCGGCACGTAGGCCTCCGGCTGGTAGTAGTCGTAATACGACACGAAATATTCGACCGCGTTCTTCGGGAAGAACACCTTGAACTCGCCGTACAGCTGCGCCGCCAGGGTTTTGTTGTGCGCCAGCACCAGCGTCGGCCGCTGCAGCCTTTGGATCACGTTGGCGATCGTGTAGGTCTTGCCGGAACCGGTGACGCCGAGCAGCGTTTGGTGTGCCAGGCCGCTCGCGAGGCCCTCGACCAGCTTGTCGATCGCCTCGGGCTGATCGCCGGCCGGCAGATAATCCGCTTGCAACTCGAAACTCATGGCCCGCATTCTCGCATGTTGGGCGACGCCGGCGAACCTACGATCTGGCGCGCCGCCGTCCTTTTTCGTACACTGCGGCGCCCGATCCTCGCAAATAGGTGGCCCCCTTGGCCGTGTCCCTCTCCAAGCGCGTACAAAAAGTCAAACCATCGCCGACGCTCGCGGTCACCGCTCGGGCTGCGAAGCTCAAAGCCGAAGGCAAGGACATCATCGGACTCGGCGCCGGCGAACCGGATTTCGACACGCCCTCGTTCATCGCAGATGCGGGCGTGGATGCGATACGCAAGGGATTGACGCGCTACACGGCGGTCGATGGCACCGGCGAATTGAAGGACGCGATCATCGCCAAATTTGCCCGCGACAACGCACTGCGCTACGAACGCAACCAAATCGTCGTCTCTTGCGGCGCGAAGCAGACGTGTTTCAACGTCTGCGCGGCGGTTCTGGATCCGGGCGACGAATGCATCATCCCGGCACCGTATTGGGTGTCCTATCCGGACATGGCGCTGCTCGCCGACGGCGTTCCCGTCGGCGTGTATGCGGGACCCGAACAGGGCTACAAGATCACGCCGGCGCAACTCGCCGCCGCCGTCACGCCGCGCAGCAAATTGCTGTTCCTGAACAGCCCGAGCAATCCTACCGGTGCGGCTTACACCAAGGCGGAACTGCAAGCCTTCGGGGCGGTGCTCGCGAAGCACCCCCGGATCGTCGTCGCCGCGGATGAGATGTACGAGCACATCTATTGGGCGCGCGAACCCTTCACGAGCTTCGCGCAGGCGAATCCGCAGCTTTACGATCGAACCGTTACCATCAACGGCTGTTCGAAAGCCTACGCCATGACCGGCTGGCGCATCGGCTATTGCGGCGCCCCCAAGGAATTGGCGGCGGCGATGAGCACGGTGCAAGGGCAGTCGACGTCGAATGCATCCAGCATTTCGCAATACGCTGCCGCCGCCGCGTTGAACGGCGATCAGCGCTGTGTCGCGCTGATGAACGAGGCGTTCAGGGAGCGCCACGACTTCGTGGTCGCCGGCCTGAACGCGATTGCCGGCATCTCCTGCCTGCCGGGCGCGGGAACCTTCTATGCGTTCGCGAATGTCGAAGGCGCGATGCGCGCGCTCGGCCTTGCCGACGACAATGCGTTCGCCGAATACCTACTCGTCGAAGCCGGCGTCGCCGTCGTTCCGGGCAGCGGCTTCGGCGCGCCGGGCCACATGCGCATCTCCTTCGCGAGCGGCCTGAAGACGTTGGAGGATGCGCTGCAGCGCATACGCCGCGCCGTTCTGGCCGCGGTCGCCAAACGCGCCTGAACGGCCTCGCCGATGCCTGCAGCCGCGCCATTGCCTCAGGCGCCGAAAGTCGCCGCCGTAACGACAACCAGGACTGAAACGCGATGAGGTACAAGAACCTGGGGCGTACCGGCTTGAAAGTCTCCGAGCTTTGCCTCGGTTGCATGACGTTCGGCGTTGCCGAGCGCGGCGATCAACGTTGGGCGCTGCGCGAAGAGGACAGCCGCCCCTTGATCAAACAAGCCGTCGATCTTGGCATCAATTTCTTCGATACGGCCAATGTCTACTCGGACGGCACGTCCGAGGAAATTCTCGGCCGCGCCCTCAAGGATTTCATGCGCCGCGAGGAGGCCGTCGTCGCCACCAAGGTATTTTTTCCGATGAGCGCGGCGCCGAACGGCCGCGGCCTGTCGCGCAAGGCGATTTTTACGGAGATCGATGCCAGCCTGCGCCGGCTCGGCACCGACTACGTCGATCTGTACCAAGTCCATCGTTGGGACGCTACGACCCCGATCGAGGAGACCCTCGAGGCCTTGGACGACATCGTCAAGGCCGGCAAGGCGCGCTACATCGGCGCCTCCTCGATGTACGCATGGCAGTTCAGCAAGGCATTGCATGCCGCGGAACGGCACGGCTGGACGCGCTTCGTGACGATGCAGAACCATTACAACCTGCTTTACCGCGAGGAGGAACGCGAGATGATGCCGCTGTGCGTCGATCAGGGCATCGGCGTGCTGCCTTGGAGCCCTCTCGCGCGCGGGCGACTGGCGCGGCCGTGGGCCGCGCAAACGCCGCGCACGCGTACCGACCTGTACGGCAACATTCTTTACACAGCCACCGCGGCCGCCGACCGCAACATCGTCGAGCGCGTCGGCGCGCTTGCCGCCGCCAGAGGGGTGCCCCTGGCGCAGATCGCGCTCGCGTGGATCGCGCAGAAACCTTATGTGACCGCGCCGATCGTCGGCGCATCGAAGCCCGCGCACCTCGACGATGCCGTCGCGGCCCTGTCGTTGCGGCTCACCAGCGAGGAAATCGCGTCGCTGGAAACGCCTTATGCGGCGCGCGCCACCGCCGGCCATGATTGAGGCCGCGGTGGCGGCGATTCCTTGACTTCGGCGCCCGGCTTCCCGACAATCCGCGCCTCCAAACGATTCCCCGGTAGCTCAGTGGTAGAGCGACGGACTGTTAATCCGTTGGTCGGGAGTTCGAATCTCTCCCGGGGAGCCACCATCGGGCGGTCCGAGGACGACCAATCGCCTCGAGTCGCCACGCTCCATCCGTTCGAACTCCCGACAGACGAACAAGCCGAGTTCGACGCCGCCGGCGCGCAAGCGAAGGCGGCGATCGCCCTTTAGGGCGACCCCGAGCGCAAGCGAGGGGCGAAGGGGCCGCAGGCCCCGAAGTAATCTCTCCCGGGGAGCCACCATCGGGCGGTCCGAGGACGACCAATCGCCTCGAGTCGCCACGCGCTATCCGTTCGAACTCCCGACAGACGTGATGCCGGTAGAGGCCGTCAGCCGTTGATCGTGGCGGTGGCGCGATTTCCTTTCGCTTGGTACATGGCGGCATCAGCCTGATCGATCAACTCGCCGCCGCGATGGCTGACGCCGCGATATATGGTAATGCCGATGCTCGCGGTGACGACGACCATGGCGCCGTCGATCGCGTACGGCCGGGCGAGGGCCGCGTGGATTTTTGCACGGACCAATTGCGCGAATTTGGGGTCGTCGATTTCCGGCAGCATGATCAGGAATTCATCGCCGCCATATCGGCAAACGGTATCGCCGCAGCGCACACAGCGCAGCATGCGCCGCGCCGCCTGGCGCAGCAACTCATCGCCCGCCGTGTGTCCGAAGCGGTCATTGACTCCCTTGAAGCTGTCCAGGTCGAGCATCAACAACGCCCCCTGCTTTTTCGAGCGCGCGGTTTGCAAAAAGGACTGCTGCAGCCGGTCGCGCAACAACGTCCGATTGGGCAGCCCGGTCAGCGGATCATGGTAGGCATCGTGGCGTGCCCGCGCGAGCACCGCTTTCAGCTTCAGCAATTGACGTGTCAGGCGCAGGTTCGTGCGGCCGAGTTCCCGCAGCTCGCGCGCGGCGGCACGAGGCGCGCCCCGCCCGGATTTCGCGCAGGAAAGTTGTGTGCGCTTACGTACGGAATGCATGCGGGCATGGTACCGCAAGCTCGCCCTACGTCTGTGCGGGGTCGAACATATGAGGGCGAACGCCGCGGCACCGCTTGCGGTCGCGGCCTCAGCCGAGCTGCTTTGCCGAGGTTCGCGCTCGCACGGCGCCGCGGCCGCGGCTGACCGTGCCCGTGCGCGGGCGCATACCGTTCATGGTACGTTTGTATTCCCGCTTCGCGGTCGCATAGCAGGTGCAGGAAGCGGCCTCGAGTCCCGCCCGATCGATGATTGAAATGTTGCCGCGGTGGTAGCGAATCAGCTTGCGCCGGCGCAGGGCGGTCGCCGCGCGCGTGACGCCGACGCGCCGCACGCCCAACATATAGGAAAGGAACTGGTGGGTGATGTGAAAGGCATCGGCATGCGCGCGGTCGGCGGTCATCAGCAGCCAGCGGGCGAGCCGTGTCTCGACGACATGGAAACGCGTACAGGCCGCTTCCATGGACAATTGAATCATCAACACCTCGGCGTATCGATGCAGCACATTGCGCAGCGAGGCACTGCGTTGCAGTTGGCGCCGCAAGCGCAGCGCATCGACGCGCCAAGCCGTCCCTGAGCCCTGGACCAATCCCTTCAGGGGCGAGACGTCCACGCCGAGCGCGAGGGGAACACCGTACATGCCTTCGTTGCCGACCAGCCCGACCTCGAGCCCGGCGTGGCCGTCGATCGCAGTCACCAGGGAAATGATGCTGTCCACCGGAAAATACACATAGTGCAGGCGCTCTCCGGGTTCGCAGAGCACATGGCCGAACGCGAGTTCCAGGGGCTTGTCGTTGCGCAGCAGTCGCCGGCGGTCATCGCGGCTCAGCCGCGCGAGCAGCTCGTTCGGCCTCGGGGCGCGACGGCGGCTCGGGGAATCTGCCGGTATTTTCTTGATCACTGCGCATCAAAGCACGTCCCGGGGCTGCTTCGCGGTGCGATGGCGTACATACCGCCGCGTGCAAATCAAGGTTCGGCGAGGTGCGGCAGCAGGCGGTCGTATTCCCTTTTGACCACCTCGTAGCACTCGCAGGCGCGCGCTTCCAACTGCGGCCTGTCGAGCACTGCGATACGGCCTCGGCGGTAGTTGATGAGGCCGGCATCGTGCAACTTCCCGGCCGCTGCGGTGACGCCTTCGCGCCGCACGCCGAGCATGTTGGCGATCAATTCCTGCGTCATCGATAGATTGTTCGAGGGCAGCCGGTCAAGACTGATCAACAACCAGCGGCACAGCTGCTGATCGATCGTGTGGTGCCGATTGCAGACCGCGGTTTGCGCCATTTGCGTGATCAGCGCTTGCGTATAGCGCAACAACAGGTGCTGCATCGCGCCGGAGCGATGGAACTCCGCCTTCAGCAATGCCCCTGGTAGCCGGTAAGCGTTGCCCGCACTCTGCACCAGCGCCCGACTCGGCGTCGTTTCGCCGCCCATGAACAGCGAAACGCCGATGACGCCCTCCTTGCCGACAATGGCGATCTCCGCCGAGGCGCCGTCTTCCATGACGTACAGCAGCGAGACGATGCTGCTGGTGGGGAAATAGACATGCCGCAAGCGGCTTCCCGACTCGTACAACACTTCGCCCAAAGGCAGCGCCACGAACTCGAGGCGAGGCAAAATGCGCTCTCGCGCATGCGCGGGCAGCGCCCATAGGAGGGTATTCTGCAGCGGGTCAGACAACCCGCTGCCGTTGGATTTGGCAAGTTTTCCGGCTGTAGCGATTTTTGCCATTAGCTCCCTTCGTTTGACGGGGAGGCCAAGTCCGCCCCCGTGGGCCCGCTGTAATCGACCGGGGTCCGATTATACCAGACTGGCGGCGTCAGTGTGCGCAAGCGCACAAAACAGCGTGTTAGGGTTGCGGCGACGCGGCAACGCTAAATGATATATAATATATAATAATCATATAGTTATATAATTTTCATCGAATTGACATTCACGCTTTCCTACTGGCGGTCGCGCCCGCCGGGTACCGCGCGTAGACGCCGAAGGCCAAGATGACCGCGTAGCAAAGCGCGGGCACGGCGAGCGCGATCTTCAAGCTCGAGAGATCCGCCGTATGCCCGGTGATCAACGGGATGATGGCGCCGCCGACGATCGCCATGCAGATGATCCCCGAACCTTCGGCGGCGCGCGCGCCCAAGCCCTCGCAGGCGAGCGAGAATATCGTCGGGAACATGATCGAATTGCAAAGGCCGACGGCGAGCAGCGTCCAGCCCGAGCATAGTCCGGCGGTGTTCGCCGAGACGAGCAACAACAGCATCGCCATGCCCGCCACGGCCGCGAGGATCTTGCCCGGCGAGAATACGCGCAGGAAATAGGCGCCGATGAAGCGCCCCAGCATTGCGCCGCCCCAGTAATAGGGTACGTGCTTGCCGGCCTCCTCTGCGGCTACGCCGAGCACGGATGGCTGCATCAAGTAGCTCACCAGCAGCGAGCCGATCGAGACTTCCGCGCCGACGTAGAGAAAAATGCACAGCGCGCCGAGGCCGAAGCGCGTGCGGCCGAGCAGCGTGAAGGCCCGCAGGATGTTTCTCGGCGGTTCCTGTTCCTCGCGCAGCCGGTGGCGGTGCATCCAGACGAGCGCGGCGACCACCGCCAATGCGATCGCGAGCCCGAGGTAGGTGTGTTCGATGACGCGCGTCTCGGCGACGTGAAACGCGCTGAGCGCGCCTGCCGACAGCGTCGCCGGCACGACGGTGACAAGCGATCCTAAGATCAGGATCGAGCCGACGTAGGGAAACACCGTGGTACCGAGCGAATTGAAGGCCTGCGCGAACGTCAGCCGGCTATGCGCGGTTGCCGGCGCTCCGAGCATCGAGATCAGCGGATTCGCCACGACCTGCACGGTCGTGATGCCCGCGGCCAATACGAACAGCGCCAACAGGAACATGCCGAACAGGCCGGACGCCGAAGCGGGCACGAACAACAGGCAGCCGGCGGTCATCAGCGCGAGGCCGATGACCGCCGTGCGCATGTAACCGAAGCGCTCGACGACCGCCGCGGCGGGCAGCGAAATGATGAAATAGGCGGCGAAGAACGCCGACTGCACGAGCATCGCATCGGCGTAGCTCAATGTGAACAGCGCTTTGAGCTTCGGGATGATCACGTCGTTCAAGCTCGTGATGCCGCCGAAGATGAAGAACAAGGCGAAGACGAAAATACGCAGTTCGAGCGGATAGGTCGCGCCGCCGGCGGCGCCGGTACGCGCCGCGCAAGCTCGCGGTGCATCGCCGACTTCTGGTCTCATGTCGTTGGCATTCCCCGTGTGCAGCGGCCTGTGCGTACGAGCAGCGCACGATGGCCAAGAGCCATCAAGCCAATTACACTCGCCGGCACCGGGATCATACAGGATTCCATTTGTGAACCGCAGCGTCGCGATCGGCCGCATCCACGTGGATAGCAGGCTCCATGACTTCGTCTGCCGCGAGGCCATGCCGGGCAGCGGCATAGTCCAGGCGGATTTCTGGCCCGGCTTCGCCGCGCTGATCGCGGCGTTGGCGCCCGCCAACGCCGCGTTGATGAGGCGGCGCGACGAACTGCAGGCGCGGATCGACGCCTGGCACGCCGCACATCCCGGCGCCGGCTTTGAGCGGCGCGCCTATAAGGCATTCCTGCGCGAAATCGGCTATCTCGCGCCGGAAACGCAGCCATTCAGAGTCGGCACCGCCGCCGTCGACGATGAAATCGCGCAACTTGCCGGACCGCAGCTGGTCGTGCCGATCAATAACGCCCGCTACGCGCTGAACGCGGCGAACGCCCGCTGGGGCTCGCTGTACGACGCCTTGTACGGCACCGACGCCGTGGCCGATGACGGCGGCGCGGAGCGCGGCGCTGCTTACAACCCGCTGCGCGGCGAGCGCGTCATCGCGACGGCGCGCGATTTTCTCGACCGGCATTTTCCGCTCGGCGAAGGCTCGCACCGGGACGCCGTGGGTTATCGCATCGGCGCCGACGGACTCGAGATTCGCGCCGCAAGCGGCCGTACGGCCGCATTGCGCGATCGTGGCGCGCTCGCCGGCACCCGCGGCGATCCGGCGCAACCGGCCGCGGTGCTCTTGACGCACCACGGCCTGCACGTGGAAATTCGCTTCGACCGCAGCCACGCGATCGGCCGCAACGATGCGGCCGGCATCAGCGACGTCGTGCTCGAATCGGCGCTGACGACAATCCAGGACTTCGAGGACTCGGTCGCCGCGGTCGATGTCGACGACAAGCTCGTCGTCTATCGCAACTGGCTCGGACTGATGCAGGGTACGCTGCAGACCGATGTCGTCAAGGACGGCAAACGGTTCATGCGCCAATTGCATGGCGACCGTCACTATCGATCGCCGGCGGGCGCGGAACTCGTTTTGCCTGGACGCAGCCTGATGCTCGCCCGCAACGTCGGCCATCACATGCTCTCGGATGCGGTTACTCTGGACGGCCAACCGATACCGGAAACGTTCATCGACGGCGCCCTCACGGCACTGATCGGACTGCACGATTTGCAGAGCGGCGGCGCGTTGCGAAATTCCCGCCGCGGCTCGATTTACATCGTCAAGCCGAAGATGCACGGCGCCGAGGAAGTCGCGTTCGCCGATCGTCTGTTTGCCGCCATCGAGGACTTGCTCGGCATGCCGCGCTACACACTGAAAATGGGCATCATGGACGAGGAACGGCGCACCAGCTTGAATTTGGCGAACTGCATCGGCGCGGCGCGGATGCGGGTGGTGTTCATCAATACCGGATTCCTGGACCGCACCGGCGATGAGATTCATACGTCGATGCAGGCCGCGCCGGTCGCGCGCAAGGGCGAATTGAAGCAAGCCCTGTGGCTCGACGCCTACGAGCGGCAAAACGTCGACATCGGCCTCGCCTGCGGCCTGCCCGGACACGCGCAGATCGGCAAGGGCATGTGGGCGATGCCCGACTTGATGGCGGATATGCTGCGCGCAAAGATCGCGCACCCGCAAGCAGGCGCAAATACCGCTTGGGTGCCTTCGCCGACCGCCGCGACGCTCCACGCGCTGCATTATCACGCGGTCGATGTGGCACAAGTGCAGCGCGACCTCGCGCACCGCCGGCGCGCCTCGCTCGATGATATTTTGACTCCGCCGCTTGCGGACAAGCCCGCCTGGGGCGCCGCCGACATCGACGAGGAACTCAACAACAACGCGCAGAGCATCTTGGGCTACGTGGTGCGCTGGATCGATTCCGGCGTCGGTTGCTCGAAAGTGCCGGACTTCTACAATGTCGCTCTGATGGAGGACCGGGCGACTTTGCGCATCTCCAGTCAGCACGTCGCCAACTGGCTGCATCATCGCGTCTGCACGCGCGATGCGGTCATGCAGGCGCTCGGCCGCATGGCTGCGGTCGTCGACCGGCAGAACGCCGCCGACCCCGCCTATACGCCGATGAGCGCGGATCTCGAACACAGCATCGCCTTCCGGGCCGCGTGCGACCTGGTGTTCGCCGGCCGCGCGCAAAGCAACGGCTACACGGAAGCGATCCTGCACTCGCGCAGAAAAGAGAAAAAGCGGGCCGACGCCGGCGGCTGACGAAAGCCGCGCCGTGGCCGCCGATTGGACGCGGCCGCCGCCGCCCTGTACACTGCGGCAAGCTGAATCGGATCGGCGCACGGTCAGTGCCGTCCTCGGCTCGCGGTCCGTCTTCGACGCACTTCGTCATGTTCGCCATCCCTCGCTGCTGACCGCTGCGGAGCGCAAACCCTCCGCCGTGCGAGTCACCACTTTTCTCTCGTAAGGATTTCAAATGTCATTTTCCGATCTCGGGCTCCTGCCCGAATTGCTGCGTGCGGTCGCCGATAAGGGTTACGACACGCCGTCGCCGATTCAATCCCAGGCAATCCCCGCCGTACTCTGCGGCCGCGATGTATTGGCAGGCGCGCAAACCGGCACCGGCAAAACCGCCGGCTTCATATTGCCGATCCTGCAGCGCCTCAACGGCGACGCCGTCCAGGGCTCCGCGCGCGCGCCCCGGGCGCTGGTGCTGACGCCGACCCGCGAACTCGCCGCCCAGGTCGCCGAGAGCGCGCGCAGCTACGGCAAGTATCTGCGCTTGCGCACCTTTCAGGTGTTCGGCGGAGTCAACATCAATCCGCAGATCAGCGCGTTGCGCAATGGCTGCGACATTCTGGTGGCGACGCCGGGCCGCCTGCTCGATCTGGCGCAGCAGCAGGCGGTCGATTTGTCCAAGGTGCAGGTCCTGGTCCTCGACGAAGCGGATCGCATGCTCGACATGGGCTTCATTCCCGACATCCGCCGCATCATCAAATTGCTGCCGAGCAAACGCCAGAACCTGCTGTTCTCGGCGACCTATTCGGACGATATCCGCGGGCTCGCCGAGCGCCTGCTGCGCGATCCGCTGTCGGTACAGGTCGCGGCGCGCAATGCGCCGATCGAGTTGGTCGAACAGCGCGCCTACCGCGTGGCAAAGGAGCAAAAGCGCCATCTATTGGTTCACCTGATTCGCGAAGGTCGGTGGCAGCAAGTATTGATATTCACGCGCACCAAGCACGGCGCGAATCGCCTAACTCAGCAACTCGAGGATGCCGGCATACACGCCGCGGCGATCCACGGCAACAAGAGCCAGGCGGCGCGCGTCAAGGCGCTCGAAATGTTCAAACACGGTCAAGTGACCGCGCTGGTCGCGACCGAGGTCGCTGCGCGCGGCCTCGACATCAAGGAACTGCCGCAGGTCGTCAACTACGAACTGCCGAACGTCCCCGAGGATTACGTGCACCGCATCGGCCGCACCGCGCGCGCGGGCGCCACCGGCGACGCGGTATCGCTGGTCTCAGCCGACGAGAACGGCCTGCTGCGCGATATAGAGCGCGTTCTCGGACGCGCCATTCCTACCGTGCCGACTCCTGAATTCAAGATCGTCGAGAGCATTGCAAGGCCGGCGCCCGATCGAGGGCGCGCGCCCTCGGCCGCTCCTCGGCACGGCCAGCACGGCCAGCACGGCAACGCCCACGGCACGCGCGGCGGCGCGGATCGCAGCGCCAAGCACCGCCATCCGGCCGGCGGTGCGCGCGGCGGCGGACGGCAATGGCGCGGCCGCAATTCGTGAGCCCTTAGGCCACTGCCGAGGGGGCCGTGCTAATCTCGGTCCCGGGCCCTCGCGGGTGAATCTCAGCCGATCGTGTTCAGTCACTTTACGCAACTGACGCGCGCGCAGCGCAACGCCTTCCTCGCCGCATTTGCCGGCTGGTCGCTGGATGCGTTCGATTTCTTCATTTTCATCTTCTGTTTGAAGTCGATCAGCGTCGAATTCCGCACCGACGTCAAATCGGTCGCGGAAGGCATCTTCCTTACCCTGGCCTTCCGCCCGCTCGGTGCGCTGCTGTTCGGTTGGCTGGCCGAGAAATACGGCCGGCGGCCGATCCTGATGATCAATGTCGTCAGTTTCGCGGTGGTGGAATTCGCGAGCGCCTTCGCGCCGAATCTGGCGACGCTGCTCGCATTGCGCGCGCTGTTCGGTTTCGCGATGGGCGGCGAGTGGGGCGTCGGCGCGGCGCTCGCTCTGGAGACGCTGCCCGCCAAAGGACGCGGGTTCTTTTCGGGCCTGCTGCAGGAGGGATACGTCGTCGGCTACTTGCTGGCCTCGGTCGCCTTCGCGTTCCTGTTCGTTCACGTCGGCTGGCGCGGCATGTTCATTCTCGGCGGCGTGCCGGCGTTGTTGGCGCTTTACATCAACATGTCGGTCGAGGAGTCGCCGAGCTGGACGGCGGGCGCCGCGCCGCAGCGCGCATCGGCGCGGCAGATCTGGACGGCCTGCCGGGAGCATTTGCCGACGCTGACCTTTATGGTGGTGCTGATGGCCTGCTTTAACGCCTTCGCGCACGGCTCGCAGGACCTTTATCCGACCTTCCTGCAAACCCAACACGGCTTCTCCGCGAAGACGACCGGCGGCATCGCGATCGTCATGAATATCGGCGCCTTCCTCGGAGGCGTCTTCTTCGGGTCGGTGTCGGAGCGCATCGGCCGCAAGCGCGCGATCGTCATCGCCGCGGCGCTCGCGCTGCCGCTGATTCCGCTGTGGGCGTATTCGCAACACGCGCTGATGCTCGCGCTCGGCGGGTTTCTGATGCAATTCATGGTGCAGGGCGCATGGGGCATCGTGCCGGCGTACCTGAACGAGTTGTCGCCGCCGTCGGTGCGCGCGATTCTGCCGGGCTTTGCCTACCAGCTCGGCAATTTGGCGATGTCCAAGATGGGTCCCCTGCAGGCGGGCATCGCCGAGGCGCACGGCGGAGACTATGCGTACATCTTCGCATGGACGATTGCGCTGGTCGCGCCGGCGCTGATCGTCGTCACCGCGCTCGGTCCCGAAGCGCGCGGCCGGACGCTGTGAGGGAAACGCCCGGCGCTCAGATCGTCGCGGCCAGCTTTTTCAGATACGCGGCGAAATCCGTCCCCAGGCTCGCGTGCTTCAGGCCGTATTCGACCGTCGCCTGCAGATAGCCGAGCTTGCTGCCGCAATCGTAGCGCTTGCCTTCGAACTCGAACGCATGCACCGTTTCGCGCCGCATCAGACTCGCGATACCGTCGGTCAATTGAATCTCGCCGCCCGCGCCGGCGCCGATTTGCGCCAAATCGTCGAAAATGGACGCCGACAGCAGATATCGGCCGACCACCGCGAGGGTCGACTGCGCGAGATGCGGCTGCGGCTTCTCGACGATGTGCGACATCTTGCCGATGCGCCCCGTGGCGCCTCGCTCGAGCGAGACGATGCCGTACTTGTCGGTGTCCTCCCGGGGCACGTTCTGCACGCCGAGGATGCTGCCGCCATGGGTACGGAATACCTCGACCATCTGCTTCAAACAAGGGACTTGCGCATCGATCAAGTCGTCGGCCAGATGCACCATGAACGGCGCGTCGCCGACGACCGGCCGGGCGCATAGCACCGCATGGCCCAAACCGAGGGGCGCCGGCTGTCGGATGTAAACGCAAGTCGCCCACGGCGGCAGTATCCCGCGCAGAGCGTCGAGCAATTCCTGCTTGCCCTGGACTTGCAGCACCGCTTCGAGTTCGGCATTGGTGTCGAAGTGATCCTCGATCGCGCGCTTCGAGCTGCCGGTGATGAACACCAGCGTGTCGGCGCCGGCCGCGAGCGCTTCGTCGACGGCATACTGGATCAGCGGCTTATCGACGATCGGCAGCATCTCCTTCGGACTCGCCTTGGTCGCGGGAAGAAAGCGGGTGCCGCGTCCGGCAACCGGGAATACCACAGTCTTGACGGCTTTATGTGTCATGCACGCAATGAACTCGGAAATAAACGCGAATGATAGCGGATTTCGGTGCAGCCGCGCCGCTCCTAGCGCAGCTTGACGACGACGCAGGTCTCGAAACTGTCCCAGGAATGGCATCCCGGACACTGCCAATAGAATCGACGCGCCGCGAAGCCGCAGTCGCCGCAACGGTAGGTCTCCGCCCGCGCCAGCAAAGCGCCGATTTCGGCGGCGACGTATTCGAACGGCGCGCCGCCCGCCGCCTGGCGCACCGCTTGCAGGGCGGGTTCCCGCGCGATGACCTTGTCGATCGATTCACGCAGCGGCGGCGCATGCGCCAGCGAAATCGCGAGAGCCGCGAACACCAAACCCTTCAGTTCGCCGAATTCGCGCGTCTCGGCCCACCGCACCAATCCCTGAAGCACGCTGTCGCGTCCGGACTCGCCGGCCAAGCTCAGCAAGTGCGCAAGTTCGTCGTACAGCAGCCGCGGCGACTCCTGCAGCGCCCAGGTGAGCAAGCGGACCGCGAGCGCCGTTTGCCCTTCGCGCTCGGCGATCTGCGCGCGCAGCAGCGCGGCACGCGGGAACGGCGACGCCTCGCGCCTCGCCTCGCGCAGCAGCCGGCGGGCCTCGACCGGGTCGCCGCGCTCGAGCCGATAGGTCGCGAGTTCGCAAAGATAGTGCGCGGCGACGGAGCGCGGCGGCGCCGAAGCGAGCGCCGCCAGCTGCCGATAGGTATCGAGCGCCTGCGGCCAGTCACGTTGCCGCTCGTAGATGCCGCGCAGCGCCTCGAGCGCCCTGCCTCGCAGACGCGTTCCCTCGGAGATTTGCCGGAACAAGCCTTCCGCGCGGTCGAGCACGCCGGCACGCAGGTAATCCTGCGCGAGCGCGAGCAGCGCCTGCTCGCGATGCTCCGGCGCAAGCGCCCGCGCCAGCAAGTTGCGATGCACGCGGATCGCGCGCTCTACTTCGCCGCGGCGCCGGTACAAGCTGCCGAGCGCGAAATGCGTCTCCAAGGTATCGGGGTTCGTGTCCATCAGCTTCAGGAAAGTGTCCAACGCCCGGTCCGGCTGTTCGCTGATCAGATAGTCCAGCCCGGCAAGGTAGTCGGCGTGAAATAGGCGCAAGCGACGCGGCCAGCGCCTGCCCCAGCCGAAATGACCCGCGAGTATGCCGATCACCAGCGCGGCGACGACCAGCATGGCCCAGGCGATCGGCGGGATTTCTGACATATTGCCGTGGCCGTCTTGCCAGCCCGGCGCGTTCAGTCGCGGATCGGTTGGCCGGCGCCGTCGTTGACGCGCTCGCGCAGATCCTTGCCCGGTTTGAAATGCGGGACGTGCTTGCCGGCGAGCGCCACCGCCTCGCCGGTTTTCGGATTGCGTCCCTGGCGCGGCGGACGGAAATGCAGGGAAAAGCTGCCGAAACCGCGGATCTCTATGCGTTCACCCGTCGCCAGCGCGTCGCTCATGATTTCGAGCAACTGCTTGACGGCGAGCTCCACGTCCTTCGCCGGCAAGTGCTTCTGCTTCGCTGAAATAATTTCGATGAGTTCCGATTTCGTCATGATCGATCCATGCGCATCGTTGGTCATATTTGCGGCGCCGAGCCGCCGCCGCGCGCTCGCCTGATCCTCTCAATCCTGACCCGTAATCTGCTCTTTCAGCAGGTCTCCCAGGCTGGTTCCGGTCGGCGAGTCGGTGCGGTAGCTCTGCATCGCTTCCTGCTCGTCGTGAATGTCCTTGGCCTTGATCGACAGCGCAATGCTGCGCCCCTTGCGGTCCACGCCGGTGAACTTCGCCTCCACTTCCTCGCCCACCTTCAGCAGGACGCGGGCATCCTCGACCCGATCGCGCGACAGCTCCGAGGCGCGCAGCTGCCCGTCGACGCCGTTGCCGAGGTCGATCACCGCACCCTTGGCGTCGACTTCGCGCACCACGCCGCGGACGATGCTGCCCTTCGGATGTTCGGCGATATAGGCCGAAAATGGATCCTTCGCCAACTGCTTGATGCCGAGGCTGATGCGCTCGCGTTCCGGATCGATCGACAGGACCATTGCATCGACCTGCTGCGCCTTCTGATAACTGCGCACCGCCTCCTCGCCCGGCATGTCCCAGGAGATGTCGGAGAGGTGCACGAGACCGTCGATGCCGCCGGCGAGGCCGATGAATATGCCGAAATCCGTGATCGACTTGATCTGCCCGCTGACTTTGTCGCCGCGGTTGTAATTCTCGGCGAATTCCTTCCACGGGTTGGTTTTGCACTGTTTGATGCCGAGGCTGATGCGGCGCCGCTCCTCGTCGATGTCCAGCACCATGACCTCGATTTCCTGGCCGACGTGCACGACCTTCGCCGGGTTCACGTTCTTGTTGGTCCAATCCATCTCGGAAACATGCACCAACCCCTCGACGCCTTCTTCGATCTCGACGAAGCAGCCGTAGTCGGCGATGTTGGTCACCTTGCCGAAGAGGCGCGTATTCGCCGGGTAGCGGCGCGCGATGTTCTGCCACGGATCGGCGCCCAGCTGTTTGAGTCCCAGGGAAACCCGCTGCCGCTCGCGGTCGAATTTCAGGATGCGGACGTCGATTTCCTCGCCGACCTTGACGATCTCGGAGGGATGCTTGACGCGCTTCCATGCCATGTCGGTGATATGCAGCAAACCGTCGATGCCGCCGAGATCGACGAACGCGCCGTAATCGGTGAGATTCTTGACGACGCCCTTGACGGCCGCTCCCTCCTGCAAATTATCGAGAAGCGCGGAGCGCTCCGCGCTGTATTCCTGCTCGACCACCGCGCGCCGCGAGACGACGACGTTGTTGCGCTTTTGGTCGAGCTTGATGACCTTGAATTCGAGCGGCTTGTTCTCGAGATAGGACGGATCGCGCACCGGGCGCACATCTACCAAGGAACCCGGCAGGAATGCGCGGACGTTGTCGATCTCGACCGTGAATCCGCCCTTGACCCGACCGGTGATCACGCCGATGACGATTTCCTGCTTTTCGAACGATTGTTCCAGCCGCGTCCAGGTGCGCGCGCGCTTGGCCTTTTCCCGCGACAGGCGCGTCTCGCCGGAGCCGTCCTCGACGCTGTCCAGCGCAACCTCGACGGTTTCGCCGACGGCCACCTCGATCTCACCCTTTTCGTTCTTGAATTGGTCGGCCGGAATCACGGCCTCGGACTTCAATCCGACATTGACGATGACGTAGTCCTGGCCGACTTCGACGATCAGTCCGTTGAGTATCGTGCCCGGACGAATTCTCTGGCTGGCAATGCTCTGTTCAAACAGTTCCGCAAAACTTTCTGTCATGTGGTCTCTAGTGCGAGCCCCGGAGGGCCCGATGTTTTCCCCGGCACGGTTCCCGTGTGCCGCAGGGGTTGCAAGTATTGCGGCGATCGTTCCATGATCACCGCGCCCTAAATAGTCAGCCGCCCGCGGGCGATCTGCAAAATGCGTTCGACCACCGCCTCGACCGGCATAGCCGTCGTGTCGAGCCTGACGGCGTCCGCGCTCGCGACCAGAGGCGACGCGGCGCGCGTTTTGTCGCGCAAGTCGCGCTCCGCTATCTCCAGCGAAAGGGCGGCAAGGTTAGCAGTAACCCCTTGTTCTTTCAACTGCTTATGGCGTCGCGCCGCGCGCTCCGCGGCGCTCGCGGTGAGAAAAATTTTCACCGGCGCCTCGGGGAAGACGACCGTGCCCATGTCTCGGCCGTCGGCGACCAGGCCGGGCGGGGCCGCAAAGCGGCGCTGACGGTCCAATAAGGCGGCGCGGACGGCGGGAATCGCCGCAACGATGGACGCATCGTTGCCGGCCTGTTCGGTCCGGATGCCCTTGGTGACGTTGCGGCCGCCCAAGCAGACCGCCTCCCGGCCGCCCGCGGCGGAGCCGAAGCGCACCTGCAAGCCGGCCGCAATCCTCGCCAGCGCGAGTGCATCGCCGAGATCGACCCCGGCCTCGCGGGCGGCCAGCGCGACCAGCCGGTACAGGGCGCCGCTATCGAGCAGGGCCCAGCCGAGCGCCTGCGCCACCGCTCGACTGACCGTACCCTTGCCGGCGCCCGAAGGCCCGTCGATCGCGATGACGGGCGCCGCGCTCACCACGCGCCCCGCGCGCCCCGCGCTCACCGCGCGCACCGCGCGCGCCCCGCGCTCACCGCGCGCACCGCGCGGCCGGCGCCCTTCAGGACTCGCGGACATCGAACCCGACGCTCCGCGCCAAGGCGACGAAATCGGGGAACGAGGTAGCGACGTTGGCCACGTCGCGGATCCTGATCGGCGCGCGCGCGCGCAGGCTCGCAACCGCGAAGGACATCGCCACGCGATGATCGCCGCAACTGTCGACTTCGCCGCCGCCGAACGCCGCACCGTCGCCGCCGCCGCCGATGCGCATGCCGTCCGCGAGCACCGTATGGGCAACGCCGAGCGCCGCGAACCCGGCGCCCATCGCCGCAATTCGGTCGCTCTCCTTGACTCGCAGTTCCTCGGCGCCGCTGATCAGCGTCTCGCCGTGCGCGCAGGCCGCAGCGACGAACAATACCGGCAACTCGTCGATCGCGAGCGGCACGAACGCGGCCGGTACCTCGATGCCGCGCAGCGTCGAGCGGCGCACCCGCAAATCGGCGACAGGTTCGGAGCCGCTGGCGCGCGGATTCAGCAATTCGATGCCGCCGCCCATGCGGCGCAGGATCTCGAGCAGGCCGATGCGCGACGGATTCACACCGACGTTCTCGATCAGCAAACCTCGATCGTCCGCGGCGAGCAGCGCCGCGACGATAAAGAACGCGGCCGACGAGAAATCGCCCGGTATCTGCAAACGCTGCGCGGCGAGGCGCGCCGGCGGATGCACGCGAACGGTCAAATCGTCGGTCTCGACGCGCACGCCGAAGCTGCGCAGCATGCGTTCGCTGTGATCGCGCGAGACCGCCGGCGAGATCACGGTGCTCGCCCCCCCCGCGTACAGTCCGGCGAGCAGGATCGCCGATTTGACCTGGGCGCTCGCGACCGGCATGCGGTATTCGATCGGCCGCAATCGGCGGCCGCCGACGATCTGCACGGGCGGCGTGCCGCCGATCGTGCGCACATCGGCGCCCATCGCGCGCAACGGCGCCGCGACACGCTCCATTGGCCGGCGCATCAGCGAGGAGTCGCCGATCAGCAGCGAATCGAATTGCTGCGCGCACAGCAGACCGGTGAAAAGGCGCATCGCCGTGCCGGCGTTGCCCAGGTCGAGTGCCGCGGCCGGGCGGCGCAAGCCGTGCATGCCCGCGCCGTCGATGACGACGTGGGTCGGCCTCGGCTGCTCGATCGGGACACCCAAGGCGCGCATCGCGCGCATGCTCGCCAGGCAATCCGCGCTCGGCAAGAAGCCGCTGACCTCGCTGCGTCCCTCGGCGATGCCGGCGAGCATCAGCGCCCTATGCGAAATCGACTTGTCACCCGGAACGGTCATGCTGCCCGCGAGCGCGCGCGCCGGAAGCGCCTCGTAGCTTTGCATCACATGACTGCCCGCGGATAGGACCCCAGGATCTTGAACAGGGAGGCGCGCTCCTCGAGCGCGGCGAGCGCCGCGGCGACCGCCGGGTCGGTGCAGTGCCCCTCGACGTCGACGAAGAAAACATAATCCCATTTGCGCCGGCGCGAGGGGCGCGACTCGATTCTGGTCATGTTCACTTTGTGTTCGGCCAACGGCTCGAGCAGCCGGAACAGCGCGCCGGCGCCGGCGGTGTCCGCGGCGGACAGCAGCAGGGTCGTCTTGTCGGCGCCGCTCGCCTCGAACAGCTTGCGGCCGACCACCAAAAACCGCGTGGTGTTGTCCGGCCGGTCCTCGATTTCGTTCGCCAGCAGATTCAGGCCGTAGATCTCCGCGGCCGCGCGGCCCGCGATCGCCGCCGTGCCGCGCTCGTCGCGTGCGCGGCGCGCGCCTTCGGCGTTGCTGGAAACGGCGACTCGCTCGGCGTCGGCGAGCTGCTCGTCGAGCCATCCGCGGCACTGCGCCAGCGCCTGCGGGTGCGCGCACACGCGTTTGATGGGGTCGAGTCCCGCCATGCGTCCCATCAGGTGATGGTGAATCCGCAGCTCGACCTCGCCGCAAATCTTCAGCGGCGAATTCAGAAACATATCCAGCGTGTGATTGACCGTGCCCTCGCTCGAATTCTCGATCGGCACGACCCCGAAATCGGCGCTGCCGGACTCGACCTCGCGAAACACCTCGTCGATCGCCGGCAGCGGCAAGGCGCGGACCGAGGAGCCGAATTGCTTGAATACCGCCGCCTGCGTGAAGGTGCCCTCCGGACCGAGGAAGGCCACTTTCAAGGGTTCCTGCTGGGCGAGGCAGGCGGACATGATCTCGCGGAACAAACGCGCGATTTCCTCGTCGCGCAACGGCCCGCGGTTGCGGCGCAGCGCTTTTCTGAGCACCTGCGCCTCGCGCTCGGGACGATAGAAATCCACGGTCTTGCCGGCCGCCGTCTTCGAAATGCCGACGAGCTGCGCGCAGCGCGCGCGCTCGTTCAGCAGGGCGTGGATGCGCTCGTCAATGTCGTCGATGCTGCCGCGGATGCCGTCGAGATCCGCCGCGGCGGGTTTGACACCGGGCCGCGATTTCGCGGCCTTGCGTTTAGCTGTCGCCATGGCCATCCTCGCTCAAGCGCGTTCGCGCTCAAAATAGCGCATGAACTCGATCAAAGCCGCGACGCCGTCGATCGGCATCGCATTGTATATGCTCGCGCGCATGCCGCCGGCGATCCGGTGTCCCTGCAAATTCTTCAAGCCGGCGGCGTCCGCCTGCCGCAGGAATTCTGTATCTAGCTGCGGCCGCGTCAGTTGGAAGGTGACATTCATCCGCGAGCGCGCATCGGCGGCAACGGTGTTGCGGTAGAGGCTCGAGCCGTCGATCGCCGCGTATAATTTCTCGGCCTTCAAGCGGTTGCGTTCTGCGATCGCCGCGAGTCCACCGCGCGCCTTCAACCATTTGAATACCAGTCCGGCCATGTACCAGGAGAAGGTCGGCGGCGTGTTCAGCATCGACCCCGCGGCGGCCACCGCCCGATATTCGAAGACTGTCGGCGTTCCGGGCCGCGCCCTGCCGATCAAGTCTTCGCGCACTATGACGATGGTGAGGCCGGCCGGGCCGATGTTTTTCTGCGCTCCCGCATAGATCAATCCAAATTGCGTCACGTCGAGCGGCCGGGACAATATGTTCGACGACATGTCCGCGACCAACGGCACGCCGGCCTGCGGTACATAGCCGAACTCGACGCCGCCGATCGTCTCGTTCGGCGTGTAATGCAGGTACTGCGCCGCGCCGCTGAAGGCGAGTTGCGATTGCGCGGGAACCGACGTGTATGCGCCGCCGGCGTCGCCGGCGACGTGCACGCGGCAATGGCGCTGCGCCTCCTGCATCGCCTTCTTCGACCAATGGCCGGTATCGATGAAATCGACGGTGGCGCCCGGCGCGGTCAAGTTCATCGGAACTGCGGAGAATTGCGCGCTCGCCCCGCCTTGCAGGAACAGCACCTTGTAGGTGTCGGGTATCGCCAGCAGCTCGCGCAGATCCGCCTCGGCCTGCGCCGCCACCCGCATGAACGCCTTGCTGCGGTGGCTGATCTCCATGACCGACGTGCCGTCGTGGTTCCAGTCGAGCAGTTCGTCGCGCGCCTCCTCCAGGACTTCGAGCGGCAGCGCGGCGGGCCCCGCGGCGAAATTATAGACGCGCACCGCGCCGAGCCCTTAAGAGGCGTCCGCGGGAACGTCGGGATCGGACTCCGGAGCGTCGGCGGCCCCTTGCGCATCGCCGCTCAAACCCTCGATACGCTCCAATCCGGAAAGTTGATCGCCCAATTCCAGACGCATCAGGCGCACGCCCTGCGTGTTGCGCCCGACCACCGAAATGTCCTTGACCGGAGTGCGTACCAGCGTGCCGCCTTGGCTCATCAGCATGATCTCATCGTCCGCCTTGACCTGCAGGGCGCCGACCAGGCGGCCGTTGCGCTCGCTGCCTTGCAGCGCAATGACGCCCTGGCCGCCGCGGCCGTGCCGCGGGAAGTCCTCGAGCGGCGTCAGTTTGCCGTAGCCGTTCTCCGAGGCGGTCAGAATGCAGCCGGCATCCGCCACGATCAGCGCATTGACGTGCTGGGCGGCGCCCAAACGCACTCCGCGCACGCCGGCCGCCTCGCGGCCCATCGGCCGCACCTCGTCCTCGCCGAAGCGGATCGCCTTGCCGCCGCTCGTGAACAGAAGAATGTCGCGCAAGCCGTCGGTGATCGCTGCGCCGATCAGCTGGTCGCCTGGATCTAGCGCAACCGCGATGATGCCGCTCGCGCGCGGCCGCGAGAACAGTGCCAGCGGGGTTTTCTTGACGGTGCCGAAACTGGTCGCCATGAAGACGAATTTGCCTTCCTCGAACTCCTTGATCGACAGCATCGCGCTGATGCGCTCGCCCTCTTGGAGCGGCAGCAGATTGACGATCGGTTTGCCGCGCGAACCGCGGCTCGCCTGCGGCAATTGGTAGACCCTCAGCCAATAAACCTTGCCGCGATCGGAGAAACACAGCAGCGTGTCGTGCGTGTTGGCGACGAACAGCATGTCGATGAAATCCTCGTCCTTGACGCTGGTCGCGGCCTTGCCGCGGCCGCCGCGCCGCTGCGCCTGATAATCCGACACCGGTTGCGCCTTGGCGTAGCCGCTGTGCGAGAGCGTCACCACCACGTCTTCCGGGGATATCAAGTCCTCGATCGTCAAGTCCTCGTGATTGCTGACGATCTCGGTGCGCCGCGCATCGGCGAAGGTGTCGCGGATGTACTCGAGTTCCTGCCGAATGACCGCGAGCAGCCGTTCCGGCCGCGCCAATATGTCGCTTAAATCGCGGATCAGCGTCAACAGCTCCTGGAACTCCGCGATGATCTTGTCCTGTTCGAGTCCGGTCAGCCGATTCAGGCGCATATCCAAGATCGCCTGCGCCTGGGTCTCGGTGAGCCGGTAGCCGCCCTCGATCAGGCCGAACCCGCCGCTCTCGCCCGCCGGGCGCGTGCTGGTCTCGCCCGCGCGCGCGAGCATTTCCGGAACCGACCCGCCGGCCCACAGGCCGGCCGCCAACGCGCTCTTCGCCTCGGCCGGCGACGGCGATGCCTTGATCGTGGCGATGATCGCATCGATGTTGGCGAGCGCGATCGCCAGACCCTCGAGAATGTGGCCGCGGTCGCGCGCCTTGCGCAGCTCGTGGACGGTGCGTCTGGTGACGACTTCGCGCCGGTGGCGCAAAAAAGCGTCGAGCATCGCCTTCAGGGACAACAGCCGCGGCTGGCCATCGACCAAGGCAACCATGTTGATGCCGAACACGGTCTCCATCGGCGTCTGCGCAAACAGATTGTTGAGGAGGATCTCGGCGATCTCGCCGCGCTTCATTTCGATGACGACGCGCATGCCGTCCTTGTCCGATTCGTCGCGCAAGCCGTCCGAAGCGATCCCGTCGATCTGCTTATCGCGCACCAAATCGGCGATGCGCTCGATCAGCCGCGCCTTGTTCACCTGGTAAGGCAACTCGGTGATGATGATCGCCTGGCGATCGCCCCTGCCGACGTCCTCGAAATGCGTACGGGCGCGCACATGCAGGCGCCCGCGTCCGCTCTTGTAGGCGAGCACGATCTCCTGTGCGCCGTTGATCAGGCCGGCGGTGGGAAAATCCGGACCGGGCACGATCTGCATCAGCTGCGCGAGCGTTAACTCCGGATCCTCGATCAGCGCGATGCAGGCGCTGACGATCTCGCCCAAATTGTGCGGCGGAATGTTGGTGGCCATGCCGACCGCGATGCCGGACGACCCATTGACCAGGAGGTTCGGTACGCGCGTCGGCAGCACCGAGGGCTCGCTTTCCGACTCGTCGTAGTTCGGCACGAAATCGACGGTTTCCTTGTCGATATCGGCGAGCAGCTCCTGCGCGATTTTCGACATGCGCACTTCCGTGTAGCGCATCGCCGCCGGCGGGTCGCCGTCGACCGAGCCGAAATTGCCCTGGCCGTCGACCAGCAGGTAGCGCATCGAAAACGGCTGCGCCATGCGCACGATCGCGTCGTACACGGAAATGTCGCCGTGCGGGTGATACTTGCCGATGACGTCGCCGACGACGCGCGCGGATTTCTTGTAAGCCTTGTTCCAATCGTTGCCGAGTTCGCGCATCGCGTGCAGCACGCGCCGGTGAACGGGCTTCAGGCCGTCGCGCACGTCGGGCAGTGCGCGCCCGATGATCACGCTCATCGCATAATCCAAATAGGATTTGCGCATCTCGTCTTCGAGATTGACGGGCAATATTTCGCGTGCGATCTCGGCCATTTGCGAGAGTCCGGAGGGCTTAGCTTAGGCTGTCAAACAACGGGGTTATGTGCGGCGAGCGATCGTCTGTACATGCGCCGATTCTAGCACAGAATGCACGCCTGCTTCAGCCTGCCCGCAGCGTGACGGGCGCATTAGCCGATATACTTGACACATGCACGAGGAGCTCGTCGATTTGCGCATTGACGCACGCTGGGTCGCGCCGACCGCGGTCGCCGAACGGCCGCATCATCTGCTGTTGCCCGGCCTCGTCAACGCGCATACGCACGCCGCGCTCGCACTTGACGGCGAGATCGGTACCCTGGTCGCCGGGAAATGGGCCGACGTATGCTGCCTCGATCTGTCCGGGCCGACGACGCCGGCGTCCGGCGAACCGCTGGCGCAGTTGGTTTTCTGCGGCGGACGTGACATCGTGACCGATGTCTGGGTGGCCGGGCGGCAACTGGTCGCCGCGGGGCGCCTGACGCGCCTCGATTGGGCGAGCTTAGCGGCCCGCGCGCCACTGGGCGAAAGCTGCGACGACTGGAGGATGAAACCGATGGCTGTCCCGAACAACAACGTCGATCCCGCGGAACTGGCAAAATTCGACGACATGGCGCAGAACTGGTGGGATCCACGGGGCTCCTCGAAACCCCTCCACGATCTGAATCCGCTGCGCCTGGAATACCTGCGGGGCATCGCCGGCCTCGACGACAAGGAGGTCGTCGACGTCGGCTGCGGCGGCGGCATTCTGTCCGAGGCGATGGCCCGCGGCGGCGGGCGGGTGCTCGGCATCGATCTTGCGCCGGCGGTGCTCGAAGTCGCCGGCTTGCATGCGCAGCAGACGCAGACTGCGGTGAGCTACCGGGCGATCTCGGCCGAGGCGCTCGCCGCGGAGCGTCCGCAGTCTTTCGATCTGGTCACGTGCATGGAAACGCTCGAACACGTGCCGGACCCCTGCGCCACGCTGCGCGCACTCGCCGCGCTGTTGCGCCCGGAGGGCGATCTCGTCGTCTCCACGCTGCACCGAAATTGGCGCTCATTTCTTGTCGCAATCGTCGGCGCCGAGCACGTCGCGCGCGTCTTGCCGCCCGGCACGCACGAGTACCTGAAGTTCATCCGCCCGTCGGAACTCGCAAAATGGGGACGGGCCGCGGGCCTCGAGTTGCGCGATTTGACCGGCATCGCCTACAACCCGCTGACGCGCTCGTTCCGGCTGTCGGCGCAGACGACGGTCAACTACCTCGCGCATTTCCGCCGTGACGCGATCTGAAGCGGCGCCGCTGCGCGCGGTGCTGTTCGATTTGGACGGCACGCTGCTCGACACCGCCCCCGACATGCACCGCGCGCTGAACGCCCTGCTGGCCGAACAGAATCGCGCCGCGCTGCCGTTGGCGGCGGTGCGGCCGCGCGTCAGCCACGGCGCCGCGGGCGTCGTCCGGGTCGGCTTTGCCGAAGCCGGCGAGGCGCAATTTCGCATGCTGCAGCGGCGCTTCCTGGAGATTTACGCGGCGGCGCTGTGCGTCGAGACGACGCTCTTTGCCGGCATGGACGCGGTCTTCGACGGCCTCGCCGCGCGCCGCCTGGCGGCCGGCGTCGTCACCAACAAGGCGGCGCGGTTCACCGAGCCGCTGCTGCAGCAACTCGGATTGCGGGCGCGCCTTGCCTGCGTCGTCAGCGGCGACACCGTCGCGCAGCGCAAGCCCCATCCGCTGCCGCTGCTGCACGCGGCCGAACTGCTCGGCGCCGCTCCCGGCGAATGCATTTATGCCGGCGACGCGGAGCGCGACGTACAAGCCGCGCATGCGGCCGGCATGCAGGCGCTGATCGCCCGCTACGGCTATCTGCACGCCGACGACGACGCCGACGCCTGGGGCGGCGACGGCGACGTCGCCGCCCCGGTGGAAATTCTCGCCTGGATCGATCGCAGCGGGCGCCTATGATCATCGGCGCCGCCATCCTCGTATTTCTCGCCGGCGCGTTGCTCGGCGCGTTGCTCGGCGCGTTGCTCGGCGCGCGGTTCGGCGCGCCGTTCGGACTCTTTTCGCGCGCGCGCATCAAAACCGAACAGGCGCTGGCCGCCGGTCGCGATCAGGCGCTCGAACGGGCGCGCGAGCAGTTGCAGGCGGTCTTCGGCGAACTCGCCAGGGAGTCGCTGCGCAGCAACAGCGAAGTGTTCCTGCAAATAGCGCGCGAGCGCCTGGCCGGCCAACAGAAGGACGCCGAGGTCGCGCTCAAGGAGCGCGAAACCGCCATCGAAGCGATCGTCGGGCCGATACGCGCGGCGCTCGAAAAGAGCGAGGCGCAGCTGCAGTCCTTGGAACGCGGCCGGATCGACGCGTTCGCGACGATAAAAAGCCAAATGGAGTCGATGGCGAGCAGCCAGACGCTGCTGTCGCGCGAGACGCGCAATCTGGTCGGCGCGCTGCGCCGGCCCGATGTCCGCGGCCAGTGGGGCGAGATCACGCTGCGGCGCGTGGTCGAACTCTCCGGCATGACGGCGCACGTCGACTTCAGCGTGCAGCCGCATCAGCCGACCGAGTCGGGGGCGGTGCGCCCGGACATGATCGTGCACATGCCCGAACGGCGCGACATCGTCGTCGACGTCAAAACACCGCTGGATGCCTATCTTTCGGCGGTCGAGGCGCAGGAGGAGGAGGAAAAAAAGGCGCATTTGCGGCGTCACGCGCAGGCCGTCAGCGCGAGAATACGCGAGTTGGCGGCGAAGCAGTACTGGTCGCAGTTCGAGCACAGCCCCGACTTCGTCGTGCTGTTCTTGCCGGGCGATCAATTCCTCTCGGCCGCACTGCAGGAAAACCCCTACTTGATCGACGAGGCCCTGCGGCAAAACGTCATGCTGGCGACGCCGACGAGCCTCGCCGCACTTCTCAAAGCGGTCGCCTACGGCTGGAAGCAATCGGTATTGGCGGACAACGCCGTCGAAGTGCGCAAGCTCGGCGAAGACCTGTACAAGCGGCTGAGCGTCTTCGCGGAACATCTCGGCAAGCTCGGCAAATCCTTGGGAATGAGCGTCGACGCGTTCAACAGGGCGGTCGGATCGCTCGAACAGCAAATCCTGCCGGCGGCGCGCCGCTTTCCGGAGCTCGGGCTGCGCGTCAACCGGGAAATCGAGCCCATCGAGCCGCTCGCAAACTTGACGCGCACGCCGCGAACCGCGAGCCTCGCCGAAGAGGACGACCTCGAAGGCGGCCCCTAGAGCCGGCACCGCGTGAACGAACACGGAGAACCAATGTCGGTAGCGATGGATCCGAAGGAGTTCAAGGCGCGTCCCGACACACTCGAGGGACGCACGATCTTGATCACGGGCGCGAGCGGCGGCTTGGGCCGCGCGCTCGCGCTAGACTGCGCGCGCGCCGGCGCGAGCGTGATTCTCTCGGGCCGCAACCTCGCGAAGCTCGAGAGCGCCTACGATCAGATCGCCGCCTTGGGAGCCGCCGAGCCGGCGCTGGCGCCGCTCGACCTCGCCGCCGCCACCGCGGCGGACTACGACGCCCTGGCGGCGACCGTGGAGCGCGAATACGGCAAGCTGGACGGATTGGTGCACGCCGCCGCGCTGCTCGGCGACCGCAGTCCCCTGGCCAATTACGACGTGCCGACCTGGTGCCGCGTGCTGCACGTCAACTTGACGGCGCCGTTCATACTGACGCAGGTTCTGCTGCCCTGCTTGCGCAAATCCGCACACGCCTCGGTCATTTTCGCGAGCAGCGGCGTCGTCAAAAGCCCGCGGCCGTTCTGGGGCGCCTACGCGGTCTCGAAAGTCGGTTTGGAAGCGGTGCGCGGCATGCTCTGCGAGGAACTCGCGGCCATCAGCAAAGTGCGCTTCAACAGCGTGAACCCCGGGCCGATGCGTACCGCGATGCGCCTCGCCGCCTATCCGGGCGAGGATCCGAACACGCTGCCGGCGCCCGAATCGGTAACCGGCGCATTTCTCTACCTGCTGAGCGCCGCCGGCGCCGCCATCGACGGCCGGTATTTCGACGCGCAATAGCGCCTGCGAGCCGGCGAGCCGCGCGCCCTGCCCGGTGACTGCGCCGCCGGGGCCTGTGCGGCGAAGGCCTTACGGCGCCGGCGCGGATTGCGCCGCCCGCGACGGCGCATCGATTTCCTCGATCAGGGCGCCGCGTTCGGCGCCGCTCATCGCCCGCGAGTGTCCGCGCGGCAGTTCGCGCGTGAGCCGGATGGGTCCGAAGCGCACCCGCATCAGCCGGCTGACGATGATGCCGCGTGCCGCCCACCAGTGGCGCACCAAAGGCGAGCGGGTCGAACGCACCGTGACGTAGAGCCAGTGATTGAGTCCCGCGCCGTATTGGGCGTCGGCCTGCAAAATATTCATCGCCTCGCCGTCGCAATCGGCGGCTGTGCGAAATTCCTCGACCAGGCCGTCGTTGAGCGGGCCGCGCACGCGCAATGCATAGTCCTGCGTGAGCCCGTGCGCACCCTGCGAGACGCGATGCGCCCAGGAACCGTCGTCGGAAAGGATTTCCAGGCCGCCATCGACCGGCGGCAGCGGCTGGATTGCAAGCCAGCGGCCGGCCGACCGCGGCAGGCGCAGATGCTCGGCGGCGCGCGAGGTCGCCGCTTTCAAGTCGAGCGCATCGCCCGGTGAACGGTGATAGAGCAGCACCTGCGCGTCCCCGCCGGCCGGCACGCGCCAGCGCACCGGGCGGCCGTCGAGGGTGATGCGATCGCGCGCCAGCAGTTTGGCGCCGAGCGGGGGTACGGCGCCGTTGACCAGCAAGCGGCCCTCGCGAATCCAGCGCTCCACTTCGCGGCGCGATCCGACGCCCGACGCCGCCAGCACTTTTTGCACGCGCTCGGCCGGCGGCGATGCGCCGCGGGGCGGGCGCGGGTCGCCGCGGGTGGGGCGCGCACGCATCTAGCTCGTGCGGTCGGCTGCGGCCGCCGCCGCCGGCGGCGCGGCGATCCCTTCGGCGCCCGGCAGGATCAATTGCAGACGCAAGTCCTCGAGCTCCTTGAGCTCTGCGAGAGTCGGCAGATCGTCGAGTTTCTTCAGCCCGAAATAGTCCAGGAACTCGCGGGTCGTGGCGAGCAGCTCGGGTTTGCCGGGCACGTCGCGATGGCCGACGACGCGGATCCATTGGCGCTCGAGCAAGGTCTTGATGATGTTGGGATTGACGACGACGCCGCGGATTTGCTCGATTTCGCCGCGCGTGATCGGCTGCCGGTAGGCGATCAGCGCCAGCGTCTCGAGCAAGGCGCGCGAGTATTTCCCCGGGCGTTCCACCCACAGCCTCGAGACCGGCTCGGCGACCGCCGCGCTGACCTGAATCCGGTAGCCGCTCGCGACTTCCGTCAATTCCACGCCGCGCGAAACATAGTCCGCGCGCAGCGCGGCGAGCGCAGCCTGCACCTCCGCGGCGTTCGCGCCGTCGCGTTCGTCGAATACGGCGAGCAGATCGTCGATCGACAGCGGGCGACCGGCGGCGAGCAGTGCCGCTTCGACCACGTTCTTCACGTACGGTTCGTTCATTTACGGTCTCTCGAGCGCATCGTTGGCCGCGGGCTCGTCGGCGATCAGCGTCCTGCGGTTGGCGGCACTGGCGATGCGCACGTGCAGCGGCGCGAAAGGCGCGGCCTGCGCGATCTCGATGTATCCCTCGCGCAGCAGCTCCAAGAGCGCGACGAAGGTCACGGTGACGCCGCGGCGTCCCTCGTCGGCTCGAAACAAATGCACAAAATCGACGAACTCATGCGACCCGAGCGCCGCCAGGACGTCCGTCATGCGCTGCCGCACCGACAACGGCTCGCGCTGTACGTGGTGATGCGCGAACATCTCGCTGCGCGCCAGCACTTCCTGGAACGCGCTCAGCATCTCCTGCAGCGTCACCTGCGGGGGCATGCGCACGACCTTGGGTGCCGTGATTTCCACGGCCGCCATCCATGTGTCGCGCTGCAGGCGCGGCAGGCGGTCGATGGCTTCGGCCGCGCGCTTGAAGCGCTCGTACTCCTGCAGCCTGCGCACCAACTCAGCGCGCGGATCGGCATCTTCGGCCGCCACATCGCCCTGCACCCTCGGCAGCAGCATCCGCGACTTTATCTCGGCGAGCGTCGCCGCCATCAGCAAATATTCCCCGGCGAGTTCCAGTTGCAGCACCTGCATCAGTTCGATGTAGCGCGTGTACTGGCGCGTGATTTCGGCGATCGGGATATCGAGGATGTCGAGATTCTGGCGTCGGATCAGATAGAGCAGCATGTCGAGCGGCCCCTCGAAAGCCTCGAGAAATATCTCGAGCGCCTGCGGCGGGATATACAGATCGCGGGGCATCTCGGTGATCGGCTGGCCGTCGACCACCGCAAACGGCATCTCCGCCTGCGCGGGGACGAGACTCGGCGGGGTAAGCGGCGCCGGCTCGGCGTTTTCCGCGAGGGTCAACTGCGGCTTCATCGGTAATTCATGGACATGGCTTGGCGCACGACGTCCAAGGTATCGCGCGCAACGTCGCGTGCGCGCTCGCAGCCCTGCGCGATGATACCGCGGACGAGTTCCGGATTCTCTTCGAATTCCTGGGCGCGCTTGGTGACCGCGGATATCTCGGCGACGATCTTTTCGATCAGCGGCGTCTTGCATTCCAGGCAGCCGATTCCGGCGCTGCGACAGCCTTTCTGCACCCACGCCCGGGTTGCCTCATCCGAATATATCTTGTGCAAATCCCACACCGGACATTTTTCCGGATCGCCGGGATCGGTACGGCGCATGCGCGCCGGATCGGTTTGCATCGTCTTCAGTTTTTTGACCACGGCATCCGGGTCCTCGCGCAGTCCGATCGTATTGCCGTAGGATTTCGACATCTTGCGGCCGTCGAGCCCCGGAACCTTCGGAGTGGCCGTCAGCAGCACGTCCGGCTCCGGCAGCACCGCGATGCCCGCGCCCTCGAGAAACCCGAGCAGGCGGTCGCGGTCGGCCACCGTCAGCCGCGCGTTCGATACGACCAGCGCATGCGCCCTGGCGAGCGCCTCGCCATCGCCCTGCTCCTGAAATTCCTTGCGCAAGGTTCGGTAGAGCGCGGCGTTGCGCGATCCGAGGCTCTTGATCGCCTTGTCGACTTTCTGCTCGAATTCCGGCTCGCGGCCGTAAATGTGATTGAAGCGGCGGGCGATTTCGCGCGTGATCTCGATGTGCGCCACCTGATCCTCGCCCACCGGCACGAATTGCGGCCGGTACATCAGGATGTCCGCGGACTGCAGCACCGGATAGCCGAGAAAGCCGTAGGTGGCGAGTTCCCGGTCGGCGAGCTGCGCCTGCTGATCCTTGTACGACGGCACCCGCTCGAGCCAACCCAAGGGCGTGAGCATCGACAGCAGCAGATGCAATTCCGCGTGTTCCGGCACCTTCGATTGAATGAACAGAGTCGCGACGCCGGGGTTGAGTCCCGCGGCGAGCCAGTCGATCGCCATCGTCCACACGTACTCTTCGATCCGCGACGTATCCTCGTAGCCGGTCGTCAGGGCGTGCCAATCGGCGATGAAGAAATAGCACTCGTATTGGTACTGCAGCTCGATCCAATTCTTCAGCGCGCCGTGATAGTTGCCGAGATGCAGCATGCCGGTCGGGCGCATACCGGAAAGCACGCGCCGATTCTGTAAGGTCGTGCTCATGCCGGGTTGCCGAGCAGCGCGCCGATGACGTGGCCGACGACCCGGTAGGCCGGATCGAACAACCAGCCGAACAGACCGACAGCGGCGAGCCCGAGGACGATGAAGAATCCCACGGGTTCGAGGCGCTCCAGGCGGGCGGCGAGCGGCGGCGGCAGCAAGCCGCCGAGCACGCGGCCGCCGTCGAGCGGCGGAACCGGCAGAAGATTGAATAGTGCAAGCACGACGTTGATGATGATGCCCGCCTGCGCCATCAAGGCGATCCAGCCGACCAAAGTGACCGAGCCGTTCATGTGCGCAACCGATAGCAAAGCGACGCACCAAACGCCGGCCATCGCCACGTTCGCTGCGGGACCGGCCAAAGCGACCAGGATCATTGCGCGCCGCGGATTGCGCAAGGCGCGCGTCGCCACAGGCACGGGCTTGGCCCAGCCGATCAGGGGTCCGCCGATCGCCAGCAAGATCGCCGGTACGAGCACCGTGCCCACCGGATCGATATGCCGCAACGGGTTCAGACTCAAGCGGCCGAGCAGCTCAGCCGTGCGGTCGCCGAAATAGCGCGCCGCCCAACCATGGGCAACTTCGTGCAAAGTGATCGCGAAGAGGACCGGAATAGCCCAAATCGAGATCTTTGTAAGAAACGCAGTTAAATCCAATGGTTACACTCATTTTAAAGAATTAACATCAAGATAAGAACGAGAGTCGCCCGGTCATTATACGGTCGCCGCGTCGACAAAGGGACCGACATCGCCGCGGCCGGCGCGGATGACGACGGCGCGATCCGCGGAGATGTCGATCACCGTCGTCGGCACCAGGCCGCAATTGCCGCCGTCCAATACCATGTCGACGCGGCCGGCGAGCGCCTCATAGATCTCCTTCGCGTCGGTGCGCGGCAATTCCTCGCCGGGCAGCAGCAAGGTCGAACTCATGATCGGCTCGCCCAACTCGGCGAGCAGCATGCCGGTCAGCGGATGATCCGGGACGCGCAGACCGATGGTACCGCGCCTTTCGTGCTTCAAGCGCCGCGGCGTCTGCCGCGAGGCCTTCAAAATGAAGGTATAGGGTCCCGGCGTCGAGGCGCGCAGCAGGCGGTATTGCCAGTTGTCGACCAACGCATATCTGGCCACTTCCGCGAGGTCCCGGCAAACCAAGGTGAAGTGATGATGCCGGTCCACTTCGCGGATATCGCTGATCCGCTGCAGCGCCGCCTTGTCGCCGATGTGGCAGCCGAGTGCGTAGCACGAATCGGTCGGGTAGACCAGCACGCCGCCGGCGCGCAGTACGCCGACCGCCTGGCGCACGAAACGCCGCTGCGGAGAGACCGGATGCAGTTGCAGGTAGATGCTCATCGTCGTTGCTATAATACGTGGATGAATCCATTGCTCGAATGGCTGCCGCTGCTGCTGTTTTTCACGGCATTCAAACTCTACGGCATCTACATTGGCACGGCTGCACTGATGATCGGCTGCGTCGCGCTGATGCTCGCGCACCGCGTGCGTACCGGCCGCTACAAGACGCTGCATGTGCTCACCGCGGCCGTGGCGCTGATCCTCGGCGCCGCGACGCTGCTGCTGCATGACAAACGCTTCATCCAGTGGAAACCCACCGTGCTGTTCGGCCTCGCGGCCTGCGCCTTCCTCGGCAGCTCCCTGTTCGGCCGGCAGCCGCTCGCACGCCGCGTGCTCGAGGGCATCTATCCCGAGCGGTTGGCCGTTGCGGCACGCACCTGGCTGCTGATCAACGCCCTGTGGGGCGCCTGGTTCGCGTTTCTCGCGGCCCTCAACATCTACGTCGCCCGGCATTTCTCCGACGCGGTTTGGGTCAATTTCAAGGTCTTCGGCCTGACGCTGGCGATGATGCTCTTCTTGGTGCCGCAAGTGTTCTGGTTGTACGGCAAATCCAAGGCTGCGGCCGCGGAACAGAGTTGAGGCGCCGTGCATCGCGCATCTCGTGAACAGCGGCTGCGCGAAAAGCTGCAGGCGGCTTTCAGTCCGCAAGAGCTCACGATCATCGATGACAGCCCACGGCATGCCGGCCACGCCGGCGCCGCCGGCGGCCTGGGGCATTTCCGCATCGTCATCGTCGCCGCGGCCTTTCAGGGCTTGACGGCGCTTGCCCGGCATCGCAAGGTTTATGCGGCCGTCGGCGACATGCTGGAGACGGACATTCACGCCCTGAACGTCGAGGCGCGCGCTCCGGCCGAGCGCGCAGCGCGCTGACGGACGGCGGCGACGATAGGTTTTGAGACTTGGCGCGGCACGGGATACACTGCGCCGCAGCCGCTTGGGCCGATGCCGGCATGACGGCCCGTCGCGTTCGGTTTCCATGAACCTATCAAGGTGTTTCCCCGTTAGAGGATTCCAATGAGCCAAATTCGCCCGACAGCACCGACGCGCCTGGTTGGCGTCGCCGCACTCACGATTTTGCTGGCGGCCTGCGCCAAGACGCCGCAAACCGCGACCCCGGCGGCGGCGAAAGCCGCGGGCCCGACGCCGGTCGCCGTCGTCAACGGCACGCCGATATCGCGCATCGACTATGATTTTTACGTCAAATCGCTGACCGGCGGCAAAAGCCCCGCGCAATTGACTGCGCAACAGCAGGGGCTGGTCCTCGATGAAATGATCAGCATGCAGCTGATGGCGGCGCAGGCCGTGAAGGATGGCCTCGACAAGAATCAAGAGACCGCGGCGCAGATCGAGGTGGCGCGCATGCATTTGCTTGCCGACGCCGAATCGCGAAAATATCTGCAGGGCAAGGCGCCGACCGATCAGGAACTGCATGCCGAGTACGCCAGTGCGATCGCCGGCATGGACAAGACCGAGTACCGCGCGCGTCACATCCTGGTGGCAAGCCAGGCGCTTGCGCAGGAGTTGACGAAGAAGATCAAGGCCGGCGCCGATTTTGCGCAACTTGCCAAGACCGAATCGATCGATCCCTCCAAAACCAACGGCGGGGAGTTGGGCTGGTTCGATGTATCGCGGATGGTCAAGCCGTTTGCCGACGCGGTCGAGTCCTTGAAGAAGGGCGAAGTCACCCCGCAACCCGTACAAACCCAGTACGGCTGGCACATCATCCAGCTCGAAGATACCCGGCCGGTTACTCCGCCGCCTTTCGATCAGGTCAAGCAACAGGTCGGCAACCGCGTCATACAGAAGAAACTGCAGGCGTATGTCGCGCAATTGAAGAAGACGGCGGTCATCCAGAAGAATCTCTGAGCGCGTCGATCCGCGGCTGAACGTCAGCCGGCCAGCAATTTCAGAAACGCGGCTTCGTCGAGAATCGCGACCCCCGCCGCCCGCGCCTTATCGAGCTTGGAGCCAGGCTGCGCGCCGGCGACCACATAGGCGGTTTTTTTGGAGATGCCGGCGGACACCTTGCCGCCTTGCAGAGCGATCGCCCGCGCGGCAGCCTCGCGCGAGTGGCTTGCGAGCGTGCCGGTCAGCACGAAAGTCTTGCCCGCCAAGCGGCCGCGGCGATTGCCGGCGGCGGCCGGCCAGCGGACGCCGCTCGCCAGCAGCCGCTCGAGCATCGCCGCATTTTGCGGGTCGCGAAAATACGCAACGACGTGCGCGGCGATGGTCGGTCCCACGTCGGCGACCGCCTGGACGTCGCTCTCGCTTGCCTCGCGCAAGGCCTGCAGATTGCCGAAATGGTCGGCGAGCGCAGCAGCCGTCGCCTCGCCGACGTCGCGAATGCCGAGCGCATTGAGAAACCGCGGCAAGCTGGTATGTTTCGCCGCATCGATCGCCGCCCGCAATTTGCCCGCCGATTTTTCCCCCATGCGTTCCAGTTCGGCGAGCTTGGCCGGATCCAGGTCGAACAAGTCGGCGGGGGTACGCACGAGCCCGGCGTCGATCAACTGATCGACCAGCTTGTCGCCGAGCCCTTGGATATCGAGGGCGCGGCGCGACGCGAAATGCTTGATTTCCTCTTTGCGTTGCGCGGCGCAATTGCGCCCGCCGCTGCAGCGCGCGGCCGCCTGCGCGGGCTCGCGCACCACCGGCGATCCGCAGACCGGGCAGGCCTTGGGCAATTGCACGGCGCGCGCCTGCGGCGGGCGCCGTTCGAGCAGCACGGCCGCGACTTCCGGGATCACGTCGCCGGCGCGGCGCACGACGACGGTATCGCCGATACGCACATCCTTGCGCGCCAATTCGTCGATGTTGTGCAAAGTCGCGTTGCTGACCGTGACGCCGCCGACGTGCACCGCGGCGAGCCGCGCCACCGGGGTCAACACGCCTGTGCGGCCGACTTGAAATGTTATTTCACGCACCGTCGTCAAGGCCTCTTCGGCGGGAAACTTGTGCGCGATCGCCCAGCGCGGTGCCCGCGAGACGAAGCCGAGTTGGCGCTGCATTTCCAGATCGTCCACTTTGTAGACGACCCCGTCGATCTGATACGGCAGCTTGGCGCGCGCAGCGCCGATCTCCCGGAAATACGCCAAGCACGCGTCGATCGACTGGACGGCGCGCACCTCTGGACAGATCCGAAAGCCCCAGCGCCGCAGAACCTGCAGTATTTCGCCCTGCCGGGGCGGCAGCGCGCCGCCCTCGACGAAACCCACGCCGTAGATGAACAGGTCGAGCGGCCGCGATGCGCTGATCCGCGGGTCGAGCTGGCGCAGGCTGCCGGCGGCCGCGTTGCGCGGATTGACGAAGGTTTTCTCGCCGCGAGCCGCCGCCTGCGAATTGAAGTCCTGGAAGCCGGCGATCGGCATGAACACCTCGCCGCGCACTTCGAGTATGCGCGGCACCTCGGGCGCCCGCAGCTTCAACGGCAGTGAGCGGATGGTCTTCAGGTTCAGCGTGATGTCCTCGCCTTTTTCGCCGTCGCCGCGGGTCGCGGCGCGCACGAATGAGCCGCCTTCGTAGGTTGCGCTGACGGCGAGCCCGTCGAGCTTGGGTTCGGCGGAATAGCTCACCGACTGCGGATTCGCGAACCGCTCGCGGATGCGCCGGTCGAAAATACGGACTTCCGCGTCGCTGAAGGCGTTGTCGAGGGACAGCATTGGAAGACGATGGCGCACCTCGGCAAACGCGGACAGCGGCGCGGTGCCGACGCGCTGGGTCGGCGAATCTGCGACAATCAACCGCGGGAACTCCGTCTCCAAAGATTGCAGCTCGCGCATGCGTGCATCGAATTCATGGTCTGATACCGCCGGATCGTCGAGCGCGTAGTAGCGGTAATTGTAGTCCTCGATCAGCGCGCGCAGTTCAGCCGCCCGCTTCGCCGCCCGTGCATCCGCCATCCTCTTGCCGCGGGCGCTCACCGCATGCGTCCGCTCAAGTCAGCTCGGCCTGGAAGCGCGCCGCCTCCTCCCGCAGCGCCGCGGCGCGCTGCGGCGAGAGCGGCATGCCCTTGGCGTCCTGCACCATGCCGGTCAGGCTTTCGGCGAGCCGGCGTGCGGTCGCTATCAAGGCTTCGACCGTTTGCACCGGATCGAGCGGTCCGGGCAGCACCGCGAATGCGGTGATGCCGTGAAAATCCTGGTTCGCCATGCGCTCCTTGTCGAAGCTGCCCGGCTCCACCAGACTCGCGACGCAGAACATGCTGCGGCCATCGACGTGATTGCGGTGAAACACCTGGTAGCGGCCGTACGCAAGACCCTGCAGTTCCAGCGCCTCCAGCAATTTCGTTCCGGGCCAGCGCTCGGTGGCCAACGCGCATATGCGCAAGGAAATGATTTTCTGGCGTTCGCTGGCATTGGCGTTCGGCTGCGCAAGCGGTGCGAACCGATCGCTGTGGTCGGTGCGCGGCTCGACCCGGGGCGTCGGCCGCGCTGTGCTCGGCGTGCTCGGCGCGGGCGGCTGCGCAGCCGCTGACGGCCGCTGCGCCGCCGGCGGTGGGCCGGATGGCGGCGGGCTCGACGGCGGCGCCGGTGCGCGCGCGCTTGCGGCGCGCGCTTCGCCGCTCTGGCCGTCGTCGAAATTCGCACTGATGCCGAAAGCCTCGGACACGTGATTCGGCGGTCCCGGCACGATGACCATCGGCGTATCCAACACCGGCACTTTATCGAAATCCGCCGTTCTGATGCGTAAGGGATCGAGAGGCGATACCGGCCATTCGCGCGCCGCGGTCGGCGCGGCGCCCGGCCGCGCGGCCGCGGCCGCGGTCGGGGTCGCGCTCGCTACGGGCGGGTAGGCTGCGACCTGCGGCGGCGCCAGATCGCGCAGGTCGAAATTGCCCTGCGCCTGTCCCGTCCGGCGGGTGCCGCGCCACCAGATGCCGCCGATCAGCAGCAGCCCCAATGCCAACAATATCCAGCGCAACTCGGCCAATTGCGGCAACTCCCTACATCGCCGCCATGCGCACTGCCTCGTCGACATCGACGGCAACCACGCGCGAAACTCCCGGCTCGTTCATCGTCACACCGACGAGTTGCGATGCCAGTTCCATCGTACTCCTGTTGTGCGTAATGAATATGAACTGAATATTGCGCGACATGTCGCGAACGATATCGCAGAAACGGCCGACATTGTTCTCGTCGAGCGGCGCGTCCACTTCGTCCAGCAGGCAAAACGGCGCCGGGTTCAAATCGAAGATCGCGAATACCAAGGCGACCGCGGCCAGCGCCTTTTCGCCTCCCGACAGCTGGCTGATCGTGCTGTTGCGTTTTCCCGGCGGACGCGCCATCACGGAGATGCCGGCGGCCTGCGAATCCTCGCCGGTCATTTCCAGATACGCGTGCCCGCCGCCGAACAGACGCGGAAATTTCTCCTTGAGGCCGGCATTGACGCGCTCGAACGTATCCTGAAAGCGGCTGCGCGTCTCGCGGTCGATCTTGCGCATCGCCGATTCCAGCGTCTCCAGCGCGTCCGTCAAATCCTTGAATTGGCGGTCCAAGTATTCCTTGCGCTCGGACTGCTCCTTGAATTCGCCGATCGCCGCCAAATTGACCTGGCCCAAGCGCTCGATCTTCGCGTTGGTCTCCTGTAGGTCGGATTCCCAGGCCTCCGCGGAGGCATCCGCCGGCAGTCCGGCGACCAAGGCGGCGAATTCGAACGTCGTCGCGGCGAGTTGTTCACCGATGCTCTCGCGGCGGACACGCACTTGGCCGGCAACCAGGCGCGCTTCGGCAAGCGCCGCGCGGGCGGCCTCGACGCGCTGTTCGATCGCCGCGCGTTGCGCGTCGCGTTGACGCAGGCCTGCGTCGAGATCCTCGGCGGCGAGCCGCGCCGCATGCAATTCGCCTTCCACCAGACTTCGGCGCTGCAGCGCCGCTTCCATCTCTCCCTGCAGCGCGAGCTGCGGCTCATCGCCGTCGGCGAGCTGCGCCGCCAGCTCGTCGCGCCGCTGCAACAGGCTCTGCAGCTGCTGTTCCACCCGCAGCAAGCCGGCGCCCAGGGAATCGTGCATGGAGCGCCGCGATTCGACCCGCACGGCGAGCTCGCGCGCCGCCTGCTGCGCGGCCTGTGCCGCCGCGCGCGCCGCAGCCAAATCCGCCCGCAGCCGGCCGCGTGCCGCTTCCAGATCCGTGCGCTGAGGCGCCAATGCGGCCAGCGCATCGATGGCGCTTTGCATTCGCGCGCGCGCGCTGCGCACGTCGAGATCGGCGCGCTGCAGCGCGGCGCGTAGATCGGCGAGCTCGGTGTCCAACTGGCCCAGTCGGCGCGCCGCGTCCTCTGCGCGCGCGCGGGCGGTGTCGTGCGTCGCGCGGCGGTCCGAATGCTCGCGGTGCAGCCGGTTGACCTCGTCTTGCAGCTGCTCGCGCCTATCTTCCCGCTCGCGCACGCGCTCGTGCGTCGCTCGGTGCCGGCGTTCGAGTGCCGCGAGCTCCTCGGCCAGCCGCGCGGCTCGCTGGCGCACTTCGCGCAGCGACTCCTCGCGTTCGATGACGCCTTGACGCGGATCGGGCTCGCGCGACACGCGCAGCCAGTCGCGTCCAAGCCAGAGGCCGTCGCGCGTGACGAGCGACTCACCGGGTGCGAGGCCCGCTCGGCGCCGCAGCGCGTCGTGCAAGCTGGCCGCGGTTTCCACCGAGGACAGCAGCGAGCCGAGGACCGCGGCGCCCTGTACCTTCGATTGCAAGGACTGCGCCGCGGCGGCCGCGGCCGGAGCGTGATCGTCGACGATCGCCAAATGGCCGCCGTCGAAGCTCTCCAGCATGGCGGCCACCGCGTCCACGCCGTCGACGCAAACCGCCTCCAAATACGAGCCCAGCACGGTTTCCACGGCGCGCTCCCAACCGCGCTCGACGCGCAGCTGCTGCGCCAGCCTCGGCTTTTGATCGAGCGCCTGGGATTTCAGCCATTGCACCACCTTGCCGGAGGCTTTGCCGAGCGCTGCCTGCTGCAGGGCCTCGGTGGAGACTTGCTCGCTCACCACCGCCTGCCAACGGGACCGCAGATCATCGACGGCCTTTGCCTGATCGCGTTCGAGCTCGCGCGCCGAACCCAGCTCCGCGAGGAGAATTTGCAAACTTTCTTGGGCGCTTTGACCGGCCGCTTCGGCCTGCGCCGTCCGGTCGGCCAACGTCTCCAGAGGGTCCGCGGGCTTCAGTGCGGCCAACTGCGCATGCTCGCCGCGGCGCCGCTCGATCTGTTCGAGCAACTGCCGCTGCTGGTTGTCGAGCTGCTCTATGCGCGCGCGCTCGACCTGCGTTTGCCGCTCGCCGAGCGCGGCGGCCGCGGCGTAGGTGTCCCAGGCCTGCTGCCATGCGGCCAGGGCCTGCTCGCCCTGCTCCAGAGCGAGCCGCGCGGACTGCTCGCCCTCATGCGCTGCCTGCAGCCCCGGCTGCAACGTCGCCAATTCGGCGCGCAGCGCCTCGACCTGGTCGCGGTCGCGGCGCATGCCGTCGCGCAACTCCTGGACCTGCACGCCGGCGAGTTCCAGATCTGAACGCTGGCGCTGGCGCAACTGCCGCGCATGCTCGATGTTCTGCTCGTTCCTTGCGACCTCGGAACCGGCTTCGTAATAGCGCGCCTGTATCGCCCCGAGCGCGTCGACCCGCGTCGATTGATCGGCGCGGATGCGCTCTATCCCGGACTCCGCCGCGCGCAGCTCGGCAATCACCGCCTGCATCGCCGTGTCGGATTGCCGCGCGGCGTCCTCTCTGACGGCGGCTTCCGCGTCGATGCTCTGCAGGCGCAGTGCCAACAGCTCCGCCTGCAGCTTGCGCTGTTCCGCCTTCAAGGCCTGATAGCGGCTGGCGGTAGCCGCTTGCCGCTGCAGGTGCCTGATCTGCTTTTCGACCTCCTCGCGCAAATCGTTCAAGCGATCCAGGTTCTCGCGCGTGTGCGCGATCCGGTTTTCGGTCTCGCGGCGCCGCTCCTTGTATCGCGATATGCCCGCGGCCTCCTCGAGGAATGCCCGCAAATCGTCGGGACGGGCGTCGATCACCCGGGAAATCATCCCCTGTTCGATGATCGCGTAGCTGCGCGACCCCAGGCCGGTGCCGAGAAATAATTGCGTGATGTCCTTGCGGCGGACTTTTATGCCGTTGATGTAGTAATCCGACGTGCCGTCGCGGCTGACCATGCGGCGCAAGGACACCTCGTTGTAGTTCGCGTAAGGACCGCCGATCTTGCCCTCGGAATTGTCGAAGATCATCTCGACCGACGCGGTGCCCAGCGGTTTGCGCGCGGCGGAGCCGTTGAAGATGACGTCCGCCATCGATTCACCGCGCAAATGCCGCGGCGAAATCTCGCCCATGACCCAGCGCACCGCATCGATGATGTTGGATTTTCCGCAGCCGTTCGGGCCGACGACGCCCGTCAGGCGACTCGGGAAGGTGACCGTGGTCGGATCGACGAACGATTTGAAGCCGGCGATCTTGAGTTTCGTTAGACGCATTGTTTGGTGCTGGACTCTGGGCAGTGGATCGGCGCACGCTGGCCGGGCGCATGGCCGTCGATGTGGCGCGTAGTGTAAAGTAATCGCACCTTACGTAAACCCCTGCCTCGATGTCCCCGGGCGCGCTCATGACAGAACCCAGCAGGTCTCTCGAAACCTTCCCGAATCCCGCGCCCGAACGCGACTACAGCATTCGCATGACCATCCCGGAGTTCACCTGCCTCTGCCCGAAGACCGGGCAGCCGGACTTCGCGACGATGAAGCTAGACTACGTCCCCGATCAGCGCTGCATCGAACTGAAGTCATTGAAATTGTATATTTGGTCGTACCGCGGTCGCGGCGCATTCCACGAAGCGGTCACGAATCAGATCCTGGCGGATCTGGCCGGCGCGACTGCGCCCAGGTACATGCGCCTGACGGCGCAATTCAACGTCCGCGGCGGGATTTACACGACGGTCGTCGCCGAACACAGGCAACCGGGCTGGACGGCGCCGGCGCCGGTGGAATTGCCGCAATAGGCCGCCGACAGCGCGCCGGCGCCGTCCTTTGAGATCATACACTTAAGAGGGCGAAGAATCTCGAAAGATCTGCCCGCGCCGCCCTGTACAGGTCGTGCCGCACCGGTATAATCGCGCGCTCTTTCGTTAGGAGGCAAAGACGCAGATGCCCTCGAAGAAACGCATTAAATCGGCGAAGAAGCCCGCCAAAGCCGTGGCGAAGAAAGCCGTGGCGAAGAAAGTCGCGCCCAAGAAGCGGCCGCGTCCACCGACGAAACACCAGCTAAAACGCGCATCGTCCAAGGCGAACGTGAAACCCAAGAAGGCTGCCGCAAAGCCCATGATCGCGAGATCGGCGCCCGCGAGGCCTGCACCCGCCAAGGCCGCACCGGCCAAGGCCGCACCGGCCAAAGCCGCATCGGCCAGGCCTGCGCCCGCCAAGGCCGCACCGGCCAGGCCTGCGCCCGCCAAGGCCGCACCGGCCAGGCCTGCGCCCGCCAAGGCCGTCGCGCCGCAGAAGAAGGCCGAAGGGCGCACGCCGATCAAATTCGACGTTCGTTCTCTGCTGGTGCCGCGTCCGGCGCTCAGCGACGAAGACATCGAATTCGATTCCCGAACCGCGAGCCTGTTGGCGGGTCCGCGCAATGTGAAGCCGTACATTCCGCGGCGCGGCGAACAGTACATGAACAAGGAGCAGTTGGAGCACTTCGCTCGCATACTGCAGAACTGGAAGCAGGACCTGATGGTCGAAGTCGACCGCACGGTGCTGCACATGAAGGATGAAGCCGCGAATTTTCCGGATCCGAACGACCGCGCGACGCAAGAGGAGGAATTCAGCCTCGAGCTTCGCACTCGCGACCGCGAACGCAAGTTGATTCGCAAGATCGACGAAGCATTGAAGCGCATCGAAGATGGAACCTACGGCTATTGCCTGGAAACCGGCGAAGAAATCGGCATCAAACGTCTGGAGGCGCGGCCCGTCGCGACACTGTCGGTCGAGGCACAGGAGAGGCGCGAACGCCGCGAAAAGCAGTACGGCGACCGCGACGACCGCTACCGCTGAGAACGCCGCCGCGGCGCGCGGACCACGCTCATACATTGGCCGCTTCGCGCCGTCGCCCTCGGGAGATCTTCACTTGGGCTCGCTGTACACCGCCGCGGGCGCCTATCTCGATGCGCGGGCGCATGGCGGACGCTTCCTGTTGCGCATCGAGGATCTTGACCGCCCGCGGGAAATCGCGGGCTCAGCGGCGCGCATGCTCGCGACCCTGCACGCCTTCGGCTTCGAATGGGACGGTCCCGTGGTCCGGCAACGCGAGCGCGGCGAACGCTATGCCGCGGCGCTCGATGCCTTGCAGGCACGCGGACATTGCTTCCTTTGCGCCTGTAGCCGCCCGCGGCGCGGCGAGGAGGCGCGATATCCCGGGACCTGCCGGGAGCGCGGGGTGCCCGCGAGCACTCGCCCCGCGGTCCGCGTGCGCGTCGAGCCGGGGGAAATCGCCGTATTCGACCGGCTGCAGGGCATTTTCCGCCAGGACCTTGCCGCGGCCGCCGGCGACTTCATCGTCAAGCGCCGCGACGGCATCATCGCCTACGTTTTGGCGGTCGTCGTCGATGACGCCGCGCAAGGCGTCACCGACGTCGTGCGCGGCGCCGACCTGCTGGAGAGCACGCCGCGGCAGGTGTACCTGCAGAGACTGCTCGGTCTGCCCACCCCGCGCTACGCGCACCTGCCGGTGCTGCTCGAAGCGGACGGCGGCAAGCTCGCCAAATCACGCCGCAGCGTGCGCTTGGATGCGGATTCGGCGGCCCCGCAGCTGCATCGGATATTCAGCTTGCTCGGACTGAGGCCCCCCGGGGAATTGCGCCGTGCGCCGATCGCCACCGCCTGGGCGTGGGCGGCCGCGCACTGGGACCTGCAACGCGTGCCGGCGCGCGTATCGGTGCCCCTGGCGGACCTGCAGGAATAGCCGCGCGATGTCGGAAATCGCCGACTTGCCATCGCGCTGCATTGCGCTATCCTTCCAGTAAGTTCACCATAGTGGCACGGGTGTTCGGCGGTAATCGGCAGTCCCCGGCCTTCGGCCGGCTCAGCATGAGCGAGGAGCCCCATGAGCGAACCGCGAGTCATCAAGAAGTATCCGAATCGGCGGCTCTACGATACGGTTGAGAGCCGGTACATCACCTTGGCCGATGTGCAGCGCCTGGTCGTGGAGAAAATCGACTTCGTCGTCGTCGACAAAAAGAACAATGCCGACATCACGCGCAGCATTCTGCTGCAGGTGATTTCCGAACAAGAGCACCAAGTCGAACCGATCCTGACTCAGGAATTCATGATCCAGATAATTCGCTCGCACGGCGGCAATCTGCAAGACCTCGTCGGCGGCTATCTGGAACAGAGTATGAAGCACTTCATGAGCCACCAGACGCAAATTCGCGATCGTGTCAACGCAAGCAGCGGCGCCGATCAAAGTGCGCAGCGCGCGCCGTCGGCGGTGCGCATGCGGGAAATGGGCCGAGATCTGGCGCGCGAAATTAGCCGCGATATCGACAAGGATCGGCTCGAACAAAAGTAGCCGGCAGTCTTGCTCGGGCGGGCCGCGCGCTCTTGGTGCTTAAGCGGCGTCGACGTTGCGCATCGACAGGCGCACCCGCCCCTGGCGGTCTACTTCAAGCACTTTGACGCGCACCACATCGCCTTCCTTGAGCTTGTCGCCGACGCGCTCGACCCGTTCCTCCGAGATTTGCGAAATATGCACGAGGCCGTCGCGGCCCGGCAAAATCGTCACGAACGCGCCAAAATCCATCAAGCGCGCGACTTTGCCCTCGTAGACGCGGCCGACTTCGACATCCGCGGTGATCAGTTCGATGCGCCGTTGCGCTTCGCGCCCGGCGGCGCCTTGCACCGAGGCGATCTTCACGGTGCCGTCGTTCTCGATGTCGATCGAAGTGCCCGTCTCTTCGGTGATTTGCCGAATGACCGCTCCGCCCTTGCCGATCACGTCGCGAATCTTTTCCGGGTCGATCTTCAGCGTAATGATCGTCGGCGCCCACTCGGACATGTTTTCTCGCGGTTTCGCCAACACTTTGTTCATTTCGCCGAGAATGTGCAGGCGGCCGTCGCGCGCCTGCTCGAGCGCCGCTTGCATGATCTCGCGCGTGATGCTCGTGATTTTGATGTCCATCTGCAGCGCCGTGATGCCACTCTTCGTGCCCGCCACTTTGAAATCCATGTCGCCCAGATGGTCCTCGTCGCCGAGGATATCGGTCAGCACTTTATAGCGTGATCCTTCCTTCACGAGCCCCATCGCAACGCCCGCCACCGCCGCCTTGACGGGCACGCCGGCATCCATCAGCGCGAGACTGGTGCCGCAAACCGACGCCATCGAACTCGATCCGTTCGACTCGAGAATTTCGGAAACGACGCGGATCACGTATGGAAACGTCTCGATGCCCGGCATGACCGCCTTGACGCCGCGCTTCGCCAAATTGCCGTGGCCGATTTCGCGGCGCTTCGGCGACCCCATCATGCCGGTCTCACCGACGCTGAACGGCGGGAAATTGTAATGCAGCATGAACGGCTCTTTGCGTTCGCCGGTTAGGCCGTCGATGATCTGCGCATCGCGGCCGGTGCCCAAGGTCGTGACGACCAGGGCCTGGGTCTCGCCGCGCGTGAACAAGGCCGAGCCGTGGGTGCGCGCCAGCACGCCGGTGCGCACGGTGATCGCGCGCACGGTCTTCGTGTCGCGCCCGTCGATGCGCGGATGACCCGCGAGGATCCTCTCGCGGACCAGGCGGTATTCGAGATCGAAGAATTCCGCACCGACCGGTTCGGCAGCGTACTTCGGCGCATCGCCGCCCGCCAGGGTCTCGAGCACCGCGGACTTGATTTCGCCGATCTTGGCGTGGCGCTGCTGCTTCTCGGTGAGCGCGTAGGCCTCGGTCAGCGATTTCTCGGCCAGCGCGCGCACCGCCTCCCGCAACGCCGTATTCGCTTCGGGGGCCGCCCAAATCCATTTCGGTTTCGCCGTTTCGGCGGCGAGTTCCTTGATCACCTTGATCGCCGCCTGCATCTGCTCGTGACCGAACATGACGGCGCCCAGCATCGTCTCTTCGCTCAGGCCGGACGCCTCGGACTCCACCATCAGCACGCCTTCCTCCGTGCCGGCGACCACCAAATCGAGCTGCGACTCGCGCAATTGCGTCGCCGTCGGATTCAATACGTATTTGCCGCCGACATAGCCGACACGAGCCGCGCCGATCGGCCCCAGGAACGGCATGCCGGAAATGGCCAGAGCCGCGGAGGCGCCGAGCAGCGAGGCGACGTCCGGATCCACTTCGGAGTTCACCGACAGCACCGAGGCGACGACCTGCACCTCGTTCTTGAAGCCTTCGGGAAACAAAGGCCGGATCGGCCGATCGATCAGGCGCGAGGTCAATGTTTCCTTTTCGGTCGGCCGGCCCTCGCGCTTGAAGAAGCCGCCCGGTATGCGCCCCGCGGCGTAGGTTTTCTCTTGGTAATTGACCGTCAGAGGAAAGAAATCCCGCGCGGGATTGGCCTTTTTCAGACCCACGGCCGTGACCAGGACGACCGTCTCGCTCATCGTCACGAGTACCGCGCCGTCGGCTTGGCGCGCCAACTCACCGGTCTCGATCGTGACCGTGTGGTCCCCGTATTTGAAACTCTTTTTTATAGCGCTCACGGCAGCTGCCCCTTAGTACTCGATAAGTGTATATGCGCGCGGTCCCGCCAGCGGGCCGCGACGACGCCCGATCAGCGGCGTAACCCCAAACGTTCGACGACCTCGGCGTATTTGTCGGGCGTCCTGCTCTTCAAATAGTCGAGCAGCTTGCGGCGCTGATTGACCATCTTCAGAAGCCCGCGACGCGAAGCATGGTCGGCTTTGTGCAACGTGAAATGCTGGCTCAAGCCGTTGATGCGCTCGGACAACAGAGCAATTTGAACCTCCGGGGAGCCGGTATCCTGCGCGCCGCGCTGGAATTTACCGACGATACCCGTCTTGTCTTCTCGAGTAAGTGGCATTGAAATCAATCCTCAATCAATAACTTAGACCCTTTGGGAAGGCGCGCATTGTACGCGCCGCGGCACGCGCTCTCAAGCACGAATCGCGGAGGCCGAAATCAGCCGTACGGGCACCAGTCGGCCGGCGCTCCGGACCTCGCCCAAACCCAGAAATCCGAATCCCGCCGCGTAGATACGCACGGCACCCGGCATTTCGACCGCGACCTCGACGCTCTGTCCGCGGCGCAGAGCGGCCACCCCGTCCGCCTGCAGGTCGAGGCGCCGCCAAGCCCCGAGCGCGGCGTCGACCGGCAACAACAAGCGGCGGCGCTCATCGATGCTGAGCGCCTCCAGGGCCGCAAAGGTCGATTGCGCTTCGCTCGCGAACGGCGCGACGGCGAGCCGCCGCAAACCGGTCAAATGCGCGATCGTGCCGAGGCGTTCGGCGATATCCTCCGCCAGCGCCCGGATATAGGCGCCTTTGGAGCAACGCACCCCGAAATGCAGATCCGGGGCGCGCCAATCCGTCATGATCAGCTCGTGGATGAGGATGCGGCGCGCGGCACGCTCGCGCGTGATGCCGGCGCGCGCATACGCGTAGAGCGGTTTGCCGCCCTGTTTGATCGCCGAGTGCATCGGCGGGACTTGCAGATAGTCGCGGGGAAACTCGGCAAGCGCGGCGGCGATCTGCTGCGACGAGAAGTCGGGCAATTCCCGTTTCTCGATGACCGGCGACTCCCGGTCGGCGCTCGCGGTGCGCTCGCCCAGGCGCGCCGTCACCCGGTAGCTCTTATCGGCCGCAAGCAGATGGGCGCCGAATTTGGTAGCCTCGCCGAAGCAGATCGGCAGTAAACCCTCGGCGAGCGGGTCAAGCGCACCGGTATGGCCGGCTTTGCGCGCGTCGAACAAGCGCTTCGCGCAGGCAACGGCCGCCGCCGAGCTCATGCCGAGCGGCTTGTCGAGCAGCAGGATGCCGTCGACGTCGGCGGTCATCAGCCGCTCTCGCCGTCTTCGCGGGGTTTATTCACCGCATCGATCAGCTGCGCGAGGCGCACCCCGCGCTCTATCGAGGTGTCGAGTTCGAAACTCAAGGTCGGCGTGTGGCGAATCATCAGCGCCCGCGACAAGGCATTGCGCAGATAGCCGGCGGCACTCTCAAGCCCGAGCTGCACCTTCGGGTCGCCGCCGTCGCGGCCGAACACGAGATAATGGACTTTCGCACTGCGCAGATCGCCGCTGACATCGACCGCCGTGATCGTCACGTTGCCGATGCGCGCATCCTTGACGTCGCGGCGCAGCACTTCGGTCAACTCCCGCTGGATCTCCGCGGCCATGCGCTTGGCGCGTGGATTATCTCGTGACATCGGTTCGGCGCGGCCGGCGCACGCTACAGCGTGCGCGCGACCTCGACCCGCGAATAGCATTCGATCTGATCGCCCTCGCGCACGTCGTTGTAGTTCTTCACGCCGATGCCGCACTCGGTTCCGGCGCGAACCTCGTTGACGTCGTCTTTAAACCGCTTCAAGGACTCCAATGCGCCTTCGAAGATGACGACGTTGTCGCGCAGCACGCGGATCGGAAAGTTCCGCCGCACGTAGCCGTCCGCGATCATGCAGCCGGCGACAGTGCCGAACTTGCTGGAGCGGAACACGTTGCGAACCTCGGCCAGACCGACGATCTGCTCCTTCACCTCCGGGGCCAACATACCGGTCAGCAATGCGCGCACGTCGTCGATCGCCTCGTAAATGATGCTGTAATAGCGCACGTCGACGCCGTGATCCTTGATGGCGGTGCGCGCCGCCGCGTCGCCGCGCACGTTGAACGCGACGATGCGCGCTTTCGACGCCGCCGCCAGCGTGACGTCCGATTCCGTGAGCCCGCCGACGCTCGAGGCAACCACGTTGACCGCGACTTCCGCGGTGGACAGGCCGTTCAACGCGTCGCGCAAGGCCTCGACGCTGCCTTGCACATCCGCTTTGACGAGCAACTGAACCACATTGGGCTTGCTCTCTCCCATGTTGGAGAACACGTCCTGCATGTTGGCGCTCTGCTTCGCGAGCTTGACGTCGCGCGACTTCGCCTGGCGGTGCATCGCGACCTCGCGCGCCTTGCGTTCGCTCTCGACGACCAGCAGCTCGTCGCCGGCGTTGGGCGAGCCGGACAATCCCAACACCACCACAGGCATCGACGGACCGGCCGACTCGACCGCCCGCCCCGCCTCGTCGAACAAGGCGCGAACGCGCCCGAACTCCTGGCCGATCAATATGGCGTCGCCGAGCTTCATCGTGCCGCGCAGCACCAATACCGTGGCGACGGCGCCGCGGCCTTTCTCGATGCTCGATTCGATCACGAAGCCGGCCGCATAGCCGTGCGCGGGGGCCTTCAATTCGAGAACCTCCGCCTGCAGCAATATGCTGTCGAGGAGCTGCTCCACGCCCTGCCCGGTGCGCGCCGAGACGGCTACGAATATGTTCTCGCCGCCCCACTCTTCGGGTATCACGCCGTATTTGGTCAGCTCCTGCTTGACCTTTTCCGCGTCGGCCTCGGGCTTGTCGACCTTGTTGAGCGCGACGACGATCGGCACCTTCGCCGCCTGCGCGTGTTGAATCGCCTCGATCGTCTGCGGCATGACGCCGTCGTCGGCGGCGACGACCAGGATCACGATATCGGTTACTTGCGCGCCGCGCGCGCGCATCGCGGTGAACGCCGCATGACCCGGCGTGTCGAGAAACGTCACCATGCCCTTCGCGGTCTCGACGTGATAGGCGCCGATGTGCTGGGTGATGCCGCCGGCTTCGCCGGCCGCGACTTTGGTGCGCCGGATGTAATCGAGCAGCGAGGTCTTGCCGTGATCGACGTGACCCATCACCGTCACCACCGGCGGGCGCGGCATCATTTCCAGTGCGCCGTCCGCGCTGCCTTGTAGATCCGCTTCGATCAAGTTGTCGTTGCGCAATACGGCCGTATGGCCCATTTCCTCGACGACCAACACGGCGACGTCCTGTTCGACCATTTGATTGATCGTCGCCATCACGCCCATGTTCATCATGACCTTGATGACTTCGGTCGCCTTGACGGCCATCTTTTGCGCGAGCTCCGCGACCGTCATCGCCTCGCCGATCGCCACCTCACGGACGACGCGCGCGGTCGGCATTTCGAAGCCGTGTTTGCTGTCGCTCTCGCCGACCGAGCGGCGCCGCCCGTCGCGCGATTTCTTCTTCTTGTGCCGAGAACTGACGTCGCCGACGATGTGCAGCTCCTGTCGGCCGTATCGCGTCGCCTTGTCGTCGGCGGAGTCGCGCGCGGTTTTTGCCGGCTTGGCAACCCCGGCTTTGCGCTCGCGCTCGGCCGCCGCGCGGGCGGCGGTTTCCGCGAGACGCCGTGCATCGTCCTCGGCGCTGCGCTTGCGCGCCTCCTCGTCGGTGCGGCGGCGATTCTCCTCCTCCATGCGCTCGCGGTCGGCGCGTTCGCGCTCGCGCCGATCGCTCTCTTCGCGCTCTTTCGCGACCTTCGCCAGTTCCTCCGATTCTCTTTGCCGGTCGATCTCTTCCTGCTGATGGCGCACTTGATCCTGGAGCACCTCGCGTTTGACGTAGGTGCGCTTGCTGCGCACCTCGACGTTGACGGTGCGCGCCCGGCCCTGGGGGCTTGCGAGTTTCAATTCCGATTGCGATTTGCGCCGCAGGGTGATCTTGCGTGGCGCCGCCTCGACCTGGCCTGCGTCGTGGCCGTGACTGCGGCGCAAGTGGGTCAGGAGCTCGTGCTTCGCATCCTCGCTGATGATGTCTTGCGCGCCGTCGACTTTGATCCCCGCCTGATCGAGCTGCTGGAGAAGCCGATCGACCGGGACCTTCAGAACTTCGGCGAATTGGGCAACCGTGACATCAGCCATAATCCTGCTCCTAGGCCTTCGCTTCTTCCGCGAACCAGTGCTTGCGGGCTTCCATGATCAATTCCGCGGCCTTCTTCTCCTCGACGCCGGCCAATTCCACCAATTCGTCTACCGACAGATCGGCGAGGTCGTCGCGCGTGCGCACTCCCCGGCCGGCGAGAGTGGCGGCGAGGGGTTCGCCCGCCAATTCGACCAGATCGGCGGCCGGCTCGACGCCCGCCACCGACTCCTCGCTCGCGATCGCCTGCGTCAGGAGCACGTCGCGGGCACGCGTGCGCAGCTCCTTGACGATCTCCTCGTCGAATTCCTCGATGCTGTTCAATTCGCCGGCGGGTACATAGGCGATCTCTTCGATCGTCGAAAAGCCTTCCTGGACCAGAATACTGGCGACGTCGGCATCGACGTCCAACTGCTTCATGAAGGTCTCGCGCAGCGCAACCGACTCCGTTTCGCTCTTCGCTTCGGCCTGCGATTCGCTCATGACGTTCAATTCCCAGCCGGTCAGTTCGCTCGCCAGGCGAATGTTCTGGCCGCCGCGGCCGATCGCCTGCGATAATTTGTCCTCCGACACGGCTATGTCCATCGAATGCGACTCCTCGTCGACGACGATCGAGGTGACCTCGGCGGGCGCCATGGCGTTGATGACGAACTGCGCGCTGTTCTCGTCGAAGGGGATGATGTCGACACGCTCGCCGGCTATCTCGTTGGAGACCGCTTGCACGCGCGAGCCGCGCATGCCGACGCAGGCGCCGACCGGATCGATGCGCGGGTCGTTGCTGCGCACGGCTATCTTGGCGCGCACCCCCGCGTCGCGGGCGGCGGCGAGAATATTGATCAGGCCCTGACCGACCTCGGGCACCTCCAGTTTGAACAACTCGATCAAGAATTCGGGCGCGGTGCGCGACATGAACAATTGCGGGCCGCGCGGTTCGGAACGCACTTCCTTCAGATAGGCCTTGATGCGATCCTGCGACCTCACCGGCTCGCGGGGAATCAATTCCTCCCGCGGTATGTAGCCCTCCGCATTGGCGCCGAGATCGACGAACACGCCGTTGCGGTCGACCCGCTTGACGATGCCGCTCACCAGCGTGCCGGCGCGGTCCTTGTAGGCATCGACGACTTGCGCGCGCTCGGCCTCGCGCACCTTCTGGACGATGACTTGCTTGGCGGTCTGCGCGAGGATGCGCCCGAACGGCACCGATTCCAGAGGCTCCTCGACGAAGCCGCCCGGCTCCACGTCCTTGTCGAGATCGCGGGCGTCGTCCAGGCGCAATTCACGCTGCGGCACCTCGAGTTCGGTCGAATCGTCGGCGAATACCTTCCAGCGGCGAAAGGTGTCGTAATCGCCGGTCTTGCGGTTGATCGCGACGCGCACATCGAGTTCTTCGCCGTACTTTTTACGGGTGGCCGACGCCAACGCCGCTTCCAGCGCGTCGAATATGATTTCCTTGTCGACGCCCTTCTCGTTCGAAACGGCGTCGACCGCCATCAAAATCTCTCTGTTCATTGCACTCGCCTCCTGATCAGCGCGACGCACGTGCCGGCTGTCGCGTGTTGCGAATCACTCCGGCCGCAATCTCGCCTTCTGTATGCGCTCCAAAGGCAGACTGCATTCGCGCCCATCCACATCGACGACGATCGCCGCGTCGCCCACCGATCTCAACATTCCCGCAAACCGTCGCCGCCCGTCCTGCGGCAGCTTCAGTTCGACCGACACGCGCGCGCCGACGAACCGCTCGAAATGAGCGCGCGTGCGCAATACGCGGTCGAAGCCCGGCGAGGAGACCTCGAGCGTGTAGCGACCCTTGATCGGATCCGCCGCCTCGAGCACCTCGCTGACCGCGTAGCTGACGCGCGCACAATCATCCACCGTGATGCCGGCCGCCGAATCGCCCGCCGGCCGATCGATGAAGACGCGCAGCACCCCTGCGCGGCCGGCGTGCGCCAATTCGACGTCGACCAGCTCAAAAAAAAGCGCCTCAACCGGCGGCTCCAATAGGCGCATCAACGTGTCGCGCATCTTCAAAGGACCCTTCGCAGACAAAAAAGGGGACCATCGGCCCCCTGTTAACGAAAAAGCCCCGTCGCGGGGGCTCTTCAAGAAAGCATCGTCCGAACGACCCCGATGCGGCCGTTCGCAGGAGCATGAAACCATCACGGGCCCCCGCCGAGGGCCGCGATTATAGGCAATGGCGACGCGAGGGTAAACCCGAGCCGCCGATCAAGGCCGAGGCCGCTTGCAAGCGGCCTCGGCCTATAGACGGTAAGAGACTCTTACCAGCGCTTCGGCCCGCGTGAACCGCCGCCGCCGCCGCCGCCACCGCCGCCGCCAGTGCGTTCCTGAGCCTCGTTCACTTTCAGCGCACGCCCCTCGACATCGTGACCGTTCAAGGCCTGCATGGCGCGCGCAGCGTCCGCGCTCGCCATTTCAACGAAGCCGAAGCCGCGAGGACGCCCGGTGTCGCGATCATTGATCAGCGCCACCGATTGTACGGCACCATGTTTTTCGAACAGTGCCCGAACCGCGGACTCGTCCATGGAGAACGGGAGATTACCAACATACATTTTCGTCATTGAAGAATACCTACTACAAAATAGACTATCGGCCGGTCAAGCGTGCACCTTAAAACGGTACGCGATATGCCTGCCACCTGGGTCGAAGAAACCTGCTTTGTGGGTTGTGGCCAAGTTGACGCCGGAGCGGCGCGTTGACCAGAAACGTACCAAGTAGAACTTCACGAACCGGCGTGGATGATACAGGAATCCGAAATTTTGTACGAATAGGAATATTTAGCATTGCTGCCGGAACGCGAATATTGCGGCGCAGCATCCCCTGCGTCGACGGCACTTTCCGGCTCGACAGCGGCGGCGCAACGCGGCTATCCTGCGCGCACACCTGCGGCCATCCCTGCGGGCATATCCGCGGCCCGCGGCCAGCGCGGCCGAACTCGGTGGATTCAGGCGACCAAGCCCCTGCAATGATCATCCGTCGTTCAACAGGCCCGGCCGAGTGGACGCGTGCGCCTCCGGCGGGGGAGCAATTGCCGTGCGCTTAAGCCTGCTCGCACCGCGCTATTGGCCCACGTGGGCTGGCCTTGCCGCGATGCGCGTGGTGGAGCGCCTGCCGTTTCAGGCTCAGTTGCGGTTGGGAAGCGCGCTCGGCATGCTGATTCGCCGCTTGCCGCTAGCCTATGTGCGGATCGCGCGCCGCAATATCGAACTGTGCCATCCGCGCATGCCGGCGGCGGAGCGGGAAACACTGCTCAACGAACACTGCAAAAGTCTCGGCGTGGCTTTTTGCGAGACCGCGAACACCTGGTGGAGTGACGATGCGAAAGTCGGCAAGCGCGCGCAAGTGCAGGGACTCGAGCACCTGCAGGCGGCGCTCGCCAAAGGCCGCGGCGCGATCATGATCGGCGGGCACTTCACGACGATCGAGATCGCGACGCGGATCCTGGGCACGGTCGTGCCGCTGAACGTCGTGTATCGACCGCCGAAGAACGAGCTCTTGGCGCGGACGATGTACTCGAGCTTTCGCAGGCACGGCAAGCCGATCGCCCACGATGATATCCGCTCGATGATCCGCGCCTTGCGCAGAAACGAAGTCGTTTGGTACGCGCCGGATCAAAGCTACCGCAACAAGGGCGCGGCGATGGTGAATTTCTTCGGCATTCCGGCGGCGACCACCACTGCGACGTCGCGGCTCGCGCGAATTTCGGGCGCCGCGGTGCTGACCTACTTTCCGGAGCGCCTGCCGCGGGGCCGCGGATACCGCGTCTGCATCGGCGCCGCCCTCGGCGATTTTCCGAGCGAATGCGTGGTCAGCGACGCCGAGCGCTTCAATCGCCTGCTGGAAACGCAGATTCGGCGCGTGCCGGAGCAATACCTATGGGTGCACCGGCGCTTCAAGGGCCTGAGCGCCGATTATCCGAATTACTACGGCCGCGATTCGCGCAACGGGGCCTGAAGCGGCAGGCCGCCGAGCGCTCATCGGCTTGCCGGGCGCGCCGCCTTCGCGAGCAATTCGCGCCTGACGCTCGCCGCCCGCAGACGCAGCGGCCGCTTGCGCAGCCGGCCGACTTGCGCGGCCGTATACGCCTTGAAGCCGGCCGGAATATCGGCCGGATCGAAGCGCCGCAGCAGCCAATTCAACACCTCGGCGAGATCGGCGTCCGACAACGCCGAAGTCGCGACGCCGGGGACGCGTACCAGATAGTCGCGGCCGCCCGGCACGGCCAGGAACCGCGCCACGCTGCCTTTCAGCGGCGGGGCCGTCGCCGCCGATCCGCTGCCGTCCGGGCGGTGGCAGCCTTGGCAATTCAAGGTCCAATTTTGCCAAGCATGTTGCGGGTCGGCGATGCCGGCTGGCATCACGCCGGCTGCGCCGATCAGCAGGCCCACGGCCGTCCAGGATCGCAGGCGCCCGTGCGCCGATGCGCGCCCGCCGCTCGAGGGTCGCCTCATGGTCTAGCGCCGATCGACGGCCACGCCGAGTATGACCGCAGTCGAGCAAGTGTACGACTGGCTCTTGGTGCCGAAGCACCAGGTGACTTCATTGTTGTTCTGCGGACGCACGACCGGGCGGTCGCCGTCGTTGCGCTGGCAATTACAGCGGCCCCAGAGCACGCCGCCGCAACAATCGTTGTACGAAATGATGTAATTGCGTTGATCGGCCGGATTGCGGCATGTGCCGATCCAGGTGATCGGCGACATCTCGGTGCCCGGCGGACAAGCGTTGACGGCACCGCCGTAACAGGTGCAGAGCGACCCGTCGATCCCGCAATAACGCCAATAATCGCAGCGCGTCGGGTCGCCGGGATCCTGGGGATTGGCGCTCTGCTGCGGCGGCTCCCGGCCAGAGTTCGGATCCCCCGGCACCGCATCTGCAGCCGATTGCGCGGCATGCGCCACCGGCAGCAAAGGCAACGCCGCGGCGCCGGCGAGGAAACCGCCGAGCACGCTGAATACGCTGCGCCGCGACGTGCGGCTGGCAAATCCGCGCAGCACCTTTTCCGCCAATCGATCGATTTGCGCCACGCTATTCTCCCGATGATGCCCGCCGCTGCTCACGCCGACCGAGGAATTGCTGGATGCTGCCGACGCCGCTCTCCTTGGCGACGAACAGACTCTCCAAATGTTCGCGCGTATTGACGAGACCGGCCGCGGCGAGCTTGCCCGCCTCGTCGATCAACACCGCATACGGCAATTTGGCGACGCCGAAGCCGCGCCCCAATTGTTCGGAAACCACATACGGAAATTTGCCGAGCCCCTGCTCCCGCACGAACGCCGTGTGCCTGGCAAGATCGCCGTCGCTCGCCAATATGATGTCCAACCACGTGCGCTCCGCGCCTTGCGCGGAGCGCACCGACGGCAGCAGCGCCTCACAAACCGCGCAATCCGGCGACAAGAACAACAGCAGCTGACTGCGTGCCGCGCGTACACCGCCGATCTGTACGGCGGCGCCGTCCAAGGAGAGGAGCGCGAACTGCGGCGCGTCGTCGCCGACTTTCAGCGCTTGACGCAGCGTCAACGCTCCGGCCGGCGCGATACGCTCGTGCAAAACGCCGATCTGCCGGGCGAGCACCGCGCAGATCAGAGCGAGCGCCAACACCGCCGTCCACAGCAGGATCTGCGAGCCGATCAGAAAATTCATGCCACCCCCCCGGCACGCAACGGGCGCAGTCCCGCCAATTGATCGAGCGCCACGTACACGCCGAGCAATCCGAGTCCGGCGAACAAGGGCGTCGAGCGCGCGCCGAAAGCCGCGGCCGCAGAGGCGGACGGCGCGCCGACCATCGCCGCGGATCCCACGCAGCACGCGAGCACGCTTAACGCGAGCGCGCGCATCCACTGGAAAGCGCCGAGCGGCCGATGCGCCGAGCCGAAACTGCAGCCGCAATCCACATCCGTCCTGCCGGCGCGCAATGCGCGCAGCAGAGCGGCGCAATAGGCGCCCCAGATCAGCGCCGCGAGCCAGGCGCCCGCGGCACGCGCCGCCGGCATCAACAACAGCGATCCGGCAATCGCCTCGGCGGCCGACGCGCCGAACGCGAGCAGCGCGGCGCGGCTCGCCTGCAAGCCGCCGAGCTGCTGCGCGGCGCGGCGCGTGCGCGCCCGTTGCGACACCTTGTGCGCGGCGGAGACGATCAACAACAGCGCGAGGAATGCCGCAAGCTGCGCCGCGGCGGTTCGCGCCACTGCGGCAACCATCGACCCGCCGATGGCGGCGCCGCTCATGTCACGGCACCGGCTGAATCAACATGCGCGTATGGAAGCCGGGCAAATTCAAACTGCGGATCAGGCTGCCGCTCGACGGGTCGTAGACGTCGAGCCGTTCGCCGGCTTGAACGAGCAACAGCGGCGATGAGCCGCCGCTCAGCGCGATCGAGGATCCCGGCCGCACCAGCCGCAAGCGCTTGACGCGCGCCTTGGCGGCGACGTCGAATACCCAAATTTCGGTGCCGGGATCCTTGTGCGTCCCCTGGTGGCCGTTCGGCTGCATCAGCACGTAAAGAAGCCGCGCACCGTCGCCGGCGACCAGTTGCCAGCCGCTGGGCCGCCAATGTTCGGCCGCCTCCCGCGGCGACCGCAGCGGCCAGGAGGGCAGAATTTCCGGCTGCGCGGCGCTCATGTCGATCGGCCGCAACATCCCGTGCAGGCTCGGGAAATAGCGTATTCCGTGGATCGCGGCCGAGGCCGTGAACAAGGGATCCGTGTCCAGCGCATTGAATCGCCGCGACTCGTGCCGGCCCGTGACCTTGCCGGCGGCGTCGAGGCTGACGGACAGCAAGGTACCGCTCGCGCAGAGCGTCGCGAAACCGCGTTCGCCGCTCGGATAGATCAGCGAACAACCGGGAATGTCGATCGAATTCAGGACCTTGCGCTTCAGCAAATCGACCACGGTGACCGATGAGGCGGGTGTGAAATCGAATACCAGCGCCATGCGCTCGTGGTCGGTGAACGCGAACATACCCTGCATCGCCGTGATCAGAGCGCGCTTCGCGCCGGGCAGTACGATCTCCCCGATTTCATCCAATGTCCGCGTGTCGTAGACGCTGATGTAGTCGGTGCGCACGCCGCGCGTATAGCGCGACCACACGGTGTCGGCCACGTAAAATTCCGGCCGGTTCTTCGGCATCAGCAGCGTGGAGGAATCGCGCGCCTGCACCTGGCCCCTGATCTTGCGCGAATCGCTGCCGACGTCGCGTAGCTCGATCCTGTCGGATGCGTAATTCAAGAACGCCCAACTGCGCGGATACCGCGCCGGCAGAGTCAGCACATTGGGCACCGGCTCGGCCGGCAACGGTTTCGCAAATCTGGCGGCAGCGGCCGTCGCATCGCCCGCGAGTGACGCCGACAATAGCGCGCAAATCACCACGGGCAGCGCCCGGACGCTGGGTACTTTCATGGAGGTCTCACGGCTCCTCGAAATCGCCTTGCGGGAGATCATCCCTTTTGGCGCGAAGTGTACGTCATGCCGGCAACTCTCTCCACTGCCGGGCGCCAAAGCGGCTCGACACACGGTATATTGCCCGCATGAACGCCGCGCAAATCGCCTTCTACGTCGCCGTCGGCACGGCCGGAATCGCTTTCGTATACGGCGGTATTCGCGCCGCGCGGACCCAACCCGGTGTGCGCTGGCCAACGCCGTTCGAAATGTCGATCGGTTTGCTCACCGATTTTCTCGATGCGCTCGGCATAGGCTCGTTTGCGCCGACGACGGCGATCTTCAAGCTGCGCCGCGTCGTTGCGGATGAACTGATTCCCGGCAGCCTGAACGTCGGCCATACGCCGGCCGCGCTCACCGAATCGCTGATATTCGTGACCGCGATCGTCGTCGATCCGTCGCTGTTGGTCGCCATGGTCGCGAGCGCCGCCCTGGGCGCATGGCTCGGCGCCGGCATCGTCGCACGCTTGCCGCGGCGGGCGATTCAGATCTTCATGGGCCTGGCGCTGATCATCGCCGGCGCCGTTTTCGCGGCGATGAACTTCGGTGCTCTGCCGGGCGGCGGCGTCGCCATGAGCCTCCCGGAAGGGAAATTCGCGCTCGCCGTCGGCATCAACTTCGTGCTCGGCGCGTTGATGAGCGTCGGCATCGGCTTGTACGCTCCCTGCATGATCACGCTGGCGCTGCTCGGCATGCACCCGCTCGCCGCGTTTCCGATCATGATGGGCTCCTGCGCTCTGCTGCAGCCGGTGGCAAGCCTGCGATTCTTCCAGACCGGCCGCTTCGCTTGGGGGCCGTCGGTCGGACTCGCGCTCGGCGGCGTCGTCGGCGTCCTGATCGCCGCGTACATCGTCAAGTCCCTGCCATTGCACGCGCTGCGTTGGCTTGTGATCATCGTCGTCGCCTACGCCGCGTTCGCGATGTTGCGTTCCGCCGCGTCGAGGCAACCGGCGGCGGCGTGAGAGCGCGCACTCGGCCGCCTCGAGACCGCAAGACATGCCGCCAGCGATTGACGCCACTTTGATAGCCGGAGATGGAATCGGCCCGGAGATCGTCGAGGCGACCCTGACGGCGCTCGAGGCGCTCGGCGCGCCGTTCCGCTGGGACCGGCAAATCGCCGGACTCGAGGCGCTGAAGCACGCCGCGGATCCATTGCCGGCGGCGACGTTGCAGAGCATCCGGCGCACGCGCTTGGCGCTGAAAGGCCCGCTGGAAACGCCCTCGGGAGGCGGCTACCGCTCCGTCAACGTGCGCCTGCGCGAGGAATTCAAGCTGTACGCAAACCTGCGGCCGGCACGCACCCTGGTGCCGGGCGGGCGTTTCGAGGACATAGACCTGATCGTCGTCCGCGAAAATCTAGAAGGCCTGTACATCGGCCACGAACATTACATTCAGATCGACGACGATCCGCACGCGGTCGCCATCGCGACCGGCGCGAACACGCGTCAAGGCTGCCGGCGGCTGCTGCGCTACGCGTTCGAGCACGCGATCTCCGCCGGCCGCAAGAAGGTATCGATCGTCCACAAAGCCAACATCATGAAGGCCTTGACGGGCATCTTTCTGGAAACCGGCGTCGAACTGTACCAGCGCGAATACCGGGGCCGATTCGCGCTGGATGCCGTCATCATCGACGCCTGCGCGATGAAGCTCGTGCAGAATCCATGGCAATTCGACGTGTTGGTCACGACCAACATGTTCGGCGACATCCTCTCGGACCTGGTCGCCGGACTCGCCGGCGGCCTGGGGCTGACGCCCGGCGCCAACATCGGCGAGAACACGGCGATTTTCGAGGCCGTGCACGGCTCGGCTCCCGATATCGCCGGCAAGGGAATCGCAAATCCCATCGCACTGCTGCTTGCGGCCGCGATGATGCTCGAGCATTGCCGGCTGCACGGCGAGGCGGCGCGCTTGCGGCGCGCGATCGACGCCACCCTGAATATCGACAAGGTCAGGACCGGCGATCTCGGCGGACGCGCAACGACCGCGCAGTTCACGCGGGCGCTCGTCGCGCGCATCGCCGCCGGCTGAGCCGACGCGAAGCCAAGGTGCGGCGTGCGGCCCGTCATTAGCATTCAACAATTGCACAAACGCTACGCCTCCGGGCCTGCGGCACTCAAAGGCATCGATCTCGATATTCGCAAGGGAGAGATATTCGCGCTGTTGGGCCCCAACGGCGCCGGCAAGACGACGCTGATCAACGTCGTTTGCGGAATCGTCACGGCGAGCGCCGGGAAAGTGTTCGCCGACGGCCATGACGTCACCCGCGACTACCGCGCGGCGCGCGCGAAAATCGGCCTGGTCCCCCAGGAACTGTCCACCGACGCCTTCGAAACCGTGTGGGCCACGGTGACATTCAGCCGCGGACTGTTCGGGCGCGCGCCGAATCCGCCGTACATCGAGTCGCTGCTGCGCGACTTATCGCTCGACGACAAGCGCAATGCCAGAATCATGACCTTGTCCGGTGGCATGAAGCGGCGCGTGATGATCGCCAAGGCCCTGTCCCACGAACCGGAGATTCTGTTCCTCGATGAACCGACAGCCGGCGTCGACGTGGAATTGCGGCGCGACATGTGGGCGCTGGTGCGTGGCTTGCGCGAACAAGGCGTGACGATCATTTTGACGACCCACTATATCGAAGAGGCGGAGGAAATGGCCGACCGCATCGGCGTGATCAACGACGGGTCCCTGATAGTGGTCGACGACAAGGCGGCGCTCATCAACAAGCTCGGCAAAAAGCAGCTGACGCTGCAGCTGCGCGAGCCGCTACGCGGCATTCCTGCGGACTTGGCCGCATGGGGGCTCGACCTGAAGGCGGACGGCAGCGAGCTGGTCTTCACTTACGACATCGACCACAGCATCGACATCTCGGCGCTGGTGCGGCGCTTGCACGAACTGTCGATCGAGTTTTCGGATATGCACACGCGGCAGAGCACATTGGAGGACATATTCGTCAGTCTCGTCAGCAAGCGCCGATGACGCGGCCGTTCGCCGTGCCACGCTTCAATCGGTACGGCGTTCTCGCGATCTACAAATTTGAGATCGCGAGGGCTCTGCGCACGCTCGTGCAAAGCCTCGTCACGCCCGTGATCACGACCTCTCTCTATTTCATCGTCTTCGGGTCGGCCATCGGCTCGCGCATGCACAGCGTCGACGGCGTAAGCTACGGGGCGTTCATCGTCCCCGGTCTGATCATGCTGACGCTGTTCACGGAGAGCATCACCAACGCCTCATTCGGCATCTTTTATCCGAAATTCACCGGCACCATTTACGAACTGCTGTCGGCGCCGGTGTCGCCGCTCGAGATCGTGATCGGCTACGTCGGCGCCGCGGCGAGCAAATCGGTCACCTTGGGGCTGGTCATCCTGTCGACCGCCGCGCTGTACGTGCCGATGCGCATCCAGCACCCCGAGGCGATGGTCGCATTGTTGGCGCTGACAGCCGCCACCTTCAGCCTGTTTGGGTTCATCATCGGCATCTGGGCGAAGGGCTGGGAACAGATGCAGGTCATCCCGGCGCTGGTGTTGACGCCGCTGACATTTCTCGGGGGCGCCTTCTACTCGATCGACATGCTGCCGCCGGCGTGGCGCACGTTCAGCTTGTTCAATCCCGCCGTCTATCTGATCAACGCCTTTCGCTGGAGCTTCTACGGCCGCACGGATGTCGGCATCGGCATCAGTTTGGCGTTCACTCTCGGCTTTTTCGCGGTTTGCGCGGGCGTCGTCGCCTGGATATTCCGCAGCGGTTACCGCCTGAAGAATTGACGGCCGCGCGCAAGCCGCCGCTTTCTCGACGAACGCCGCTGCGGCTAGGCCGGCGCCGCGGCGATCGTCTGCGGCGCGACCGCCGGCACGCCTTGCTGCGGATCCAGGCCGAGATCGGCTTGCTCTGCCTTTGACCGATCCGCTTGCAGGTCGAGCGATCTGCATGCCCACAAGTAGACGGCCGCCGACACCGGCAACCCAACCAGCATGGCGATGTCGGCGCCGCCGAGTGAGCGCGCCACCGGGCCCGTGTACAGTTCGGTGCTGAAGAAGGGAATCATCGCCGTGAATCCCACCGCATAGGCCGTGAGCCCGCGCCAATTCCAGCGGCCGTACATGCCGTGCGCATTGAATATCTCGCGCACCGAGTAATGGCCCCTGCGCACTACATAGAAATCCACGAGATTGATCGCCGTCCAGGGCGTGAACAGATAGAGCAGCACGGCGAGGAATTCGCCGAATTTTTGCACGAAATCGTGCGTCGAAGCGAGCGCGAGGCTGGTCGCCGTCACCGCGGAAAGCAACAGCGTCAATAGGCGCTTGCGCATGCCCGGCGGCACCGGCATGGTCGGGCGGTTCGGCTGCAGCGAATCCGCAACGCTGAGAAGAGTCAGCGATGCGCCGTAGAAGTTCAGCGAGGTGATCGTCACCAGGCCGAACAGGGAACAGATCAACAGCGGCTTGCCGTAGCCCGGCAGCGCCACGTCGGCCGCGGCGCGCAAAGCCGTCGCCACCTCGAGCTTCGGAAACATCGCCGCGGCAAGCGTGCCGACCAGCATCATCCAGGTGCCGCCGACGAACGCGCCGAGATAGGTCCACCAGAACGATGCGCCGACGCCGACGTCGCGCGGCAAATAGCGCGAATAATCGGATACGTAAATCGACCAGGAAAGTTGATACGAAGCAGCAGCGAAAATCTGTGCAAGAAACGGCACCGCGTCGAAGCCGCCGAGATCGAATGCCCGACCGTCGAATCGGCAGTGCAGGACGGCCTCGATCGAAAATACCAGCAGCGCGCAGATCAGCACATAGGCGACCAGCCGCTGCGCGACGTGTATCAAATCGTAGCCCGCGATCGCGATCAGCACGGACAGAATGGAAAACACGATCATGGTCGGCGCGGCTTCGCCGCCGTACAGCGAGTGTATCGTTTGCGCCGCCAGAATCTGATTGAAGGCGTTGTAGCCGATATAGGCGATCAGCGCGACGCCCCATACCAACAGCGCGCCGACGTAGCCGAACTGCGGACGCGACTGAATCATCTGCGGCAGGCCGAGCTGCGGGCCTTGCGTCGAGTGAAATGCCATGAAGAACGTGCCGAGAGCGCAGCCGAGAACGACGGCGATTGCCATCCAAAGCAGATTGCCGCCGAGCGCAACGCCGACGACGCCCGTCGCGACGGTCGCCAGATGCGCATCGCCCGAGAACCACACCGGCCATAAATGCCAGACTTTGCCGTGGCGTTCGGCGATCGGCACGTAATCGATCGAGCGCTTCTCGATCAGTTGCGGCGCACCGCCGCCCTCCCGACCGACTGTCGCGCTCTTCGGAACCACGTTTGACCTCGGCTGCGCGCGGCCGCCCCGCGCGATGGCCGATCGTAACCGCCCGCGGTCGTCTGCCGCAAGACAACCGAATCGGTCCGGCGGCGACCGGCGATCAATCCGGCGATCAACCGCTGATCGCCGTCGCCCTTGACCCCGCGCCGGCCGGTGACCCCGCGCTAACGATCCCCGCGATTGCCGTCATTGCCATGATCGCCATGGTCACGATGGTCGCGATGGTCGCGTTTGTCGTGCTTGTCGCGATTGTCGCGATTGTCGCGATGGTCGCGGGAGTCGCGGTGGTCGCGGTGGTCGCGCTGGTCGCGCTGGTCGCGGTAACGCCGGTCGTGGTCCCGCCTGTCGCGATCGCGCCGCTGCGGGACGTAGACGTCGCGATACCAACGGTCCTGCACGAAAAAGACCGGACGTTCGCACGCGTGATACTCGCCGCAATGCTGCCGCCAGTGACGTTCATAGCCCGGCGGCACGTGCAGGTAAATCGGCGGCGGCGCCACGGCATACGGCGGGGAAACGGCGATCAGCGGCCGGGCGAATATCAGCTGCGGGGTCGGTATGCCGCCGAGATTGATCTGCCCGAACAGGCCGGGCTTGTCGATCGTGATCGATACGCCGACATTGCCGGCGACGGCACTCGAGCTGGCGCCGACGGCAAACACCGCAGCAACGATGGCTAGCATTTTCATCGACTCTCACCTCCAAGTTGAGCTTCCGGCAGCGCCGGCAAGCCGGCCTCGGCCGGACTCGCCGCGCGCTGGTGACGGCATTATCCCGTGATCCGGACGGAGTACGCCAGTCATTTGGACCGCCTGGATGCAATCCCATGAGTGCATTCAGCGACAGATTGCATTCGGCGCGACAATCGCCACATGGCGATGGCCTCAACCTTCCATGTCGTGTTGAATCGCGATCAGCGTTTGCGGCGCTTGCCGCTTCAATATCGCGAACCAAACGCCGCCGAGGGCCATATAACCAAGGAATAAATACGGCAGGACGTCGTAGGGATGCGGCGGCGCCGGATAAACGCTGCCGATGAGGACGAACACCATCAGCGCGGCGCCGGCGACACCGGAGGCAAGGTGCGACGCCTTCATTTCGCCGGTGCTGCGCAAATCGATCGGCGCGACGACGCACAGCGCGAGATAAACGACGACGAAACCGAAGCTCGCGAACGTCCCCATGTATCCGTATCCGGCGAGAAAGCCGAGCGGCAGCAACGACAGGGCGATCGCGGCCACCAGTGTCCCGCAGAGCAGGACCGCGACGTGCGGCGTGTGATGGGTCGCGTGTACCCGGCCGAGCGAAGCGTGCAGGAAGCGATACCTGCCCATCGAAAACAGCAACCGCGCGGCCGCGTTGATGCAGGCGAGACTGCAGGCGAAGACGCTGATCAACGCGCTGAAATAGACGACCACCGAAGCCCAATGCAATCCCGCCCTCGAGGCCACCTCGCCGAACGGCGCCGCGCTCCTGCCGAGCGCCGCGGCATCGTCGTCGATGCCAAAAACCATGAAATACGCGATCAGGGTAAAGAAAACCCCGGCGAAGGCGGCGCAGCCCATGACCGCGAGCGGAATGTTGCGGCGCGGATTTGCCGATTCCTTCGCCAGGGTTGCGGCACTCTCGAACCCCACGAAGCAGTAGATGACGAACGGCAGCGCCGAGAGCACCGCGCCGTATTTCAGCGAAAACAGGTGCAACTGCGCCGGATCGATCAGCGTGCCCTTGGCACGGATGATCAAGGCCGTGATGCCGATGATGATCGACAGCGCAACGGCTTCCATGATCAAGCCCATGCGCGAGGAGAACTTGACGTCGCGATAGGCCGCGTAGGTGATCGCCGCGATGAATCCGAGGAGGGCCGCCAATAATGCCGGCATTGTCGCGTGCACCGAAAATGCGGCGAAAAAATCGCCGAGGAAAATCGCGAACGACAAGGACGCCGCGATCGCCGTCGACAAATAGGCGCTGATCATCGCCCAGCCGGCGAGCGCGCCGGCATAGGGGCCGAAATTACGGCCGATATACACGAAGTAGGAGCCCGCCTCCGGGTGCCGCGATGCCAGCACGCCGATGCTCGCCGCCACGATCACGACACCGAAGGCGCCGATCAGGTACGCCATCGCGCAGCCGATACCCGCAAGCCCCGCGACCACGCTGACGTTGAGTGCGGGCGTCAGCGTCGGCGCCACCAACGCGAGCGACTGGCCTACGGTCTCGATCAGGTTCAGCGCACCGCCGCGCAAGCGGCCGCCGGACCGATCGGCGCCTGACTCACCGAGGCGTGAGCGCATCCGTTCGCAATTGTGGTCCCGCGGGGAGGGTGGCCGCGGCAATACCTTGCGATCTCATCGCACGAGTGTATGCCGCCTATGGGCCCGAATTACATCAATCGCTGTGCCTGGTTTAACAGCAACCGTCGTCGATCGAACACGACCGCCAAGAAACCGAACAGCAACATGAGGGCGCTGCCGGCAGCCGCCGCGTTGATCTCGGGCGCCGCTACCGCTGGAAGGATCGCGGTCACCGACCCGCCACCCGGTGTGGTCGTTACGGTCAAGCCGCCGCTCAAGCCGCCGCTCAAGCCGCCGCTGCCGGGCGGAAGGCCCCTGCAGTTGCCGGAGGCGACGGTGTTCGTGTCCAAAGTCACGGCGGCCGTACTCGCCAAGGCTCTGCCGCAAAGATCTGTGGCGCCGGTGCCCATCGTGATGCTGGCAGACGCGAGAAGGTTTCCCAAGAACATGCTGCCTGAACCAATGGTCGCGGAGCTGCCGACATCCCAGTACACACCGGCGCCGGAACCCGCGTTGATCATCGTCACG
>Ga0307373_10000470_pt1 | contig 76365 bp, 87 predicted proteins | sample OX2MG_FD_202534 | JGI IMG/M metagenome (GOLD analysis project Ga0307373, IMG submission 202534) | Soil microbial communities from Risofladan, Vaasa, Finland - OX-2 | ecosystem: Environmental > Terrestrial > Soil > Coastal area > Acid sulfate soil | place: Finland: Risofladan, Vaasa | collected...
GTCGGAGAGGTCCCGGACGAGCTCGGCGGGGATCTCCTTCACGAAGCGGCTCTGCAGGCTGTCGCGGGTCTGGCCGAAGAGCGTCCGTACCCAGGTGTGGGTGAGGTAGAGGCGCTCGCGGGCGCGGGTGATGCCGACGTAGCACAGCCGCCGCTCCTCCTCGAGGTCGTCCGGCTCGGCGAGCGCCCGGTCGTGGGGGAAGATCCCCTCCTCCATCCCGGTGAGGAACACGGCGCGGAACTCGAGGCCCTTCGCGGCGTGCAGCGTCATCAGCGAGACCCGCCCGTCGCCCTCCTCGAGGTCGTCGGTCGCGGCGACGAGGGCCGTCGCGGCGAGGAAGGACTCGAGGTCCTCGTGGCCCTGCGCCATCGTGACGAGCTCGGCGAGGTTCTCGAGGCGCCCCTCGGCCTCGATCCCGCCGGCGCCCGGCAGGTTCGTCTGCGCCTCGAGCTCGGCGAGGTAGCCGGAACGCTCGAGGGCGAGGCGCAGGACCTCCGCGGGGCTCATCGTCGCCAGCCCGACGAGGCTGCCGAGCAGGACGCGGAACTCCTCGATCGCGCGTGCGATCTTCGGGCCGACCCCCGCAGCGGGCGCCTGCGCGAGCACCTCGGCGAAGCTCGCGCCGATCGCCGCGGCGTGCGCGGCGACGCGCGCGACGGTCGTCTGGCCGATGCCGCGGCGGGGGACGTTGATCACCCGCCTGAGCGAGACCTCGTCGGAGGGGTTCTCCACGAGGCGCAGGTAGCCGATCGCGTCACGGATCTCGCGGCGGTCGAAAAAGCGCGTCCCGCCGATCACCTTGTAGGGCAGGCCGCGATCCGCGAGCGCCTGCTCGATCGCCCGGCTCTGGGCATTGGTGCGGTAGAAGACGGCGACCTCCTCGGCGGGGATGCCCTCTTCGCGGCGGAGCGAGGCGATCTCGTTGGCGACGAAGGTCGCCTCGTCGCGCTCGTCGCCAGCGCGGTAGCGGACGATGGGCTCGCCGGGGCCGAGGGCGGACCAGAGGCGCTTCTCCTCGCGCACGAGGTTGTTGCCGATCACCGCGTTGGCGGCGTCGAGGATCGTCTGGGTGGAGCGGTAGTTCTGGTCGAGGACGACGGTCTTCGCGTCGGGGAAGTCGTGCTCGAAGTCCAAGAGGTTGCGGATCTCCGCGCCGCGGAAGCGGTAGATGCTCTGGTCGGAGTCGCCGACGACGCAGACGTTGCGGTGGCGGGCGGCGAGCGCGGCGACGATCTCGTTCTGCGCGCGGTTGGTGTCCTGGTACTCGTCGACGAGGACCTGCACGAAGCGCTCCTGGTAGCGGGCGAGGACCTCGTGGTCGCGGCGGAAGAGGCGCACCGTCTCGGAGAGCAGGTCGTCGAAGTCCATCGCGTTCGCCGCCACGAGGCGGCGCTCGTACTCGGCGAAGACCTCGGCGATGCGCTGCTCGTAGATCGTGTAGGCGCGCGCCGAGTAGTCGGCGGCGTCGAGCATCTCCGCCTTGGCCTGGCTGATCGCCCCGAGGACGGCGCGCGGCGGGAAGCGCTTGGTGTCGACGCCGCGCGCCTCCAGGCAGTGCTCGACCAGGCGCCGGCTGTCGTTGTCGTCGTAGATCGAGAAGCCGCTCCGGTAGCGGGTGTGTTCGGCCTCGCGGCGGAGGATCCGCACGCAGGCGGAGTGGAAGGTGGAGACCCACATCTGGCGGGCGCGGTCGCCGACGAGCTCGACGACGCGGCGGCGCATCTCGTCGGCCGCCTTGTTGGTGAAGGTGATCGCGAGGATCTGGCCCGGTGGGACGCCGCGGTGGACGAGCCAGGCGATGCGGCGGGTAAGGACGCGGGTCTTGCCCGAGCCGGCGCCGGCGACGACCACGAGCGGGCCGTGCTCGGTGATCACCGCCTCCCGCTGGCGGGGGTTCAGGTCGGCGAGGAGCTCGTCCTCCCAGTGCGGGTCCTCGTCCTCCTCGTCGAAGTCGAAGGCCTCGAGGAGGGGGGCGTCGAGGTCGAGGCCACCGAGCTTTGGGACGTGCGGCGGCGGGAGCGTGCCGAGCGGACTCGGGGCCAGCCCCTCGTGGTCGCCCTCGTCGTCGCCCTCGAACTCCCCGTAGGAGGCGTCGTCGAGGTCGGCGTCGTCGAGGGGCTCTTCGGCGATCGGCGCGCCGTCGGCGAAGGCCGGCGGCGGCTCGGGGGCGAACAGGCGCTGTTCGCTCACTCCCACTCGATCGTGCCCGGAGGCTTCGAGGTGATGTCGTAGGCGACCCGGTTCACACCCTGCACCTCGTTGATGATGCGCGAGGCGAAGCGCTCGAGGAGCTCGTAGGGAAGGCGCGCCCAATCGGCGGTCATCGCGTCCTCGCTCGTCACGGCGCGCACGACGATCGGGTAGGCGTAGGTGCGCTCGTCGCCCATCACCCCCACCGAGCGGATCGCCGGCAGCACCGCGAAGGCCTGCCAGAGCTCGCGGTCGAGGCCCGCGCGCCGCACCTCCTCGAGGACGATCGCGTCCGCCTCGCGCAGGATCCCGGCGCGCTCGGGGGTCACCTCGCCGATGATCCGCACCGCGAGCCCGGGGCCGGGGAAGGGCTGGCGCCAGACCATCTCCTCGGGGAGGCCGAGCTCCTCGCCGATCGCCCGCACCTCGTCCTTGAACAGCAGGCGGAGCGGCTCGACGAGGTCGAGGTCCATCTCCTCGGGGAGGCCGCCGACGTTGTGGTGGGACTTGATCACCGCCGCGTCCGCCGTCCCGGACTCGATGACGTCGGGGTAGAGGGTCCCCTGCGCGAGGAAGCGGATGCCCTCGAGCTCGCGGGAGATCTCCTCGAAGATGCGGATGAACAGCTCGCCGATGATCTTGCGCTTCTGCTCGGGGTCCTCGACGCCGGAGAGCGCGGCGAAGAAGCGGTCGGCCGCCTTCACGTGGATGAGGTCGACCGCGAACTGCCGGCGGAAGGTCTCCTCGACCTGCTCGGACTCGTTGACGCGCATCAGCCCGGTGTCGACGTAAACGCACGTCAGCTGGTCGCCGACCGCCTTGTGGACGAGCGCCGCGGTGACCGAGGAGTCGACCCCGCCCGAGAGCGCGCAGAGCACCCGCCCCTCGCCGACCTGCTCGCGCACCGCCGCGGTCGCGGCCTCGATCACCGAGGTGTGCGTCCAGGTGGGCCGGCAGCCGGCGAGGTCGAGGAGGAAGCGCTTCAGCAGCTCCTGGCCGCGCGGGGTGTGCACCACCTCGGGGTGGAACTGCACGCCGTAGAGGGCGCGCGCCGGGTCCTCGAGCGCGGCGACGGGAGCGTTCGGCGTCGAGGCGGTGACCGAGAAGCCCTCCGGCGGGCGCACCATCGAGTCACCGTGGCTCATCCACACCTCGCCTTCGGCCTCGAACTCGCCGAGGAGCGCGGCGCTGCCGGTGCGGGTGAGCGTGGTGCGGCCGTACTCGCCGCTGCCGGTGCGCGCCACCTCCCCGCCGAGCTGCAGGGCGAGGAGCTGCGCGCCGTAGCAGATGCCGAGGATCGGGATCCCGAGCGCGTAGATCGCCTCGTCGATGCGTGGCGCCCACTCGGCGTAGACCGACTTCGGCCCCCCCGAGAGGATGATCGCCTGCGGCTCGCGGCGCGCGATCTCGGCGGCGGTGATCGAGTGCGGGACGATCTCGGAGTAGACGTGCGCCTCGCGTACGCGCCGCGCGATCAGCTGCGCGTACTGGGCGCCGAAGTCGACCACGAGGACCGTGTCGAAGGTGGAGGGCACCCCCGACAGGCTACCGGCCGGGGAGGCGGGGGGCGGACCCCCGCGGCTGTCGCGAGACCGCCGGGCGGCGTCCGGGCCGCACGTGCACGGGCGCCGCGGTGGCACGCCCGCGCCCTCACGCGACCGCGACCGGCACCCTCCCGATGGGGCCGCGCCGGCGCACGGCAGCGAGCGCGAGGGCGGCGAGCACGAGCAGGGCGAGGAGCACGAGCACGAGCGCCGCCACGAGGTGCGGCGGCCGGTAGGTGAAGGACACGGTGTGGCGGCCGGCGGGGAGGCGCACCGTGTAGAAGTTGCCGACCCCTCGACCGAGCGTGAGCGGCCGCCCCCCGCTCGTCGCCTGCCAGCCGGGGCTCGGGGTGATGCGCGCCGTCACCGTGGTCGGGCGCGCGCCGTCGACGGTGAGGGTGTAGCGGGCGTCGAAGGGATGGCTCGTCGCGCCAACGGTCGCCCCCGCCGAGGCGCTGAAGCGGCCGGAGGCGCTGACGGCGTAGAGGGTGTCGGCGCCGACGGGGCCGACGCGACGCGCGCCGCTCGGGGCGGTGGGTGCGTCGGAGAGGATGAAGGCCGCGCCGTAGCGGCGCGCCAGCGCGGCGCTGGTGATCGGCGGTGCGAAGAGGTTCACCCCCGCTCCGGGGGACTTCGCGCAGGCACCGCCCGAGGTCTGGCCGGCACCGGCCACGGGCCAGGAGTCGAAGTAGGCCTTCGGGGCGGTCGGGTCGTGGACTGCCAGCTCATCGATGTCGTAGCCGACGTTCATCGCCGGGTAGAGGCCCGTCGGGAAGAGGCGGTAGCAGGCGCTGTCGTTCACCGAGTCGAGGCCGACGAGGGCTCCGCCGGTGAGGCGCGAGAGGGTCGCCGTCGCCACCGTCCCGGGGAAGGCCACGCGGGAGTAGGAGTTGACCCCCACCCCGGCGAAGAGCAGGAAGGCGCTCTGGCCGACGAGCGCCAGCGCGACGAGGGCCTCGCCGGGGCGCGCCGAGAGGCGGGCGAGGGTGCCGCCGCGTGCTCGTTCCCGCCGCCCCGCCCTGCCACCGAGGAGGAGGAGCGCGGCGACAGCGACGAGCGCGAGCGAGGCGACCGGCCAGTAGAGGCTCGCCTGGCGGAGCGCGAGGTAGGGGGCGGCGAGGCCGCCGAGGGCCTTCACGCCGAGCAGCCCGACGACGCCGCCGACGACGAGGAGCGCCGCCGCGAGGCTGCGCCGCACGGCGCGCTCCCGGGCGCGCGCCGCCAGCGCCTCGGCGCCGAGCGCCGCGAGCACGGCGACCGCGAGGGCCACGAGCGAGAGGATGCGGTCGATGTCGACCGCGCCGAGGCCGAGGTCGATCACCAGCCGCTGCACCGGGCTCACCGTGTCGAGGCGGTAGGCGACGAGCACGCCGGCGACGCCCGCCGCGGCGAAGGCGACGACCGCCGGTCGGCGGCGACCGAGGACGAGCGCGAGGAGCGCGAGGACGAGCGCGAGCACGCCCACGTAGCTCGCCGACTCGTAGTAGTTCGGGAGCCCCACCCCGAAAAACGAGCTCCCCGCAGTCGGCAGGCCGTCGTAGCCCTGCGCGAAGAAGAGCGCCACGCCGCGCACGAGGATCCCGTGCGCCGTCACCTCCCCCGAGCGCACCGAGGCGCGCAGCACCGGGAGGCCGCAGAGCCACAGCGGCGCCGCGAGCGCGACGCCGAGCGCCGCGCCGCCAAGGGCGCGCGCCGCGCCCGCGAGCTGCGGCCGCTCGCGGCGGGCGAGCAGCGCCAGCCCGCCGGCGACGAGGAGCACGCCGAAGAAGCCGGTGAGCAGCACGTAGGCCTCGACGAAGCCGCCGTAGACGGCGAAGGCGACCGCGCCGGCGAGCGCCGCGAGCGGGAGCGCCCCCCGCCGGCGGTAGCACCACAGCGCCGTCGCGCCGAGCGCTCCCGCCCAGCACATCGTCCCCGAGATCGACCAGCCGAGCCAGCCGGAAAAGGCCCCCGAGAGCATGTAGGTCGTGCCGCCGAGCGCGGCGGCGAGCGGGCGACAGCCGAGCAGCCGGCAGAGCGCGTAGGTGCCGAGGCCGGCGATGAGCAGCTTCACGAGCACCGTCACCAAGAAGGCGAGCGAGAGCGGGAAGAGGTAGCTGACGAGGCTCGGGAGGGCGAGCGTCGCCGACTCGAAGTTGAGGAACTGCGGGAGGCCGTTGCCCTCGAGGTCGTCCCAGAGGGGGAAGTGGCCGGCGTGCACGAGCCGCCAGTTCTCGGTGCTCCACGGGATGGCCTGGGTGATCTGGTCGCCGTTCAGCGAGTTGTGGGGGCAGCTCGCGAGCACCGGTGGCGGCACGCAGTCGTGCGAGAGCGGCAGCGCCCCCCTGAGGAGGGCCGGGGAGTCCGTCGTGCCGAGGTCGGCGGGGGCGAACTGCGGCCCGTCGGTGAGCGCCGGGGAGAGGAAGAGGAGGGCGAGGAGGAGGACCCAGGCGACGCCGCACACGTCCCCGCGGCGCGCCCGCAGCGCGGCGAGCGCCGCCACGCTCAGGCGAGCGACGCCGCGGGAGCGCCCCCGCCGCCGCTCGGCGGCCCGACGAGGAGCTCGGCCTTGTGGAACTCACGGATGCTCGCGTAGCCGCACATCGCCATCGCCCGCCGCAGCGCGCCGCAGAGGTTCGTCCGCCCCGCGCCCTCGTGCGCCGGGCCGAGGAGGATCGTCTCGAGGTCGCCCACCTCCTCGGCCGCGAGGGTGGTGCCCCGCGGCAGGGTCGCGTGCGCCGCGCCGATCCCCCAGTAACGGCCGCGGCCGGGAGCGCCCGTCGCGGCGGCGAGCGCGCCGCCGAGCATCACGGCATCGGCGCCGCAGGCCGTCGCCTTCACCACGTCGGCGGCGGTCCCCGGCCCCACGTCGGCGATGACCTGCACGTAGACGCCGCTCTCCTCGAGGTGTCGGCTGCGCGCCCCGACGACATCGGCGATCGCCGTCGCCGTCGCGACGTCGATGCCGAGCACGTCGCGCGTCGTCGAGGCGCCGCCTGGCGAGAGGCCGACGAGGATTGCGACGGCCCCGGTGCGCATCAGGTGCAGCGCCGCCTGGTACGAGGCGCAGCCGCCGACGACGACGGGGATGTCGAGCTCGCGGATGAACTGTTTCAGGTTGAGCGGCTCGACGCGCTTCGCGACGTGCTCCGCGGAGACGACGGTGCCGTGGATGAGGAGCACGTCGAGCTCCGCGTCGAGGATCACCGGCCCGAGGTCGGCGACGAGCTGCGGGGTGAGGGCGCCGCAGGTGACCGCCCCGGAGGCCGAGATCTCGCGGATCCGCTGCTTCAACAGGTCCGGGTCGATCGGCCGCGCGTAGAGCTCCTGCAGGCGCGGCGTCGCCTTCTCGGGGTCGAGGGAGGCGATCTCGGCGAGCACCGGCTCGGGGTCCTCGTAGCGGGTCCACAGCCCCTCGAGGTTGAGGGCGCCGAGCGCGCCGAGCTCGCCGATCGCGATCGCGACCTGGGGCGAGACGACGCCGTCGAGCGGCGCGGCGACGACCGGCAGGGCGAAGCGGTAGGCGTCGAGCTCGAAGCTGATGTCGACGTCCTCGGGGTCGCGGGTGCGACGGCTCGGGACGACCGAGAGCTCGTCGAGGCCGTAGGCGCGGCGGGCGTTCTTGCCCGCCCCGATCTCGAACTCCGCCACCGCGACCTCCCGCCCTTTGCGCCGTGCGCACGCTAATGGCTGGCGGCGGGGGCCTCCGGCACGGCACCTTCGGAACCTCAGTCGCCCGTGGCGGCGCCGCCGGCGCTCTCCTCCAGCCGCTCGAGCAGATCCCACAAGATGCGGGCGGTGAGCCCCCACACGAGGTCCTCGCCGAGGACGACGGGGTGGGAGAAGAAACGGATCGCCCGCCGCGCCGTCCCCCAGTGCTCGGTCCACGCGGCGCCCTCGGCGAAGAGCGCGCCGAGCGGGACGAGGAGCGCCGCCTCCACCTCCGCGGGATTGGGAGCAAGCTCCGGCCCGCCGTGCACGAGGCCGACGACCGAGGTGACGCGCTGTCCGTCGCGCACCCGTTCCACCAGGTCGAGGCAGCCGAGGACCTCGACCGCAGCCCGCTCGAGACCGACCTCCTCCTCCGCCTCGCGCAGCGCCGCGTCGAGGGGGTTCTCCCCGGCCTCGACCCTTCCGCCGGGGAAGGAGATGTTGCCGGGGTCGAGGCTGAGCGAGCTCGAGCGCCGCGTGAGGAGCACGGCGAGCTCGCCCTCGAAGTCGTAGATCGGGACGAGCACCGAGGAGACGGGCGCGAGCGCCTGCAGCGCCGCCCGGTCGGCGGGGAGGAGCGCCCGCCGCAGCGTCGCGACGTCGAGTGGTGCCGGCGGCTGCCAGCGGCGCCGCTCGCCGAGCGCGAAGTCCTCGGGACGGGTGACGACCTGGCGGTGCGACACCGTCCAGGGGTCGTCGAGGTCACCGGGAAAGACGAGCCGCCCCCCTTCGGGGGCGGCTGCGGGCGACTTCTCCCCCTCGCGGGGGTCGTCGGGCGGGCCTTCCGTCACGGACGGCCTCGCGGGTGGTGCATCGGGGCGGCCGGCAGCACCGGCCGCCCCGAGAGGCACCTCACATCATCGCCATCTCGTCGCCGTGGCCGTGGCCACCGTGGTCGCCGGCGGGCTCCGGCTTGTCGGCGATCAGCGCCTCTGTCGTGAGCAGCAGGCTCGCGATCGAAGAGGCGTTCTGCAGGGCCGAGCGGGTGACCTTGGCGGGGTCGATGACGCCCGCCTTCACGAGGTCCTCCACCTCACCGGTGACGGCGTTGAGGCCGAAGTTCGTCTTCGCCCCCTCGACCTGCCTCACGAGCACCGCCCCCTCGAGGCCGGCGTTGATCGCGATCCACTTCAGGGGCTCCTCGAGCGCCTTGGCGATGATCGCGGCCCCGGTCGCCTCGTCGCCCGTGAGCGCCTCGGCGGCCTTGCGGACGGCCGCACGGCTCTGCAGGAGGGCGGTGCCGCCACCGGCGACGATGCCCTCCTCGATCGCGGCGCGGGTCGCGGAGAGCGCGTCCTCGATGCGGTGCTTCTTCTCCTTGAGCTCGACCTCGGTCGCGGCTCCGACACGCACGACGGCGACGCCGCCGGCGAGCTTCGCGAGGCGCTCCTGGAGCTTCTCGCGGTCCCAGTCGGAGTCGGTGTCCTCGATCTCGCGGCGGATCTGCGCGATCCGCCCCTTCACCTCGTCGGAGTCGCCGGCGCCGTCGATGATCGTCGTCTCGTCCTTGGTCACGACGACGCGACGGGCGCGGCCGAGCAGGTCGAGCGAGACGTTGTCGAGCTTCAGGCCGACCTCCTCGGAGATCACCTGGCCACCAGCGAGCACGGCGATGTCGCCGAGCATCGCCTTGCGGCGGTCCCCGAAGCCGGGGGCCTTCACCGCGACCGAGTGGAAGGTGCCGCGGATCTTGTTCACGACGAGCGTGGCGAGCGCCTCACCGTCGACGTCCTCGGCGATCACGAGCAGCGGCCGGGCCGACTGCATGACCTTCTCGAGCACCGGCACGAGGTCGTGCACGGCCGAGACCTTCGAGTTCACGATGAGGATGTAGGGGTCCTCGAGGATCGCCTCCTGCCGGTCGGCGTCGGTGACGAAGTAGGGCGAGAGGTAGCCCTTGTCGAACTGCATGCCCTCGGTGAACTCGAGCTCGAGGCCGAAGGTGTTCGACTCCTCGACGGTCACGGTGCCGTCCTTGCCGACCTTGTCGATCGCCTCGGCGAGCACGTCGCCGATCGAGGTGTCGGCGGCCGAGATCGCCGCGACCTGGGCGATCTCCTGGCGGCCCTCGACGTCGCGGGACTGCTTGCGGATCGACTCGACCGCGGCGCGCACCGCGGCGTCCATCCCCCGCTTGAGCGACATCGGGTTCGCTCCGGCGGCGACGTTGCGCAGCCCCTCGCGCACGAGGGCCTGGGCGAGGACGGTGGCCGTCGTCGTGCCGTCACCGGCGACGTCGTTGGTCTTGGTCGCCACCTCGCGCACGAGCTGCGCGCCCATGTTCTCGAAGGGGTCCTCGAGGTCGATCTCCTTGGCGATGGTCACGCCGTCGTTGGTGATCGTCGGGGGCCCGAACTTCTTGTCGAGGACGACGTTGCGGCCGCGCGGGCCGAGCGTCACCTTCACGGTGTCGGCGAGCTTGTTCACGCCCGCCTCGAGGCCGCGTCGTGCGGCCTCGTCGAATCGGAGGATCTTGGCCATCAGCCGACCACCTTGGCGAGCACGTCGCGGCTCGTGAGGATGAGCAGCTCCTCGCCGTCGACGGTGAACTCGGTGCCGCCGTACTTTGAGTAGACGACCTTGTCGCCGACCGCGATGTCGAGCGGAACGATCTCGCCGGTGTTCTCGGCGCGTCGGCCGGGGCCGACCGCGAGCACCTCGCCCTGCTGGGGCTTCTCCTTGGCGGTGTCGGGGATCACAAGTCCCGATGCCGTCGTCTCCTCCGCCTCGCTCGGGCGGACGACGATCCGGTCCTCCAGCGGCTGAAGCGTCATGCCGAGGCCTCCCTTGGTCTCATTAGCACTCTTACCTGTTGAGTGCTAACGATACTGATGAAGCGCCCGGCAGGCAACCCCGGGCCTGCGCTAGCCGGCGAGGCGCTCCTCGGGGAAGGCGAGGTTCGGTTCCGCGCCCTGGGAGAGCGGGCTCGGGCCGTCGCTCGCGAGGCGGATGTGGGCCGCGGCCGCGATCATCGCCGCGTTGTCGGTGCACATCGCCCGCGAGGGGACGAAGCAGCCGAGGCCGCGCGCCGCCGCGGCGGCGGCCATCTGCTCGCGCAGCGGCGTGTTCGCCGCCACCCCGCCGGCGAGGCAGAGCGAGCGGGCGCCGCAGGCGGCCGCGGCGGCGAGGCTCTTGTGGACGAGCACGTCGACGACCGCCTGCTGGAACGAGGCGGCGACGTCGGGGGTCGCGATCTCGGGGTGGTGACGGACGTGGTGCACGACCGCCGTCTTCAACCCGGAGAACGAGAGGGTGAGGCCGTCGTCGAGCATCGGCCGCGGGAAGGCGATCGCGCGCGGGTCGCCGGCGGAGGCCGAGCGCTCGATCTCCGGGCCGCCGGGGTAGCCGAGGCCGAGGAAGCGGGCCACCTTGTCGAAGGCCTCCCCAGCGGCGTCGTCGACGGTCCCCCCGAGGATGCGGTAGATGCCCGGTGCCTGCATCGCGACGAGCAGCGTGTGTCCCCCGGAGACGAGGCAGACGAGCGCCGGGAGCGCGAGGTTGGGATCCTCGAGCAGCGAGGCGTAGAGGTGGCCCTCGAGGTGGTTGACGCCGACGTAGGGCAGGCCGAAGGAGAGCGCGAGGGACTTCGCGAAGGAGACACCGACGAGGAGCGAGCCGACGAGGCCGGGGCCGCAGGTCGCGGCCACGGCGACGAGCTCGGGCGCGCCGTCGTGGAGGGGCAGGCCGCGGTGGGAGAGCCCCGCGCCCTCGAGCGCCTCGTGCAGGACGGGCACGACCCGCTCCACGTGCGCCCGCCCGGCGAGCTCGGGGACGACCCCGCCGTAGCGGGCGTGCAGGTCGATCTGGCTCGACACCACCGAGGACAGGACCACCCGCTCCTCGGTGACGACGGCCATCGCCGTCTCGTCACAGGAGCTCTCGACGGCGAGGATCGCGCGCCCTCGGGCGCCGAGATCGCTCACTCCCCGCGCTCCGCGGCCGCGAGGCGGACACCGATCTCCTCGAGGCGGATCGTGTAGTCGTCGCTGTCGACGCCGTGCGCCCACATCACGAGGCCGTCCTCGTTCACCTCTGCGTAGTAGTTCTTGCGGATCCCCGCCGGCACGAAGCCGAAGGTGCGGTAGAGCTCCTGCGCGCCGTGGTTGGAGACGCGCACCTCCAAGGTGAGCGCGCCCGCCCCGTGCTCGCGGGCGGCCGACGCGAGGCGGTGCAGGAGGCGCATGCCGATCTTGTGGCGCTGGAACTCCGGCGCGACGCCGATCGTCGTGATGTGCCCCTCGCCGGCGACGAGCATCAGGCCTGCGTAGCCGACCACCGTGTCCCCCGAGAGGGCGACGAGGTAGACCCGCGTCGCCGGCATCGCGAGCTCGGAGTAGTACAGCGCCGGCGACCAGGGACGGGGGAAGATGCGCTCCTCGATCGCCGCCACCTGGCGGACGTGGCGGCGGCGCATCGGCACGATCTCGACCGCCCGCGCGGGCGAGGGCGGCGCCGCGGTGCGTGCGCGGCCGGGCAGGCGGAAGGTCACCTCGCGCCGCCCGGGGGGTCGTCACGGGTCGCCCAGCTGATGCGCACGTCGGCCTGGCGGTGGTAGCGGGGGGCGAGGGCGAAGGCGTCGCAGACCTCGCCGCGGTGCAGCCGCTCGATGCCGAGGTGGGCGAGCACCGTGGCGTCGGGGGCGGCGTGCGCGTCGTCGGCGATCTCCACCCCGGCGGGGCCGGCGGAAAGGATCGCCTCTGCGTGGCGGAGCGCCCCGTCGCCGACGAGCAGCGCCCGTTCGAGGGCCATCTCCTTGTTGAGCTCGGCGATGAGCTCGTCCGGGCTCGTGACGCGGATCTCGGCATCGCCGGGGAGCTCGAAGGCGACCTCGCCGCGGCGCATATCGACGACGGGCACCACCGGCCGCCCCGCGACGGGGGCGCCTCGCCGCAGCAGCTCGGTGCTCGTCGCCTCCACCGCCGGCACCCCGAGGGCGAAGGTGAGCGCCTTCGCGGCGGAAACGCCGACCCGCAGCCCGGTGAACAGCCCCGGCCCGACGTCGACGGCGACCGCGTCGAGGTCGCCGACCGAGGCCCCGACCGAGGAGAGGACGGAGGCGATCGCCGGGTGCAGGGTCTCCGCGTGGCGGCGCCCCGGGCGCGCCGAGAAGGTGGCGAGCACCACCGCCTCTTCGATGAGGGTGACGCCGACGCCGATCGTCGCGGTCTCGATGGCGAGCAGGATCACCGCCGGCCGCCGTTCGGCATCGCCGGGTCGCTCACCACTGCGCGACGGCGTCGTCGGGGGCGCCGTCGAGCAGCTCGACGGTGAGCCCCGCGGCCCGACAGGCGCTCTGCAGGTGGCCGCGGCGGCGCGCCCAGTCGGCGCCGACGGTCGACAGCCGGGCGACGCGGGTGGAGCCCCCGTCCTCGGTGCCCCCCTCGTCCTCGACGAGCTCGAGCGAGAGGGTGAGCGCGGCCTGGCCGAGGAACGGCGCGGCGAGCTCACCCCACTCGATCACGGCCACTCCGCCGTCGTCGAGCACCTCCTCGAGGCCGAGGTCGGCCACCTCGGAGAGCTCGGAGAGCCGCCAGCAGTCCACGTGGGCGACCGGGGGGTTGCTCGGATAGCAGTGCAGCAGCGTGAAGGTCGGGCTCGTCACCTCGTCGGCGCAGCCGAGGGCGGCGACGAGGCCCTTGGTGAAGGTCGTCTTCCCCGCGCCGAGCTCGCCGACGAGCAGCAGGACGTCGCCGCGCTCGACGACCTCCGCGACGGCGCCCCCGAGCGCGTGCGTCGCGGCCGCGTCGGAAAGGGCGATGTGCAGGGTCGGGTTCACGGTTTCACCGTTCCGCCTGGTACCCCGCCACCGGCAAGTGCATGCTTCGCGCGCACGAGGTCAGCGCGCATCTGGGCGAGCACCACCCCGCCGCCGCGCAACGCCGCGGCCGGGTGGAAGGTGGGCACGAGGAGCGCCTCGCCGTACGCGAAGCTCCGCCCGCGAAGGCGCGTCACCCCCTCGGTGGTGTGCAGGAGGGCGCGCGCCGCGAAGTTCCCGAGGGTGACGACGACCTTCGGGGCGATCGCGCCGAGCTGGTCGGCGAGGAAGTGGTGGCAGGCCGCGACCTCGTCGGGGAGGGGGTCGCGGTTGTTCGGGGGGCGGCACTTCACGACGTTCGCGATGTAGCAGTCCTCGCGCCGCATCGCCAGCTCCTCGGCGATCAGCTGGTCGAGGAGACGGCCGGAACGGCCGACGAAGGGCTCTCCGGCGAGGTCCTCGTCGCGCCCCGGACCCTCGCCGACGAAGACGAGCGGGGCCATCGGGTTGCCCACCCCGAAGACGACCTTGGTCCGCCCCTCGGCGAGGCGGCAGTCGACGCAGCCGAGCGCTTCGGCCTCGAGGAGGGCGAGCATCGCAGTGGCGCTAGTCGTCATACTCATCGGCTCCGGGCGCGCGCCCGTGCCCGTCCCGGTGCACGGGCAGAGCGTAGACCGGCGCCCCGGCCACGCCCACCGGGCGGCGGGGGACGCGCGGGCCGATGCCGAGGAGGACCTCGTAGGCGATCGTGTGCAGCTTGCAGGCCCACTCGGCGGCGTCGATCACCTCGTCGCCCTGGCGGCCGATGAGCACCACTTCGTCGCCCGGGTGCACGCCACGGTCGTCACCGACGTCGACGAGCAGCTGGTCCATCGTCACCGTGCCGGCGAGGCGCCGCCGCCGGCCGCCGATCAGCACCTCCCCCCCGCCGTCGAAATAGGCGCGGGGGACCCCGTCGGCGTAGCCGAGGGGCACCGTGGCGACGACGGTGTCGGCGGGGAGCGCGTAGCGCCGGCCGTAGCTCGGCCGCTCCCCCGCCGCGAGCCGCCGCACCGCGTGCACCTCGGCGCGCAGCGAGAGCACCGGCGCGAGGGCCCCGCCACCGCTCGCCTCACCGACGAGGGGGGCGAGCGCCTCGCTCGGCGGGTAGCCGTAGAGCGCGATCCCGCAGCGGACGAGATCGAAGCGACTGGCCGGGTGGGCGAGGGCGCCGGCCGAGTTCGCGGCGTGCAGCAGGCGCGGCTGGATGCCGACCGCGGCGAGGTCGGCGCGCGCCTCCTCGAAGCGCGCCAGCTGCAGGGCGGTGAAGGGGTCGGCGGGGTCGTCCGCGACCGCGAAGTGGGTCCACAGGCCCTCGAGGAGGAGGTCCGGCTCGCGGGCCAGCTCCTTTGCAAGGGCGACGAGCTCGGAGGGGGCAACGCCGACCCGGTGCATCCCGGTGTCGACCTTCACCTGCACCGGGACCACCCGCCCCGCCGCGCCGGCCGCCGCAGCGGCGGCCCGTAGCCCGGTGGTGCTGTAGAGCGTCGGGGTGAGGCCGGCGGCGACCGCCGCGGCGATGGCGGCGGGCGGCGGCTCGGAGAGGAGGAGGACGGGCGCGGTGATCCCCGCGGCCCGCAGCGCGAGGCCCTCCTCGACGAGCGCGACGGCGAGCACGCTCGCCCCGCCGGCGACGGCGGCCTCGGCGATCGCGACGGCGCCGTGGCTGTAGCCGTCAGCCTTCACCACCGCGCACAGCGCCGCCGGTGCGACCACGGCGCGCAACAGGGCGGCGTTGTGGGCCACGGCGGCGAGGTCGATCTCCGCCCAGGCGCGCCGGTACTGCACCATCAGTGGCGCTGCGAGAGGACGCGCGAGACGAGCGCCGGCAGGTCGCCGGCGACGAGGCCCTCGGCGTGCCCGAGCGAGGCGGCGCGGCCGTGCGCGTGCGCGCCGAGCGCGGCGGCGTCGAGGGGGTCGACGCCGCGAGCGAGGAGGGCGCCGATCACCCCCGAGAGGACGTCGCCCGTCCCCGCGGTGGCGAGGCGGGCGCTGCCGGCGTTCACCAGGCGGACCTCGCCCACGGGGTCGGCGACCACCGTCGTCGAGCCCTTCAGCAGGACGACCGCCCCGGCGCGCGCCGCGAGGGCACGCGCCGCGGCGACGCGGTCCGGGCCCGGCGGGGCGCCGACCAGGCGGGCGAACTCCCCGTCGTGGGGGGTGAGCACGAGCGGCGCGGCGGCGTCCACCGCCCCGGCGAGCCGACCAAGGGCGTTCAGCCCGTCGGCGTCGAGGACGACCGGCACCGGCGAGGAGGCGAGCAGGCGTGCGACCGCGGCCGCGACCCCGGAGGCGGCCCCGAGGCCCGGCCCGAGCACGAGCGCCTGGCAACGGCCGAGCTCCTCGAGGACCGCCTCGGCGAAGCCGTCGGCGGGGAGCGGCCGGGCGACCGCCTCGGTGACCCCGAGGGCGTCGGGGGCGTTGCCCGGCGAGCCGAGGCGCACCATCCCCGCCCCCGCCCGCAGCGCGGCGCGCGCCGCGAGCTCGGCGGCGCCGTGCATCCCCGGCGAGCCGGCGACGACGTAGAGGGCGCGTTGCCATTTGTGCGCCTCGCGCGGCCGCGGCGGGAGCAGGGCGAGGTCCCCGTCCTCGACGAGCTGCATCGTGACGCGCCCGAGGTCGAGGCCGATCGGCGCGACCTCGACCTCGCCCGAGCGCGCCGGGCCCTCCCCGAGGAGGAGGCCCGCCTTCAGGGCACCGAAGGTCACCGTCGCGCTGGCGAGCACCGACTCCTCGGCGGCGCCGGTGTCGGCGTCGAGGCCCGAGGGCACGTCGACGGCGAGGACCCCCGTCCCGGCCGGGGGGCGGGGCGGGCGGTAGCCGCCGCGCAGCCCCGTGCCGTACGCGGCGTCGATCACGAGGTCACACGCGGGGAGGGACTGGGGGGCGCTGGCCGCGTCGAGGAGGCGCACCCGCACGCCCCGTCGCTCGAGGAGGTGCGCGGCGACCCGCCCGTCGTCGCCGTTGTGGCCCTTGCCGGCGACGACGACGACGCGCCGCCCGTAGCCGCCACCTAGCAGGGCGAGCGCGCGCTGGGCGACCGCCGCCCCGGCGCGGGCGATGAGCTGCTCGAGGGGCGTGTGCGCCGTCGCCGCGGCGTCGACCGCCGCCATCTCGGCGACGCTCAGCACCGGCCTCACAGGACGAGCACCACGGCGGCGGCGACGCCTTTGGAGTGGGTGAGGCTGAGCGTGAACTCCTGCACCCCTCGCTCGGCGGCGAGCGCGGCGGCCCGCCCGTGAGTGCGCAGCTGCGGCGCCCCCGAGGGGCTGCGGAGGACCTCGATCTCGGCGAAGTCCACCGCTCCGAGGCCGACGCCGAGCGCCTTCATCGTCGCCTCCTTGGCGGCGAAGCGCGCCGCCAGACCGGGGACGGGGTCCGAGCGACCGGCGAGGTCGCCGAGCTCGCCCGCCGTGAACAGGCGCGCCGCGAGGCGCGGCTGGCGCTCGAGGGCGCGCCGGAAGCGGGCGATCTCGAGAACGTCGAGACCGACCGCCGTCATCTCCAGGCCGATGCGGCGATCACTCGACGGTGACGACCTTCGCGAGGTTGCGCGGACGGTCGACGTCGTTGCCGCGGCGCGTCGCCACCTCGTGGGCGAAGAACTGCAGCGGCACGATGCCGAGGAGGGGCGCGATCATCTGCGGGGCGGCCGGCACCTCGAGCGCCGCGTCGAGGAGGCCCGCCGTCTCGTCGTCGCCCTCCTCGCAGACACCGACGATGGTCGCGCCACGCGCCCGCATCTCCTCGACGTTGAGCATCACCTTCTCCCACAGGTCGTCGCGGGTCGCGACGACGACCACGACGACGCCCGGCTCGATGAGGGAGATCGGCCCGTGCTTCATCTCGCCCGCGGGGTAGCCCTCGGCGCGCACGTAGGCGAGCTCCTTCAGCTTGAGCGCCCCCTCGAGGGCCACCGGCAGGCCGAGGCGGCGGCCGAGGAAGTAGAAGTCCTCGACCTCTGCGAAGCGCCCTGCGACGGCGCGCGCCGCCTCCTCGTGGGCGATCGTGGCGGCAACGAGCTCGGGCAGCGCTAACAGCGCCGCGGCGTGCTCGGCGAGCGCTCCCTCGGGCGCGCTGCCGCGCAGGCGCGCGAGGTGCAGCGCGAAGACCTGTAGGAGGGCGATCTGCGCGAGGTGGCACTTGGTTGAGGCGACGCCGATCTCCGGGCCGGCGCGGGTGTAGAGGACGCCGTCGGCCTCGCGCGACATGAGCGAGTCGACGACGTTGGTGAGCGCGATGGTGAGCGCCCCCTGGCGGCGCGCCTCGGCCATCGCCGCGAGGGTGTCGGCGGTCTCGCCCGACTGACTGACCGCGACGACGAGGGTGCCTGGCTCGAGCACGGCGCCGCGATAGCGGTACTCGCTCGCGATCTCGACCTCGGCCGACACCCTGGCGAGGCGCTCGATGAAGGAGCGGCCGAGCAGCGCGGCGTGGTAGCTCGAGCCGCAGGCGAGGAGGAGCACCCGCCGGAGCCCGCCGAGGGTCTCGTCCGCGATCGAGAGCTCCTCGAGCTCGGTGGCGCCCCCCGCTCCGATCCTCCCGAGGAGGGTCTCGGTGATCGCCTCGGGCTGTTCGTGGATCTCCTTCGACATGAAGTCGGCGAAGCCACCCTTCTGGGCAGCGGCGACGTCCCAGCTCACCTCGAGCGGGCGGGGCTCGACGGCGCTGCCGTCGGGGCGGGTGACGGTGAGCTCGCCGGGACGGATGCGGGCGATCTCGTCGTCGGAGAGGGCGAAGAGGCGCCGCGAGGTGCCGACGAGGGCGGCGATGTCGGAGGCGACCACGCCGAGCTCGTCGGTGACCCCGACGATGAGCGGCGCGCTGCGGCGGGTGGCGACGATCGTGTCCGGCTCGCTCGCGTGCACGAAGGCGAGGGCGAAGCCGCCGCGCAGGCGCGGGGTGACGGCCGAGACGGCCTCGGTGAGCGAACGGCCCGCGGCCATCTCCTCCTCGACGAGGTGGCAGACGACCTCGGTGTCGGTCACCGAGGTGAAGGTGTGGCCGGCGGCGCGCAGCGGCGCGGCGAGCTCGCGGTGGTTCTCGATGATCCCGTTGTGGACGATCGCCAGCCGGCCGCTGCAGTCGAGGTGCGGGTGGGCGTTCTCCTCGGTGGGGGCGCCGTGCGTCGCCCAGCGGGTGTGGCCGATGCCGGTCCCCGTCGGGAAGGGCAGCTCCGCGAGGCCGCGCGAGAGCGCCCCGATCGACTTCGCCCGCTCGGCGGCGCGGATCCGAGAGATGCCGTCCCGGCCGACGACGGCGATCCCCGCCGAGTCGTAGCCGCGGTACTCGAGGGCCTCGAGGCCGGAGAGGAGGAACTCCGCGGGCGCGGAGGAGCCGGTGACGCCGATGATGCCGCACATGGCCTAGAACGTTAAAGGAAGGCCGTTGCGATCGTGCGCCGCGGCCTACCCGCCGGCGCCGAGCTCACGGGCGACGACCGCGGCGAGGCGGGCTGCGCAGGCGTCGGCCTGCTCGAGCCCCTCCGCCTCGACCATCACCCGCACCGCCTCCTCGGTCCCCGAGGCGCGCACGAGGATCCTGCCGCTGCCACCGAGGCTCGCCTCCACCTCGGCGACCTCTCTCCAGATCGCGGACGCCTCGCCGAGGCGGCGCGGCTCGCGCACCGCGACGTTGCGCAGCACCTGGGGGAAGCGCGTCATCGCCTCTGCAGCGAGCGCGCCGAGCGGGCGCCCCTTGCGGGCGAGCAGCTCGAGGAGGCGGATGCCGGTGCGGATGCCGTCCCCCGTCGTCGCCTCCTTGAAGAAGACGATGTGCCCCGACTGCTCGCCGCCGAGCACGAGCGAGCCGGACTCGAGGGCGTCGGTCACCTGGCGGTCACCGACGGGGGTCTCGACAACACCGATCCCCCGCGCCTCGAGCGCGCGGCGCAGGCCGAGGTTGCTCATCACGGTGATCGCGACGGCGCGGTTGTCGAGCGCCCCCCGCTCGTCGAGGTCGAAGGCGAAGAGCGCGATCAGCTGGTCGCCGTCGACGACCTCGCCGTTGGCGTCGACGGCGATCAGCCGGTCGGCGTCGCCGTCGAAGCCGAGGCCGACGTCGGCGCCGCTCGCGAGCACCTCGGTGGCGAGCGCCGCGGGGTCCGTGGAGCCGCTCCCGGCGTTGATGTTCGTGCCGTCCGGCTCGGCGCCGAGGATCGTCAGCTCCTGGCCGAGGGCTCCGAAGACGACGGGGGCGACGGCGCTCGCCGCGCCGTTCGCGCAGTCGAGGACGACCGAGAAGCGCGCCCCGCCGAGGTGGGAGGAGTGGACGAGGGCCTCGATGTAGTCCCGCGCCGCGGCGGGCTCGGCGACGATCACGCCGACCCCCGCACCGACGGGGCCGGCGACGCCGGGGGCCTGACGGGAGAGGAGGATGTCGAGGTCGTTCTCGATCGACCGCTCGGTGGCGTCGTCGAGCTTCTGACCGCCGCGGGCGAGCAGCTTCACCCCGTTGTCGGGGAAGGGGTTGTGCGAGGCCGAGACGACGGCGGCGGGAAGGTTGCGCTGCTGCGCGAGGAAGGCGATCCCCGGTGTCGGCAGCACGCCGAGGTCGATGACGTCCACCCCCTCCGCGGCGACGCCGGCGGCGAAGGCGGCGAGGAGCAGTGTGCCCGAGCGGCGTGTGTCGCGGCCCACGAGGAAGCTCGATCCCCCGAGGTGCCGCGCCGCCACCCTTCCGAGGGCGAGCACGATCTCGGGGGTGAGGCCCTCGTTGGCGACCCCACGGATGCCGTCGGTGCCGAAGACGACCGACACCGGCGCGATCAGCGCTTGGAGTACTGCGGCGCCTTGCGGGCCTTCTTCAGGCCGTACTTCTTGCTCTCCTTCTCGCGGGCGTCGCGCGTCAGCAGGCCGGCCTTCTTGAGGGCCCCCCGCAGCTCGGGGTCGAGCGCGATGAGGCCACGGGCGATACCGAGACGGAGCGCTCCCGCCTGGCCGGAGATGCCACCGCCGTCGATCGTCGCGTCGACGTCGAAGCGCTCCTGCTGGGCGGACACGCGCAGCGCCTCGGTGGCGTGCATGCGCGCCGTCGCGGAGGGGAAGTACTCCTCGAAGGGGCGCCGGTTGATCGTGATCTTGCCGTCCCCGTCGCGGAGGCGGACGCGGGCGACCGCCGCCTTGCGGCGACCGGTGGACTGGACGAGCGGCTTGGCCATCTGGCTTCTCCTACGAGGCCCGGCGTGCGCCGGGGATCTCGAGCGGCTGGGGTGCCTGCGCGGCGTGCGGGTGCTCCGGGCCGGCGTAGACCTTCAACTTGTTGAGCATCTGGCGGCCGAGGGTGCCCTTCGGCAGCATGCCGCGCACGGCGCGCCGCACGAGCTCCTCGGGCTTGTTGGTGAGCAGGTTGCCGTAGCTCGTGGCCCTGATCCCCCCGGGGTAGCCGGAATGGCGGTAGGCCATCTTCTGCTCGCCCTTGTTGGCCGTGAGCACGATCTTCGCGGCGTTGGTGACGATGACGTGGTCACCGGTGTCGACGTGCGGGGCGAAGATCGGCTTGTGCTTGCCGCGCAGGATCCGCGCCACCTCGGTGGCGAGGCGGCCGAGCACCATGGAATCGGCGTCGACGACGAGCCAGGCGCGCGTGATGTCGCTCGATTTTGGTGAGAAGGTTCGCACCAGGGAAATCTCCGTGTTCATTGCAACGTGGCACCGGCGTATCCGCGCGCCATCTGGCGCCGAAGCACCGGGTAGGAGAGCTTACGGGATCCGGGGGGTGCGGGCAATCGCGACCGCTTCGGCGGTCCCCGCCTCGGAGAGCTGACCGGCCTCGCGCGCCTTGTCGCGAGGGCGACGATCGCCCGGCGGAGGGGACCCGCCGCCGACATGGGGGCTGGCCGCCTACGCCCCGGCGGCCTTGGACTGGACCATGAGGAACAGCTCCCGCGACGGCAACGAGGAGAGCCCGGAGACCCCCGAGCGCAGCGGCGGTCGCGGTCGCGGCGGCTCGTCACCGCGGCGGACCATCTCGACGATCACCCGGACGCGCTCGGCCTCGAGCAGCTCGATGGCCTCGGTGGCCGACTCCGCCTCCGCGGCACACTCCGGCAGCTCGGGGTACTCCGCCCGCCGGACCCACTCCCCGTCCTCCCGCTCGAGCGAGTAGATGACCGCGACGTAGGGGATCGCGAGGTAGTCGCGGAACTTTTCGAACTCGAGATCAACAGCCACGGTGCTCCTTCGCGTGCCGGCGGCACGGCCTGGCGACGCTCGCGCGCCGAGCAACTGCAAAGGCGAGGCCTGCAGACGGCGGCGGTGCGCCTCGGCTCCCCGCCGCGATGCCGGTGCGCACCCCGGGCGGAACTAGACCCCGGAGTAGTGACGCGAGACCGCTCGCCGCTGCTCCGCGGTGGCGACGGTCCAGTCCTGGTCCTCGCTCAAGAACGCGGAGGTCGAGCGCACGCGCTGGACCATCGGGTCGAGGCCGGTCGGCTCACCGCCTTCGGCGTGCGCGCGCGCCTCGGCGATGAGGCGCTTGCGCATCGCGATGATCGCGGCGTCGGAGCTTCCGAGATGATCGCGGCTCGCGTCGGACTCGGGCCCCATGCTCTCCTGCATCGCCTGGTCCTGAGCGCCGACGCCGTAGATCCCGCTCAGCGAGAGCATGTGCGCCTGCAGGCGACGGTCGATCTTGTAGTCGTTCTCCTCGTTCTGCGCGGCGAACGACGTGCCGGGGATGGCTTCGACGTGGATGCCGAGGCCGTCGGTGCAGGAGTGCACCTCCGCGTCGGTGAGGGGACGGTCGGGGTGGTAGGTGATGCTCCAGGCCCAGCAGTGCGTGTCGTCGATCGGCACCCACGCGTGGCCGCCGATCGCGCCGTCGCCGGTCCTCGGGATGTACTGGAAGACGGGCATGATCCACTGCGTCACCCGCCAGTAGTAGCCGCCGTCCGCCGCGTCGCGACGGGCACCGATCAGCAGGCCGTACTCGGTCGGCTCCACGAAGAAGCGGGGAGCGGTGTCGTGGGTCATCACCACGGGATCGATGAGCTCCCCGTAGCCCTGCCAGTACCCGGCGTCGGCGTGGAGGAACGAGACGTGGCTCGAGTCGATCCCGCCTTCCATCGCCTGGGTGAAGCAGACGCTCTCGAAGCGCTTGGAGAGGTAGCGGTAGTCGCTCGGGACGACGCACCACTCGAGGTCGGGCAGGTCCGGGATCAGCTCCGGGGGGCCGAGGTAGGCCCAGATCGCCCCGCCGCGCTCGACCCCCGGGTAGGAGGTGATCTGCACGTGCTCCTTGAAGCGGCTGTTCTCGGGCTCGTTCGGCATGTCGATGCACTGCCCGGTGACGTCGTACTTCCAGCCGTGGTAGGCGCAGCGGAGGCCCGCCTTGTGGTCGGGCGAGTCCTCGCTCTCATTGCGCCCGAAGAACAGCGAGGCGCGACGGTGGGCGCAGAACTCCTGGAGGAAGGCGATGCGCCCCTCGGTGTCGCGGAAGGCCACGAGGCGCTCGCCGAGCAGCGTCGTCCGCACGGGCGGGCTCCACGGGCCCGGGAGCTCTTCGGCGAGCAGCACCGGCACCCAGAAGCGGCGCAGCAGCTCACCCATCGGAGTTCCGGGGCCAGTGTGATTGAGCATGTCGCTCTCATCGGTGAAGACCGGCACGGTGCTCCTCCCTCTTACCTTTGCGGATCAAACATATTGTATGCAATTCGCGCGACGCCGTCCACGGAGTCAGTCACCGGGCACCTTCGGCTCCCAGTTCGGGGTGTGGCGGAACCCTTCGCCGAGCGCCGAGATGGCGATCTCCGCGAAGTCGTCGTCCCCGTGCGGTGAGGTGGTGCCGCCGGCCACGCCGATGCCGCCGAGGATCTGGCTTCCGTGGCGTACGACGTAGCCGCCGGGCAGCGTCGTGAGCATCGGGTCGTTCCAGTCGTGCGGGCCGCGGTGCCCCTCTTTCTCCTGTCGGTTCCAGAACTCGATGACGCCCGCGGTGTCCCGCTCCATCACCGCCGCGGTGTACGCCTTGCGGTGCGCAGCATGGAAGAAGCGCGGCGCCATGCCGTCCATGCGGGCCGCCGCGATGATCTGGCCGTACTTGTCGACGACGACGATGCCGAGGCCCGGCCACATCCGCGGGTTGGCCTCGAGCGCCGCCGCCGAGACGGCCTGGATCACGCGGTTCGCGTCCTCGAGGCTGAGAGTCTTCAGTTCGATCACCGGCCGACCTCCTTACTCTTGATGGTCCACGAGGCCGAGGATCTCCACCCGCGGGTAGCCGTTGCCACCCCCGAGATCCGCCTCGATGATGTGCATCCGCGCGCCCTCCGCCGGCGGCTCGGCGTCCCAGCGCCGGCGGACCGCCTCGCCGATCTCCCCCGACCCGACGAAGAACGTCGCCTGCGTGAGGTTCCCGAGGCCGCCGCCCGCTCCGCCGAGGAGGATCGCGGCGCGCTCCAGGATCAGCGTGATCTGGTCGTCGAGGTCCTCCTGCGCGCCGAACAGCCGCGAGGAGGTGACGAGGTTCGCCGTGAGGGCGCCCATCGACATCGGATCGCCGTGCTGCACGCCGGGGATCTCGAGCACCTCGCGACGGGCACCCAACAGGGCGAGCACCTGGATCGCGACGTTCACTCCGTCGGGATGGACACCGGGCACGTACTTGTGCGGCGGCCGGTCGGCGGCGTCCGGGTACCAACGCTCCCAGACGTCGTTCAGGATCGGGCGCTCGAGCACGTCGCGGAGGAAGAAGGTGACGCGCACGACGTCGCCTCGCGTCGCGCCGGCGGCGTCGAGGAAGCGGTCCATCGTGTCGAGCACCTCGGCGAGCTGGGCACGGGTGCGCTCCTCGCCGGCCGGGCCGCCCGCCGGTCGAGCCCGGAGCAGGGGCGCGAAGACGAGGTCGCCGATGCGCATCCCGTCGGCCGGCGCACCGCCCTGCGGGTCGATGAAGACCTCGCGCAGCATCGGCGCGGTCATCGTTGGCCCCCGACGACCGCGATCATCTCCACGCTGATCTCAAAGCGCGGGGTGATGAAGTTCACGAGCGGGTTGAAGGCCGGCTTCGGGTCGATGTCGGCGAAGGCGCGTGCGAACTCCGCGCGCGCCGGCGCGATGTAGTCCGCGGTCTTGCCGAACGCGTTCAGCTGCACGATGTCGTGAGGGGAGCCTCCGGCGGCCACCGCGAGCTCGCGCAGCGTCTGGAAGGTCCGGGCCGCCTCGGGGACGAGGCCACCGGGGGCGAGTTCGCCCGTCGCGCCGTCGATGCCGTGGCAGCGCGAGCTGAAGATCATCTCGCCGATGCGCACCGTCGGGTCCCGCGCCGGTATCCCCGGCAGGTCAAAGCGCGTCCTCCTCGCGTTGAGCACGCCCACGAAGTCGAGGCGCACGAGCTCACCCGGAGGGAGCTCGGCGAGGATGACCTTGTACGCCGGGCGGTCGGCCGGATCCGGGAAGACCGCCTCCCACCATTGGCCGTTGACCGGCTCACGGTGCTCAATGTCGGTGACGTAGGCCACGGCGCGGCCGACGTTGTCGAGGGAGCCCCCAGCGCTCTCCATCAGGAAGGCCATCTTCTGGTACGCCGCGGCGACCTGCTCCTCGAGGCCGCCGACCGGCTCACCGGTCTCCGGGTCACAACCGTTGATGCCGCCGGCGACGACGAGGTCCTCGACGCGCAGCCCGAGAGGGAGCGTCGCCCGTGCCGCCTCCGGATAGACCTCGAACAGCGTGTGCAACCCACTCACTGGCCTGCTCCCTCTTCGGCGACGATCTCAAGCATCACGCGCAGCGCCCCGGCGCCGTAGCGGACGAGGTGCAGCGGCGGGCGGGCGGCGGCGTCGGGGAAGCGCTCGGCCCACGGCCCCCCGAGCAGCGGCTCCTCGGCGAGGTCGGCGAGGAAGCCGCGACCTTGCACGACGTCGGACCAGGACATCCCCGCGGCGTCGATCACCGCGTTGACGTTCTCGTAGAGAAAGCGCGCCTGCGCCTCGTTGCCCTCGGCGGGCTGCGCGGTCGCGGGGTCATAGGCGAGCACCCGCGAGCTGAACAGGTAGGCGCCGATCCGCACCGCCATCGGGATCGGGTTCGCGTGCGCGACCCCCGTGAGGTGGATGTCGGTCCGCCGCTCGCCCAGCACCGCGTAGAACTCCATCTGCACGAGCTCCCCCTCGGGGAGGGGGGCGGGCATGAACTTGTAGGTGGGCCGGTCGTTCTCGTCGGGGAACATCGCGACCCAGGGGGGGTTGATCGCCGCGCGGTCGTCGAAGTCCGCGAGGAAAAAGCTCACCTGCCCGATGTTGTCGGTGCTGCCACCGGCCGCCTCGACGGCGCGCCGGAGGTTCTCGTAGGCATTGGCCAGCTGCGCCTCGATGCCGTGGCCGAGCTCGCCACTGTCGGGGTCGCGGCCGTCGATGCGCAGCCCGGTCACGAGGGCGCCGTTGCGGTAGCCGACGGGGATCGGATCGAAGCTCCGGAAGACCTCGGTGAAGCTGTGCATTCACGCCTCGCTTTCGTCCGGCCGACCGCCGGCACCCTTGGCCTGCTCGCTCGCCGTGTCGACGAGCAGCCCGTGCTCCCGCACGAAATCGAGGACGTCGGCCGCCGTCCCCGCGCGGCGCATCGTGCCGCCGCCGATCAGGCACCCCCGGTGCGCGTTCGTGAGCGCCGCCTCGACGCGCTGCTCGACGAGCACGACGCTGCGACCCTCCTGGGCGAGCGATGGCACGTAGCGGTAGAGCAGGTCGTCGGCGATGTTCGGCGAGAGGTTGGAGGTCGGCTCGTCGAGGAGGATGAGCGACGGCTCGGTCATCAGCGCCCGCGCGAGCGCGAGCTGCTTGCGCTCGCCCCCCGAGAGCTTGTGCGCCGACGTGCCCCGCTTGGCACGCAGTTGCGGAAAGCGCTCCAGCGATGCCTCGATGCGCTGACCGAGCAGTGCCCGCGACAACAGGTAACCGCCCATCTTCAGGTTCTCCATCACCGACAGACCCGGGAAGACGTCGTGCAGCTGCGGGACGTAGCCGACGCCGAGACGGCTGAGGTAATCGGCGTGGCGGCCGGTCACCTCCTCCTCCTCGTAGAGGATGCGACCGGAGTGCGCGCGCGCCTCGCCCATGATCGTCTTCAAGATCGTGCTCTTGCCGGCACCGTTCGCGCCCACGATGGCGACGATCTCCCCCGGCGCGCTCGAGAAGCTGACGCCGCGCACGACGGGCTCGGCGTAGCCGGCGGACAGCTCCTCGACCCGCAGGCGGTCGCTCATCGGCGGCCCAGGTAGGCGGCGCGCACGTCGTCGTTCGCCGCGACCGTCTCGAAGCTCCCCTGGGTGACGACCGAGCCGTTGGCCATCGCGACCACGTGGTCACAGGACTTGCGGATGAACTCCATCTCGTGCTCGACGAGCACGATGCAGACCCCCGCGCCCTTCATCCGCTCGAGGTCCTGGCTGAGGCGTTCGAGCACCCCCGGCGCGAGGCCCACCGAGGGCTCGTCGAGGAGCAGCACCTTCGGGTTCGCCATCAGCGCCCGCAGGTAGTCGACGATCTTGCGCTGGCCACCGGAGAGCTGGTCGGCGCGCACCTCGGCGTGGCTGGTCATGCCGAACAGGTCGAGGAGCTCGAGGGCACGGGCCCGAGCGGCCCGCTCCTGCGCCGTCCAGCTGCGCGGCCGCAGCAACGCCGTGAGGAGGCGGTCGCCGCGCTGTTCGGGCTGGGCGACGATGAGGTTGTCGACGACGCTCAGACGCTCGAAGGTGCGCGCCGTCTGGAAGGTGCGGAGTATCCCCCGCCGCCCCCGCGCGTCGGACGAGAGACGGCTCACGTCCTCGCCGAACAGCCGCACCGTTCCACCGGCCCCCCGCAGCGCGCCGGCGATGACGTTCAGCAGCGACGTCTTCCCGGCGCCGTTCGGGCCGATCAGCCCGGTCACGGCCCCCGCTCGGAAGTCGATCGAGACGCCGTCGACGGCACGCACGCCGCCGTAGGTGACGACGATCTTCTCGACGCCGAGGCCCTCCGCGATCGCCACCTCAGCGCGGCCCGACAGCGGGCCCGGTGGTGGCGACGGCAGCGCTTCCTGGCGCGGTCGCGTCGGCCGTGCTCGCCACGCCCGGGCGGGAGGTGGCACTGCGGCGGCGCAGCCGGCGGGGGCGGTCCGAGCCGCCGGTGAGCGCGTCGAAGGCCGGGTTGACCGCCAGTCGCAGGCTCCCTCGCTCGGGTATCAGCCCCTGCGGTCGGAACCACAAGACGATGATGTAGACGACCCCGATGAGGATCCACTGCAGGTTGTTGATCAGCCCCGGGTAGCCGATCGCCGGGAGGAAGGAGGGCGCCTCGGCGAGGAAGACGCCGACCACGAAGGCGCCGAGGAGCGCGCCCTTGTCGTTCGCGATCCCACCGAGGATGACGCATTGCAACAGCACGAAGGTCTCGGCGTACTGCCACGCCGCAGGGGACCACGCACCGATGTACTGGACGAGCAACGCGCCGGCGAGGCCGGCGATCGCCCCGCCGGCGACGAAGACCTTCATCTTCATCGCCCAGGCGTACTTGCCGATCGAGGCCGCGGCGTCGTCGTCGTCGCGCAGCGCCCGCAGCGACCTGCCGAACGGCGACATGCTGATCCGCTTGCAGATGACGTAGCCGATGGCCGTGAGCACCATCGCGTACCCCGCGTAGATCCAGTCATAGGTTGCGGTGGAGACGTTGAGGTGGCCACTGAGCGGCGAGGGCACCGCCGCGAGCCCGGCGTTCCCGTTGAAGATGTGGATGTCGTTGGAGATCACCTGCGTGGCGATGATGCTGATCGCGAGCATCGTCGCCGCCTGGTAGTCGCGTCGCATCTTGCGCATCGTGACGGGGCCCATGATGAGCGCGAGCAGGCCGCCCGCCAACGCGCCCGCGAGGAGCGGCAGCGGGAAGGGGAGATTGATCCCCCAGAAGTAGGTCTCGCTCAGCGCGTGGCCGTTCGAGGCGGGGCCGATGCTCGTGATCGCCGCGGCGTAGGCCCCGGCGGACTCGAAGATGATGAAGCCGAAGTTGGCGATCCCGCTGAGGCCGATCTGGAGGTTGAGGGCGAGCGCGCCGAGGCCGTAGACGCCGAAGTAGATGACGATGGTCGCCAGGTAGTAGCTCACTACGCGGTCACCTGGACCTTCTCCCAGAGCTCACCGAAGAAGCCCTGCGGTCGCACCATCAGCATCACGAGGAGCACCCCCACCGCGATCACCACGTTGTACTCGGCGGCGCCGAAGGCTCCTGAGATCTGGATGGCGAGCGCGAGGATGAGGGCCGACAGGGCCGCGTACCCGACGGCCCCGATGCCGGCCACGATCACCGCCGCGAGGATGTAGGGGAGGAACGTCGTCCCGGTCTGGAACGAGACCGTGAGGTAGCTGAGGGCGAGCGCCACCCCGCCGAGGCCGCAGAGCGCACCCGAGGTGAGCCACGTCACCGTCACGACGAGCGAGGTGCGGATCCCCGAGGCTCGGGCGAGCGCGGTGTTCGCCGCGGTGGCGCGGATCGCGACGCCGAGCTTGGTGTAGTGCAGCATCCCTTCGAGGAGGGCGACGATGACGGCAGCGGAGGCGACGATGATCAGCTGGGTCGTCGTGAAGGTCATCCCGAGGAAGGCGTGGATGGCGCCCTGCGGAAAGGAGAACTGGTAGACGTTGCTACGGGTGATCGCCCCCATCCCGAAGTCGACGATCAAGGACACCGCGACCGACAGGATCGCCATCGTGAACAGCCGTGCCCCCCGTCGGGCGAAGGCGCGGTAGATCGTGCTCCCGATGAGCAGCGAGGTGAGGGCGACGGCGACCGCCGCGAGCAGGGCAGCGACCCAGATCGAGACCCCGTTCTCATTCAGCAGGAGTGCGACGAGCGCGCCCATGCTCATCAGCGAGCCGTAGGCGAGATTCAGCACGTTCGTCATCCCGAACTGCAGCGAGAAGCCCATCGCGCCGAGCGCGAGCACGGCGCCGCTCACGATCCCGAAGCCGATCCCCGAAGCTAGGAGTTGCACCGCCAGCTACTTCCCCTTGTCTGCGCATCGCGCGAGATGGTGCCGTGCCGCTCAGCGGCCAAGGCGTCGGGCTGGGCTCCGGGGCGACCGTCGTCGTCCGGAGCCCAGCGGCCCGACCAAGTGCTGCAATCCGCGGGAGGGATCAGCCGGGGTACTTCTGAATCTGGCTGGTGGTGACCACCCCGTTGGGAAGGGGCTTCACTGATCCGTTGGCGAGGTACTGCTCGGCCACCTGCCCGGCGAAGGAGTTGTGCCACTTGTTGAAGTTGTAGGGGCCCGCCGGGCCGATGTACTGGATCTTCTTCCCCTGCTTCAGCAGCTGGACGCCCTTCGCGTAGCTGTAGACGACGACCTTGCCCGGACCGGGATTGCCGACGCCGTTGATGAAGCTGTTGTAGACCGACGGCTTGATCGAGTGCGCGGCCGTCATCGCGAGCGCCTCGAGGATGAAGCTCCCGTACCCCCCGAGGAAGAAGGGGTTCTGCAGGTAGCTGAGCGCGTTCGGGATCTTCGACTTGTTCGCCACGAGTCCCTGCTTCTCAAGGTTCGTGGCGGGGTTCGGGCTGGACACGGACTCGACCACGCCGGCGAAGGTCTGGGCGAACTTGCTCTTGCCGATCGCGCCCTGCACCGCCTGGATGTACGTCGGGAGCGCGCTCGCCTCGGTGCCGATGAGCTTGGTGCTGGTCGCCTTGGGGTTCTGCTGGAACCACTCGCCGAAGAACGTGCCGGCAGACTGCGGGTCGGTCTCGGTCATGATCGCCTGCGGGTGCTCGGAGATCAGCCGCGCCACCTGGGACTGGTACGACGGCTGGTCGGGCTGCAGGTTGACCTGTGAGACGAGATCGAGGTGGAGTTCCTTGATCGCCGTGAGCACGCCCGGCAGGTCGCCCTGGGAGCCCTGGTCCGAGCCGAAGACCGTGGCGACGCGCAGGTCGCCCAGCCGCTTGGCGTAGATCGCCATCGAGATGCCGTTCGCCGAGTCCGGCGGGTTGGTGCGCCAGAAGAAGTTGTACGGGCTGCGGTTGAACTCGGACTCGCCCGCGCCGCCGAACATCACGATCTTGTCCTTGTTGAGGATCGGGACGAGCGTCGGCGCCTCGGTGCTCTGTGGACCGGCGATCGCCACCACGTTGGAGTGCGTCGCGAGGAACTGCTGCATCAACGGGAGCGCGTCAGCGGGGTCGTTCTTGGTGTCGATCTCCGCCAGCGTGAGCTGATGGCCGAGGATCCCCCCGGCGTTGTTGATCTCGTAGGCGGCGGGCACGGCGATCGCGTAGCCCAACTGCCCGATGAACGCGGAGCCCCCGGAGAAGGGGCTGAGCAACGGAATGACCACCGGTGACCCACTGAAACGCGGCTGGCTCGACGCGGCCGCCGTCACCGAGGTGCCGACCACCCCCCCGAAGGCCAAGCACGCTGCCAGCACAGACATCGCCTTTTTACGCACCGTTTTCCCCCATTTCTGACCGCGCGCCAGAGCAGCAGTGACGCGGTCGTCCCCCGTCGTAAACCCGACTGAATACAGGATACGGTTTACGGTATTAAATGTCAACGCACTGCGATCCGGCCGAAATCAGCCGGCCGGGTCAGCGCGAGGTGAGCCTCTCCATGGTGGTTTCGATCGCATCCATGCGGTGCGCGTCGAGAAGCTCCGCGACGAGGGCGAGGTCGCGGGCGCGCACCGCCGCAAGGATCGCAGTGTGCTCGGCCTTCCGGCGCGCGTGCACCTCGGGGTCCGAGCTCGTGTAGGACCAGTACGGCTCGGAGTTGTCCCACAGCTGGTTGAGCAGCCGGATGTAGCGGTCCCAACCCGACGGTTCGACGATCGCCAGGTGAAACCGCCGGTTCGCGAGCCCGAGGCTGCGCGAGTCGCCGACCTCCGCGGCCGCGTCCATCGTCGCCAGGCAGGCTTCCATCGTCCCCAGCTCGTCGTCGCCGATCGCCGGCAATGACACCGCGAGCGCGTCCGTCTCGATGATGCCCCGCAGCTGCACGATCTGGAGCAGCTCCTCGGGCGAGACCTCGACGACGTACGTGCCGCGATGGGGCTCGGTGCGGATCAGCCCCTCGCCCTCAAGGAGCTTCAGCGCCTCGCGTACCGGCACGCGGCTCACGCCCAGCTGGTTCGCGAGCTGTTCCTGGATGATCTTGCTGCCGGGGGGGAGCTCGCGAGAGACGATCAGCCGCCGCAATTCGCCGAGAATCGCCTCGTGTGCCGTGATCGGCCGTACGAACTGGGTCACGTGTACTCCCTCGATGCCAAGACTCTTTGAATTCGCAGGTCCCGTGCGAGAGCTAGGAGCGCGCCCTGTCTTGTCCGTCGGACGGCGCGCCCGAGGTGTCACGCCGGACCCGCTGCGGCCAGTCGATGTAGTGGTGGAAGCCCTCACCGAGCGCGGCGAAGGCGACGTCCGCGAACTCCTCGTCACCGATGTGCGCGTTGCCGCCGGCAACCCCGATCCCGCCGACCACCTGGTCACCGAAGGCGACCACCATGCCGCCGGGGAGGGTGGTGACCATCGGGTCGTTCCAGTCGTGCGGACCCCGATGGCCCCGCTGCTCCTGCTCGTTCCAGAACTTGATCACACCGGCGGTGTCGCGCTCGAAGGTCGCGCCGGTGTAGGCCTTGCGGTGCGCCGCCTTGCCGAAACGCGCCGAGCGCCGGTCCATGCGCGCGGAGGCGATGATGTCACCGGCCTTGTCCACGACGAACACCGCGATGCCGTCATGATCGTGCTGCTCCGCGTGGGCGATCACGGCGTCGATCACCCGACGCGCGTCCTGCAGGCTGAGCACCCGCTGCTCGATCACGGCGTCACCCCTTCGTCCCTCAATGCATCCAATATCAATGCATCCAATATACAGTCACGTGCTGACCAACTGGGCGTTGGGGAGCGCGGCGCTGCGCGGGCGACCCGAGCGAGCCCGCGGGCGGGCGGCGATCTCGTCCCAATCGCACGCGGGCGCATTTCGTCCCGGGCGGCACGACCAGGGCAAAGCGCTCGCCGCACCGGGCGGGTGCCGCGCCCTCCGCCACAGACCTCCCCGACGGGGAGGCTCCGAAGTGCTGCTCAGCGCACGGCCCCGCCGAGGTGCTCGGGGTACTCGACCGCAATCAGGCAGAGGCCGATCGCCGGCGCCGGTGAGGGGAGGCCGCCGCGGTCAGGTGCGCGCAGGCGCGCCGCCACCTCGGCGGCGGTCCGCCGCCCGCGGCCGACGGCGACGAGCATCCCCACGATCGAGCGCACCATCTGGTGGCAGAAGGCGTTCGCCTCGATCTCGAAGCAGACGAGCGCGTCGTCGCGGGTGAAGCGCGTGCCGATCACCCGCCGCCGAAGCGGACCCGGCTCGCGCCCCTTCGGCTGACGGCAGAACGCCGAGAAGTCGTGCTCACCGCAGAGCGCATCGGCCGCGACGCGCATCGCCGCGAGGTCGAGCTCCCCCGGGAGGTGCCACGAGGCGGCGCGGTAGAGCGGGTCGCGACGGTCGCCGCAGTCGATCACGTAGCGGTAGCGGCGGGCAGTCGCGCTGCGGCGGGCGTCGAAGCCCTCCGGGGCGACGAAGGCGCGCCGGGTGACGACGTCGGGGGCGAGGATCTTCGAGAGCGAACGGCTGAGCGGCACCACCTCGGCGAAGGGCTCGGCGGCGAGGCCGAGGCGCTCGAGGTAGGCGGGATCGACATCGGCGTGCACCACCTGCGCGACGGCGTGCACCCCGGTGTCGGTGCGCCCCGCGCAGCCGGTCTCTGCGGCAGCGCCGGTGATCTGCTCGAGCGCCGCCTCGAGGGCCCCCTGCACGGTGCGCTGCCCTCGCTGGGTGGCGAAGCCGTGGAAGCCGCTCCCGTCGTACGAGCAGTGCAGGACGACGCGCACCGGCTGGGGCGCGAGCTGCGGCGCGGCCTCGCTCAAAGCTCTCTTGCGGCGTCGTCGAGGGACTCGCGGGTGACCGAGAGCGAGATGCCGTCGCCGTAGTCGGTGACGAGGGCGATCGGCACCGCGACCTGGCGCCGCGAGAAGAGGTGGCCGTGGTGGACGACGAGGGCGACGAGCGCTCCGCTCGTCATCTCGACGATGACGCCGTCGAGCCGCCCGGCGGGGCCGTCGGTGGCCTGCACCCTGGTGTAGGCGTCGAGTGGCGCCTCCCCCGGCGGGACCACCTCGCGCGCCGCGAGCGGCGGGATCTGGAAGCCGAGGCCGTAGCGGCCGCCGGCGAGGTTGCTGGCGATGATCTGCCTCGTCGTCAGAGGTGGCGGCACCTCGTAGTGGACCGCCTCTGGGAAGCCGGCGAGCTCGGCGGCGGGGAAGTCGAGGTCAACCTTGCCGTTCGCGGAGCTGACGTGCGAGAACTCGACGAGGCGGGGCGCGACCCCGGCGTCGTCGGGAGAGATCACGGCGTGGGTGGCGTGCCCCCTCGCGGCGCTACAGAGGAGCCGACTGAGCTGGCCGACGTCGGCGCCACGGCAGGCAGCCGGGGTGCCGAAGTCGATGCGCGCCTCGCTCACCGGGAGGCGCCGGGTGCTTTGGTCAGACGAACTCGACGCGGGCCATCGGGGCGTTGTCCCCCGGGCGCGGGCCGAGCTTCAGGATCCGGAGGTAACCGCCCTGCCGGTCCGCGTAGCGCGGGCCGATCTCGGCGAAGAGCTTGTGCGCCATGTCCTTGTCCCGGATGTAGGCGACCACCTGGCGCTGGTTGTGCACTCCGCCGTCGCGCGCCTTGGTGATGATCTTCTCCGCGATCGGTCGCAGCGCCTTGGCCTTGGCCTCGGTGGTGACGATCGCCTCGGCGGCGATGAGGCTCGCGACGAGGTTGCCGAACATCGCCTTCTGGTGGGCGGCGTCGCCGCCGAAGCGGCGCCCCTTCTTCGGGGTGCCCGGCATCAGTAACCGCCGCCTGCGAGCGACAGGCCGCGCTCGTCGAGGCGCTGGATGACCTCGTCGAGGCTCTTCTGGCCGAAGTTCGTGATCGCCAGCAGGTCGTCGTGGGTGCGCTCGATGAGCTCGCCGATCGTGTTGATCTGCGCGCGCTTCAGGCAGTTGCGGGGACGCTCGGAGAGGTCGAGGTCCTCGATCGGCTGGTCGAGGTCGGGCGAGCCGGAGGTCGTCGTGGCGACGTCGCCCAGCTCGAGCCCCTCGGCGTCCTCGGTGAGCTCGGCGACGAGGCGCACGAGGGTGCGCAGCGTCTGGCCGGCCGAGGCGAGGGCGGCGCGCGGCGTGAGCGAGCCGTCGGTCTCGACGTCGAGGACGAGGCGGTCGAAGTCGGTGGACTGCTCGACGCGCGTCGGCTCGACGGTGAACGAGACCCGGCGCACCGGCGAGAAGATCGAGTCGACGGGGATCACGCCGATCGTCGAGGACTGCTTGTTCCGCTCCGCGGAGACGTAGCCCTTGCCGCGCTCGATCGTCACGTCCATCGCGAGGCGGCCCTTGGCGTTCACCGTCGCGAGGTGCAGGTCGGCGTTCAGGACCTCGATGTCCGAGGTCGCCTTCAGGTCGGCGCCGGTCACCTCGGCCGGGCCGCGCACGTCGACGCGCAGCGTCACCGGCTCGTCCGACTCGGAGGTGATGACGAGGTCCTTCAGGTTCAAGATGATGTCCGAGACGTCCTCCTTCACCCCCTGGAGGAAGGTGAACTCGTGGAGGGCGTCGTCAAAGCGGACCTGGGTGACCGCCGCGCCGGGGATCGACGAGAGCAACGTCCGACGAAGGGAGTTGCCGAGCGTGTGACCGAATCCGGGGTCGAGCGGTCCGATGGCGAACCGTTGCCGGTTGCCTTCCTCCTCGTCGATGGCCTCGACGGTCGGCCGCTGGATGATGAGCATCAGGGGTTGCTCCTCGCTTCTTCCGCTTTTTGGGTTACTTGGAGTACAGCTCGACGATGAGCTGCTCGCGAACTTGGGTGTCGATCTGCTCGCGGACCGGCAGGCTCCGCACAGTGACGTTGAGGGCGTTCTCGCCCACCTCGAGCCAGTTCGGGACCTGGCGGTCGACGAGGTCGAGGTTCTGCCGGACGACGATCATCTCCTCGTCGGCGGGCTTCAGCGCGACGACGTCGCCGATGCGCACCCGCGCCGAGGGGATGGAGACGCGCTTGCCGTTCACGGTGATGTGGCCGTGGGTGACGAGCTGGCGGGCCTGGTTGCGCGACGAGCCCCAGCGGGCCCGGTAGGCGATGTTGTCGACGCGTAGCTCGAGCATGCGCAGCAGGTTCTCGCCGGTGATGCCGCTCTGGCGGTTCGCCTCCTCGTAGAGGTTGCGGAACTGCACCTCCAAGACGCCGTAGATACGGCGCGCCTTCTGCTTCTCGCGCAGCTGGGTCTGGTACTCCGACCCCTGGCGGGTGCGGTCACGACCGTGGTCACCCGGGGGGTAGGGGCGGCGTTCCACCGGGCACGAGGTGCTCTCGCACTTCGGTCCCTTCAGGAACAGCTTGACCTTCTCTCGGCGGCACAGGCGGCACACCGGTCCGGTGTAGCGGGCCATCTTCGTCTCCTTTTCGGCCGCTACACGCGGCGCCGCTTCTTGGGGCGGCAGCCGTTGTGCGGGATGGGGGTCACATCTTTGATGCCGGTCACCTCGATGCCGGTGGCGGCGAGCGAGCGCACCGCGGTCTCGCGACCGGAACCCGGGCCGCGCACGAGGACGTCGACGCGGCGCACGCCCTGCTCCATCGCCCGCTGCGCGCACTGCTCGGCGGCCATCTGGGCGGCGAAGGGGGTCGACTTGCGCGAACCCTTGAAGCCGACGTTGCCGGCGGAGGCCCACGCGATCACGTTGCCCTCGTGGTCGGTGATCGAGACGATCGTGTTGTTGAACGAGCTCTTGATGTGCGCGACGCCGTGGGTGACGTTCTTGCGCTCACGCCGGCGCGGCCTGCGGCCGCCGGGACGGGCTGTGGGTCTCGCCATCTACTTGCGCACCTTCTTCTTCCCGGCGACGGTCTTCTTCGGCCCCTTGCGGGTGCGGGCGTTGGTGTGGGTCCGCTGGCCGTGCACGGGGAGGCCCCGGCGGTGGCGGATCCCTTGGTACGAGCCGATCTCCATCTTCCGCTTGATGTCCTGGGCGACGTCGCGGCGGAGGTCTCCCTCGACCTTCAGGTTGGCGTCGATGTAGCTGCGGAGGCGGGCGACCTCCTCGTCGGTGAGGTCACGGACGCGGGTGTCGAGGTTGACCTCCGCGGCCGCGCAGATCTCCTTGGCCTTGGTCGGGCCGATGCCGTAGATGTAGGTGAGCGCGATCTCGAGCCGCTTCTCGCGGGGGATGTCGACGCCGGAGAGTCTCGCCATCGATCAGCCCTGCCGCTGCTTGTGGCGCGGGTTCTCGCAGATCACCATGACCACCCCATGGCGGCGGATGGTCTTGCACTTCTCGCACATCGGCTTCACGCTCGGTCGTACCTTCATCTCGAAATCCCTCGGGGTAGCTGCCGTTCCGGCAGGGCTGACGCCGTCAGATGCTCGGCGGCTACTTGTAGCGGTAGGTGATCCGTCCGCGGCTGAGGTCGTAGGGGGTGATCTCGACCTGCACCTTGTCGCCCGGCAGGATGCGGATGCGGTGCATGCGCATCTTCCCCGAGCTGTGGGCGAGCACCTTGTGGCCATTCTCGAGCTCGACGCGGAACATGGCGTTCGGCAGCGGCTCGGAGACGGTGCCTTCGAGCACTATCGCGTCTTCCTTCGGCTTCGGCAGTTCGTCCTCCTTGGACACGACAGGGACGCGGAGTCCTCGTCGGTCGGTTCATTGATCCCCGCAAGTGCTTCCGGGGGGTACCGTTTCGTTGCCCCGGCGGCGCGCACTACAAGCGCCGCAAGAGGCGAAGAGTCATCATAGCGCCTGAGCAGGCGCTCCGTCACGGGCGGGTGAGCACCTCCGGCCCGTCGTCGGTGACCACGATCGTGTGCTCGAAGTGCGCCGACAGGCTGCCGTCCGCGGTGACGACGGACCAGCCGTCAGCGAGCTCGCGGGTCTCGGGGCCGCCGACGTTCACCATCGGCTCGATCGCGAAGACGTTGCCCACCTTCAGCTTCGGGCCCGGCGTCCCCGGCCAGTAGTTCGGGACCTGCGGCTCCTCGTGCATCGCGGTGCCGATCGCGTGCCCGACGTAGTTCCGCACCACCGAGAAGCCCGCTTGCTCGGCGACCTCCTGGACGGCCCGGCCGATGTCGTGCAGGCGCTTGCCGGGGCGCATCTCCTCGATACCCGCCTCGAGGGAGGCCTCGGTGACCTCGATGAGGCGCCGCGCGAGCGGGCTGATCTCGCCGACGCCGGCGGTGTAGGCGGCGTCGCCGTGGTAGCCCTCGATGATCGCCCCCTGGTCGATCGAGATGATGTCGCCGTCCTTCAACAGGTAGTCGCCAGGGATGCCGTGCACGATCATCTCGTTCGGCGAGGTGCAGATCACCGCCGGGAAGCCGTGGTAGTTGAGGAAGTTCGAGCGGGCGCCGCGGCGCTCGATCACCTCGCGGGCGACCCGGTCGATGTCGGCGGTGGTCGCCCCGGGACGGATCGCGGCGCGCGTCTTGTCGATGATCTCGGCGACGACGCGGCCCGCCTTGCGCATCTTCGCTATCTCCTCCGGGCTGCGGATCAATCCTCGTCCCCCTCGGCGGCTGCCGACCCCTCGTTGCCGTCGGCGGCGTCGAGGCGCTCGTCGATGCCGGTCACGATCTCCTCGGTGATCTCGTCGGGCTCGCCGTCGCCGCGCACCGTGAAGAGAAGGGCCTTGGCCTTGTAGCGGTTGATGAGCGGGGCGGTCTCCTCCTCGTAGAGGTCGAGGCGGCGGCGGATCGCGGCCTCGGTGTCGTCCTCGCGCTGGATGACCTCGCCGCCGCAGACGTCACAGATCCAGTCGACGCGCGGGCGGTTCGCCGTCGAGTAGTTCGCCCCACAGTCCGCGCAGACCCGGCGCGCCGAGAGGCGCGCGAGGACGACGCGCGTCGAGACGTGCAGGTTGACCACCGCGTCGAGGGAGACGGGCTGGAGGAGCTCGTCGAGCTTCTCCGCCTGCACGAGGGTCCGCGGGAAGCCGTCGAGGACGAAGCCGCGCTCGTCGTTGTCGTCCATCTCGAGGCGCTCCCCCACCATCTTGAGGAGCAGCTCGTCGGGGACGAGGTCGCCGGCGTCCATGTAGTGGCGAGCCTCGAGGCCGAGGGGGGTCCCGGCCCGCACGTTGGCGCGCAGCATGTCGCCGGTCGAGATGTGCGGGATGGCGTAGTGGTGCGAGAGGCGCAGGCATTGCGTCCCTTTTCCCGCGCCCTGCTTTCCGAGGACGATGAGCCGCGCGCCCCGTCGCACCTAGCGGAGGAAGCCCTCGTAATTACGCATCGTCAGCTGGCTGTCAATCTGCTTGTTGGTCTCCAGCGCGACGCCCACGCTGATGAGCAGCGTGGTTCCGAAGAACGGGATGCCCTGAATGTGCCAGGCGGCGAGGATCGCCGAAGGGATAAGCGCCACCGCCGCGAGGAAGAACGCGCCGGCGAGGGTGATGCGGTTGAGGATGTGCGAGAGGTAGGCCTCGGTCGGCGCCCCGGGGCGGATGCCCGGGATGTAGCCGCCCTGCTTCCTGATCGTGTCCGCCTGCTGGTACGGGTCGAACTGCACCTGCACGTAGAAGAAGGTGAAGACCACGATGAACAGGCCGTAGAGGATGAGGTAGACGCCGTTGGTCGGCGAGAGCAGGTTGTTCGTCACCCAGTTGTGCACCCCGGCCCACGGCAGGACCGAGGAGAGGAGCACCGGGATGTAGAGCAGCGAGCTCGCGAAGATGATCGGGATCACGCCCGCCTGGTTCACCTTGAGCGGGATGTAGGTGCTCTGCCCGCCGTACATCCGCCGCCCCTGGACGCGCCGCGCGAAGGTCACGGGGATGCGCCGTTGGCCGAGCTCGACGGTGACGATCGCGACGAGCAGGAGCGCCCAGACGAGGATGATGATCACCACCCCGGCCGCGTGCTTGGACTCCTTGATGTAGTCGAGGTCGAGGGGGATCGTCGCGACGACGTTGGAGAAGATGAGGATCGACATCCCCTGGCCGATGCCGCGTTGGGTGATGTTCTCTCCGAGCCACATCACGAAGGCGGTGCCGGCGGTGAGGGTGAGAATGATGAACAGCACGTGCGGCGCGCTGAAGTCGGGGATGAGGTCGGTCGAGGTGGTCGCGCTCGACGAGAAGAGCTGACCCGAGTGGAGCAGGAAGACGATGCCCGACGACTGCATCAGCGCCAGCGCGACGGTGAGGTAGCGGGTCGCCTGTGTGAGCTTGCGCTGGCCGACGGCGCCCTGCTCCCGCCACTCCGCGAACTTCGGGATCACCGTGCCGAGGAGCTGCACGATGATCGACGCCGTGATGTACGGCATGATCCCGAGACCGAGCACCGCGGCGCGCGCGAGCGCGCCTCCGGAGAAGAGGTTGAGGAAGCCCAGCAGCCCCGAGTTCGAGGTCTTGGCGAGGGTCTCGATCTTGGTGAAGGAGACGCCCGGCACGGGGATGTTCGCCCCCAGCTGGTAGACGCCGATCATCAAGAGCGTGAACAGGACCTTGTTGCGGAGGTCCCGGACGAGGAAGATGTTTCGGATCGTGCCTGGCATCAGAAGCCCCCGCGGGCGCTGCGTCGCACGAGCGGCGCCAACCTACCGGTTGGCCAGCGCGTTGCCCCGCACTGGCGGGCGACGGTCGCCGTAGACGGACGGCACGACCGTCACCGTCCCACCAGCGGCTTCGATGCCGCGGCGGGCGGAGGCCGAGAAGGCGTGCGCCGAGACGGCGAGCTTGCGGTGGATCTCGCCGCCACCGAGCACCTTCACCATGCCCTTGTGGTGCACGATCCCCGCGGCGCGCAGCGACTCGGGTGTGATCTCGGTGTCTTCGAGGGCCTCGAGGATGTCGAGGTTGACGACGTTGTACTCGACGCGGAACGGGTTGGCGAAGCCGCGCAGCTTCGGGACGCGCTGGGTGAGCGGGAGCTGGCCGCCCTCGAAGCCCGGCTTCACCGTGTTGCGAGCGTGCTGGCCCTTGGTGCCACGGCCGGCGGTCTTGCCGCCCTTGCCGGCGATGCCGCGCCCGACGCGGCGACGGTCGCGGCTCGAGCCGGGGGCGGGCGCAAGGTCATGGAGTCTCATCAGGCGCTCACTTCGTCAACGTCGGCTTTCGGCTTCGCGGCCCGGGCCGAACGCTTGGCCGGCGCCTTCTCTGCGCCGGCAACTTCTTCGACCGACACCAGGTGGGGTACGCGAGCCAGCATGCCACGGATCTCCGGGCGGTCGGGCAGCAGGTTCTCGTGGCCGATGCGGCGCAGCCCGAGGGCGCGCAGCGTGGCGCGGTGCTTCGGCTTGGTGCCGATCCCGGAGCGGATCTGGGTCACCTTCAGGGTGCGGGCGTCGTCAGCCATCTCAACCCGCCTCGACGGCCGTGACGCGCCGCCGCTCGTTGTAGGCGCGCAGCACCCCGGCCGGGGCGACGTGCTCCTCGGGCAGGCCGCGCAGGCGCGCCACCTCGTCGGGGCGCACGAGGTGGCGCAGGCCGGAGATGGTCGCGTGCGCGACGTTGATCGAGTTCGACGTGCCGAGGGACTTGGCGATGATGTCGTGCACGCCGGCCATCTCGAGGATGGCGCGCGCCGCGCCGCCGGCGATGACGCCGGTGCCGGGCGCGGCGGGCTTCAGCAGGATCCGCCCGGCGCCCGCCTTGCCGATGATCGGGTGGGTGATCGTCGAACCCGCGAGGGGCACCTCGAAGAGGTTCTTCTTCGCCTCTTCGATGCCCTTCTGCACGGCCAGTCCGGCCTCCTTGGCCTTGCCGTAGCCGAGGCCGACACGCCCGTGGCCGTCCCCGATCACCATCAGCGCGGTGAAGGAGAAGCGGCGGCCGCCCTTCACCACCTTGGCGACGCGGTTGACCTTGATCGTCCGTTCCTCGAACTGGTTGTCGGGCACTAGAACTCCAATCCCTCGCCGCGCGCCGCCTCGGCAAGCGCTGCGACTCTGCCGTGGTAGCGGGAGCTCCCACGGTCGAAGACCACCTGTTGCACACCCTTGTCCTTGGCGCGCGTCGCGATGAGCTTGCCCACCTCGCGCGCCGCGTCGACGTTGCCGCCTGAGCTCGAGCGCAGCGCCGCCTCGACGGTGGAGGCGGCGGCGATCGTCCTGCCCGCCTCGTCGTCGATCACCTGGGCGACGATGTGGCGGTTCGAGCGGAAGACGGCGAGACGGGGGCGCTCCGGCGTGCCGTGCACCTTCTTGCGGACACGGTCGTGGCGGCGCTGACGCAGCCTGTCGAGCTTCGCGGCCTGACTCATCACTTGCCTGCCTTTCCGGCCTTGCGCCGGACGACCTCGCCGAGGTAGCGCACGCCCTTGCCCTTGTAGGGCTCGGGCTTGCGGAGCTTGCGGATGTCCGCAGCCACCTGGCCGACCTTCTCCTTGTCGATCCCGCGCACGGTGACGCGCGTCGGGACCGGGACCTCGAAGGTGATCCCCTCGGGGGCGTCGACGACGACGGGGTGCGAGAAGCCGAGCGCGAGCTCGAGCTGACGGTCGCTGCGCGCGTTCGCGCGGTAGCCGACGCCGACGATCTCGAGCTCCTTCGCGAAGCCCTCGGTGACCCCGGTCACCATGTTCTGGACGAGCGTCCGGGTGAGGCCGTGCAGGGCGCGGCTCACCCGCTCGTCGTCGGGGCGCTCGACGACGAGGTTCGTGGTCTCGTCGTCGCGGCGCAGGGTGATCGGCGCCGGGACGCGGCGCGCGAGCTCGCCCTTCGGCCCCTTCACCGTGATCTGCTCGGCGTCGAAGTTCACGTCGACGCCGGCGGGGACGGTGATCGGGTTGCGGCCGATGCGCGACATCAGCGCCACCCCCTCGGCGAGCTCAGCTCACCAGACATAGCAGAGCACCTCTCCCCCGACCTTGCGCTTGCGCGCCTCGCGGTCGGTCATCAGCCCCTCGCTCGTCGACAGCACGGCGACGCCCATGCCGCCGAGGACGCGCGGCAGCCGGTCGGCGGGCGCGTAGACGCGCAGCCCCGGCGTCGACACCCGCTTCAGCCCGGCGATCGCACGCGCCCGCTCGGCGGTGTACTTCATCTGGATCTCGAGCACCGATCCGGCACGCGCCGCTTCGGTCGAGGTCTCGAAGCTGCTGATGTAGCCCTCGCGCTCAAGGATCGTGGCGAGCGCGGTCTTGAGCTTCGAGGAGGGCATCTTCACCGAGTCGTGCATCGCCGTGTTGGCGTTGCGGATGCGGGTGAGCATGTCCGCGATCGGGTCGGTCATCGTCATCGGCTGACCCTCCTCACCAGCTGGCCTTGGTCACGCCGGGGATCTCCCCGGCGTGCACGAGCTCGCGCAGGCAGATGCGGCACAGGCCAAACTGACGGAAGACCGCCTTCGGCCGGCCGCAGCGGCGGCAGCGCGTGTAGGCGCGCACCTTGAACTTCGGCTTGCGCTGCTGCTTTTGGACAAGGGCTTTCTTCGCCACAGTTACTGCACCTCGCGTCGGAACGGAAAGCCGAAGGCGTCGAGCAGGGCCTTTCCTTCGGCGTCGGTACGGGCGGTCGTCACGATCGTGATGTCCATGCCCCGGGTGGAGTCGACGTTGTCGTAGTCGATCTCCGGGAAGATCAGCTGCTCGGTGACCCCGAAGGTGTAATTGCCGCGCCCGTCGAAGCTGCGCGGCGAGAGGCCCCGGAAGTCGCGGATGCGGGGGATCGCGACGCTCACGAGGCGGTCGAAGAACTCCCACATGCGGTCCGAGCGGAGCGTCACCATCGTGCCGATCGGGTTGCCCTCGCGGAGCTTGAAGGTCGCGATCGAGCGGCGGGCGCGGGTGACGACCGGCTTCTGGCCGGTGATGCGCTCGAGGTCGCGCACCGCACCGTCGAGCAGGCTCTGCTGCTGGGTGGCGCGGCCGACCCCGATGTTCACCACGATCTTGGAGAAGCGGGGGACCTCCATCACGTTCTGCAGGCCGAGGTCGGCCTGCAGCTGCGCGCGGACCTCGTTGTCGTAGCGGACCCGCAGCCGCGGGCGCTCGACCTGTGCCGTTGCCGGGCTCACAGCGCCCCCCCGCACTTCGCGCAGACGCGCTGCTTCTTGCCGTCCTTGCCCAACTCGTAGCGGACCCGCGTCGGGCCGTCCTTGGAGCAGAGGATCGCCACCGCGGCCACGGGGAGCGGGATGTCCTTGTCGATGATCCCGCCCTGCATCGTGGCGCGCGCCGGGCGCGTGTGGCGCTTGGCGATGTTCACGCCGGCGACGAGGACCTTCTGCTCCTTGGGGAGCGCACGGATCACCTCGCCGGTCTTGCCGCGGTTCTTGCCCGAGAGGACCTGCACTCGGTCGCCCTTCTTGATCCGCATCAGATCACCTCCGGTGCGAGTGAGACGATGCGCATGAAGCGCTTGTCGCGCAGCTCGCGGCCGACGGGGCCGAAGATGCGCGTGCCACGTGGCTGCAGCTGCTCGTTGATGAGCACCGCGGCGTTCTCGTCGAAGCGGATGTAGCTGCCGTCGGGACGGCGCTTCTCCTTCTTCGCGCGCACGACGACGCAGCGCACGACGTCGCCCTTCTTCACCGCGGCGCCGGGCACGGCGTCCTTCACCGTCGCGATGAAGACGTCGCCGATGCGCGCGTAGCGGCGACGGCTGCCGCCGAGCACCTTGATGCAGAGGACCTCTTTGGCACCGGAGTTGTCGGCGACCCGGAGACGGGACTCCTGCTGGATCATCGGGCACGCTCCAGGACCTCGACGAGGCGCCAGTGCTTGAGGCGCGAGAGCGGGCGCGTCTCGGCGACGCGCACGCGGTCGCCGACCGCGAGCGCGTTCTCCTCGTCGTGCACGTAGATGCGCTTGGTTCGCTGCACCGTCTTCGAGTACCGGGCGTGACGGACACGCTCGACGACGGCGACGACCGCGGTCTTCTCCATCGCGGAGGAGACCACCAGGCCCTCACGGACCTTGCGGCGGTTCTCGCGACCGTTCTCGGTCGCTTCGGCCTCGGCCATCACGCCTCCTTGCCGGATGCACCGGCGGTTACCGCTCGGTCGCGCTCGCCGAGCAGCGTGCGCAAGCGCGCGATCTCCCGGCGGACGGTCTGGATCCGGGTCACGTTGTCGAGCCGGCCCGTCGCGAGCTGGAAACGCAGATTGAACAGTTCCTTCTTCGACTCCTCGAGGTGGTCTGCGAGCTCGTCGCTCGACAGTTCTCGGAGTTCGGTCGCCTTGGTCATCGTTACGCCTCGACCTCTTGGCCGACGCCCAGACGGGAGACGACGCGTGCCTTCATCGGGAGCTTCTGGATCGCGCGCTCGAGCGCGGAGTGGGCGAGCGCCTCGTCGACGCCCGCGAGCTCGAAGAGGATCCGCCCGGGGCGCACGACGGCGACCCAGTGCTCGGGGTTGCCCTTGCCCGAGCCCATGCGGGTCTCGGCGGGCTTCTGGGTGACGGGCTTGTCCGGGAAGATCCGGATCCACACCTTCCCACCACGACGGACGTGGCGGGTCATCGCGATACGGGCCGCCTCGATCTGGCGGGCGGTGATCCACGCCGGCTCGAGGGCCTGGATCCCGAAGTCGCCGAAGTCGACCGTCTGGCCGCCCTTCGCGGTGCCGGTCAGCCGGCCGCGCTGCTGCTTGCGGTACTTGACCTTCTTTGGCATCAACATCAGTCCACCTCCTTACGGAAGTGCGGGGTCTCGTGGTGCTGCTCACGGGTGCGGCGCTCGATCTCTTCTTCCTCGGCCAGCAGGCGCTCAAGGGCGTCGTCGGGAGGCGGTGCCGGAGCCTCGGCCTCGGGTGCGACGACCTCGTCGCTCTCGGTCGCCGTCTCGTCGGTCGCCGCGGGCGTCGTGCCGGGCTCGCCGAGCTCGGGACGGCGGCGGCCGCCACCGGCCGAGACGATGCGGCGCGGCGCGCTCTGGCCGGAGGTCTCGCCGACCGCCATCGCTGCCTCGCGGGTGATCTTGTCGTCGGCGGTGGTCTTGTAGGGGAGGATGTCGCCCTTGTAGATCCAGACCTTCACGCCGACGCGCCCCGTCGAGGTGCGGGCCTCGCGAAAGCCGTAGTCGATGTCGGCGCGCAGCGTGTGCAGCGGTACCCGCCCCTCGCGGTAGGACTCGCGCCGCGACATCTCCGAGCCGCCGAGACGGCCCGAGCACTGGACGCGCACGCCGAGGCCGCCGGCCTTTTGCACCGTCTGGATCGCCCGCTTCATCGCCCGGCGGAAGCTGATGCGCCGCGCCAGCTGGTCCGCGATGCCCTGCGCGATGAGCGCCGCGTCGAGCTCGGGCTGCTTGATCTCCTGGATGTTCAGCTGGATGTTCGCGTTGTGCGTGAGCCGGCCCAGGTAGCGGCGGAGGCGGTCGGCCTCCTGGCCGCGGCGGCCGATGACGATGCCCGGACGTGCCGTGTGCACGTCGACGCGCAACCGGTCACGGGTGCGCTCGATCTCGATACGACTCACCGCGGCCGCCTCGAGCTGGGACATCAGATAGTCGCGGATCTTCCAGTCCTCGATCACGGTGTCCTGGTAGGTGCGGTCGTCGAACCAGCGCGACTTCCAGTCCGTCGTGACGCCGAGGCGGAACCCGTAGGGGTTTACCTTCTGGCCCATCAGCCTTCTCCCTCCTCGGAGGCGGCGTCGGTGGCGCCCTCCTCCACGGCCGGGGAGTCCTCCCCGGCCTTTGCTGCGTCTTCCCCGGCTGCAGCCTCCCCGGCGTCGGCGGTCGCCTCGGCCTCGGGTGCTGCGCTCTCGGCTTCTGCGGTCGCGTCCTCTGCGGGGACGCTCTCCTCGCTCGTGACCGTCTCCTCGATCTCGGCGACGGTCGTCTCCGGGGAGGCCTCGATCGCCTCGGCGACGGCCTCGTCGGTCACGCTCGTCTCGAGCTCCTCGAGGCCCTCCACCTCGGCGGCGGCTGCGACCTGCTCGTCGCGGCGGCGGGTCCCGGCGACGCGCCGTGCGCGGCGGTCGGCGAGGTCGGCGGCGACGCGCGCCCGGCGACGGGCGAGGCGGTCGTCGGGCATGCGGGCGAGGATGATCGTCACGTGGCAGGTGCGCTTGCGGATGCGCGTCGCGCGCCCGCGTGCCCGTGGCCGCCAGCGCTTCATCGTCTCGCCCTCGTCGGCGTAGCAGGTGGCCACGTAGAGCTCGGTCGGGTCGAGGCCCTCGTTGTGCTCGGCGTTCGCCGCGCACGAGCGCAGCAGCTTCGCGATCGGCACGCTCGCGGCGCGCTCGGTGTACTCGAGGGTCTGGGCCGCCGAGACGTAGTCGAGGCCGCGGATGAGGTCGAGGACCTCGCGCGCCTTGGTGCTCGACATGTGGCTGTGGCGCAGCACGGCGCGGGTGCCGGGGCGCTCGTTGGTCTTCACGGTCATCTCAGCGCCTCGCCGCCCGCTCTTGGCCTGCGTGGTAACGGAAGGTGCGCGTCGGCGCGAACTCGCCGAGCTTGTGACCGACCATCGACTCGGTGATGTAGACGGGCACGTGCTTGCGCCCGTCGTGCACGGCGATCGTGTGCCCGACCATGTCGGGGATGATCGTCGAGCGCCGCGACCAGGTGCGGATGACCCGCTTCTCGTTCTTCTCGTTCAGGTCGTCGACCTTCTTCAACAGGTGGTCGTCGACGAACGGGCCCTTCTTCAAGCTCCTCGGCATGGGATCCTCGGTTGCCTCAGCGCCTGGCGCCGCGGCTGCGGCGACGGCGGATGATCATCGAATCGGAGGACTTGCGACGCGGGCGCGTGCGTCCTTCCGGCTTGCCCCAGGGCGAGACCGGGTGGCGACCACCCGAGGTCTTGCCCTCGCCGCCACCGAGCGGGTGGTCGACGGGGTTCATCGCCACACCGCGGCTCTGAGGGCGGACGCCCTTCCAGCGGTTGCGGCCGGCCTTGCCGATCGAGAGCAGCTCGGCCTCGGCGTTGCCGACCTCGCCGAGGGTCGCCCGGCAGTCGATCGGCACCCGGCGCATCTCGGTCGAAGGGAGGCGGAGGGTGGCGAAGGAGCCTTCCTTGGCGACGAGCTGGACGCTCATCCCCGCGCCGCGCGCGATCTTGCCGCCGCCGCCCGGCTTCAGCTCGACGTTGTGCACGACCGAGCCGACGGGGATGTAGCGCATCGGCAGCGCGTTGCCGGGGCGGATCTCGGCGCCCTGGCCCGACTGCAGCACGTCACCGACCACGACGTTGCGGGGGGCGAGGATGTAGCGCTTCTCGCCGTCGAAGTAGTGCAGCAGGGCGATTCGCGCGTTGCGGTTCGGGTCGTACTCGATCGCCGCGACCTTGGCGGGGACGCCATCCTTGTTCCGCCAGAAGTCGACGATCCGGTACTGCCGCTTGTGGCCGCCGCCGCGGTGGCGGGCGGTCTTGCGGCCGTAGCTGTTGCGCCCACCCGAGGAGGGCAGCGGCACGACGAGCGTGCGCTCGGGGCGGCTCTTGGTGATCTCGGAGAAGTCGGAGACCGACTGGAAACGCCGACCGGGGCTGGTCGGCTTGCGCTTGCGCACTGCCATCGTCTTCGCTCCTAGCTCTCGAACAGCTCGATGCGGTCGTCGCCGGCAAGGCGGACGATCGCTCGCTTGGTGTCCGGGCGGGTGCCGAAGGTCGCGCGCTTGCGGTTGCGCTTGCGCTTGCCCTTGCGGTTCAAGGTGTTGACCGAGGCGACCCGCACGGAGAAGGCCTCTTCGACCGCCTGGCGGATCTGCAACTTGGAGGCGCGGGGGTCGACGACGAAGACGTAGGCGCCCCCGTCCATCAGCCCGTAGGACTTCTCCGAGATCACGGGGCGCAGCAGCACGGTGCGGTCGCTCACTTCGCGTCCTCCTCGTTCATCCCGGCCTCGGCCACCTCAGCCGCCGGCGCTTCGGCCCCGGGCGCCGGCGTGGCGCTGGCCTTGGGGGCCTTCGCCGGGGCGGCGGCCTTCACGGGGGTTTCGGTCTCGACCTCGCCGGCGGCCTCGACCTCGCCGGCCTCGACATCGGCTGCGGTCTCGGGCTCGGCGGCATCGGCCTTCGGGGCCGGGGTGCGCCGGGCGCGGGCGGGCTTGGTCTCGAGCGGCGTGTTCTCGCCGGGGATGGTGTCGTCGGTGAAGACCACGACGTCGGCACCGAGCACGTCGTAGGCGGTCAGCTGGTCGGTCGGGAGCGTCACGACGTACGAGAGGTTGCGAAAGGAGCGCAGCGCGCTGTCCTCGCCCTTCGCGAGCACGACCAACACGCGACCCTCGCACTCGAGCGCGGCGAGCGTCGCGATCGCGTCCTTGGTCTTCGGGCTCTCGAAGGTCAGTGCGTCGACGAGGCGGAGCTCGCCGGCACGGGCACGGTCCGAGAGGGCGCAGCGCAGCGCGGCCTGCACCATCTTCTTCGGGGTGCGCTGGGCGTAGCTGCGGGGCTTCGGTCCGTGCGCGACGCCACCACCGGAGTAGTGCGGGGCGCGGATCGAGCCCTGACGGGCGTTGCCCGTGCCCTTCTGGCGGAAGGGCTTGGAGGAGCCGCCGGCGACCTCGGCCCGCGTCTTGGTGCTCTGGGTGCCGGAGCGGCGGTTCGCGAGCTGGGCGGTGATCACCTGGTGGAGGAGGGGAACGTTCACCGCCACACCGAAGATCGTGGGGTCGAGCTGCACCGAGCCGAGGACCTCGCCCGACATCGAGCGGCGCTCGAGGACCGGCGCGGCAAGCTCCGTCGTCGTCGCGGTCATCGACCGCCTCCCTTCACCGCGTTGCGGATCAGCACGAGGGCACCGCGGGGGCCGGGGACGGCACCCTTCACGAGGACGAGCGAGCGGTCGGCATCGGCTGCGACGACCTCCAAGTTGAGGGTCGTCACCTTCTCGTGGCCGAGGTGACCGGCCATCTTCGTGCCCTTGAAGACACGCGCCGGCGTGGCGCAGGCGCCGATCGAGCCCGGCGCACGGTGGTGCTTGTGGTTGCCGTGCGAGGCGCCCTGGCCTTTGAAGTTGTGGCGCTCCATGCCGCCCGCGAAGCCCTTGCCCCTGGAGATCGCGGTGACGTCGACCTTCTCGCCGGCGGCGAGGATGCCGGCGTCGATCTCCTGGCCGATCTCGTAACCGGAGGTGTCGTCGAGGCGCAGCTCGACGAGGCGCTTGCCAGGGCTCACGGAGTTCTTCTTGAAGTGGCCCGACTCAGGCTTGGTGAGGGCGTGCTCAGCGCGCACGCCGTAGGTCACCTGGAGGGCCTCGTAGCCCTCCTTCTCCTTGGTCTTCACCTGCACGACACGGACCGGCTCGACGCGCAGCACCGTGACAGGAATGGCCCGGTGCTCGTCGTCGAACACCTGCGTCATGCCGACCTTCTCGCCGACGATCGCTTTGGTTGCCATCTGTCCGTCTCTCTCGTCCCTGTCGCCACCCGCGCCGCCGCGTGCGGACGGTGCATCATCTCCATACGCATGGCAGCGCCTCGCTGCGAAACTCGCGCGAGGCGCCTCATTCACTTGCCGGGTGGTCCCCCAAGAGCTTGGGGCACGCCCGGACGTCTGTTGGCTCGCCACGTACCAGCGGGCGAAAGACCTTACCACCTCGTACGGAAGCCTGCGCAGGGGCCTTCTCGGCCCGTAAGCGCAGCGCGGGGCCGCCGCAGCGGCCCCGCTTTCCTGCCGATCGCGCCAGCGGCGCCGCGGTCAGGCGGTCTGGATCTTGGTTCAAGGTTCTCCTGTCCCGTCGTTGCACGGATCCCTCTTATGGGGCTGTGGCCTGCGGCGGGATTGGCATCTCGATGGTAGATTGATGCCATGGAAACGACAATCGATTCCGCGGGCCGAATCGTCGTCCCGAAACCACTGCGGGACGCGCTGGGGCTGGAACCGGGAACAACGGTGGACATCTCGTCCTACGGCGCGGGTCTGACCCTCATCCCCCACAGCCGCACAGCGAAGCTCGTACACGAGGGCGGCTACCTCGTCGCAGAGGGAGACCGGCCCATAAGTGACGACGATGTCTTTGCATTGATCGATGCCGGCCGTCGCTGATCCGTCGCTCTCGGTCGACACCAGCCTGGCCCTGCCGCTTTTGCTTCGCAATCATGAAGCGCATCAGCGATCGACCGAGTGGCGAGCAGGACGTCGGCTATCAATCGCTGGTCACGCCTGGATCGAAACCTACGCCGTGCTCACTCGGCTCCCCGGAGCTGCTCGGCTCTTGCCAGGCGACGCCGTGAGGCTGCTGAAGTCGAATTTTTCGGAGCCCCTACCCCCATCCCCTCACCTGCTTGCCAACGCGGTTGAGCTCTTCGCCACCGCAGGCATCGCCGGTGGAGCCACCTACGACGGCTGGATTGCGCTCGCAGCACTGGAACATCAAGTCGTATTGGCCAGCCGGGACCTCCGAGCGGAGAGCACCTACCGTCGCCTCGGGGTCGAGGTCGAACTCGTAATCTAGAGGTAGCTACTCACGAATCAGGAACGTTCGGAAGCGCTGACCCCCGCGAGCGAGCAAGCCGACGCTGAGCCCGCCGATTTTCGGCAACCCGCAGCATCCCCGCGAGCCCGAGACGGAGCAGGACCGCGTCCCGAAGGTCGACGTCGGAGTCGTCGCAGACCCCGAGGAGACTGCCGTAGACCTCGTCGTAGGTGAGCCAGCGCGCCGGGTACTTGCCCTGTGGCTTCCCGTACAGGGGCGGGGTCGCCCGCAGTGGGTTCTCCCGGCTCTGCAGCTCCTCGACGAGCGCGGGGTCGGCCTCCCCCTGGCGCACGCACCAGCGCAGGAAGGTGCAGATGCGCGCGAGGCGGTTGCGTCGGGTGTTGTTCGCTCGCGCCGTCGCGACCCACTGGTTGACCATCGCGCCCGTGAGCGCCCGAGGGCGTCCCACCCCGCAAACGCGAAAAAAACCCGAAGCTCGGCCCGGTACTGGTGGGCCGTCTTCGGGTTCGTGTACCGACCGGCGAAGCGGTCGATGATTCAGTGGTTGGTGACCACTCATCGTGGTCACCAACCACTCTCAGCGTTAGGCGGTCTGTATCTTGATCTCGATGTCGACACCGGCGGGGAGGTCGAGGCGTTGGAGCGAGTCGACCGTCTTCGGGGTGTGCTCCACGATGTCGACGAGGCGCTTGTGGATGCGCATCTCGAAATGCTCGCGGCTGTCCTTGTACTTGTGGGGCGAGCGGATCACCGTGTAGCGGTGCTTCTCCGTCGGGAGCGGCACCGGTCCACGGACCTTGGCCTGGGTGCGCAGCACCGTCTCCACGATCTTCTTCGTCGACTGGTCGACGATCTCGTGGTCGTACGCCTTCAGTCGGATCCTGATCCGCTGGCCCGCCATGACTACTTGAGGATCTTCACAACACGACCGGCGCCGACCGTACGGCCGCCCTCCCGGATCGCGAAGCGAAGGCCCTCATCCATGGCGATCGGCTTCTGCAGCTCGACCGTCATCTCGGTGTTGTCGCCCGGCATGATCATCTCGGTCCCCTCGGGGAGGCTGATCGTGCCGGTGACGTCGGTGGTGCGGAAGTAGAACTGCGGGCGGTAGTTGGTGAAGAACGGCTTGTGACGGCCGCCCTCCTCCTTGGTGAGGATGTAGACGTTGGCGTCGAAGTTGGTGTGAGGGGTGATCGAGCCCGGCTTGCAGAGCACCTGACCCCGCTCGACCTCCTCCTTCTTCGTGCCACGGAGGAGGATGCCGACGTTGTCGCCCGCCTGGCCGGAGTCGAGGAGCTTGCGGAACATCTCGACGCCGGTGACCACGGTCTTCTGGGTGGTGCGCAGGCCGACGATCTCGACCTCCTCACCGACCTTCACCTGCCCCTGCTCGATGCGGCCGGTGACGACCGTGCCACGGCCGGTGATCGTCATCACGTCCTCGACCGACATGAGGAAGGGACGGTCGATGTCGCGGACGGGCTCGGGGATGAAGGAGTCGACCGCGTCCATCAGCTGCATGATCCCGGCGGCGGCGTCCGCGTCGCCCTCGAGGGCCTTCAGCGCGGAGACTCGCACCACGGGAGTGTCGTCGCCGGGGAACTCGTACTCGTTCAGCAGCTCGCGCACCTCGAGCTCGACGAGGTCGAGGAGCTCCTCGTCGTCGACCATGTCGGCCTTGTTGAGGGCGACGACGATCGACGGGACGCCGACCTGGCGGGCGAGCAGCACGTGCTCACGGGTCTGGGGCATCGGGCCGTCGGCGGCGGAGACGACGAGGATCGCGCCGTCGACCTGGGCGGCGCCGGTGATCATGTTCTTGATGTAGTCGGCGTGGCCCGGCATGTCGACGTGCGCGTAGTGGCGCTTGTCGGTCTCGTACTCGACGTGGGCGATCGAGATCGTGATCCCACGGGCCTTCTCTTCGGGGGCCTTGTCGATCTGGTCGAACGCGGTGAAGGCGACGGTCGGGTTGTGGTCGTGGAGGACCTTCGTGATCGCGGCCGTCAGCGTCGTCTTGCCATGGTCGATGTGGCCCATCGTCCCGACGTTGACGTGCGGCTTCGTGCGCTCGAACTTCTGCTTTGCCATTGGTGCGGCAGCTCCGTTGCTCAGGGTGGGCCCCCGTGGCCCGACCGGTGTGTGGTTGTCTGGAAAACGTGCTCGGGGGCTCGTTCGGAGCCGACCCGTCAATCCTAGGAGGCGGTCATTCCCCCGTCGCCCGGGCGATGATCTCCCGGGCGATCGACTCGGAGACCTCCTGGTAGGAGTTGAACTGCATCGTGTAGGTCGCCCGACCCTGGGTGCGCGAGCGCAGGTCAGTAGCGTAGCCGAACATGTCCGAGAGGGGAACCAGGGCGCGGATCACGTGGCTCGAGCCCCGCTGCTCCATGCCCTCGATGCGGCCGCGCCGCGCCGAGAGGTCGCCGATCACGTCACCCATGTAGTCCTCGGGCGTCACGACCTCGACCGCCATGATCGGCTCGAGGAGGACCGGGTGCGCCTGCCGGGCGGCCTTCTTGAAGGCCATCGAGCCGGCGATCTTGAAGGCCATCTCCGAGGAGTCGACGTCGTGGTAGGAGCCGTAGGTGAGCGTGACGCGCATGTCGACCATCGGATAGCCGGCGAGGACGCCCGACTCGGTCGCCTCGCGGATGCCCGCGTCGACCGCCGGGATGTACTCCTTCGGGATCGCGCCACCGGTGATCTTGTCGACGAACTCGTAGCCGCCGCCGGGGCCCGTCGGCTCGAGGGTGATCACCACGTGGCCGTACTGGCCGTGGCCGCCGGTCTGGCGGATGAAGCGCTCCTCCACCTTCTCGACCTTGTTGCGCACCGTCTCGCGGTAGGCGACCTGGGGCTTTCCGACGTTCGCGTCGACGCTGAACTCGCGCAGCATCCGGTCGACGAGCACCTCGAGGTGCAGTTCGCCCATCCCGGAGATGACCGTCTGTCCGGTCTCCTCGTCGGTGCGGACGCGGAAGGTCGGGTCCTCCTCGGAGAGCGAGAAGAGGGCCTTGCCGAGCTTGTCCTGGTCGGCCTTGGTCTTCGGCTCGACGGCGACGTGGATCACCGGCTCGGGGAACTCGAGCGCCTCGAGGACGATCGGGTGCGCCGGGTCGCAGAGCGTGTCACCGGTGGTCGTCGCCTTCAGGCCGACGACGGCGATGATATCGCCGGCGAAGACGACGTCCTTGTCCTCGCGGTGGTTGGCGTGCATCTGCAGGATGCGGCCGATGCGCTCGCGCTTGTCCTTGGTCGAGTTGAAGACCGCGGAGCCCTTCTCGAGGGTCCCGGAGTAGACGCGCACGTAGGTGAGCTTGCCGACGTAGGGGTCGCTCTGGATCTTGAAGGCGAGCGCGGAGAAGGACTCTTCGTCGGTGGCGTCGCGGAAGATCTCCTCGCCCTTCGGGCTGATCCCCGGCGCGGCGGGGATGTCGAGCGGCGAGGGGAGGTAGTCGACGACCGCGTCGAGGAGGGGCTGCACGCCCTTGTTCTTGAAGGCCGAGCCGCACAGCACCGGGACCACGTGGTTGCCGATCGTCCCGACGCGCAACGCGTGCTGCAGGTCGTCGGCGGTGATCTCCTCTTCGCCGACGAACTTCCCGAGGATGTTGTCGTCGAAGTGGCTGAGCACGTCGACGAGCTCGTGACGGGCCTCCTCGGCGCTCTTCACGAGCGCCTCGGGGATCGCCTCGACGGTGAAGACCTCGCCGAGGCCGTCCTCCGGCCAGACGAGCGCCTGCATGCGGACGACGTCGACGATCCCCCGGAACTCCGCCTCGGAGCCGATCGGCAGGTGGATCACCGCCGGCGTCGCGTCGAGGCGGTCCTTGATCATCTCGACGGTGCGCTCGAAATTGGCGCCCATCCGGTCCATCTTGTTGACGAAGCAGAAGCGGGGGACGTCGTACTTGTTCGCCTGCCGCCACACCGTCTCGGTCTGCGGCTCCACGCCGGCGACCGCGTCGAAGACGGCGACCGCACCGTCGAGGACGCGCAGTGAGCGTTCGACCTCGATCGTGAAGTCGACGTGGCCGGGGGTGTCGATGAGGTTGATCCAGCAGTCCCGCCAGCGGCAGGTCGTCGCCGCGGAGGTGATGGTGATGCCGCGCTCTTGCTCCTGGACCATCCAGTCCATGGTCGCGGCACCCTCGTGCACCTCGCCGATCTTGTAGTTGCGGCCGGTGTAGAAGAGGATCCGCTCGGTCGTCGTGGTCTTTCCGGCGTCGATGTGCGCCATGATCCCGATGTTTCGGGTCTTGGCGAGGGGGAACTCCCGTTTGAAAGTGGCGGCCATGTCTCTAGTTTCCTGCTCGTGCGTCTCGAAAAAGTGGATACCCACCGGGCGCGCTACAGGCGCGCCGGAAGGCGAGAAAGTTCTGGTGGTGGGAGGAGCCGACTACCAGCGGTAGTGGGCGAAAGCCTTGTTGGACTCCGCCATCTTGTGCAGGTCCTCTTTGCGCTTCACCGCGGCACCGAGGCCGTTCGCGGCGTCGAGGATCTCGTTCGCGAGGCGGAGCGCCATCGTGCGCTCGCGGCGCTCACGCGCGTAGGCGACGAGCCAGCGGATCGAGAGGGTGGTCGCGCGCCGCGGCCGTACCTCGATCGGGACCTGGTAGGTGGCGCCACCGACGCGGCGCGACTTCACCTCGAGCTCGGGGCGGGTGTTGTCGAGTGCCCGCTTCAGCGTCGCGATCGCGTCGCCGCCGGTCTTCTCCCCCACCACCTCGAGGGCGTCGTAGACGACGCGCTCGGCGAGGCTGCGCTTGCCGCGCGAGAGGATCTTGTTGATCAGCTGGGTGACGAGGACCGAGCGGTGGACCGGGTCGGGCAGCAGCTCGCGGCGCTCTGCGGGGCCTTTGCGGGGCATTAGGACTCCTTCTTCGCGCCGTAGCGGCTGCGGGCCTGGGCGCGGTCGCGCACCCCCGACGTGTCGAGGCTGCCGCGGACGATCTTGTAGCGGACGCCCGGGAGGTCCTTCACCCGGCCGCCGCGCACGAGCACGATCGAGTGCTCCTGGAGGTTGTGGCCGACGCCGGGGATGTAGGCGGTGACCTCGATGCCGCTCGTCAGTCGCACGCGTGCCACCTTGCGCAGCGCCGAGTTCGGCTTCTTCGGGGTCGTGGTGTAGACGCGCGTGCAGACGCCGCGACGCTGCGGGGCGCCTCGCAGCGCCGGCGTCTTGGACTTCGAACGCTTTGTCGACCGGCCCTTCCGGACGAGCTGAGCGATGGTGGGCACGCGAAACCTCTTCTCAGGACCTTCACAGATGGTGGCGCGTCGCGGCAGGGCCGCGGGACGCGGAGTGGAAATAGTAACGGTCCAGCAAGGTTACCGGCAACCGGAGGCGCTCCGGCCGCCGCGACGCGGCCCGAACCCGCAGCTCAGGGCCAGATGAGCTGTGTTCCGCGGTAGAGCGAGGCGGCGAGCGAGGCGTCCATCGCGCTCGCGAGGGAAGGCGCCTTCTTCACGAGCTTGTTCGCCACGAGCGCCTGCAGCTCCGGCGTCCACTCCGCGGCGCTCTGCACCCCCACGCCCTGGCCGGAGAGGGTGTGCTGCTCGCTCAGCGCGACCTCGTAGTTCCACTCCTTCAGCGCGTGCGCGCGGTCGTAGCTTTTGCCGGCCGCGGCGGCGACGTAGCCGACACAGGCCGGCGCGTGCGCGGCGCAGTAGTCGAAGGCGTGGAACTCGGCGCGCAGGAAGTCGGCGACCGCCTGGCGGTGGGCCCGCAGGAAGCGGCTGTTCACGACCTGCACGTTGAAGGTGCCGCGCACCCCGAGCTCGGCAGGGGTCCAGGTCCTGAAGTCCTTGGCGTCTCCCGCCGCGTCGAGGGTGAACGGCTCGTTCGACTGGTAGGCCTGCAGCGCCTGGTAGGGGCCGTGCACGAGCACCGTCGGATCGAACGAGGTGTCGTTCACCTCGTGCACCTTCGCGGGGTCGACCCCCGCCTTCTGCAGCATCTCGGTGATCACCACCGGCAGCGTCGTGTGGTAGCCGAGGTTCTTCCCCGCGAGCTGGGTGAGCTTGGAGATGCCGGCGCGGGTGAGGAGCGCGTAGTCCGAGGTGTCCCCGTAGGTGGCGACCGCGGTGAAGCCGACGCCGTTCGACGCCTGGAGGAGGACGTCGGCTGCGCTCCCCTCGCCCGTCACGGTGGCGGCGCCCGAGGAGACGAGCGGGTAGGGCGAGGCGAAGGTGAGGTTGGGGTTGAAGGCGACGCGCAGGCAGAGCGCGGTGAAGTAGCCGAGGTGCTGTGCGGCGTAGACGTCGAGGATCCCCGCCGAGGCGTCGAACTCGAAGGGCGAGACGAAGGTGATCGTCCCCGCGGCGCGGTTCGCGGCGCACTCCGCGGCGCTCACTGCCGCGGGGGCGCGGCGTGCCGGGCTGGCCGACGCCCCGCAGGCCGTCACGAGGCCGGCGACGGTGAGGAGTGCGGTGAGCGCAGCGCTGGGTCTGAGGAACCGCATCTTTTGCCTTTCGGTCGGACGGGAGCGGCGGCTGAAGGCGCGACGCTGCGCTCGCTCAGCGGGCCGCCGAGAGCTCGCGGCGGCGGCCAGGATGCCACACGAGGAGCCTCCGCTCCGCCGCGCTGACGAACAGCGTGAGCACGAGGCCCACGACAGCGAGGCAGAAGATCGCCGCGTAGACGCTCGGATAGGCGGCAGCGTTCGCAGCGACCGAGATCGCCGAGCCGAGGCCGCCCCCGCTCCCGGCCGTCGAGAACTCCGCCACGACCGCACCGACCGTGGCGAGCGGGAAGCAGATCCGGGCCGCGACGAACAGGTACGGGAGGCTGCTCGGGAGGCGCAGCCGGACGAGCACCTCGGTGCGCGAGGCGTTGAGCGTCCGCAGCAGGTCGTAGGACTCGGGGTCGACGTTGCCGAGGCCGACGAGCGAGTTGATGAGCAGCGGGAAGAAGACGATGAGGGCCGTCACGACGTAGCGCGGCGCCATCCCGAGGCCGAGGAGGCTCGTCAGCCCGGGGGCGATGGCGACGATCGGCGTGACGTTGAGGATCACCGCGAGCGGCATCACCGCGCGCTCGACCACGGGCACGTAGACCATCACCACGGCGAGCGAGAAGGCGACGGCGAAGCTGAGCCCGAGGCCGACCACCACCTCCTCGAGGGTGTAGCCGGCGTTGGTCAGGTAGCCCGAGAGGTCGCCGGTGAGCGCCCCCCAGATCGCGCCGAGCGTCGGGAAGGCGCCGTGCGTGCTGACCCGCAGCGCGAGCGCGACCAACTGCCAGGAGCCGGCGAAGAGCGCGAGGCCGACCGCGCCGGGGAGGGCGCGGCGGAGATGGGCGACAAGCGAGCTGCCGACCGTGCGCCCCTCCCCGACGAGGCTCCCGAGCTCGGCCGCGCGGTAGCCGCGGGGGTCCTCGGTGCTCATGCCGCCTCCTCGCCGCGCAGCGCCAGGCGCACCTCGCGCTCGAGGGCCCGGAAGCCCTCGGTGAGTTCGATGAACTCACCGCGCGGCCGCGGCAGGTCGACGGGGATCCTCGCCCGGATCCGCCCCGGCGCCGGCGACATCACGACCACCTCGTCGGAGAGCAGCACGGCCTCGGTCACCGAGTGCGTGACGAACAGCACCGTCGTCTGCTCGGACTGCCAGAGCGCGAGGAGCTCGTGGCGGAGGACCTCACGGGTGAGCTCGTCGAGCGCGGCGAAGGGCTCGTCCATCAGCAGCACCGGCGGGGAGAAGGCGAAGGCCCTTGCGATGGCGACGCGTTGGCGCATCCCCCCCGAGAGCTGGGCGGGTCGGAAGTCGAGGTAGTCGGCGAGCCCGAAGGCCTCGAGGATCGCGACCGGGTCGCGCGCCGGGCGGTTGGCGCGGCGGTTGACCTCGAGCGGCAGACGGACGTTCGCGAGCACCGTCCGCCACGGCAGGAGGCCGAGGCTCTGTGGGACGAAGCCGATGCGCTTGTTCGCGCGCGCCCGCTCGACGGGCTCCCCGAAGAGCGACACGCTCCCCAGGTCGGCCGTGAGCAAGCCGGCGACGATGCGCAGCAGCGTCGTCTTCCCGCAGCCGCTCGGGCCGATGAGGGTGACGAAGCGCCCCCGCCCGACCTCGAGGTCGACGGGGGCGAGCGCCTCGACGAGGCCGGTCGGGCCGGCGAAACGCTTGCTCACGCCCCGCAGCGACAGGCCGTCGGGCGCGCTCAACGGCACCTCCCACTCGACGGTAAGACAACCCGCAACACCCTCGTGCTCCTTCCGGGGGGTCGGCCCGCTCGGCGACGCGCGGGGCCGACCAGCTGCGCCGGTGCCACCGCGGCCGACAGGCTAATGGGGCGTCCCGCGCCGACAGGAGAAGCGCCCCCCGCCTTGGCAGCTCGGCTATTGTCGGGCGTCGGACGGTCAGCATCGTCCGCGAAGGAGAGGAGGTGCCGATGTCGAATTCTTCCCGCAAGCCCGCAGCCTGGCGAATGACGTCGGGCGCCCTCTCCGGCATCCGCCACACGGCGTAGAGGGTCCCCGGGCCACGCCCGGTTCGCCCCGTCAGCACCGCTGACGCGAGGCGTCGCTTCTCCTCCGTTCTCCGGTCCTCGTACCGGTCTCCCACCGACTCCGGTCGGCGAGAAGTAAGGCACTCCGATGCATCCTGAACAGCTCATCGCCCTCAACCGCACCCGCCCCGAGGAGCTGCGGGCCCTCGCCCGCCCGTCCGTCCGCCGCGCCCCCCGTCGGCCCCGGCCCGCGCCGCGCCGTCTGCGGCAGGCGGCCGGGTGGATGCTCGTCGAGATCGGCCTGCACGTCGCGACGCGCGGCCCCGCGAACGCGGGCCGTGCCGAGGTCGGCGCGCTCGGCGGTCGCTGAGGCGCGGCGAGAAGCGGTACGAGCCGCGACGCGAAGCGGCCCCGGGGAACCTCCCCCGGGGCCGCTTCTTCGAGCGTGGTCAGCTCAGACGGCGCCTTCGCCCTCGCTCAGCTCCGCGTCCCCGGCCGGCATCTCGCCGGCGCCGAAGCTCGTCGGGTCGAAGGTCGTCGGCGCGTCGGTCCCCTCGAAGTAGAGGCTCTCCGCGTCGCCCTCGGTGTAGGCGCCGAAGGGTGACCCCTCGACGTTGCGCAGCCACGAGGCGAGGTCGTCCGCACCGGGCTCGGCGAGGTCCGAGGACCAGAAGGACATCCGCTGTGCGTCCGGGGTGTCGACCACGATGTCGCGGTAGACGCTCGCCCCCGAGCCGGCAGGGATGAGCTTGCCGATGATGATGTTCTCCTTCAGCCCGTAGAGGTGGTCGGACTTGCCCTCGATCGCCGCTTCTGTGAGGACTCGCGTCGTCTCCTGGAAGGAGGCGGCCGAGAGCCAGGACTCGGTGGCGAGGGAGGCCTTGGTGATCCCCATCAGCTCGGGACGACCCTCCGCCGGACGGCTCCCCTGCTGGACGAGCTCACGGTTGACGCTCGCGTACTGCTGCGACTCGACGCGCTCGCCGGGGAGGAAGCTCGATTCGCCGGACTCGGCGACGAGCACCCGCTTCAGCATCTGGCGGACGATGAGCTCGATGTGCTTGTCGTGGATCGAGACGCCCTGGTCCCGGTAGACCTTCTGCACCTCTTCGACGAGGTACTGCTGGGTCTCGCGGATGCCCTTGATCTCGAGGAGCTCCTTCGGGTCCTTCGGGCCCTCGACGAGCGCGTCGCCCGCGTGGATCTCCTGGCCCTCGGCGACCTCGAGGTGCGCACGGGAGGAGATGGTGTGCGCCTCCTCGGCGCCGTCGTCGGCGATGACGGTCACGTGGCGGCCGGACTCGTCCTCCTCGATCCGCACCACGCCCGAGAGGCGGGTGAGGATCGCGGCGCCCTTCGGCGTGCGGGCCTCGAAGAGCTCGACGACGCGGGGCAGGCCGTGGGTGATGTCCTCACCGATGATGCCGCCGGTGTGGAAGGTCCGCATCGTGAGCTGGGTGCCCGGCTCACCGATCGACTGGGCGGCGATGACGCCGACCGCCTCGCCGAGCTCGATGTCCTTGCCGGTCGCCAGGCTCTGGCCGTAGCAGGCGCCGCAGATGCCTTGGGTCGCCTCGCAGGTGAGCACCGAACGGACGCGGATCCGGTCGACCTCGGGGTCCTCGACGATCTTGCGGATCTTGTCGTCGCTCAGCACCACGCCGGGCTCGAAGGTCGTGCCGTCGGCGAGGGAGACCGCCTCGACGAGCACCCGCCCGTAGGCGCGCGTCTCGAGGTAGTTGCGCCGCCCCGACTCGTCGGGGACGACACCCTCGATCCAGATGCCGCGCGTCGAGCCGCAGTCGGGCTCGCGCACGATGAGCTCCTGCGCGACGTCGACGAGGCGGCGGGTGAGGTACCCGGAGTCCGCCGTGCGCAGCGCCGTGTCGGCAAGTCCCTTGCGGGCGCCGTGGGTGGAGATGAAGTACTCGAGGACCGAGAGCCCCTCACGGAAGGAGGAGACGATCGGCCGCGGGATCATCTCGCCACGGGGGTTCGAGACGAGCCCCTTCATGCCGGCGATCTGGCGGACCTGCTGCGGGTTCCCTCGGGCGCCCGAGTCGACCATCATGTCGAGCGGGTTGAACTTGATCAGCGCGAGCGTGGCTTCCATGGCCCGCCCGACCTCGGAGTTCGCCGAGGTCCAGATCTCGATCTCCTTCTGGCGCCGCTCGTCGTCGGTGATGATGCCCCGCTTGAACTGCGCCTCGGCGCGCTCTGCTTCCTTCTCGTAGCGGTCGAGGATCTGGCGCTTGTCCGGCGGGGTCTTCACGTCGTCGATCGAGATCGTGAGGCCCGAGCGGGTGGCGAACTTGAAGCCGAGCTCCTTCACCGCGTCGAGGCTCTCGGCGACCACGGCCTTCGGGTAGCGCGCCGCGAGCTGCTCGACGATCGAGCCGATCGACGTGGCGCGGCGGCCGACGATGTCGTTCACGAAGCCGAAGTCCTTCGGCAGCGCGGCGTTGAAGAGCACCCGGCCGGGCGTCGTCTCGAACGAGGCGGGCTCCTCTTCCTCGACCCCCTCGTGGCGGCGTCCGTAGTAGGCGACGGGGTAGCCCTCGCTCCCCCGGCGCAGCTGGATCTTCGCGTGCAGTGCGACGTCACCGGCCTCGTAGGCGGCCTCGATCTCGTCGATGCGGCGGAAGATCTTCCCCTCGCCCTTCGCGCCCTCCATGACGAGCGTCATGTAGTAGACGCCGAAGACCATGTCCTGGGTGGGCACGGTGATCGGTCGGCCGGTCGCCGGCGAGAGGATGTTGTTGGTCGAGAGCATCAGCACCCGCGCCTCGGCCTGGGCCTCCGCGGAGAGCGGCAGGTGGACGGCCATCTGGTCGCCGTCGAAGTCGGCGTTGAAGGCCGTGCAGACGAGCGGGTGGATCTGGATCGCCTTGCCCTCGATGAGCACGGGCTCGAAGGCCTGGATCCCGAGGCGGTGCAGGGTGGGGGCCCGGTTCAAGAAGACCGGGTGCTCCTTGATCACCTCGTCGAGGACGTCCCACACCTGGGCACGGCGCCGCTCGACCATGCGCTTCGCGGACTTGATGTTCGGCGCGATCTCGACGTCGACGAGCCGCTTCATCACGAAGGGCTTGAAGAGCTCGAGGGCCATCTGCTTGGGCAGGCCGCACTGGTGCAGCTTCAGCGTCGGGCCGACGACGATCACCGAGCGCCCCGAGTAGTCGACGCGCTTGCCGAGCAGGTTCTGGCGGAAGCGGCCCTGCTTGCCCTTCAGCATGTCCGAGAGGCTCTTCAGCGGACGGTTGCCGGGGCCGGTCACCGGGCGCCCGCGACGGCCGTTGTCGAACAGCGCGTCGACGGCCTCCTGGAGCATCCGCTTCTCGTTGTTGATGATGATCTCCGGCGCGCCGAGGTCGAGCAGGCGCTTCAGCCGGTTGTTGCGGTTGATCACCCGACGGTAGAGGTCGTTCAGGTCCGAGGTCGCGAAGCGGCCACCGTCGAGCTGCACCATCGGCCGCAGGTCCGGCGGGATCACCGGCACGGCGCCGAGGATCATCGCGCGGGGGTCGTTCGCCCGACGGCCGTTGTCGTCGCGGCGGTTGAAGGCCGAGACGATGCGCAGCCGCTTGATCGCCTTCTGCTTGCGCTGCACCGAGAGGGGGCGCTTGCCCGGCTCGGGGTCGATGGCGGCGCGCAGCTTCACCTCTTCCTCGTCGAGGTCGATGCGACCGATGAGGTCGGCGATCGTCTCCGCGCCCATGCCGCCCTCGAAGTACTCGCCGTAGCGGGCGCTGAGCTCGCGCCACAAAAGCTCGTCCTCGATGATCTTGCGGGCGAAGAGGTCACGCAGCTCGTCGAGGGCGCGCTGGGCCATGGTGACTTCCATCGCGCCGCGCTCGCGGACCGTCGTCACTTCCTTCTCGACGGCGCGCTGGCGGGCGCGGATCTCGGACTCCTTGGCACCGTCCGCCTCAAGCTGCGCGAGCTCGGCCTCGAGCGCCGCGAGGCGCCGCTCGACCTCGACGTCGCGCGCCTTCTCGATCTCGGTGATCTCGATGGCGAGCTCGGCCTCGAGGTTCGGGAGGTCCGCGTGGCGGCGCTCCTCGTCGACGTGGGTGACGAGGTAGGCGGCGAAGTAGATGACCTTCTCCAGCTGCTTGGCCTTCAGCTCCTCACGCGCCTCGGTCCCCATGAGGAGGTAGGCGAGCCACGAGCGGGTGCCGCGCAGGTACCAGATGTGCACGACCGGGGCGGCGAGCTCGATGTGGCCCATCCGCTCGCGGCGGACCTTGGAGCGCGTCACCTCGACGCCGCAGCGCTCGCAGATGATCCCCTTGAAGCGGACCCTCTTGTACTTCCCGCAGTAGCACTCCCAGTCCTTGGTGGGACCGAAGATGCGCTCGCAGAACAGGCCGTCCTTCTCGGGGCGGAGCGTCCGGTAGTTGATGGTCTCCGGCTTCTTCACCTCACCGTGGGACCAGGTGCGGATGTTGTCCGCAGTCGCCAGGCCGATCCGAATCTGGTCGAAGTCATTGACGTCGAGCATTAGAAGCTCCTCTCCGCCGCACGGCGCGCGTCCTCTTCATCCGAGCCGCGCTCGGGCCTGCTGATGTCGATGCCGAGCTCCTCGGCGGTGCGGTACACGTCCTCGTCGAGCTCACGCATCTCGATGTTCTCCCCGGAGATGCCGAGGACCTCGACGTCGAGGCAGAGCGACTGCATCTCCTTGATGAGCACCTTGAAGCTCTCGGGGATGCCCGGTTCGGGGATGTTCTCGCCCTTCACGATCGCCTCGTAGACCTTCACGCGGCCGAGGACGTCGTCGGACTTGATGGTGAGCAGCTCCTGCAGCGCGTAGGCGGCGCCGTAGGCCTCGAGCGCCCAGACCTCCATCTCCCCGAAGCGCTGCCCACCGAACTGGGCCTTCCCGCCGAGGGGCTGCTGGGTGATCATCGAGTACGGGCCCGTCGATCGCGCGTGGATCTTGTCGTCGACGAGGTGCGCGAGCTTCAGGATGTACATGTAGCCGACGCTGATCGGGTTGTCGTAGGCCTCACCGCTGCGCCCGTTGTAGAGCGTCGTCTTGCCGTCCGGGCGGATCTGCACCTCGGTCCCGGGGACCGAGTCGGAGTGCAGGTTCTCGAACAGCGCCTTGATCGTCGAGTGACGACCGGCCTCTTCGACCTCGTCCCAGTGGGCGCCGTCGAAGACCGGCGTCGAGACCCACACCGCGGGCTCGGTCCGTGGGCGGGTCTTGTACTCGGTGCCGCGCACCGCGGCGAGGTTGGTCCCCGGCTCGGGGCCGTTCGCCCCCCAGCCCCAGCGGGCCGCGTAGCCGAGGTGGCTCTCGAGGACCTGCCCGACGTTCATCCGTGAGGGGACGCCGAGGGGGTTCAAGATGATGTCGACCGGCGTGCCGTCCGAGAGGTAGGGCATGTCCTCGACGGGGAGGATCTTCGAGACGACGCCCTTGTTGCCGTGGCGTCCGGCGAGCTTGTCGCCCTCAGAGATCTTCCGCTTCTGGGCGACGTAGACCCGCACCAGCTGGTTGACGCCCGGTGGGAGCTCGTGGGTGTCGTCACGGGAGAAGACGCGGACGTCGATGACCGTGCCCTCCTCACCGTGGGGCACCTTGAGCGAGGTGTCGCGCACGTCGCGGGCCTTCTCACCGAAGATCGCGCGCAGCAGCCGCTCCTCGGGGGTGAGTTCGGTCTCGCCCTTCGGGGTGACCTTGCCGACGAGGATGTCGCCTGGGCCGACCTCGGCGCCGATGCGGATGATTCCCCGCTCGTCGAGGTCGGCGAGGATCTCCTCGGAGAGGTTCGGGATGTCGCGGGTGATCTCCTCGGCACCGAGCTTGGTGTCGCGGGCATCGACCTCGTGCTCTTCGATATGGATCGAAGTGAGGACGTCGTCGCGCACCAGCCGCTCGGAGAGGATGATCGCGTCCTCGTAGTTGTAACCCTCCCAGGGCATGAACGCGACGAGCAGGTTCTTGCCGAGGGCGAGCTCGCCCGAGTCAGTCGAGGGGCCGTCGGCGAGGACCTCGCCGGCCTTCACCACGTCGCCCTCGGAGACGAGGAGCTTCGCGTTGATGCAGGTGTTCTGGTTGGAGCGGCGGAACTTGAACAGCGGGTAGACCCGCCGGCCGAACTCCGCGTTGTAGCGGTCCTTCTGCCCGGCGTCGTACTCGACCACGAGGTGGTCGCCCGAGACCTCGACGACCGTGCCGTTGCCCTCGGCGACGACCACCTCGCCGGCGTCGCGCGCCGCGCGCGCCTCGACACCGGTCCCGATGTAGGGGGCCTCGGGGACGAGGAGCGGCACCGCCTGCTTCTGCATGTTGGCGCCCATCAGCGCGCGGTTGGCGTCGTCGTGCTCGACGAAGGGGATGAGGGCCGTCGAGATCGAGACGATCTGCTTCGGCGAGACGTCCATCAGGCCGACCTCGGCCGGCGGGACGTAGTCGATCTCGCTCGTCGCGCCGTAGGAGGTGGAGGTGGCGCCGACGCGCACCCCGGCGCCTTGCGGCCCGCGGCGGACGAGGACGCGGTCGGCGCTGAAGCGACGGTTCTGGTCGAGCGTCGCCGAGGCCTGCGCGATGACGTACTCCTCCTCCTCGTCAGCGGCGAGGTAGACGATCTCGTCGGTCACCTGGCCGTCGACGACCTTGCGGTAGGGCGTCTCGATGAAGCCGTGGTCGTTCACCCGCGCGTAGGTCGCGAGGTGGCCGATGAGGCCGATGTTCGGCCCCTCCGGGGTCTCGATCGGGCACATCCGGCCGTAGTGGGAGGTGTGCACGTCTCGCACCTCGAAGCCGGCGCGCTCACGGCTGAGGCCACCGGGGCCAAGCGCCGAGAGGCGGCGCTTGTGCGCGAGGCCCGAGAGCGGGTTGTGCTGGTCCATGAACTGCGAGAGCTGGCTCGTGCCGAAGAACTCCTTGATCGCCGCCACCACGGGACGGATGTTGATCAGGGTCTGCGGGGTGATCGCCTCGATGTCCTGGGTGGTCATGCGCTCGCGGACGACCCGCTCCATGCGCGACAGGCCGATGCGGACCTGGTTCTGGATGAGTTCGCCGACCGAACGGATGCGGCGGTTGGCGAAGTGGTCCTGGTCGTCGAGGCGGTAGCCCGGCTCGCCGTTCGCGAGGTGGAGCATGTAGGTCGACGCGGCGAGGATCTCCGAGGGGCTGAGGACGCCCTGCCCCTCGACCGGCCGCTCGAGGTCGGTGCCGAGCAGGCTCGAGATCTTCTCGATCTCCGCGCCGAGCTTGCGCGACAGCTTGTAGCGGCCGACCCGGGTGAGGTCGTAGCGGCGCGGGTTGAAGAAGGCGTTCTCGAAGTAGGCGCGCGCCGACTCGAGCGAGAGGGGCTCGCCGGGACGGGCCCGCTTGTAGATCTCGAGGAGCGCGTCCTCACGGGTGGGGACGAGCTCGCGCTCCTTCTCCCACTGACCGGTGAGGAAGTCGAAATGGCGAACGAAGCGCTCGAGGAAGCCCTCGTCCTCGTAGCCGAGGGCGCGCAGCAGCACGAAGAGCGAGAGGCGGCGCTTGCGGGCGACGCGGGTCCCGGCGGTGATGTCGCGGTTCGGCTTGGCCTCGACGTCGAACTCGATCCACTCGCCGCGGTAGGGGTGGATGGTCCCCGTGACGATCGTCTTCGCGTCGCGGCCGGGCTGGAAGATCACGCCCGGCGAGCGGACGAGCTGGGAGACGACGACGCGCTCGGTGCCGTTGATGATGAAGGTCCCCTTCGGGGTCATCATCGGGAAGTCGCCCATGAAGACGGTCTGCTCTTTGATCTCACCGGTGGAGGCGTTCATGAAGCGCGCGCGCACGAAGATCGGCGCGGCGTAAGTCATGTCCTTCGCCTTGCACTCGTCGATGGTGAACTTCGGCGGCGGCCGCAGGTCGGGGTCGTCGGGATCGAACTCCAGCTCCAGGCGAAGCTGCCCGGTGAAGTCCTCGATCGGGCTGATGTCGGCGAAGGTCTCGGCGAGACCATGCGACAAGAACCAGTCGAAGGAGTCCCGCTGCACCGACACGAGGTCAGGCAGAGGGAGAACCTCGTCAAGGTTCGCGAACGAGAAGCGTTCTGGAGTGCGGGAACGAGCGGACAAAGGTCTACTCCTCGCGAGTGGCGGTCGAGCGGGGCGCGGATGCTGCGGAGAACGGCGGGCGCGTCAAGTTAGAGAAGCAGTAGGCAAAGCGCGCGGGACGGGCACAGCAACCGACGAGCATAGCGCGCGAAGCCAGCGACGCTACGCGTCAAACGCGCAGCGTCGGAGGGTACGAGATCCCCGTGGCGCGGTCAAGCACCCCGGGGCCCGCGCACCCTCGACCGGCGGAGGCGCAGAGCGCCCCACCGACGGTCGGGGTGACAGAGCTACTTGAGCTCGACCGTGGCGCCGGCCGCCTCGAGCTGAGCCTTGGCCTTCTCGGCGTCCTCCTTGGAGACCTTCTCGAGAACCGGCTTGGGCGCCGAGTCGACGACGTCCTTTGCCTCCTTCAGGCCGAGGTTCGTGAGCGTCCGAACCTCCTTGATGACCTGGATCTTCTTGTCGCCGGCAGCCGTGAGGATGACGTCGAACTCGTCCTGCTCCTCCGCCGCCGCCTCTGCCGCACCGCCGCCGCCAGCTGCGGGAGCAGCCGCCACCGCCACCGGGGCGGCCGCAGTCACGCCGAAGCGCTCCTCGAACTCCTTCAGGAGCTCCGCAAGCTCAAGGACCGACATCTCGGCGATGCCGTCCAGAATCTGCTCTTTCGTCGCCATCTCGCTTCCCTTTCCCTCTCAGTAGATCGTGAAAATCGAATCGGTCGGTGCCGGCGCGCTCAGGCGTCCGGACCGCTGTCGGCCGCGTCGCTCGCCGCCGGCTCTGTCGCCGGGGCCTCCGCTGCCGCCTGCTCGGTCGTCTCTGCTTCGGACTCGGGCGCCTCGGCGTCTGCCGCCTCGGCGTCGGGAGCGACCTCGGTCGCTGCCTCCGCGTCCGCCTCGGGCGGCGCCTCTGCGGGCGCCGCGTCGGCCACCGGGGCATCGCCTGAGGCGGAGCCCTCCTCGGCAGCCGAGCCCTCCTCGGCCGCGGGGGTCTCGTCGCTGGTGGGGGTTTCCTCCGCGGCCGCCACCGGGGAGGCGTCGACCTCGCCGCCGCGCTCCTCGATCAACGCCCGCAGGCCGTAGGCGAACTTCTGGGGGAGCGCCTGGAGGAGGCCGGCGAAGCGCTGCAGCGGCGCTGCGAGCAGACCGGCGAACTGGGCGAGTAGCACCTCGCGCGAGGGGAGGTCGGCGAGCGCCGCCGCGGAGCGCGAGTCGAGGAGGTTGGAGCCGATGAGCCCGCCCTTCACGACGAGGCTCGGGTGGACGCGGGCGAAGTCACGCAGCACCTTCGCGACCGCGGCGACATCGCCCTCGACGAAGGCGATCGCGGTCGGGCCGACGAGCATCGACTCGATCGTGTCGAGGCCGGCCTCGCGAGCCGCCCGGCGGACGAGGGTGTTCTTGAAGACGCGGTAGTCGCCGCCGGCCGCGGTGAGCGCGCGCCGCAGCTCCTGCATCTGCTTCACCTTCAGGCCCCGGTACTCGGTGAGGATGGCCGCGCTAGTGGAGGTGAACCGCTCTCGAACCTCATCGACGACCGCGACCTTCTCGGCGCGCGGCTCCCGCAGGCTCGTCTCCACACTCGCTCCCTTCACGACGCCGTTCGGTCGTCGTGGCGCATTACGCCGGCGCGGGGAAGCAGAGCTGCTTCGCCTCGTCAGGCGGGCCTGCGCCCATTGAGCGCCCGAAGGCGCACCGGATGTCTCAGGCGACGTGGTCAGACCACGTACGGGCGAGGAGATTAGCGCATCCCCGGGAGGCTCCGGACCGCCCGTGGACGGTCCGTCCGCCGAGGGGCCGGGGGTGCGAGGCTTCGTGGTCGGAAACGCCGTGTTGCGCCACGAGGAGCCCGAATGAGCGAGCAGACGACGCCGGCCGCTGCGGTGGCGAGCGGTGAGGTGACACGGGTGCACGAGGTCTCCCCCGCCCTCGCGCGGGCCCTCTTCGGCGCGGCGCCACCGTGGGTCCGGGACTTCGACGAGCTCGCCTACGAGTGGCGGCGCCTCGCCGCCGAGTTCGCGGGGACCCTGCTGCTCGTGCTCGCCGGCGCCGGCGGGGGTGTCGTGAACGCGCTGGTACCGGGGGGCCTCGGGCGCGGGCCGCTCGTCGTCGCCCCCGCGCTCGTCGTGATGGGTGTCATCCTCGCCACCGGGGCGGTCTCCGGCGCGCACCTCAACCCCGTCGTGAGCATCGCCTTCGCGCTACGGCGCGAGTTCCCCTGGCGACGGATCCCCCTCTACGTCGCCGCGCAGGTGGCCGGTGCCGTCAGCGCCTGCGCGCTGCTCTGGGTCACCTTCGGCAAGGTCGGCATGCTCGGCGCGACCGAGCCGGGTGCGCACCTCAACGACCCGCACGCGATGCTCGTCGAAGCGCTCCTCACCTTCGGGCTGGTGACGGTGATCCTCGGCACCGCGTCGGGCGCCCAAAACGTCGGGCCGCTCTCGGCGGTCGGGGTGGCCGGCTACATCGCGGCGGCGGGACTGTGGTCGAGCCCGCTCACCGGCGCCTCGATGAACCCGGCGCGCTCCTTCGGCCCCGAAGCGCTGACCGGTGACTTCCGCCACTTCTGGGTCTACCTCGCGGGGCCGACCATCGGGATGCTCGTCGCCGTCGGGGTCGCCATGGTGCTGCGGGGCCGCGGCGGCGACCACGCCGCGGCGCGCGCCGCCCAGGGCACGCTCGGGACGCTCGTCGTTGAGACGCACCGCGTCACCGGCGACTGACTCGCTGACGAAGGACGACGACAGGGGGCGAGATGGCGAAGACGATGGCACGCAAGACCAAGGCGGAGCACTGGGGCAAGGAGCCCGACGAGCACGACTTCCCTGCCGCCGGCGACTACCTCAGCCTGCTCCTCCCCGAGGCGGACGTGGAACGCCTCGTCGCGACGCTACGCGACGCCCCGCTCATCACCCGCAAGGCGAAGGACCTGCTGCGGGCGAGTCGTCTCGCCCTCCTCCCGGAGGTCAATCCGCACGTGCAGGCGGACCTGCGGAAGGTGGCGCGCGGCAAACCCCTCTCGCCCGTGCTGCTCGTCCGCGGCGGACTGCCGAACGACCTGCCGCTCACCGTCGCCGACGGCTACCACCGCATCTGCGCCAGCTATCACCTCGACGAGAACGCCGACATCCCCTGCCGGATCGTCGACGGGTGGCCGACGCGGACGCCGCGGCGCTGAGGCAGCCGCGGTACTAGAGGAAGCCCCCGCCGAGCAGCCCCGCGGGAGCGAGGCCGCCCGCCAGCGCGACGAGGTTTCCGAGCGCGGCGCGCGGGAAGGGCAGCGCCCGGTAGGGGGGATAGATCGGCAGGTCGGAGTGGTTGACGAGCACGCCGACGCCGGTGTCCCGGTCGACGTGGAGGTCGATCTGGCGGAGCACCCCCGAGCGGTCGGCGTAGAAGCCGAGGCGGTAGCCCCCGGGCACGCGCTTCGGGAAGGAGGCGCCCGGGACAAGGCGGCCGAAGGCCGGCACGAGGGAGCCGATCGAGGAGAACAACGGGTCGAAGACCGACGAGAGCGGCCCGCTCACGACGACGCCGTTGTAACCGTCGGGGCTGGTGGCGGCGCCGAGCGAGACGTGCTCGCGCACGCTCTGCTCGAGCGCGCTGACGAGCCGCTGCTCCGCGACGGCACCGATCGGCGTCGCCGGCGCCGCGCTCCCGAGCAGCCCGGTGGGCACGCGCACCCAGCGCTTTCCGATCTCGGACTGCAGCGACTTGAGCGCCGCCTGCTCGCGGCGCGTCGGGAAGGCCGGGCGCAGCAGCGAGAAGTCGGCCCAGAAGTAGGCGCTGTGGCCCGCCCCGATGACCTCGAGCAGCGGGTCGCGCTCGAGGTAGAGGAAGAACTCGGCGTTGACCTTGCCCGCCGCGCCCTCGAGGGTCGCGCCGCGTGCGGTGGTGCTCAGGTCGAGCGTCTCGTAGAAGTCGGCGGCCGGGTCGCCAGGGTCGTAGAGCGCCATGTTGAACTGCGCGTCGGGATAGGCGAGGACGCCGTCGAGCAGGCGGCTGATGTCCCCGGAGCTGACCGCCTTGGTGTCACCGGCCCCGATGAGGATGGCGAGCGTACCGCCGATCGCCACGCAGACCGCGGCGACGAGCAGCAGGAAGGCACGCACCGTGGGGATTCTCTCGCGAAGCGGCTGGTGCCCGCCATTACCCGAGGGAGCGTCAGGCCGAGGCGGCGAGGCCCTCTTCGTCGGCGCTGACGCGGGTCGCGTCGACGCGCACGCCGGGGCCCATCGTCGAGGAGAGGGTGATGCTGCGCACGTAGCGGCCCTTGGCGGCGGCCGGCTTGGCCCGGAGGATCTCCTCGTGGACCGCCAGCGCGTTCTCGATGAGCTGCGCGCGCTCGAAGGAGACCTTGCCGATCGGGACGTGCACGTTGCCGACGCGGTCGGTGCGGTACTCGACGCGGCCCGACTTGTACTCGCCGACGGCCTTCGCGACGTCGGTGGTCACCGTCCCCGTGCGGGGGTTCGGCATGAGGCCGCGGGGGCCGAGGACGCGCCCGAGTCGGCCGACCTGTGCCATCAGGTCCGGGGTGGCGATCGCCACGTCGAACTCGAGGAAGCCCTCGTTCTCGATGCGGGCGACGAGGTCGTCGGAGCCGACGACGTCGGCACCCGCGGTGCGGGCCTCGTTGGCCTGCTCGCCGGCGGCGAAGACCGCGACGCGCACCGCCTTGCCGAGGCCGTGCGGCAGCGACAGCGAGCCGCGCACGATCTGCTCGGCGCGCCGTGGGTCGACCCCGAGGCGCGTCGCGTACTCGACCGTCTCATCGAAACGAGCGGTCGCCAGGCTCTTCACGAGGTCGACCGCCTCGACGAGCGAGTAGAGCTGGTCCCGGTCGAGCCGCTTGACGGCGTCGACGTAGCGCTTTCCCTTACCGGCCACGATCTCTCCTTAGCGGGCGACGCTGATGCCCATGGAGCGGGCAGTTCCCTCGACCTGGCGCTTGGCGGACTCGAGGTCGTTGGCGTTCAGGTCGGGCATCTTGGTGTTCGCGATCTCCGCGAGCTGTTCGTCGGTGATCGTGCCGACGCTCTCACGTCCGGTCGCCGTGGCGCCCTTCTCGAGGCCGGCGGCCTCGCGGATGAGCACCGTCGTCGGCGGCGTCTTCAGAATGAAGGTGAAGGTGCGGTCCTCGTAGATCGTGATCTCGACGGGGACGACCGTGCCGCGCATGTTCTCGGTGGCGGCGTTGTACTGCTTCACGAACTCCATCGTCTGGACCCCGTGCGGTCCGAGCGCCGTGCCAACCGGCGGGGCCGGCGTCGCCGCGCCCGCAGGCAGCTGGATCTTCACGACGGCGGTTACTCGCCTGCGTGCCATCGGTGTGCTGTCCTTTTCCTAGAGCTTCGCGACTTGACTGAACTCGAGCTCGACCGGGGTCTCCCGGCCGAAGATGTTCACGAGCACCTTCAACTTCAGCTGGTCCTCGTTGATCTCGGCCACCTGGCCGGTGAAGTCGGCGAAGGGGCCTTCCTTCACCCGCACCGTCTCGCCGATCTCGTGCTCGAGGCGGGCGCGGCGCTGCTTGGGGGCGCCGCCCTCGACGCTGTCGTCGCGCACCTGGAGGATGCTCTCCACCTCGGCGCGGCTGAGCGGCGTGGGCTTGGTGCCGGGGCCGACGAAACCGGTGACGCCCGGCGTCTGGCGGATGACCGACCAGGCGTCGTCGTCGAGGTCGGCACGTGCGAGCAGGTAGCCCGGGAAGACCTTCTTCTGGACGGTGACCTTGCGGCCGCCCTTGAACTCGACGACATCCTCCATCGGGATGATGACCTCGAAGATCCGGTCCTCCATATTCATCGAGGAGATCCGGCTCTCGAGGTTGGACTTCACCTTGTTCTCGTAGCCGGCGTAGGTGTGCACGACGTACCAGTAGCCGGGGCGGTCATAGGGGCTCGGCGGGCGGACGACGGGGGCCTCGTCCTCCCCCTCTTCGGCGAGGAGCTCGTCGAGCTCGTCGCCGAGCGTGGACTCCCCTTCGGCCTCGACCTCCTCGTCGGGTGCGGGCGCGTCGAGCAGCGCCGCCGTCTCGCTCGGGTCGTTCTCGTCAGATGTCGAGGTCATTGCCATGCTCCGCGGCACGAGGGCCGCCTGCTCGGGTTCATTGCGCGCTCAGGACTTGAAGAGTTGGAGCACGCCTTTCGCGAAGACGAAGTTCAACCCGAAGATCAACAGCGCCAGCAGCACGAGCGTCGTGATCACCACTGTCGAGTAGTTCACGACCTCGGGCCGCTTCGGCCAAAGGACCTTCGAAAGCTCGACCCGTACCTCGCGCAGGTACTGGGCGATCCGGGTGAAAATGCTAGCGCGGTTCTCGGAGGGCGGCCGCCGGGAGGGGCCGCCGGGCGCGCCCGGCCCGGTGGGGCGACGCGGCGGAGCCGCAGGGGAGCCGTCGGCCCCCAGCTGGCCCTGTCGCTGCAGCATTCGCTTGGTCTGTCGATTCACGGGAGATCTTTCGGCGGTTGATGTCGAGCAGGGCAGGAGGGACTCGAACCCCCAACCGCCGGTTTTGGAGACCGGTGCTCTACCAATTGAGCTACTGCCCTTCGTCCGGCGGCACGCGCACGGGGGCACCTGCGGTCGAGGCAGGCTGACGATAGCACCGGCGAGGAGCCGCCCGACCTGCACCGCCGCGGCTCTTGCCCGGCTGGGAGGGTCGCGACAGGCGACGGGCGCCCGCGAGGTGTCGCCGGTTTGCGACGGGCGTTACCGGCTGATGATCACCGGCGTCCCGAGGGGCAGCACACGGGCGAGCTCGCTGATCGTCGCGTTCGAGACCCGCAGGCAGCCGTGGCTGACGTCGGCGCCGACGCTCGTCGGCTGATCGGTTCCGTGCAGCCCGATCTCGCCCGGACCACCACCGAAGCTCGAGAGGACGTCCGAGAAAGCCGACAGCCCGAAGGCGTAGGGGCCATAGGTGCCGGTCGGGTCGGGCTGTTTCAGCAGATCGACGATGTAGTACGTGCCCGACGGGGTCGGGAGCAGAGAGCGGCCGACCCCGACGGGGGCCGAGACGAGGACCTGCGACCCGTGGAAGACGACGAGGCGACGTGAGGTGAGATCGGCGTGCACGAGATAGTCGTCGGCGAGCAGGTCGACGGCGCTGCCGTGCACCCACGCCCGGCTCTCGTTCGGGCGCATCGGCAGGTAGACGCGCACCCAGTAGGGCGCGAGCGAGGTGCTCGAGGCGAGGAAGACGAGGGGGTCACCCGAGGTCGTCGGGCTGCGCAGGACCGCGTACGGCGCCTTGGAGGAGGGCGACTGGTACAGCGAGACGATCGTGCCGCGCGCCCGCGCCACGACCTGCGGCATCGGCAGGGACGAAACGGCGCCCGCCACCCTTGGTGCCGCCTGTCCGTACGCGGTCCCCGACAACACGAAGAGCGCTGCGACGAGGGACAGGGCGAGGATGGCGAGCGAGCGCCACCGCCGCCCTCTCGAAGCCGAGAGGGCGGCGGAGCGCACACGTGAAGCCGGGTGTAGGGAGATCATCCGGTGAAGCTCGCCGCCTTCACGACGGGGCTCGCCGCCTTGGCCGGGGTGAGCTCCTTCGCTCGCAGCTCGGTGGCAGTCACATGCGCGAGGACCCTGCTGCGCACTGGGCCGACGCTCGCGCCCTGCGGGGTCGTGCCGCTCGCCTCGGCGACGTTCACGAACCGGCCGTGCGCGGGCAGCACGACGAGCACGTGCGAGCAGGTGAAGGTGACCGACCCGCCGGGCGCCACCATCTGAGGGCCGCTCGGCGAGAGGGTGCCGGCGTCGCAACGGCTGTCGGCGAGGGTGACGTTGAGCGAGGTGTTACCGGTGTCCGCAACGATCATCCGGTACTGGAGCTGCTCGCCCACCGTTGCCCGCACTGGTCGGCGGACGAAGTCCCCCGTGGCACCGACTCGCTCGGTCTTCACGATCGTGAGCGCCGGGGCGGGCGCCGCACCGGTGGCCGCGGCCGCGGTGGAAGGTGAGGCCGGCGTGCTCGCGGAGCTGCCCGGCGTGCTCGAGGAGCTGCCCGGAGTGCTCGCGGAGCTGCCGAGCTGTGCTGCCGCGGCGACCGCGGCCGAGTTCGCTGCGCTGCTCGCACAGGGAGCGACCCAGAGCATGTGGAACTTGTCGTCCGAGCCCTGGGATCCCGTCACCTCGACCTCGACGCGCACGTGATAGCCGTTGTGGGCCGGCGCAACGCCGGCGAAGGCGCTCGCGATGACCGACGGCAGGACCGGGACGTTGTCGTCGAGCTGGCTGCCGCTCGTCCTCGTCGCGGTGGTCCAGGAGGCGGCGAGCGTGGCGCTGGTGCCGCCGCGCGTCGGCGCCCACGGCGTGAGGGTGATCGATGCGTGCTGGGTCCCCGCGTCGTAGCCGAAGAAGCTCACGCTGAAGCCGCACGACACGTGCGGGTCGTTCCCCTTGCCACCGTCGCCGACGAGCTCGTCGATCTGGATGTGGCCGTTGTTGCCGGGGGGCGTCTGGCCGGCGTTCGAACCCTGCGCGGTGCTGGCGGAGGCTGCGGCCCCGCTCGAGGAGCTGGCCCCGTTGCCGTTGCCGTTCCTGTTGCCGTGCGCGTTCGAGGCGGCGCTGTTGGCCGCCCCATTGCCGTTGCCCTTGCCGTTCCCGTTGCTGTGGGCGACCGCCCCGGCGGTGCTCGCCGGCACCACGCCGATCAGCACCGCTGCCAACGTGGCCGCCGCGGCGGCGGCCGCGCGGTGCGATCTGCCGCTCATAACGTCCGGCTGAGAGCTGATGTCCCGCCGGCTGGCCCTTCGATCCTCGGTTGCTCGCATTCCGTGCTCCCTTTCAGTTCGTCGTGTCCGAACCAGGGCATGGCTTCGCCCCGGCAGGGGGTGTTCGTGAAATCCGGGCGGGCAGCTCCCGTCCGCTTTCCCCGGCGACGCCGGGGCCGCGACCCGGCTACCCGGGTGCTGGCTGCTGACCCAGCGCTGGAGCTCCGCCGCGTAGCATGAATGCGGAATTCCCGCATCAGGGCGCCGCTAAACGCCAACCGTCCAGCCCGCGCGCAGGAGCGGCGCCCTCCCCCAGCCGCAAGCCCGGAATGCGGAAGGCCTGCTAGGAGGCCCCGCCCCCGCCGCGCGCACGTTCCCGCGGGACTGGTGGGGCCCCGCCGGGCTTACCCCCGCTTGCCCGGTTGTGAGGGTCGGGAGCGGCGCCGGACGACGGGCGCGTTACCGGCTGATGATCACCCGCGTCCCGAGGGGCAGCACACGGGCGAGCTCGCTGATCGTCGCGTTCGAGACCCGCAGGCAGCCGTGGCTGACGTCGGCGCCGACGCTCGTCGGCTGATCGGTTCCGTGCAGCCCGATCTCGCCCGG
>Ga0307373_10000471_pt1 | contig 76304 bp, 68 predicted proteins | sample OX2MG_FD_202534 | JGI IMG/M metagenome (GOLD analysis project Ga0307373, IMG submission 202534) | Soil microbial communities from Risofladan, Vaasa, Finland - OX-2 | ecosystem: Environmental > Terrestrial > Soil > Coastal area > Acid sulfate soil | place: Finland: Risofladan, Vaasa | collected...
CAACAACAAGGGGCAGGTGCCGATCTACCGGCCGCAGTTGGACAACGACATCATCTGGTGCTTCGGGGCGAAGAATTTCGCCTATCACTGCACCACGGCGATCCGGCTGGGCGCCAAGACCTGACGCAGGATGTGACAAGCGGCAGGCGCCGCGCGGCTTTGAGCCGCGCGGCGCCCGCGCGCATCGGGTAACGGGACGGCGGGAGCGGCGCGCAAGCGCCGCTCTCGCTTACGTTTCTGGCACAGTTGAACTTGCACAGTGGAACCTTGGCGTGGGCCGCGAAGAGGCGGGGCAAACCGGAAAAGGCCCATCGCGGGACGATCGGCCTTTGGGTCCGGCCGCATTACCAAAAGAGGGCGAGTCCGGGCGCGGAGGCGCGCGCACGGATTCGCCCTCGCCGGTCACGTCATGGGAGAAGTCTGCGGGTAGACGCGGCTGCGAGTTCGCCGCGCCCGCGCTCTAGCGCGCCGCGGCGCTATTCGTTCGCGGTCCTGGCTCCCGGACGGGCGAGCGGAACGATCTGCGCGATATCGCACTGGATCATCGCGCTCAGCTTGTTGTCGATCTGAAAAAACCGGGTGGTGTTGATCGCCGCGATCGCGTCGCGGAACTTGGGCACGAACTCCTTCTGCACATCCAGGCGCGCTTGCTTGATCGCAATCACCTCGTCGAGCTTGTTCGTCGCGTCGGCGTCGGTGAGGGTCTGGTAGTGCTCGGCGTAAGCCTTGACCTCGGCGGCGTGGCGGTCGTCGAGCTTATCCATCTTGGCTTCGTACGCGTCGTACAGCGGCCAGAAGGCCTTGGCCTGCGCTTCGGTCAGATTCATATTTGCGCCGACGATGGCCTTGCGATCGGCGCGCGCGGCCGCGATATCCAACTGTCGTTGGGTTTTGGAGCTGTGGTGCGGACTGCTTTGAGCCGCCGCGGGGTGAACCACGCCGAGCGTGCAGAAGACCGCCAGCGCCGCGCCGGCCGCGAGATACTTGATAACGCTCATCAGAAATTTCCTCCCTCGAAGCGGCTCGCCGTTGGGCTTTGGCAAAATCGGCGCAAGCCGTCCGGGAGAAACTATCCGAAGCGCCGACGGTGCTCAAGCGCGCACGATGCAAACGGCGCGGCCGGCCGGCCGAGTTGCGGATTTGCCGCGGCGGGTGCGGCGGCGGTCATTTTTTCTTGTCTTCGTGCAAAAAGTGCGCACGAAAGCCCCGCAGGTGAATTCCGGATCGGAAAGCTCCTCGCTCCGGCGCGGCCTGTCACCCGGCGCGCGCAGGTTCAGTTCACGATCGGATAGGTCCTGGCGAAGGGCACGAAGACCGAAAGAAACTCGTCGGTCGCTTCGTTGAAGAACAGATGGCCGGAGTTTGCAATGAGACGATGCCGGGCGCCGGGTATGCGCTCGGCGATAACTTGCGAATTTGCGGCCGGCAGCAGATTGTCATCGGCGCCGGTGATTACCAGCGTCGGAGTATGGATCTGGTCCAGGCGCGCGTAAGTGTTGAAGGTGAAGGTCGCTTCGAGCTGCCGCCGGTAGGCGAAGGCCGGCATCATGAATTCGATCAGCGCAGGGATGCCCGCCTCGAGCGCTTCGCGATGGCGGTCGATGTAGTCGCGCGTATAGAGAAAGGGCCATCCTTCGCGGATGATTTCTTCGTCCGTTTTGCCGTCGCGAGGCGCGGTCAGCGCGGCGATCGCCGCCGGCGGCGGTGGCAGGCTGTGCTCGCCGCCCGCGGTCGTGCATCCCAGGGTCAAGGTCTGCGCGATCGCCTGGTGGCGCAGCACCAGTTCCTGCGCGATCATACCGCCCATCGAGATGCCGAACACGTGCGCGCGCGGCACATCCAGGGCGCGCAGCAATCCGACGGCATCGTCGGCGAACAACTCGATCGAATATGGGGCGTCGGGCTTGCCGGTCCGTCCAGCGCCCCGATTGTCGAAGGTAATCACGCGGAAATCACGCGCGAGCCGCTCAAGCAACTGCGGCGACCAATAGGCGGCGTTGCCGCCCAGACCATAAATCATCAGCAGCGGTTCGCCACTGCCGTGGATTTCGTAGAACATCCTGAGGTCGCCGACCTGTGCAAAAGCCATCGCAAAATCTCCCTGAGAGGGCTGAAATCCTAAGCGGGATTACGTTCGATCCCGATGCAGCCTCGCATCGACACGGGCGGTTTGCAAACCGTACCGAGAATCGTCGAGGATTATCAGCGCTCGCGCGCATTCATCAATCAGTTATTTTTTTGCAGTTATTTTTCCAGTTATTTTTTCTTGCAGAAGGTGCGAACGAAATTCACCAGGTCGTGAATTTCGTCATCGCCGAGATCGACGTTCCAGTTCGGCATGTCGCCGGATAAGCCAACCGACGAGCCGCCGCCCTTTATCGCCTCGAACATGGTGTCGTCGGAGATCTTCCGCATTTGCACGCAGTTGCTGAAGCTTTGCGGGGTGATTTTAAGCGAGGCCACGGAGGGACCGTCGCCGTGCCCGTTCTCCCCATGGCATCTCGCGCAATAGGTTGAGTAGTTATCTTCCGCGCTGTCGGTCCAGGCCGGCGGCGCCGCCAGCGCCATGCATGCCACAACGCCGACGAGCGCGGCCACGAGGCATCTCAACATGCGACGGCTTCATTCATCGATTCATTTAAGCTTTCCCAATTCCGTCAGATCGACGGCGCGCGACCAGATAGTAACAATGGCCGCGTAGTCATGGCGTGGCCCGAAAAACCCCGTTGGCCCCTTTATACTGTTGCGCCCGGTTCAGGTCCGAGAATTGATAGTCGCCGGGCTGGGTAACCCGGAATTCGAAGACCGCACCGTCGCTTGGAGGGACCTCGAGAGTGTTGAGGCCGTGCATCGCATCGGCCGGGTTGCCACTTTTGTACACGGTGTCGAACAATACGCCAGTGACGTGAAAGACCGAGGAAAGGTTGGGCCCGGCGTTGACAAAGAACACGCGGACCAACTTCCCGACCTTGATTTCGATCGGATGTTGGACGTCGTACCTGTGCAGTGCTCCGTTGAACACGACGAAATCGGGCCGGGCCTCGACCATTTTGGCATGCGATCCGACGATGAATCCGTGAGCGTCCGGAAGACCGTACAGTTCACTTTGCACGATCGTGACCTCCTGCGCGCTACCGTCGGGCCATCCGGCCTTCGGTTCGACGATCATCATCCCATACATGCCGCTGGCGATGTGATCGAGGATGGGCGTCGCGGTGCAGTGGTAGACGAAAGTGCCGGGGACATCCGCTGGAAAGCTATAGCTAACGTTTTTCATCGGATCGCCGTCGAAGTGTTGCGGCGATATCTGCGCCGCGTGAACATTTATCCCATGGGCATCCTTAGTGTGGTTGATCAGTTCGATCTTCACTTCATCGCCCTGCACAGCCTTCAAAACGGGCCCCGGCATCGTGCCGCTGTAGGTCATCGCATTGAAGGTCAGTCCGCCGCCGATGCCTATACGCTTTCTTTCCACCGTGAGCGTGAAGGTTTTCGCCGATGCGTGCGCGGAACGCGGCAGGCTGGCCGCTGAAGCGACAACCAATATCGCGAGCGCGACGGTCCTAACGGCGCGGCTGAAGATATTTCCGGGGGTCGCAAGCAAACCAAAATTGAGCGGCACCATCTTATTGTCTCCTTGTATCCGGGGGGTCCGCTATTTGTGGCAGAAGGTGCGGACGAAGGCGGCCAGCGCATGGATCTTCTTGTCGTTAAGTGCTTCACCCCAGGCCGGCATATCGCGGCTGAGGCCGACCGAGGCGCCGCCACTCGTGATCGCTTTTATGATCGTCGCGTCGGGTATCTTGCTCATGAGCGCGCAGTCGGTGAAATCGCGCGGTTTCGGCGACAAGGTGGCGCCGTCCGCACCGTCGCCTTGCCCCGTGTCTCCGTGGCAGCGCGAACAATATATCTGGTACGTGGTGGCGACCGGGATATCCTCGTCGGCGCAGGCCGGCACAGTTGATATTCCAATAAGTAAAACGGAAATGGCCAGAATGAGTAGTCGCGAAGCCGTCGCTTTCATATCACTTACGCTATCTCCTTTTCGGTGAGTCTCGCACGGGAGTGTCGAATCGTTCAAAGGCCTCCCTTGAGATACTCTTTAATTGCACGCGCATCTTTGGCCGGCATATTCGACTGCGTACGCATGTGCATCATGATAATGTCCCACTGCGCGGGAGAAAACTCCGATCCGGGACGGGCGTTATGGCATTGCGAGCAGTATACGGGCCATAGCCGCGCGCCATCCAGAAACATTTTCTGCTTTTCGGCCTTGCTTTCTTCCTGAGCCAGTGCGGCTCCCGGCAGCATCAACCCCACCATCGCCAGTATGAGTAGTGTGCGCAAACGCTTTCCCCTCATGATGATCATCCTCATTAGAAGCCGATCGCGAACTGGGTCAGGATTGCCTGGTCGTTGGTCGTGGCGCCGACCGGACTCGCGGTCGGCGTGTTCCCGCCATTGAAGGAGTAGAGCGTGCCGCCGGCACGGGGCAGCTCGAAATCGACCTCGGTCTGCCATACGATCGACGGCGCGATCCAGTAATCCAGGCCCAGCGCGACCTCGCGCGCGTGCGGAGAAAAAACCGCGGGCGAGCCATTGAAGCCGATACTCGGCATGGTGGAAATCTCTTCCGCAACCACCGCGCGCTGGTTGACTCCGGAGTAACGCACCAGCGGTTCCAGCCGGCTCAGATAGCTGTTCAGATCTCGGCTGAGAAAAGGAAGCCGCAGGCCGGTAAGGAAGTAGCCGGCCTGGAAATACCATCCCTGGCGATTGTCGGGAGCGCCCTGCGGCATCTGCCTGTAGGCTTCCATCCACTCTCCGCGCGCCTGCAGATTCCCCCGATGATAGGCGAAGTCCGTGTCCCAGGCGTTCAGCCATTCGCCGCTCTGCCATTTTCCGTCGTAAGTCGAGGCGCCGAGTTCGAGCCGTCCAAGCTTGCTGTCGAGCGGAAATGGATAGACGCGGAACCGCGCACCAAATGCTTTGCCATTGGTGTTGATGGTGGTGTTGGTGACGCCGTTGAGCGTCTGGCCGACGACCGGCTGCGGCAAAGCGGAATCATAGCTCGGCCCGTTGGCCGCCCAGAGCGTGTAATCGGCGTCCTGTCCCAGGCCGCCCCATTGATAGCCGCCGCGCAACTGCATCCCGATATCCGACGGCGGCACCAGCGACTCGGCTCCGAAGGGCAGTGGCGCAGTGATGAAACGGTTTACCCACAGCGGTCCCTGGTCTTCGAACCAGTCGCCGAAGGGCTGATCGAAGATGCCGACGTTAAGCTCCATGTAGTCGTTCAAGAACATCTGGGCGGTAACGACCGGCGCATCGAACGAGGCGCCGGAACCGCCCGGATCGAACGAGGCTTCGAAGGTGCCCTCGAATGCCAGCCAATCATTGAGGCGATAGAGCATGATCGGCTCGAAGGCGAGTGCGAAAGTGTTCTGGCCGGCCTGGCGGTCGTATACGAAGTCTCCAGCCGCCGCGCCGGTGAGCGTGAATTGGTGCGTTCCCCAATAGCCACTGAGCGCATTGGCGAGTTGCGACGGTGATGGTCCGGCTTTGACCTCGTCCTGGAGCTGCTTAAGCTGGTCGTCGGTCTTGCTCTGCAACTGCTGATTGCTGGTTTGCAATTGTTGAGTACTGGTTTGAAGCTGCTGATTGCTGGTGCGGATCTGGTTGTCCTGGGCCTGCACCTGGTCGAGTTTTTGTTCCAGTTCCTCGATCAGCTTGCGATCGCGGGCGCGATCGGCGCGCAATTGGCGCAGCTCGCGTTCGACCTGCTTGAGCGCCTTGGCTTGCGCCTCGGCATCATCCGCCAACGCCCGGGGCGCGGCCGCCACGGTGGCTATCGCTAAAGCCACTACTATCAAGACCGCCGTCGCCAAGACTCCAGCTCCAGCTTTTGTAGAAGCCATCAGTACCCCCCCTTGCATAAAAATACGGCCGTAATGAGAGCCGTGCCGCACCCCGATGGAGCAACGAGCGTGCCCGATGATCCTTCGCGCCAAGGTGGCTGGTGTGGCAGATCGATCAAGGTGCGAAAAACTTACGTTTCGAAGGCACGAAAGTGAAGCAAAGGACGATTCCAGAACATAGAAACAGTTCTTCGGAGAACCAAACAGCCGCGATCCGCCGAGCATCGGAGTGATGCCGTCGGCGTCACTAATGCATCCATCGGCACCATAACGGCGGCGGCAAGATCTTCGGTGAGGGCTCGGCGCGTGGCGGAGGCGGAAGACTATACGGCCGCGCCCATAAGCATTTGGAGGATTTGGATGATCGCGGGACCGAGAATGATGAGCATCATGGCGGGCAGAATCAGCAGCACCAGCGGCAGCAGCATCTTGACCGAGCTCTTTTGCGCGGCCTCCTCGGCCAGCAGACGCCGCTTGGTGCTGAGCAGCTCGCCCGCCGCGCGCAATGAAGGCCCCAGGCGCCCGCCGATTTCCTTGCTCTGGATGAATACCGCGCCGATTGCCTTGAGGTCGTCGACGCCGGTCCGCTGGCTGAGATTGGACATTGCGTCCTCGAGCGAAACGCCCGCGCTCATCTCGGCCGCCGCGGTCGCCAGCTCCTTGCCCAGCACGCGGCCCTGCCGCGCGGTCTCGCGGCCGACGACCCTGATCGCTTCGAGCAGTCCCTGCCCAGCCTCCAGCGTCACCACCAGCAGATCGAGGATGGCCGGCAGTTCGTGCTGGATAGTCAGTCGGCGCTTGCGTCCCAGGCGTTTGACGATGTTGCCGGGCAGCATGTAACCGATCACCGCACTGCCCAGAAGGGCCGGAACCCACCATCTTGGGTAAAAGTGCGCGATCGCCAAACCCGTCAGGATTGCCAGCACGCAGGAGATAACGCGCACCGCGCGATAGACCGCCAATTCCTCGACCTGGTTGAAGCCGGCGCGGGTCAGCGCGATGTGGGCCTGCAGAACCTCGGGCGCATTCTGATCGGCGGCGGCGGTTTTTTTTACCCACCAAGCGAGCAACTGCCCCGGGATGCCGCTCCACTGAAGCGATGACCGAGCGAGGCTGCTGGAGCGGCTATGGCTCGCGGCTGTGCGCGCTCGCGGCCAGGACGTTCGCGGCTGCTCCGCCCGAAAGCCGAAATACAGCGCCATGACCGTGGCGATCGCGAGAAAAAAGACGGTGATGGCGATCATAGACGGCATGCTAGAAATTCACCCGCGCGATTCTGCGCATCACGAAGTAGGCGATCGTGTCGAGCACGATCGCGGTCTCGAGCATCTTTATTCCGTACTCGTTATGGAACAGCGGACGCGAATAGGCGGGGTTGATGACGCTGAAGGCCGCCAGCACGATGAACGGGAGCAAAGTAACGATGACCGCGCTTGCCCGCGACTGCGCGGTGAGCGCGCGCAACTGATGCTCCGCGCGCTGACGGTTGCGCATCCCCTCCGAGACGTGCTCGAAAACCTCGGCCAGGCTGTTGCCCACGTCGGTTTGAACCCGCACCGCCGCGACCAGGAAGCCCAGTTCTTCGACCGGTGCGCGCTGGTACATCGCCTCGAGCGCCAGCGGCAGGGTCATCCCGAGCTGGACCTGTTCGATGATGAGACGCAGCTCGCCGGAGATCGGCTCGGGCAGATTCTGTCCCGCCATCTGGAGCGCGCGCAGCATCGTGTGGCCCGACTCGAGCGCGGACCTGAGCAGATCGATGAGATACGGCAGTTGCTCGCCGAGCAGCTTGAGCCATTGTCTGCGCTTTCTGCGCAGGTATAGCAGCGGCATCGCGGCCACGCCGACGCCGATGAGCAGCGCGACCGGCAGATCCAGGCTCTGACCGGAGACGCCCGTGGCCACAACGAACAGCGCCGGCATCGCGATCAGTATCGGCGCGCTCGCCTGGCCCATGGTCTCGCGGAGGTAACCTCCCACCCACGGCAGAGCGCTCAGCCACGCCAGCAGCCGCGCCAGACCGACCTCGGGCGCGTTCCACGCACGCTGGGTCCGCGGGCCCGGCGGCGAATTCGCAAGCCGCCGTTCGAGGACCCGGTCGCGCGCGATCTGCTGCTCGCGCCGGTTCGCGTAGTACGCGATCGTGGGGCTTAGCAGCAGGACAAAGCAGACGAATGTGACCAGCTCCGTCATGGTATCTTTGAAGTCATAGGGTCACTGAATAATCGAAGTCGATTGAGTAATTGCAGTCAATTGAATAATTGAAGTCACTGAGTAGTTGGCATTACTGCAGCTCGCGCTGGACGAACATCGATTGCGGGATCGCGAAACCGGCGGCCTCGAAGCGCTCGGTGTAGAAAGGGCGCGTGCCGGTGGTCTTGAAATGGCCCAGCACGTTGCCGGACGGGTCGAGCCCGGTGCGCACGTATTCGAACAAGTCCTGGGTCAGCACCGTGTCGCCTTCCATCCCGGTGATCTCGGTTATCTTGATGATCTTGCGGGCGCCGTCGGAATGGCGCGCGAGCTGGATGATCAGGTTGATCGAGTTGGCGATATACTGATGCATCGCCTTCTCGGGCAGCGCCACGCCCGACAGCAGCATCATCATCTCCAGCCGACCCAGCGAGTCGCGCGGAGAGTTGGCATGGATGGTCGCCATCGAGCCGTCGTGTCCGGTCGACATCGCCTGCAGCATGTCGAGCACTTCGGCGCCGCGCACCTCGCCGACGATCACGCGGTCGGGGCGCATGCGCAGCGTATTGCGGAACAGCTCGCGTTGCGTGACCTCGCCCTTGCCTTCGACGTTGGGCGGGCGGGTCTCGAGGCGGAAGACCTGGGGCTGCTGCAAGGCCAGTTCGGCGGCGTCCTCGATCGTGATGATGCGCTGGTCCTCGGGGATGTAGGTCGAAAGACAGTTCAGCAGGGTGGTCTTGCCGCTGCCGGTGCCGCCGCTGATCAGGATGTTGAGCCGGGTGAGCACCGCGCTGCGCACGAAGTCGGCCATCTCCTGGGTCAAGGTGCCGTTGGTGATCAGGTCTTCCATCCGGTAGCGGTGGCCGCCGAAGCGGCGGATGCACAGTCCGGGGCCGTCGATCGCGAGCGGCGGTATGATGGCGTGCACGCGCGAGCCGTCGGGCAGCCGCGCGTCGACCATCGGCGAGGCTTCGTCGATCCGCCGGCCGACGCGCGACACGATGCGGTTGATGACGCTCATCAGGTGCTGATCGTCGCGAAAGCGCACGGTGGTCTTGTGGATTTTGCCATGGCGCTCGATCCAGACGCTGCGCGCGCCGTTGACCAGGATGTCGGAGATGTCGTTGTCCTGGAGCAGCGGCTCGAGCGGGCCGAGGCCCAGCATGTCGCTGGTGGTGGCTTCGATCAGGCGTTCCCGATCGGCCTCGGCCAGCAGCAGGTGATCCTGTTCGACCAGTTCGTCGATGACCGCGTTCACCTGCGACAGCAGCGGCGCGTAGCCGGCGTCTTCGAGTTTGGTGACGTCGATCTTCTTGAGCAGCAGCTCCTGGATCCTCCCCTTGAGCGCCTGGAAACGCCCCTTGCCGACGTCCTCGACGGAGGAGTCCGGATGCTGGCGCGTGTCGGAGGCGAAGAGCGAAGGCCCGGCGGTCGAGGGCGCCTGCTGCCCGTCGCCTTGCAGACGATCGATGAGACCCATCGCCGGCGCGTCCTCCTAGCGGCCCATCGCGGTCATCAGCTTGGAGAAGACGCCCGGCTTGCGCGCGCCGTTGGTGCCGTCGGGGACGCCGATCAGGGTTTGCGCCAGCCGTTGGACCGCGAGCAGCATCGGCGAGTCCGCCTCGAGCGAGGACAGCCCGTCGCCGTGCGCCTCGGCGGCGGCCAGCGCCGCTTCGTCATGCGGAATGCAAAAAGCCACCGGCCGATGCAACGCGGCCTGGATCTTTTCCAGCGAGACGGAATGCGCAGGGCGATAATGGTTGAGCAACAGGTCGAGCGCGACGTCTTTGAGCTTGAGCCGTTCGAACAGATCCAGGAAGCGCTGCGCCGCGCGCACGCCGGTTATCGACTGGTCGAGCACGTACAGCACGTTGCCCGCGCGCTCCCACGCCGCCACCGAGCCCTCGTTCACGTGATGCCCGCAATCGATGAGTACATAATCGAAAAGCTGCAGCATCATCCCGATGGCCGCCTCGATGGTGCCGGGCGAAACCATCTCGCCATCTTCGATGCGCGCGGGGGCGGCCAACAGGTAAAGTCCCGAGGCATGCTTGCTGGTGGCCGATTCCAGGCGGATCGAATCGAGGCTGCTGGTCGGGTCGGCGAGTTCGCCGATCGAATGGATGGTCTCGAGGTCGAGCATCGCCGCGAGCGCGGCCGATTGCAGGCCGAGGTCGACCAGCGCAACCTGCTTTTGCGTCAGGCGGCGCAGCGCCAGGCCCATCGCGACCGTCAGGCTGCTGACGCCAACCCCGCCCGAGACGCTGACCAGCGCGTAGGCCGCTTTGCTCACTTGTCCGCCGGCGCTTCGATGGATTTCGCTGACCGTCCACAGCGAGCGTGCGAGGTCGACCGGGTCAAGCGGCATGAACAGTACTTCATTGGCGCCGGCGCTCAAGGCGCCGCGCACCGCTTCGGGCGTGCGCTTGGTGAGCACCGCCGTCACCTGCGACCAGTTGCCGCTTTCGACCCACGGCCGCAACTCCTCGTCCCACTGACCAGGGTCTTCGTCGAGCAGTAACATCAGGATGCGGACCGCGTCGTTTTGCGGCGGGCCTTGCCCGGGAGCCAGGACCTCGGCGATTTCCATCCTGAGGTCGGTGAGCCCGGCCAGCGATTCGCGCACGGTGGTGCGCTGCGCCGCGGTTCCTCCGGCCAGCGAGATGTTGAGGCCGGCGCGCCGCTTGTCCCGAGCGGTGCTGAGGCCGTTGCTGTGATGTAGAGCGCTATTGAGGCCGTTGCCGTTGTGCCGATCTGAATTCATTTCTTCTCCGGGCACGCCTGCCAGCGCGGGCGCGATATGTCCCGCGATCGATCCATCCGGTGTCCGGTCGCGACACAGCATCTCCTTTGTCGAACATGACTCATTTTCCGTAAATGCGGACGAAACTCGTGAATGCGGACGAAACTCGCATCGGCCAAAAAAGGAGCATGATCCATACCAGTAACGCGATTAGTCAATTTACTAACTCGAATCGGGTAGGCATTTTCCCACTGGCGATCTTGGATCGCTCCTTGCACGACAATCGATCAACTCAGGCTTGAAGAGAAAGCAAGGACGAGGCCCGGCAGCAATCTTTGAGGCGAACCGCCGTGACGACATCAGCGTTGATAATCGATGATTCACCATTTGCGCGAAAGATCATCCGCCATCATCTGGTCAAGCTCGGCTTCCGGGTCGTGGGCGAGGCCGAGAACGCCGCGCAGGGCCTGCGGCTGTTCAGAGAACTCAAGCCCAAGCTGGTCACGCTGGATGTGATGATGCCCGAGCGCGAGGGAGTTGGCAGCCTGGCTGTCTTCCGCACGATCAGAAAGGAGGCGCCGGCCGCCGTGATGGTGGTGGTGAGCGCGATACCGTTCGAGAAGACGCGCGATACATTTCTGAACGAGGGCGCTACTGCCTATGTGATCAAGCCGTTCAGCCAGTTCTCGTTCGAGCCGGTGCGGCAAAAGTTGCAGCGAATCTTTCCGGCCTTGCTCGCGTAGCCGCCGATCCTTGCGACTGGCACTGGACTCGCGCGCATGACAAGGGCGTCCGCTTCGAAGCGCGCGAAAATAATGGGCGAGAGTAATCCGGGAGAACAATATGGATACTGATTTTCACGATGCCGTCAACGATGCTCCTGTCGATCAAAATGCTATCCAGGAATTGCGCGACGAGGGCGAAGAGCTGTTGAGCGAGCTGGTGGAAATGTTCATCGACGAGGTTCCGGGCCAGTTGGCGACGCTCGAGGAGGCCCTGGCAAAGGGAGACGCAGGCGCCGTCAGGCTGAACGCGCATACGCTGAAGGGCACCGGCGGCAACTTTGGCGCATCACGAATGCAGGCGCTCGCAGGCGCGATCGAGGAAAAGGGCCGCAGCCGCTCGCTCGATGGCACCGCGGCGACCTTCGCGCAGTTGCGCGCCGAGTGCGTCCGGGTGCGCGAGGCTCTCGAAGCCGTGCGCCGGCCGCAACCGCCGGCGGCTAGAAGGTTTTCAGTTCCAGGAAATCAGGGACTTCGGAACCTATCCCGAGACGGCGCGCCTCCTGATAAACAGCGTATCCCGCGGTGACGTCCTGGACCGCCGTGCCGACGGACTTGAACAGCGTGATCTGATCGTCGTCGGCGCGGCCCGCCGCGCGCCCGGCAACTACTTCCTGCAGTTCGATAACTTTGCCGCGGTCATACGCGCTGTTGGCGAGCGCGTCTATAACGTCGCCCGATTCTTCTTCGATTTGCCTGGTCTGACAATCGATTACGATCCGGCCGGCGCGGGCGAAACTGTCCGCGTCTATTTCACGCAACTTCGGCATCGTCGAACCAATCGCGTTGACATGCATCCCGGCGCGCGCCCACGCGCCGCGAAAGGCGATGCCGTCGCCCTTACCGGTGGTATTGGTGGCGACCACCACGATGTCGGCTCCTTCCACGCAGCTTTCCGGGCTGTCGCAGGCTCTGACTTCGATTTTCAACTCCAAGCCCATGCGCTCGGCGAATGCCGCACGGCGCTCACGATTCGGACTGAACGCGGTGACCCGCTCGACCTCGCGCACCGCGCAGACCCCGAGAAGATTCGTGCGGGCCTCGAGCCCCGAACCAATCACCGCGACGCGCCGCGCGTTCCGGTTGGCCATGAACCTGGTCGCCACGCCGGTGGTGGCGCCGGTCCGGGCGGCGGTCAGATAGTGCGCATCCATCATTGCCAGCAAACGTCCGCTGGCCTGTTCGTAGATCGCGATGAAATAACGGACACCGTCTTGCACGGACCCGTGAAAGGCCTTGAATCCCATGATGCCGCTGCCGTTCATCACAGTCGGCATGAGGCGGAAAAATCCCCGTCCGTTCGGCAGGTTGAGACGCGGCGGCAGCACCACCTGTCCGGCGGCTTGCTCGCGTACTCCCGCTTCCACGGCCGCCACGAGCCTCGGCATATCGGCCAGGCGTTCGACCTCGCGCGCGTTCAAAAGCAGCATCGTGCGATGGCCTCAGGCCGGATTGCGGCCGACAAAGAAATCGCCGTCCGGCTCGGGCCACGGATTGAGCCCGCATTGTTCGAGGGCGCCGCGCAATGGCCGCAACTGCCGATCCACCAGACGCATCGTGGGCTGGCGCAGCGGACCGCCATTGAAGCCCTGCAGCCAGCCCTGATATTTCCAGAGCATCCGATGGAGAAAGTTGGAGCCCGCCAACAGCGACATCGCCTGGAGATTCGCCAGCCGTGCCGGATGGATTTTCCAGAATAGCTTCATCGCCTCGGTGAACTGGCCCTCCTGCATCAGGGCGAACATTTTAGGAATAGTCGGTCCGTAGAATTCGTAGTTGCTGGTGCCCATGAATTGGATCGGCACCAGCGAGGCCAGCGGGATGCCGTCCCATTCCAGCGGCGAAGTCACGATCACCCGTTTGCCGAGCGTCTTATACGTTTCGACGAATCCGCCGATCGTGGGCATGCCGCCTTCCGCCTTGATTGCGACGATATTGGGTACGTCGTCGACCAACTTGCGGAGCAGGTCAATTTCCATTCCGGCGGGATGAATCCGCTCGAAGCCCCACAGCGGCACCGGAAACAGGATCACTCCCATGTCGACCTGGTCACAGAAGGCCTTGGTATAGTCATAAATGTCCTGGCTGGTGCGCGCATAGAAGTTGGCCGGGTAGGCGAGCAACACCAGTTCGGCGCCGGCCTCGTGCGCGGCGCGCGCGACCGAAACGTTCTGCGCCAGGGTGTTGAAGGAGGCGTGAAATATCAGATGCAGCTTGCCGCGCGCCTCATCCGCCGCCCACTGCGTAAAGCGGATATACTCTTCGGGAGTGGTCGCGGTTTCGGCTATCAGAAGCGCGCCCCAGAAGCCGTATTCGATCTCCTTGCGAACATCGTAGCGAATAGCCTTTTCGTTGAGCGCGGTGAGATCCTCGGTAAACGTGGGATTCACCACGTTAGCCACTCCGTGCATGTTGGCCCATGCCCAATCGCGCGCCTGCTGTTTGCTGTACGTCGCCATGTAGATACTCCGCCGGCGCTCAGACGCCGGTCCTGTGATGTCCCCAGATGCTGCCGGTGCGATGCAATTGCACCTGCCAGTCGCGATCGTCGACCGTTCGCGCGCCCCATCCGTACTCGACGCTGAAGCCCGAGGGCGTGCGCACGTAAAACGACAACATCCGATCGTTGGTGTGGCGGCCGAGCGTGAGCTCGAGCGGCACGCCGCGCTGCTGGCAAAGGTCCAAGGTGGTTCCCACGTCGTCCAGCGAATCGAGCTGGAGCATGAAATGATGCAGCCGCTTGGGCATCCGCGCTTCCCAGAATGCGATCGAGTGATGGCGCGGGTTGCAGTGCAGGAAGGCGATATTGAAGCGCGATTTAACGTCGCGCTCGGGCTGCGGCTGCACCCAGTCACTCAGCCGCATGCCCAGCACGTCGCGGTAAAACTCGAGACTCCGCTGCATGTCGTCGACGCCCATCGTGATATGCCCAAGGCCCATCCCGGAGGCGACAAAACCGCCGATCGGACGCGACGGCTTGAATGGAATATCGATCCGGGTCAGCGGTCCGTAGAAAGCCTCCGACGCAACCCCGCTCGGATCCTTGAACTTGACCAGGGCCACGACCCGGCGCGCTTCCGCCTCCGCCGCCGAACCGGGTTGCACTTCAACGCCGGCCGCGGCGAGTTGCTCGGCCACCGCATTCAGCGCGCCCTCGTCGTCGACTTGCCAGCCGATCAGGTCGAGGTCGTCCTTGGCGCCCTGCTCGAGCACGAAGCGATATTGATATTCGTCGATCCGGAACATCAAGGCGCCGTTCTCGTTGCGGTCGACGCTCTCGATTCCCAAAATCTGCGTGGCGAAATTCTCCCACGCGTCGAGATTCGAGACCTTGAGGCCCAGATACCCAAGTTGTGAAACGCCTGTCGAAACGTTCGTCATGTTAACCTTCCGCCAACCTGGAGGGCGCAGCTTCGCTCAAAACCCGAGCATCAAGCCGCCGTCCGCATAAATAATCTGCCCGGTGATATAGTCGGCGGCTTGCCCGGTCAGGCACAGCACCGCGCGGCCGATGTCTTCAGGCTCGGCCCAGCGCCCCAGCGGAATGCGTTTGGCGAACTCGGCATCCGCGGCCTCGACCGATCCGCCGCCCAGTTCGCTGCGCACCTTGAGCGAGCCGGGGGTTTTGACCGCGCCCGGCGCGATCGCATTGACGGTGATCCCGAACGGCGCGTACTCGAGCGCGCTCGCCTTGGTCAACGCGTTGAGTCCGTACTTGCTGGCGTCATAGTGCGCCATACCCAGATAGGTGCGCGCGGTATTGATGGTCGAGATGTTGATAATCCGCCCGCCGGCCTGGCCGGCGATGATTCGCTCGGCGGCGTGCCGCGTGCAGAGATACGCCCCGCGAAGATTGACCGCGAGGGTGCGGTCCCAGGTCGCCGCGTCGAGTTCGCGCAGCCGCTTCATCGGAAAAATGCCGGCGTTGTTGACCAGGATGTCCAGGCGCTTGAAATGGGCGTACACCCTTTGCACCAGGGCCTTCACCGATTCCTCGTCGGCCACGTCGGCCTGCAGCGCGATCGCTTCGCAGCCGCGCTTGTGCAACGCCTCGGCCACGGAATTCGCACCTTCGACGTCCATGTCCGCAACGGCGACCGCGGCGCCCGCCGACGCCAGCGCCTCGGCGATGCCGCGTCCGATCCCCTTGGCGCCGCCCGTAACCAGGGCAACCTTGGAACTCAGACCGAAAAGTTGCGTTGCACTCGGATCCATCGTTTCAATACTCAGTTAAGGGCAGGCCGCTCAGAAGAGCACCGTGATGTTCTCGATCACGTTGTGGTCGAGCAGGATCATTCGTTCTTCGAGCTTCCAGGCGCCGCCCTCGCGCCGCCAGGTATCCTCGCGGCAGCCGACGAACAGATTCTCCTCGCGGTTGCGGCGGCTTTTGAAGACCATGAAATTCGAGGCGGCCTTCACCGTATCGGCGTCCCGCGCCTCCATCACCTGAACGTTGGTGATCAGATGACGCACGCGTGAGGGCGGCTCGTCGGCATGCGCGGCGCCGGTGCGAATCCGCGCGACGCGCAGTCTGAGCCCGTCCTTGTTGTCGTCGAAGAATGCGAGCCTGAGCGGCGCAGTGAGATCCTCTTTGCCCCGATTCATGTCGGCCCGCACGGGCGCCCAGTAGTGAATGTTGTCACTGAGCAGATCGAGCCATTCCTCGAGGCGGTCGTGATCGAGCAGCCAGGCCTCGCGGTAGAGCAGGTCTTCGAACTGCGGTCGCAAACCGGCGCGGTCCATGGCTAGGGCCTTTCCTTGTCTGCCTTCTGGCCCGCCATCTGCCGGCGCCATCGTTCCCAAAAGCCGAACACGCCGATCTCAGTCGGCGGCGGATGGATCAGGCCCGGACGATCGGCGTCGGCCCGCTCATGCCCCGCGCCCATCTGATAGTTCAGAGGAAATCGCCGGCGATACGCGCCGCCCGACGCCTCGGTGCAGTACGACCACATCTCGCCGTCGTCCTGCTCGAAAATTCCCGCCGGCGAAAAGGTCCGTATCTGGATGTCGCGCGCGAGTTTTACCATTTGCGGCGGCGCGTCGCGTTCGACCATGCCCCACGACCACGCGTCGAGCCGCGTTGGCCCACGCGGATTCCAGACTCGCACGCTCAAAAATCCCAGGAAGGAAAGGATCGAGAAATTCGGGAACACGGTGCCCACGTGTACGCATCCGATTTGCTCGATCTGAGTGGGCGTCAGGCGGTTGCGGGCCTGTTCGCGCAGCCACGCGGTGTACGGGCCGACGACTTCCGCGATTCCCGGCGGATCCGCGAAGGCAAAATTGATCCAGCCATGACCTTCCTTGGTCTTCGCTTCCCAATCGTTGGTCCACGGATGCTCGCCGCCGAACTGCTGCGCGATCGAAGTTCGGACGCCGCTCTCATGGGCCCACATCGTATGATAGTTGTCGCCGCCAAATTGCTCGGCGGCAAATTTCCAGTTCGCCTTGAGGGTCCATTTGTGCGTACCGGGCAGCGTCATCATCCCGCTCTCGGTGCGGTTGAACTGCAGATCCAGGTACCAGCGAAAATCGCCCAGGTACTCGTCCAGCGTGACCGCGTGCTCATCCAGGCAGGCAAAAATCAGCCCATGATAGGAACTGACCTTGGGCGCTTGCAGCAATGGCCATTGCTCGCGTTCGAGATCGCCGTGGTAGGCCTTGCGATAGTCCGGCACGCCAGTCAGTTTCCCCTCGAGATCGTAGGTCCATCCATGGTAGGGGCAGCGAAAAAATTTCGCGTTGCCTTCTTCGACCCGGCACACCAGCATCCCGCGATGCCGGCACGTATTGAGGAACACGTGTATCTGCCGGTCGGGACCGCGACAGACAATTACCGGCTCCTCGCCCATGAAGCCGGCAACGAAGTCGCCGGGGTTCGGCAACTGGCTTTCGTGCGCGACGTACAGCCAGCAGCGCGTGAAGATCCGTTCCTGCTCCATCTGATGGACTTCAGGATCGGAAAAAACCCGCGGGCTGACGGTCTTGCGCTCGAGGTCTATGAGGCTTTCCGGCAAGTTTTTCGGCTCGATCAACTTACTCTGGTTCCCCATCGTTTCACACGCTTTGGAGGCTTAGCACACCCTTACGAGTAGCCCCAAACCTTTGCCGAGTCGCCCGGGAGTTCGCGGCTAGAAGAAAAACGTGTTGGGAGCCAAGCCTAATCTGAACCGGCCGTAAGCTTCGCCGTTAGGATCCCAGTTCAGCACGCCCGAATGAAAGGCCGCGTCGACGTCGCGCGTGAAGCGCTGCAGCGGAGTGGAGCGCAGGATCGCGTGCGCGCCGCCGGTCTCGAATAGCCGCTGCGTGGCGCGATGGCAGAGCTTGCCCGCGAAAGTTATATCGCGCCGGATGCGCAGGCGTTCGCCGGTCGTCAGTTCGTCGCCCGAGTTGGCGGAATCGATGAGCAGTTTGATGTTGTGGCGCAAGGTCAAGCGCGCGGCGTCGATTTCGGCGGAGGACTCCGCGAGCCGCAGATGATTCGACTGCCGCTCGCCGGCGCGGTTGCCGCTGATGCCCTCGACGCGCACGCGCATCGCCTCTTCGAACGAATCGATCGCGCCCTGCGCCATCCCGATCGCGGGTGCGACCAGCGTGTAAGTCAGCCAGGTGTAGATGGGCATCCTGTAGAAGGGCGTTCCGTATAACTCGCGTCCTGCGCTGCGGCCGGCGGCCGCATCTTCCATCCGCAGGATGCGATGATCGGGTACGAAGCAGTTTTCGACGTACACCTCCTTGCTGCCCGTCCCGCAAAGCCCGGTCACGTGCCAGTTGTCGACGATGCGGAAATCCTTTTTCGGCACCAGCGCCATCCGCGGCCCTGGGATGAACAGCATCGCCCAGCTCGCATGGTCGATTCCGCTCGAGAAGTCCCAATGGCCTGAAAGCCGGATACCACCGCTGGACGGATCGACTTTGCTGGTGAGCATGTTCCACGCGGTCGAGGAAACGGCTTCATGCGAATCAGCCCAGTATTCGTCCTGCGCCTGTTTCGGCCACATTCCGACCATCCAATTGTGGAGCGGCCAGAAACTGCCGAGCCACGCGCTCGAGCCGCATCCGCGTCCCAACTCCATCGCCACCTCGAGCACGGTGTCCATGTCGAGGCCCAATCCGCCGTACGCGACGGGCTGGGAGATGCGGATGATGCCGGAGCGGATGAAATCCTCGAGCGTCTCGTCGGGGATGAATCTTGACTGCTCGCACTTCTCGGCGCGCGCGGCGAGCATAGGAACCAATTCCGTTGCGCGGCGGACCATCTCCGCCGCCGTCGCTCTGACGGGTCCGTCACTTCCCGCATATGTGACAGTGGAAGTCGCCATACAGGTTTCACCACCTCGAAACTCTGAGGGTGAAAGTTACTAAAAACCATGTGCGAGGCGTTAGCGGAAGCGCGTCAGGGCACCTTGCTGCGGATCGCGCCGGCTCCGGCAATGGTGTTTGGAAATTACAGGACCATCACGGCGCCGTGAAGGATGATCGAGAGCGGCATGTCATCGCGCTCGCGGATGACGGTGGTCCAGACTCTTTCTTCCAGAGCCCTCCGAACAAGATTCAGAACACGCGGCTCGCGGCTGTGGAAGCGCCGCGACTCGCCGCGACTCGTCTCGATGATGAAGCCCTCGAAATCACCGAAGTGATCGTAGACGATTCCGTTCACCTTCCCCGATACTTCCCGATGGTGCGCGCCCGCGCCTCCCTCATGACCATGACCGTGCGGCGATGGCAGACCGGGCACGTAACCGGTTGGCGACGGGAGAATCTTACCGGGATCGCCGCCAAAGCCCGTGACGCGGCCGGCCAACTGCTCGATATAGCGTTGCATGACCGGATACCAGCGGTTGCGCGGCAGGATACCTTCCGCGATCCATCGGAACAGCGCGAGCCGATGCTCTTCGGGCACGAGCAACTGCTCTTTGGTGCTAATCGGGATGTTGATCTGAAACGCGCCGAGGACCCGCCGCCATGAGAGAGTCGCCGCTCCGCCCTGCTTTGCAAGGGCGGCTTGATTGCCCGCGATCCGGCCGCCAGTATCTCCCCGTCCAGTGACCGCGACCGTACCGGCGTCGGTCACTTGGCGCACCACGATCGTGTAAACGTCGCCGCGCGCGACGCCCGGCGGCAGATTCACCGTCAACAGCCCGGCCAGCAGGCCATAGCTTTTCGGGATCGGCACGAAGGTGACGGGACCGACTGGCACCCCGATCGTGTTCGCATCGTCGATAGTCAAATGCTGATCGGAATAGAGGCCCTCGGCGATCGCCAGAATATCGGCGGCGGCGACGCCCGGAAGATAGAGCGACGCGGTGCTGCCCGCGGGCGTGTCGCCCCACGCGATCATCAACTCGTCGACATGCTGCGCCGTCCGCGACGAAGCCGGAATCTGGAATGGATGCGGCATCCGGCGCGACGCGATCGCTCCCGGATTGGGGCCGTCGATATAGGCCAGGTTGCGCTGCGCCAGCTTGTCGGAGGTGGAGGTATCGGCGCCGGACGGTATTCGCAGATTGTCGAAAGCGATCTCGGCGATCAGGCATTGATGCGGCGCCTTGTTGAACGCACCATTGATCGATTGGATCGCGAATCCCGTCGTGTCGAACGAGCCGTGCTGATTGTCCCAATCGTTGGGCGGCGCAAATTGCGGGAACAGCAAGGTCGGCTGATTTATGTCGAGCCAGCAGCCGTAATAGGTATCCACTTCCTTCCCGGAAGCGGGCGATATCGTCTGCCTATTTGGCACGTCCGCCGGCTGAGCGGTCAAATCCGCCGGGCCGGCGAGATTGATACGATCGACCGCAAAGAACGGCAGCGTTACGTATTCCGCCTGGCCCATCGCATCGTTCTGGACGCCGAGCAGCGGAACCCGCCTGCCATAGTTGGCGACGATCGGCGTTTCCCGATAGGTCGTAGCGGTGTTGAAGGTCGAAACGGTGGTCTGCGCCTGGAAGGCACGGAAGAACACGCGGCAGTTTATCGCCTGTGTCGTTCCCGGCCCGGTCGGCGTTGTGCCGCGTATCCGCACCCGGCAGATTGCGAAGTTGAAGGCCGGCTTTCCCGAGCGCGGATCGACCTGGAGAAACTCCAACTGCGATCGAGTGGCGTCTTCGAGCTCGCTGAGACTTCCGTCGAATGTGTCACTTCCGGCCTGGCCATTCGCGCTCGCGGTAAGCTTCTTGATCACATCGGTGATGTATCCGGTGGCCGCCTTCGACGTTGCCGCCGCCGTTCATGAATTCCGCGATCGCGGCAACCTCGTGGGTTCCGATGAAAACCAGGTTCCCCGGGGGCGGCCCTGGCATCTCGATGTTGTTATTGGTCCCCTCGTCGCCGAAAAGCCAGATAACGTCATAGATCGAGAGGTCCGGCACCGTCGTATGAAAATTAAAAGCAGTGGTAATGGTGGCGTTGGGATCGCCCCTGCGATGGGCGGTAGTTATCGAGATGGTTGGTGACTGGCTATTGCGAAGAATCGAGATGAACTGCGAGATGGTGAAATGCACGTCTCGCTCATCGGGACTCCCCATCGGCGGCGCCGCCACGATCTGCGGGCCGAAACTGAAAATGCCGTCCGCTACGACGAGGACCTTGATGTCCGTCATGATTTTCCCCCAGTATTATTCACCGCCGCACCAATACCACGCGATCAGCAAACGCAAGTTCGAGCCCGAACCGCAGGCTGGTCAGCGACCAGATGTTGATCGCCGCCGGCAGCGCCAGCCGCCGCCGCGAATTCCCAGGGTTGCGGGCGATCAGGCTCAGCCACGGAAATCCTGGCTTGATGTCTTACGCTCGGCGATGCTGAAGGCCTCACGCGAGTTGCCGGCGCGCGCCGAAGGCGTCATGATTTGCGCCGCATGGGCCCGCGAGCGCGGGCCCGGCTACCTCGCTGCTGGGGGATGCACGATGAGTCAACCGATGCTTCTGCCGACCACCGTGGTCGGCAGCTATCCGCAGCCCGACTGGCTAATCGACCGCGAAAACCTCGCCAAGCGGCCGCCGCCACGGGTGCGTGCGCGCGAGGTGTGGCGAATCGCACAGCCGTGGCTCGAGCAGGCCCAGGACGACGCGACCATCGTCGCGATCCACGAGATGGAAAGCGCGGGCGTCGACATCATCAGCGACGGCGAGATGCGCCGCGAGAGCTACTCCAACCGGCTCGCCAACGCGCTCGGCGGAATCGACCGCGAGCGTCCGGGGAGCGCGGTAAGCCGCAGCGGACGCGCCGACGTCGTGCCGCTGGTCTCGGGCCCGATTCGCAGGCTCGCGCCGGTCGAAGTCCGCGACCTCGAATTTCTGCGCGCGCACACCACGCGCAAGGTGAAAATCACGCTGCCCGGGCCGTTCACGATGACCCAGCAGGCCCAGAACGCTCACTATCCCGACGAGGAGTCGCTCGCGATGGCCTACGCGGAGGCGGTCAACGCGGAGATCAAGGATCTTTTCGCGGCCGGCGCCGACGTGGTGCAGGTCGACGAGCCCTACATGCAGGCGCGCCCGGAGTTGGCGCGCCAGTATGGCCTGGCGGCGCTCAATCGCGCACTGGCGGGCGTCACCGGCATGACCGCCGTGCATCTGTGCTTCGGCTATGCCTACATCATGAAGGACAAGCCGTCCGGCTACTCGTTTTTGCCGGAGCTCGAGAACTGCCTTGCTGACCAGGTATCGATCGAGGCCGCGCAGCCCAGGCTCGACCTGTCGATTCTGAAAGAACTGCCCTCCAAGACCATCATCCTCGGCGTGCTCGACCTCAACGACCCCGCGGTCGAGAGCGCCGCAACGGTCGCGGGCCGCATCCGCACCGCGCTCGAGTTCGTCGCGCCCGAGCGGCTGGTGATTGCGCCCGACTGCGGGATGAAATATATCGCGCGCGACGTCGCACAGGCGAAACTCAAAGCGATGGTCGAAGGGACGCGAATGGTGCGCACCGCGCTCGGTTCCGCTTAGCCGGCGGCCAGGTTAGTCGGTGGTCAGGACGGCGCGCGCTTCCTGTTCGACTACCGTGCCCTTGAAGAAATTCCGATTGTTGCCGGCCCACAGCCTGACCGGGTTGGCGAATACGAAATCACGGAAGTCCGCTTCGCTAATCAACTCTTCGTCCACCAGTTCCCAGGCCTCGGTCAGCACCTTGGTCATGTCCGGCACGTCGAAGTGGCCGATATCGGAACCGAAGACCGCGTTGAGCCGGGCGCGGTACGGGTTCGATTTCGTATTGAAGGCCCACGGGTTGGCCGAGTCGTCGGCCTCGCAGCCGAAATAGAAGTTGGGAATGAAGAGATCGCGAATCTGTTCCGCGCGCTCGATCGCGCAGGCCTCGAAGTCGTCAAGCGACGCGGCGGGATCGGCGGTGCGCGGCGAATACGCTTCGCCCTCGATCTTCCACCGCTCCAGCTTGTCGGCCAGCGCCTTGCCGCCGTGGCGCAGAAACAGTTGTGCGAGAGCCTCGCGATTGAGATTGGCGGGGTCGATGTCCTCCAGCGCCTTGAGGTTGCGCTTTTTCCAATGGCCGATGAGATCGCTGTAAAGCCCGCAGGCCCATCCCACGCCGCCCTCCAGGAAGGCGAACTTCAACTTTGGAAAGCGCCGCGTCACGCCGCCCAGGAACAGCGCCTTGCATATCGCCTCGCCGGCCACGCCAAAGTGTCCGATGTGATTGTAGACCGCGTTCGAGGGCGAGATGCGCGTGCCGACGCCTTTGGAAACAGTGTGGAAGGTGGGCGCCACGCCGAGTTCCTGGCACTTCGCCCATACCGGGTCGTAGTCGTACTCGCTGTCGAGCGCGAGCATGTCGAGCCACTGCGCGTAGGGGTTGGGTTCGCCGCCGGGACCGGCGGCCGCGCGAATCGGGCGGCGCAGCAGGCTCGGCATCATCGCAACCTTGAGCCCCAACGTCTTGACCGCGTAGTCCAGTTCGACGATCGCCTCCTCGGGCGTGTACATCGGAATCATCGCCACCGGCGTGAGCCGGTCGCTGAATTCGCGGAACTGCTCGGCCGAGTATCGGTTGAAGGCGCGGCAGGTCGCTTTGCGCGTCTCTTCGTCGGCGATGAACGGAATGCGCAGAGCCGCGGTCGGATAAAGCACCGCGAAATCCATTCCCATCTCGTCCATCCGCTGGTACAGCAGCTTCGGCAGCATCGAGGTCGCGCGGTCGAGGGTATTTTTGGTCGGCACGCCCCACCATACCGGCTGGTCCAGCCGGCGCTCGCGGCGTTCCTTGAGCGGGACCGTCAGATGCCATCCCTCGTAGGGCCGGTTCTTAAAGCCGTCGGCCGCCTGCGATCCTCCGACCTCCTTGAGGTAATCCATCAGGTCCGGTCCGAACTCCACCCAATGTCCATCGGAATCAATCACAGGATGGCTCAGACGAGCCCGCAGGGCAGCCGATTCGGAACTTTGCTTCGTCGACATCACCGATCCTCCAGCTAAACCCGTCATCTAGCCGCACATGGGCCGCGCTGTCCAGAGTGGCGGGCCGCGGTGGGAACTCGTCGGAACTCCACAGCGAGCCGAAGCTGTGATACATGGCTCTTACGCGGCAACGCGAATCGGCTCTCGGGGAGACGACAGACATGGCTGGCGCAGATGCGAATTCCGCGATGCTCGCGGGATGCCGGGTGCTCGATTTCACCCAGTACCTGGCGGGGCCCACGGTTACCCGGCTGATGGCCGAGATGGGCGCCGATATCATCAAGGTCGAGTTGGCGCCGATGGGCGACCCGTCGCGGCTGTTGCCGACGATTAAAAACGGCCGCAGTGGTTATTTCGTTCAGCAGAATCGTGGCAAGAAGAGCCTGTGCCTGGACTTCGGCAAACCGGAATCGCTCGAGATCCTCCGCGCGCTGGTGCCCAAGGTGGATATCGTGGTCGAGAACTTCGGCCCTGGGGTGATGCAGAAGCGCGGTTTCGACTACGACTCGCTCAAAAAGATCAATCCGCGCCTCATAATGGCTTCGCTCTCGGCCTTCGGGCGCAAGAGTCCGCTCTCGCACAAGACCGGCTACGACATGATCGCGCAGGCTTTTTCGGGCCTGATGCACATGACCGGCGACCCGGACGGCGCGCCCACTTTCGTCGGAATCGGTATGGCCGACGTGGGGACCGGAGTACATACTTTCGCCGCACTGGGATATGCACTGTACAATCGCGAGAAAACCGGTGTCGGCCAATATATAGACATCGCGATGATCGACGCGCTCTACCATATGCACGACTTCGGCCTGCAGAGCCATTCCATCACCGACGGCCAGTTCATCCCCAAACGGATGGGCCGGTATCACAATCAGATTTGTCCCTGCGGAGTTTACAAGGGGCCGCAAGGCTGGATATTTATTCTGGTACTCGATCGCCAGTGGGCGAACATGATCAAGGCGATGGGCCGGCCGGAGCTCCGTGACGATCCGCGTTTCGCCACCAGCGCGGACCGGGTCAAGAACCGCGACGTGCTCAATCCGATGATCGAGCAATGGCTAGCGTCGCTCCCCAGCGACGATGCCGCGGTGGCCGTACTCGAGGAAAACCGCGTCGCCTGCGCTCCGGTGCTTTCGGTAGTCGACACGATGAAGCATCCGTACTTCAAGGCGCGCGACATGGCGCGCAAGGTGCGCGATCCGATCCTCGGCGAGATTATGATTCCCGGCTTTCCGTTGAAATTCTCGGCTTATCCCGATCTGCCGGACATCCAGGCTCCGCTGCTGGGGGAGCATGGTGCGCAAGTGCTCAAGGAAGTGCTGCACTACTCCGACGCTCAGATTGCGAAGCTCAAAGAGAGCGGCGTCCTCTTCAGCGAGAATCGATAACCCGTAGCAGCGAGGCTACAGGTTAGCCAACACCGCGCGGGTGAAATCCGTGGTGCTCGAGCGTCCGCCCTGGTCGGGCGTCAGCGCGCGGCCCTCGGCGTAGACCTTGCGCACGGCGCTCTCGAAGCGCTGCGCTTCCACGGTGAAGCCGAGGTACTCCAGCATCATCGCGGCCGAGAGCATCGTGGCGGTCGGGTTGATGATGTTCTGTCCCACGATGTCGGGCGCGGTCCCATGCACCGACTCGAAGTAGGCGTAGTCGCCGCCGTAGCATCCGCTTGGCGCCAGGCCGAGGCCGCCCAGCGTGCCCGCCGCGGCATCCGACATGATGTCGCCGTAGAGGTTCGGCATCACGACCACGTCGAGATCGTGCGGGCTCTGCACCACGCGGCGCGCAAAATCGTCGATGATGAATTGTTCGTACGCGATGTCGGGATAGCCCGACGAGATGTCCTCGGCGATGCGGCGAAACAGCTCGTCGGACTCGCGCAGCATGTTGTACTTCGAACTGCAGGTGACCTTGCCCTTGCCGCCGGCCGCCTTGCGCTTGCGCGCGAGCCTGAAGGCGAACTCCGCGATCCGCTTGCTATTGCGCTCGGTGATGATCTTGATCGCGAACTTTCCCGGCATCGAGGTGTCCAGCGCCGCGCGGGTAACGCGGCTGCGCAGCTTGAGCGGGTTTAGGACCTCCAGCGGCCCCTCCAAGCCAAGATAGAGATCCTCGAGGTTCTCGCGCACGATTACGTAGTCGATACCGTCGGGATGCCTGAGCGGGCTGCGGGCGCCCGGGATGTAGCGCGCCGGGCGCACGTTGGCGTAAGTGTCCTTGCCCCAGCGCAGATAGCCGATTCCCGCGGTCTTGCCCGAGGTCGATCCGAACAGCGTGGAATCCGAAGCGTCGATCGCCGCGCGCGCGTCGATCGCGGTCTTGCTTTTGACCCACTGCTCGCCGGGCGGAAACTCGACGTATTCGATATCCGGCCCGAGCGCCCGCAGAACTTCCATCGCCGCCCCGACCGTTTCCGGGGCGGCGTCGTCGCCGGGCAACACTACGACCTTCTTGCGGGCCACGTTCTCGCTTGCGCCGTCGGCGAATCAGCCGCCGTAGTTGAAGCCGCATTCCTTGAGCGTCAGCGGTTCGGAGTCGCGCTTGAGATGGCCCTCGGTGACTTCGCCGATTACCATGCTATGGTCGCCAAGCGCGTGGAAGCCGACCACTTTGCATTCGACCGCGGCCGGCGCGTCGCTGATGATCGGTGCGCCGTTCTTGCCCGCTTCGAAGGCATAGCTGCCGAACTTGCCGTCGACCGGCTCGACATGCTTGAAGAACGCGGTGCCGATCGATTTCTGGCCCGCGCCGAGCATCGAGAGCGTGAAAATTCCGGACTCCTTGACCAGCGCGTGCGCGGTCGAGTCGCCTTTGATCCCGACCACCACCAACGGCGGCTTGAAGCTCGCCTGGGTGAGCCAGTTGACGGTCGCGACGGTCTGCTTGTCGCCGTGGCGCGCGCCCAGCACAAACAGTCCGTAGGGGATCATCAGGAGCGCTTTCTTTTTTGCATTCTCATCCATGGGTTTCCGACCTCCATCGCCGGTGCGCCCGCCCCTTGTGGCAGTGTGGGGCACGCGCAATGCTATAATTATTCTCGAACAAAGAGTGCATCAATGCCGCAGAACAAGTCAAAGACGCCTCGAATCGCCGCGCTCAACGAAGTCGGCCGCTACGCGATCGGCGTGCGATGGGCCGACGGCCACGACAGCATCTATCCGCTGGAGAGCTTGCGCCGCGGATGCCCGTGCAAGGCTTGCGGCGGCGCGATCGCGGGTGAGATACCGCCCGCTAGCCAGCGTCTTTCGCAGCTATCGCGCCTGGGCGAGCAGGGCGTGTTCCTGGGATGGATCGACGGTCACGAGACGCTCTACACCACGGGCCAGTTGCGCGCGAACTGCCGCTGCGCGCACTGTGTGGCGGAGCCGGAAAAGCCAATTACGGGCTAACGGCTGGCGCGCTAAGCCGCGCGAGCCGAAGCCAGGCGCCCCGTTCACCTCGTTCTCCTTGGAGGCTTTCAGAATGAGGCAATTTAAGGGAAAGTAGTGCAATGAAACCATGCTGCGCCGCCGCGCTCGTTCTGATCGGATTAGTGTTCCTCTGTGTGAACGGATGTGGCACGGGGACGGACTCTGAGCGAGCGCAGGAACCACTCCAAAGACAAGTAGCGGCCGGCGAATACCAGCGGTGCATCGGAAACCATCCACTCGATCCGGCAATTTGCGAGTACCTCAAGGAGAACTTCAACGGCTCGCCGGTTGTTACCGGCCCATCAGCGCGGTGATTGGGACGTCCGGTCTTTCAACTCGGGACCTTTGTCCTGGAAACCGGGTCAGTTCCGCATCGGTAATCTCAGTGACGACGCCGACTTTGCGGCCAGGTCGATCCTGGCAGGATTAGCTTCGATCAGGGCGGTCGGGTTCATTTGCGGAGCTGCAAGCGAGCATGGGTTTTCAGTACTCCTCGTCAGCGACATAGCTGCCAATACTATGGACAAGATTTGGAGACCGGCGTGCCAGAACGATCCCATATATTATGGAGATCACCAGTCCGATTCCGGCCATTGCGGGAAACAGATTGAATGGCGCGGGCTGCCCCGGCTGAACCAAACCCCAGAGCGGGAAAAGGGTTAGAACCACGCCAAGCGACGGAATGATGGCATGTTTCAGAACACTGAACTCAGACCTGTGAAACCGGAGAATATAAACTGGCAACGCGACGGTGGTGACGAGATACACGATAATGATCGGAATCGACCCCAATGTCCCGGTATCATCGAAAACGCTGACCGGATCCAGCTTCCAGCCAAACACCAGGGTAATCGCGAGTGCGATGGTGATATAAGCCCACATCGCCACGTGTGGCGTTTTGCGCTGCGGATGAATCTTGCCGAAAAATACCGGCAACAGACCCTCACGTCCGGCACTGAATAATATCCGGGCCTGTGAATTGGTCAGCCCAAGCAGGCAAGAGAAGATGCTGGTCATACCGGCGAGATAGCCAATGATCAAAAGGCCGGCGGCCGAGCTTTTGAGGGCGGCAATGAACGGAAGTGTGGAATTGCCGATTGCCGCGGCATCATTATGAAAAGCAATCTCCGTAGCATAAGCAAGAAATACATAAACGATCCCGATGGCAAGTGTGCCGATCGTCAGAGCCCGAGGAATGTTCTTGCGGGGATCTTCGGTTTCTTCGGCCAAAGTGGCGGAATTTTCCCATCCGACGAATAAGAACACAGCAAGCGGAAAGCCGAGTCCGATACCGGCAAGGCCGCCCGCGAGATTGGACGGCAGGAATGGCGCCCAGCTAAGCGAGCCGCGATTGACCACCAGCATGACGACAGCTCCGACCAGCAAGAGGCCAAGCTCGAAATAGAAAAAGATCGCTGCCCAAGTGGTCGAGATTTTTACCCCGCGTGCGACCAGAAAGCCGCAAATGCCGGTTGCGACCATACATAGTAATTGCCAGGGTATGTTGATTCCGACATAAAACCTGATTGTATCATGCGCCCATCCGCCGGAAATGGCGACGATCGCGGCCGCCGCGACTGCATAACCCACAATTGTGAATAGTGAAGCCGCGGCTCCGGCGGAGGGGCCGAAGGCCATGCCAATGAACGTGACAAATGATCCTGTGCTCGGCCGGTATTTCGAGAACTCAGCAAGCGTGTTGCTGAGAAAGAGAATCGCCACCATCGCTATAATAATTGTCAGCGGTGCGGCAATGCCAGCGCCGCCGATAATAACCCCGAAACCAAAATAGACACCTACTGCCGGTGCAATATTTGCGAGCGTCGAGGCAACGATTTGGGGTAGCCCCAGCGCATTGCGGCTAAGCCGATCAGCCTTCATGGATGATACGTTCATCGGAGTCTCGATTGGGAGAAAAAATCAACCGCCTTTTCTTTGTGGCGCATGATTTGCCGCTTCTTTTTCGGCGAGACACCATACTAACTGCGCAAGGTCTTCGACTATGTTCGCGACCCGGCTCGTAATCGAATCCCGAGCAGGTTCACGACGGCATTGAAGCTGATGAATCCCAGGAGCCACGCCCACTCCGGCATGCGCGGGAGAATCCCCCGCAGCGCAATGGCACTGAAGATGTACAGGAGCGCCGGTACCAGAATGTAGTCGAGTAGAATCAGCCAGCCCGATAAGAAACCCGCGAGGTCATGCAAGCCCCGTTGTGCGTAGGTGTATACCGAGCCGGCCAACGGAAACGCACGTGACATCGACGCGTAACTCAGGGCAGTGAAAAACATGCCGATCAGACCGACCAAATAGGCGAGCGGGACCATGCCCTTGGAATCATTCCAGACGAAACCGAATACGGAATACGGCGCAATGGGCACCATAAAGATCATGCCGTAGACGACCAGGTCCCGAGTGGTGAGCGTGCGATGCAGCTGCTCCTGGTAGCCAAACTGCTCCAGGCCAGACCTGGGATCGGGCGTCTGTGCCGCGCGTCCTGGCTTTCGATCGGAGGGCACGGGTTTACGGTCGCTGGCAATCGATATCATCGACATCCCGAAGAAAGCCGATTAAGCCAGCAAAGTACCGTTGCTGATCGTCGTACATCGCCAGGTGGCTGCCGTAGGGACAATCCAGATGACGGCCATGCGGCAGGCTGACACCGAGCTCACTCGGGTCCGGCATCGGGATGTGTAGTCATATCGATCTCGGGTTTGTTGCTTGCACGGAGACCTTCTGACACTTCTGACGGATACTGCGCAAGTACCCTGGCGGACGCGATGCATCGCGAGCTACCAGCCTATCCTGGACCGCTCGACCGCGCCGCGGACGCCGATATTAGCGCGAAGAGACACCCCCGCCCAAGCAAAAGGACGACGGCGTTGCGGCGAGCGTTTGAGCGTTCGCCGCGGGGGCATGGAGAAGTTTTTCTGAATCCGTTTTATCGGCGCGGCGTATTTCTGCCGTGGCGCTTTAGGTTCGGCGAGCGCTCCGGCTATGCTGGACGCGGTCCGGATCGTCCTTATATTTAATGGCATGGGAGTCCTATTCCGGTCTTTTGGAATCGCCCCTATGCTGATGCGGTGGATCGGCCAAGGTCCGTGCCATCTGACGGAGAAGTCCTACTGATGCTGGATTTGTTGAGAGACCTGTGGGGGTTTGCGAGCGAGCGCAAGAAGTTCTGGCTGGTGCCGCTTATCGGCACGCTGTTAATCCTGAGCGTGCTGATCGCGATCGCGGAATTCTCCACCGTCGCCCCCTTCATCTACACCCTGTTCTAAACCGATGAGCACGCGAAGGCGTATAGCCGCCAATCTCGCGCTGGTGCTGGCGGGGGTGGCCATGGCATTCCTTGTCGCGGAGGTCGTAGTGCGCGTGAGCGGCCTGGCCGATGTCAGCCTCTACACCTGGGACGCGTATCGCGGATGGGGCCTCAAGCCCGGCGCCGCCGGATGGCAGCGCGATGAGGGCGCGGGTTTCGTCAGCGTCAACCGCGCCGGCTTTCGCGGCCCCGAATGGACGATCGCCAAGCCGCCGGACACGCTGCGAGTGGCGGTGGTCGGCGACTCCTTCACCGAGGCGCCACAGGTCGCGTACGACCAGAGCTTCTGCGCGGTGGCCGAGCACGCGCTTGGCGGATGCAAGGGGCTGGGCGGCAAGCGAGTTCAGGTGATGGACTTCGGGACCGACGCCTACGGCACGGCGCAAGAGTTGGTCACGCTGCGCCGGCATGCCTGGCAGTATTCGCCCGACCTGGTGGTGCTGGCATTTTTTTCGGGCAACGATCTACGCAATAACTCGACCGTCCTGGAGAGCGACAAGTGCCGTCCGTTCTACGTCTTCGAGGGCGGTCAACTGATGCTGGGCGGACCGTTCGAGCGCTCGCGATGGTTTTATCTCTCGTGCATGGTGCGTTTCGAATCGCGCCACTCGCAGGTGCTCAACCTGCTGGGCGACGCGAAGAGCAGTATCCGCTCGAAAATAAAAGCGATGGAAGCCCGGAGCCGGCCGGCCGGCGCGTCCAAGCCTGCGGCGCAAGCGCCCACGCCCGCGGCGCGTAGGATGGACAGCGGCTTCATGCCGGTCGCCGAGCAGCAGCCTGAGCCGCTCGGGCACGAGGCGGGACTCGAGGACAACATCTACAATCCGCCGGCGACCCCTGTATGGCAGGACGCGTGGCGGGTCACCGAGGGGATCATCACGATGATGGCGCGCGAGACGGCGGCGCATCACGTGCCGCTGCTGGTGGTGACGCTCGCCAACCCGCCGCAGATCTATCCGTCGCCGACCGTGCGCGGTTACTACCTGATGACCTACCACTCGACCGACATTTTCTATCCCGACGAGCGGATCAAGGCGCTTGGCGAGCGCGAGGGTTTCGAGGTCCTGAACCTGGCGGCGCCGATGCAGGCCTACGCCGATGAGCATCATGTGTTCCTGACCGGCTTCAAGAACACCAAGCTGGGGGTGGGCCACTGGAACGCCGCCGGTCACCGGTTGGCTGGCGAGCTTATCGCGCAGAAGATTTGCGCGATGCTGTCCACGGGCGCGTCTCCCACCTCCGCCGCCCGGTGAGCGCCGTCGCCGCCGCGCACCAGGTCCTTCGACTCAATCCCACGGCCTTCGGAGAGCGCTCTCCGACGAGTGTTCTCAGGCAGCTTGATAAGTCAAGTTTTCCTTCTTTCAATTCAGGCAGTGTCCATTTTGGCGAGGACTTGCGAAGGCACGTGGGGCCTCTTAAGGTTCAGACGAGCAGGCGGCTTCGATGCCTAACGGGGAAGCACGACGAGCCCTTGACCGAGTTAACGATCATGACCGAATTGACTACGACGAGTGTGCACGGCGCCCGGGATCGGCGCCCCTTGAGTAATGGGCGCAACCTGATAATAGCCCTGACGGTGGTCCTGGAATTACTCACGTTGGCTGCGATCGCACTGCCTCAGTCGGCCACGGATGCCAAGCAAATCAACGAAGTCGAGAAGCGCCGCGTCATTCCCGTGACGATCGGCAAAGGCGAGACCTACACCATAAGCGGCCTGGAGAAGGGCGCCAAGACCGAGTCGAAGGCGGTCAAGAATCCCAACTCGCTTATCATCCAGCCGCAACCCTCGGGCGACATCGTGTTGCTCGGCACCGAAGGCGGTAGCTGGAAGATCGACGCGACGCTCGCCACTGGCGAGAAGGTTACTTACGACGTGAAGGTCAAGGCGCAAGCGCCGCTGATCAATTCGCTCACTCCCGGCTCGGCTCCGACGGCGATGGCCCCGTAGCCCCGCGCTTCATCCTTTCATCGGCGCTCGAAGCGTCCGCCGCGCGGACATATTCCTTTGGGAACCATCGCCGCATTCACGGCCATCGTGTTGCGGCCGGGATCCGGTTAGGATTTCAGGCGATGTCAAATGATTCTCGCATGCCGGGCGCGCGACGTGTCGTGCTGGTCACAGGTGGAGCTGGCTTTATTGGGTCGCATCTGACCGACGCGCTGGTCGAGCGCGGACTTACGGTTCGCGTGCTCGACAACCTTTGCACCGGCAGCCGTCAAAACGTCAACCGGCGCGCCGAACTGTTCGAGGCGGACATCCGCGAGCGCGCGGCGATAGAACCGGCCTTCGCCGGCGTCGATTGCATCTTTCATGCGGCTGCGCTTCCGCGCGTGGGTCTATCGATCGAACAACCGTTCGAAACCCATCTGGTCAACGTGGTCGGCACGCTCAACGTGCTGCTGGCGGCGCGCGCGGCGGGCGTGCGGCGCGTGGTCTACTCGAGTTCGTCGTCGGTTTATGGTGAGCAGCCGCAATCGCCGCTTGGCGAGACGATGACGCCCAATCCGCTCAGCCCCTATGCGTTGCAGAAGCTGATGGGTGAGGAATACGTGCGGATGTTTCATCGTCTGTATGGAATGGGCGGGCTCTCGCTGCGTTACTTCAGCGTGTACGGCCCGCGGATGGACCTCGAGGGGGCGTACGCGACGGTTATCGGAGCGTTCCTGCGCGCGCGGCGCGAGGGGCGACCGCTCGAGATTCGCGGCGACGGCGAGCAGCGGCGCGATTTCACCCACGTGCGCGACGTGATGCGGGCGAACCTGGCCGCGATGGACTGTGCGCTGGAAGACGGTAGCGCGCTCAACGTCGGACGTGGCCACGCGCTCAGCGTCAACCGAATAGCAGAGCTGATCGGGGGCCCGCGCGTCAGCGTCGCGCCGCGGCCGGGCGAACCGCGCGATACGCTGGCCGACCTGGCCCGCGTCCGCGCTATCCTCAGATGGAATCCCGAGGTCAAGACCGAAGACGGCGTGCGCGAACTGATGCGGCTACATGGGCTACAGCCGCTCGCCTGATGTTCAATTTGTGGCGATTATCCGGCGCCTGACTAGCCGCCACTCAATTCTCAACAACCTTCAGAACATCGCTCCTTTGGTTGCCGCAACGCTGTGATATCGGCCGAGCGGAAACCGCTTATGGTTATCATCGCCGCCCGCCGTCAGCGGTGGCTCGCCACTCCGGGTCGAGCACGCTTTCGTACTGCCTTCGTAAATCAATCAGCCCGCCGTTGGTGCGACGACTTCGGAAATGCCTCTGTGGCGACGAATTGAAGAAAGAAAGCCTCGAAGCGGCTCATCGTATAACTTCAAGGCGGCCCAACTTACCCCGACGGACAATCCGACTGTTGCAACCGATAGCGCGTGCGGATTTACCCCCGACATCTTGGTCTGATACAGGCCGGACGCGAGCAGAAGAATGGGATAGTGAAGCGCATAGAGCGGGTATGACAAATCTCCGGCGAGCCGGCCGATCTTGCCCAAGCCCACTTGGCTTACTCCTACCACGACGATCATTGGCAATACCATGATGGCGCAAAAGAGATCATAGGTTTCTTGCGGGACAAATGTGGCCGCGGGAAATACCAGGATCGCAAACAAGCCGACCGACAAAATCAAATTCCCTCCTGAAATCGTTGGCATTCGCAGCCAATCGCGCAGACGATAAATCAATACTCCAATCGTGAATCCGAAACACACCCTGGCAAGCCCTCCAAGGAATGTTGCCGGCTCGAAGCCGAGGTTTTCTGTCCCAGCGATGTACGTCCGCGACACCAATAGCGCAGCGCTGATCGCAACCACTATAAGCAGTTCTGCTATATGGCGTCTGACCAGAACGAGCGCCCAAAGAACATTTATCACCAACTCGAAAAACAAGCTCCAAAGAGGGCCGTTGCCGGGAAACAGAATATACTGCGAAGCTGCACCGCCCCAAAAGGTGGGCAGCAAAAGAACGTTCAGCCCTCCCGATAGCAATATTTGTGGCAAACTATCGACCTTCGCGGGAAACAGTAGAAACTTGAGCAACAGTACTCCTAGACCGAACAAAGCTCCCGCCGCCGCCAAAGGATATAAGCGAATCACTCTCTTCCATATAAAAACCGAGGTTTCCATACTGTTTGCAAGCGCTGACTGATAAGCATTCGCAATGACGAAACCGCTTAGAACGAAGAAAAAGTCGACTGCCAAATATCCTTGAGGTACCAACGGGTGCTCTAATTTAACCTCCGTCAGGTGGAACAGCACCACGGCCATCGCTGCCACGCCTCGTAAGCAATCGAGCAGTTCGAAACGTTTCATGAAACCCCCAGATACGCGATGTAAGTTAGCAGCGATCGCGCGCACGCCCCAGCCAGCGTCCAAGCCCGCGCTCGACATCGACATCGGATGAGCAACGCCGCAAGTCCGCGAGCCTTGTTCGTCATGGGCTGCCGCGCTAACGAGGCGGCGTCTCGAATGCACGAGCGGTCCGTTCAGCCACAGCCGCTCGCGCTGGCCTCGCTCTCGTCATACCCTGTGACAATGCTTGGTCAGTAAGCAGTCGCTGCTTTTCTGAAAGCATTGGTCGTTCAATTAACACAAACTCTTTATCGTAAGGCTGCGCCACTATGCGTGCCTGCGACGGTATATCTCTTGCTCTTTTTACGTTTGCCAGACGCCAGTTGTGTTGCAAAAGGCGTGCTGCGCTCTTCGTTCAGACCGTCGGGCCTGAAATGCCGGCGGAGGCTGATGAAATAATGTCCTTGCCCAATGGTGGATCCTCGCCAGATGGACGGCGGACGCGTCTGCTCGTGAATCCTACGGTTTCAGACTCATTCGATTGTGTTTGTTGCGAGGATGTTTCGTTTAACACGATCTCTTTGGCCTAGGTCTGCGTCGCGATGCGTGGATGGGGCGGTATATCTCTATGTTGTTGTCGCGTCTGCCAGACTGCTAGTTGGCAGGCAAAGCGCTTGCTAGCGTTCCTCGTTTACAGCACCGGACTTGAAATGCCGGCGTAAGGCTCGTGTAATAATTTCCTTATGGATGGTGGATCCTCGCCAGATTTACAGCGGGCGCGTACTCTTGAGTTCTACAGGTTCCGAATCATTCGACTGTGTCCTTCGCGCGAATGCTTCGTTTGACGCAATCTTTCCATCGTAAGCCTCTGTCACAACTGCGTGGCTGGGACGGTATACCTCTTGCTCCGGTTGCGTCGGTCAAGCGGCCAGTTGGAGCGCAAGAGGCCTCATAGGGTTCTTCCTTAGAGCGCCGGGCTTGGGATGCTGGTGCCGAGGCTGGTGAAATAACTTCTCTGTCCAATGGTGGATCTCCACCACATGGATGGCGGACGCGTGCTCCTGAATCCTATGGCTTACGACTCATCCGAGCGTGTTTCACGCGAAGGCTTTTCTTCACGGTCGAAGCGCTCGAGCGAGCGTCGTTGGAATGTGTGCAGCTCAAGGCTCAGGAGGACGGGAGACGCACCGTCTAGAGGATCGCATTCTTGAACAATTAGCACTTGAAAATTGCTCTGGATGTCGTTCGATTTAATTGACGCGCGAGGTCAAATAAGTCGCTCGACTGCGTAATTGTTGTTGTTGCTAATTATTTCTCGTAGGTGTCTGTATTATTGCGTGATGATGAATTCGACCGCTATGCGGACACACTGCGAGTACTGGGTTAGGGGTTGAAGTTGACATGAGCGGGCGTAGCCGATAATTAGTAAGTTGCGTTGTTAGTTGCTTAACTAACGAATGGCGGACGCATGCCCTGACGGCGTCGTGTACGCCACGAGGGCTGGAATTTCTCTGCTACCTTTCCCTTTCTCGATTGTTAAAGAACATTTGTCTTCTGAGGATGTTGTGACCATCCTCCGCGCGGCGGAACTGCGATCATGCAAGCGTCGACCAACGCCAAATCATCAAAACCTCCAGCAGGTCAGGGGGAACAGGTGAACTGGTATCTACTGAGGACGAAGCGAGGCAAAGAACGGTGCGTACACGACCAACTAGAGGCGATCGTGCCTCAAGTGTTTCTGCCATTGCTTAGGACGCGCGTGTCGCGTCGCGGCGATGGAGAGCGGGGAGTGTTGCCGCTTTTTCCCTGTTATCTGTTTGCGAGATTCGATCTGCAAGAACGATATTTCGACGTGAAGTATTTGCCAGGGGTGGCAGGCCTGGTATCGGCAGGCATTGAGCCGATTCCTGTCCCTCCGCTTGTGGTCGATGAGATAAGGCGGCGTGGGGTTGACGGGATCGTCGAACCCAGAGGAAATATTCTAAAAAAGGACGATTGCGTTCGGGTTGTCGAAGGACCGTTTAAAGGTTTCGACGCCATCTTCGAGCGCTACATATCCAGCGCAGAGCGGGTCGCGATCCTTTTAAGCACGGTAGGAGTTGGAGGGCTAAGAGTCGTTCTTCCCTCCGCAGCAGTCGTGGCAGAAACAAAAAGCTGATGGTCGTATTCGCGTTGCATTGAGCCACAGGAGGGCGATCGCCGCCGTCGACGATAACTCATGCGATTCTCATGTAGCTTCCCTCAATTGTCCAAAAAGCTGGCTACTGTGTTTGCGACAGCTCGCGTGCTGAGCCTGGTGCTGATTTGCGCACCGCTGGTGGGCGGATGCTTTAATGCTCCACCGCCCGAAAAGGTCCAACAGCCCGTGAACTCGGATGTCTCGAATCTCATTGCGAGTCCGAACGGCCAAACTTCAGGATGCGAGAGTACTGGTTCTTTGCACGAGCTATGGCAGCAAAGAAGTAGCGAAAATAATTCATCTGCGTACCCCGTTGGCCCCGGCGATATATTACAGGTGACCGTAACCGATCTTCCGGAGATCAATAAGATAAATGCCAGGGTCAACGGGCAGGGAAAAATTACCCTTCCGGTGCTTGGAGAGCTGAATGTAGCGGGATTGAGCGAAGACGAAACTTCGCGACTCATTGCCGAAAAGGCTCGAACCTACGTGCGCGATCCGCGGGTAAACGTCTTTGCCCAACATTTTGCCGGCCGTAATGTGAACGTGATGGGCATGGTGGCGCTGCCCGGTACTTATCCTCTGGACGGTCCCTCGGAATCAATCTTGAGCGTATTGGGAAGGGCCGGGGGGTTGAAGGGCACAGGCCAAGAATCGGCCGCGCAACGCGTGGTGCTGTTCCCCGCGGGTACGAGAATGCAACAATCAGTCACTAGCGCCGCAACAGGACTCCCTCAAACCCAGACTGGCGTTCCAAATTCGAACCTCACTGCTAATTCCGGGGACCAAGCGGCCGATCCGGGAGATCCTTTTGGCAATGATACGGCGCGAGCCGGCTCCACGACCCGCTCCGCCTCCAAAGTTGCTCAAGCCCAGATCGGCGATCCAGAATTGATGCCCTCTGGTCAGATCAGCGCGTCGGTGATGCCGATCATTATCGATCTTGCAAAGCCGAGCATGGCAAGCTGCCTGAATTTGCCGGCGCGGCCGGGTGACATCATTTTGGTGCCTGCCGCGGGTCAAGTTGGAGTGTATGGATGGGTGAAAAGCCCAGGACAGTTTAATATCACACCAGGAATGACGGTCCTCAGCGCAATCACGAGCGCGGGCGGCGCGATGTTCAGCTCAAACGTGGAACTTCTTAGAACGGCGCAGGGAACTAGGATATCCACGCCTATGAATTTATCAAGCCTCGAGGACGGCCAGGAACCGGACCGCGCAGTGCAGAGCGGCGACGTAGTTGTAGTGAAGAGTTCGGTGATCGGCGCAGTTCCGTACGGCGTCTATACGCTGTTGAACAAATTCGGCACCGGTATGTATTTGGCTCCGGGAATATAAATGGGAACCAGTATCTCACCATATGTGATCGACCGGGGCGGACGTAATGGTCCAATAACTTTATATTCTGCCCAGGCGGTGCCGGAATACGAAAACGCGGGGATCGGCCTTTCCGACTGCTGGAAGATCGTGCGGGCCAGGTGGCGCTTCGTCGTTGGTTTCGTACTAGCCGGTTTGTTCTTGACGACGATCGTGTTGCTGCTCATGACTCCGCAGTATCGGGCGGTGGCGACGCTCATGATTGGTCCCGAGTCACCTCATCTGATGGACATAACGAGTTTGCGCCAGCAGATACTAAGCCCGAGCGAAGATGATTACTCGAAAACGCAGTATGCGCTTTTACAGAGCGACGAACTGATAGCGCAGGTAGTCGTCAAGCTTAAGCTTGCCGACGAGCCACTTTTCGGAGAGACAAAACTCGCTGGCTACGTCAGCCTTGCCTGGTCGTTCGTGCATGATTCGCTGTTCGGCGCCAAAAAGGAGCCCCTCGGTCGGCTCGGTGTCAGTCAGCACATGATAGATGAATATAGGTCGCGCCTTAGAGTCTCTAGTGTCTCTGGAACGCGCCTGGCGGAGGTTTCATTTCAGACGCCCGATGCGGCGCTCTCGGCAAGGATAGTAAATGCTCATGTTAAAGAATACCTGCGCCTGAGCGGTAGCCTGCAAGCGCAGAGCAGCGACGCTGCTAAAGAGTTCTTGGAACATGAACTGGGTGAACTCAAGACGAAAGTGGAAAGATCCGAAGCGGCACTAAACGCATACCGAGGCCGCATGGGAATTCTGTCGTTTGGAGTTCACGACAGGGCCAAGAACGAAATCGCCGAACAAACTATGCTGCAGCTCAACAAGGAGATGAGTGAGGCTGAGGCCCGCAGGATCGCGGCCGAGGCTGAGATGCAGCTTGTGAAGTCCGGCGACTACAAGTCGCTCCCAGAAGTCGTCAACAACCATATGATAGACGAACTCCAACCGCAGGTCGATCGTCTTCAGGCAGAGTATGCGGAAAAGTCCGCTAAATACACTGACGCTTATCCTCCGCTGAGGCAGCTCAAGGCCAGGCTCAATGAGGCTCAAAGCCGGCTGAACGCCGACGTTGGCGCAATTGCCCGAGCCGTCGAACGCGACTACAAGGCGTCTCTCAGCAGAGAACAACAGCTACAGCAGAGAATCGCGGAAGACAGACGGCAGGATTTTGCGATGAACGATGCTTCGTTGCAGGATGCCGTTCTCGCACGCGAGGTAGACACCAACCGCGAAATTTATAGAGACGTGCTGCGACGAATGCAGGAAATCAGCGTTGACGGCGCGGCACCACTTCCGAACATAGCTGTCGCTGAGGACGCCGTCGCGCCGCCATTTCCCACTAGCCCCCAGAAAATTCACGACCTTGCCATAAGCGGGATGGTGTTTCTGTTCATAGCACTTGGGGCGGTCTTCATATCGGAGCAATTGGACGATCGCTTCAAGAGCGCCGAAGAGATCGAAAGCTACCTGCATTTGCCCGAACTCGCCGTGGTGCCCGATTTCAGCGGACTCCTGTCCAATCAGGGTGGCATTCAGAAATTTCTGTCCACTCGGCGCTTCGAACACGAAATAAGCAGCGTGCTGTCACTAATCGGCGGTGGCAAGCACCACGGCAAAAACAGCGACGCGCGTGTTATTAATGGTCCCAGACCGGAGGATGTGATGGAATCTTTTCGGTCTATTCGAACCTCTCTCCTATATTCTCGGGCCGGCGGTCCCCCGCGAAGCGTGTTATTCATCAGCGCTGCTCCCGGGGAAGGTAAGACAATCACCAGCTGTGGAACAGCTTGGGCGTTTGCCCAAACTGGAGCACGAACTTTGCTCATGGACGCAGACCTTCGCGAGCCGAGATGCCATCAGATCTTGAATGCCCATAGATCGCTGGGTCTAAGCGAGGTGCTCGTAGGAATGGCTGAACCGGAGCAAGTCATTCAAAGATTGAGCCACCAGGGTTTGCGTAACCAGGAGGATCTTTACTTCCTCAGCGCTGGGGCGCAGGTGCCAGATCCCGGTGAACTCCTGACGTCGATGCGAATGTTTCAGATGCTGCAACAGCTTAGAGATGAGTACCAGTTCGTCCTGGTGGACTCGGCGCCCATAGGCTTCGCAAGCGACACCATCGGTCTTGCAACTATGGTAGATAGCGTGGTGGTAGTGGCTGGCGCGGCAACGCCCAAACAAAGTGTACGAGCTGCATGCCGAAAACTATCTGATGCGGGCGCCACGATTGCCGGCGTCGTCGCAAATTGGGCTGATATCAGCCGAATCCACGGCGACATCGGTCGCTACTATAGTAAAAGCTCCTATTCGGCCGCATCATCGAGCACCAGCCCGGACATCGCGGACACCTGACGTGCCCTCAGCGGTCGCTTCCTTGCGATCGGGTCGGTCTGTTTTGATCAGCTGCTGACCTCGCGCGAATCCCGGTGACAGTTGACCGTCTGCCGATAACCAATTCGTCTGGTCAAGAACATGCTCAACACGACGCTTCCTCATATTGAAGCTGAATACCGTAAAGGTTTGGCCGAGCACTATGTCAATTCGCGAGAGAAAAGGGACGGCTGGCCTGCTATCGCTCGAGCGAATCCACTCAAGAGTCTGCTCGCGGATGTCTGGAATTGCTCGGTAGCGCATTGGTACTTGATGCCCGGCCTAGAGTTCCACCGATTTCGGGTGCGTTTGGCGCTAAGCACTATCGTCAGCAAAAAGAAAGAGTTACGCAATGTGATTATTCAAGTCTTGGATCAGACGATCCGCCCAACCGCGTTTTTCGAGTTCGATTTCGCTTGGAAGGCTGTCGCTTCCCGAGAGCCTTTGGGAACATACCTTGACTACTCGTCTCCGTGGCTGTTCCCGGCGATGCTTTTGGCAAAACGGCATTGTGAGCGGCCTATGGTGCTTGGCTCAGACTTCTTGGGGATTGAAGCTATCGAGCGCTTGGCAAAAAATCCGCCAAACGAGGGCAGGCGGGCGATCGGTAGCCGCATCAAGGACGGTGCCTTCACTAGCGAGCTATTTGATGTCGTGACGAGCCTCTCATCTATCGATCACGTAGCGGATGATGTCGGTATACTGAAGCAGCTATGGGGCGCGGTGAAACCAGGCGGGATGCTGCTGCTCTCTTTGCCGTGCACCGGACGAGCAGTGAAGGGCGACCCAGATCGTAAGACGTTCCCACCCTTCGCCCAGAAGTTTAAAGAGCGGATGCGACGCCTGTATGACGAACAGATGCTACAGGAGCGCGTCTTTGCGGTGGTGGGTCGACCCCGACGATATGTCGTCTATGGTGAATCGAACCCCGCCACAGATCGCCACCTCGCAACACCGGGCAACGTCATGGCCATAGCACGCGGATGGCAAACCTACTCGGACCTTCGCGATATTCCGGGCGAAGGCTTAATCGCGATGAAGTTTCTCAAGCGGTTGGCTCGTTAACCAAAGGTATGCTCCGCAGGTTACGCGCGGCATGGAAGAACGCATCGCGTGATCTGCTGCGTGCGCCCTCGCCTGTTGTCAAAGCACGTGATGACTAGCAAAGACAATAGTAGTAGTGCTCCGCGAAGACTGATCGATTGTTGCTGTATCCTGATTAGCTATCGTGTCGCTTTGGTTTTGGCGACTTGGTTAAGTTCAAAGCGTCTCTTCGTGTTTCCATCCGACAGACAATGGAGGGTGGAGTACTCGACGTTCTTACTGCTGGCAATATTGTGCTGGGCGGTAACGAGTACATATACGCAACTCTACACCTCCCAGAGTGTTGAACGCCTTGAGTTTGCCGCCGGCAAACTTCTGCAGACCCTGGTTCTATGGGCGATTACGACAACCGGCGGTCTGTTTGTCTTGAAACTTCACGACGTGAGTCGCCAGTTCACGCTGTATGTAATTGTGGGCTCCGGCGTCTTGGTCTTTCTGCGGCAATTGACGGAAATCATCATCCGCCGTCGGATGCATCGGTTCGGGTATAGTTGGCGCACTGCTCTGGTGATTGGCGAGCCAACATGCTGTGCGCGTGTCGTCCAGCTCCTGGTCGATGCGTATCCGATGGGTTACCGGGTTGTAGCCGTCCCACTCGATGGGGCGAACCAACAGGAAAGTGCGCCCATTGCTGAAAATCTGCCTGAGGCTGAAGAAGCGTTTATAATTCCCGGCATTCCACAGAGCGAGCATCTCGCGTTGCAGCTTCTTAAGGAAGGCAAATCGGTTCATATAATTCCGGAGCTTCTAGACGCGAGGTTTTTTCATCAAGCTTTGGGAGACATCGCGGGTATTCCGGTAATTTCTCTGCGCAGCGGAACCGTGAGCGTCACGCAGGCTATCGCAAAGCGGCTCGCCGACTGTCTGGGCGCGATCATCTTTCTGATCTTGCTGTCGCCAATCGCCGCGGTGATCGCCTGTCTTCTGAAAGTGACCTCGCAAGGACCCGTTCTGTTCGGGCAGACGCGGGTTGGAAAGCTCGGGAAGCTGTTTACCATGTATAAGTTCCGTACGATGGTTCCCGACGCCGAGACAATCTTGAGGAACAGACCAGAGCTCTACGCGCGATACGTCGCAAACAATTACAAATTGCCTCAGGGCGAAGATCCACGCATAACTGCTATTGGACGAGTGCTGCGATCGACCAGTCTGGATGAGCTTCCGCAGTTGCTCAATGTGTTAAATGGAAACATGAGTCTTGTTGGACCGCGCCCTGTGGTACCAGCCGAAGTAGACAACTACGGAGATTATGCGGCGCTGTTCTTGTCCGCTAAGCCGGGCATGACCGGCCATTGGCAGGTCAGTGGGCGCAGCGAAGTGGCGGAGTATTCCAAGCGAGTCGAACTCGACCTCGAATATATTCGCGATAGATCGCTCGCCAAGGATTTCGAGATCCTTTTGCGCACCGTTCCCTGCGTCTTACGCCGAAGAGGCGCTCATTAGCGATTGGCTCAGCACATGAGTCTTGAACAAGTTGCATGACAATCACGCCGATCGGCTTCGTCATCATTCCATTGAGCGTCGCAATTTTCTTCGTGCGACCCGGGCTACTCGTGTCATGGGCGATTGTAGTGTCGGTGTTTCAAGCTGCGTCGGTTATTAATGTAGGAGGGGACTCTCTGATCGGAATCTCGCCATTTTTCTTTGTTTTGATACTCATAGCGGCGCGCTTTATACCTCTATATGTCACTGGCAAATGCGGCTTCGCACGAGGGGAGCCCATCCTGAATGTACTTCGCCCACTCACGCTATTGACATTGTGGGGAATTGTGTCGTCCTTCGTGTTGCCATTTGTATTCGCCAACTTAGCGGTGAACACTCCGCACGGGGGAATGGATACCGCCGCTTTGCCGCTGCACTGGAGTGTGAGCAATGCCGCACAGGCAGCGTATTTAAGCCTAGAGTGCGTATTCATACTGTACGCGACTTCGCTGGCTCGTGGTCACAGCGCGATGGAGAAGAGTATGCGCGCGTTCCGAATCGCCGGTTTAATCGCTGTCCTCATTGGCGTGTATCAACTAATCGCGCATAAGGCCGGACTCTTTTACCCTAAGGAATTGTTCAACAGTAACGAAGCTTGGGCGCAGCTTGTGACGCAAAAGATCGCGGGGATCTGGCGCTTGTCTGCCACCTTTACCGAGCCGTCGGCTGCGGGAAGCTTTTTCGCCGCGTGGTCGTGCTTTCTGTTGTTTGTCGTTGCGGATCGCACAACGGCCCGCTGGTCGGATTGGCTGTTGTTATGCGCCGGCATCGCGATGCTTCTTCTGACGACGTCGAGTACGGGTTATGTCGTTTTGGGCATCATGTTGTCGATGTTCGTGCTGCAACATATGCTGGGTCTGATCACGAGGGGCAGCATGAGTCCTAGGGTAGGGATTATTTGCTTGGTGATTGGCCTTGGAACACTTGGTGCGATAGCTGTCCTACCGGACTTTGGCCGCCTGCTTCGAGAGGTCTTGTTGCAAAAGACCGAATCCATATCAGGTAAGAATCGAGCAGCTACCCAATGGGAGTCGCTCATTGTCACTAACGAAAGTTGGGGACTGGGTGTGGGCCTGGGATCAAACCGACCATCGGGCATGTTGTTTTACGTATTGAGTAATCTGGGTGTGCCCGGATTATTGCTTTTCGCATATTGCTTATATGTGACGCTTTTCATGGCTAGGATGTTGTTGCAACCGCTGCGTCGGTGCGGTTTTGTTCGTGGTTATGTGAGAGGCTCAGCCGGAGCTTTCATCGTCACTCTTTTAGCACTGAGTATATCGGGCGCTGAGCTTACGACACCGCAGCTGTGGATAACCTGGAGCCTTGTTATGGGCGTAATGCAACATGCGTGCGCTACGCCGCAGCAGGCAGCGGAAACGTTTGATGTCCGCCCCTGCATCATAGGACCGATTTTACTAGTTGACGCTGTAGGGTCGGGCTAGGAAGAGGGAAAAAGGATGAAACGCTGCTCGGTAGAAGATTGCAGTGGGCGTCGGATAAGCAAGGCGAGGAGATAAAGTCTCGCTCGAGGGAGGCGGGGTTTGTATGACGGAGCCATCTGACAGAAGACTTTCAGCGAAAAAGGAGTGCTGACATTCAACCAGACGTCTCGATAGGTAATGACGCGGTCGAGTCAGGGCAGCGTAGATTAGGGGACGCTACTGATGCGATTGTCGTCAATACTCGAGCCCTGACGGCGACTTTGACCGGAGTTCAACGATATATCGCTGAACTCAGTATGCGCCTCGGCGAGCAGATAACGAGGGTGTCGCCCTATAGACCATTGCAAGGGGTTGTTGGTCATGTGTGGGAACAGGTTAAGCTGCCACTATTGGTCAAGGGGCGGTTGCTTTGGAGTCCTGCAAATAGCGGCCCGATAATGGTTGCGCGTCAAGTGGTCACGGTGCATGACATAGCGGTACTCGATCATCCGGAATGGTTCAACGCCCGCTTTGCTGCATGGTATCGCTGGATGATGCCACCACTGGTGCGGAGCGTGGCTCACGTTATCGCGGTCTCTGATTTTACGAAGCGGCGGTTGGTAGAGGTCACGGGTGTAGACGAGTCCCGAGTGTCGGTCGTTCTTAACGGCGTAGATGAGCGCTTTAATGTCAGATTGCGGGAAGAAGTCGTGACTCTTCGTGCCCAGCTTGGTATTCCGTCGTCATGTTATGTTCTAAGCCTAGCTACTTTAGAGCCACGAAAAAATTTGCCTGGCCAACTCGAGGCATGGTCGCGCTGCGTATCGCATCTGCCGGACAACGTGTGGCTGGTAATTTCTGGGTCAAACGGGAAGGAGCATGTCTTCGGCAAGCTTCAGTCGCGGAATGTTCCGCCGCGTGTGCATTTCACAGGATATGTGCGGGATGAAGATCTTCCGGCCCTTTATAGCGGAGCGATAGCGTTTCTCTATCCTTCGTTTTATGAAGGCTTCGGCCTGCCGGTTCTGGAGGCCATGGCAACCGGTACCGTTCCTATAATTTCGAACTCGACGGCGTTACGGGAAGTAGCAGGCGATGCCGGAGTAGTAGTGGATCCGCATAACTACGATTCGATAGCTTCGGCGATTGTACGAATCGTCAAAGAGGATCGCTGGCGCGAAGAGCTTCGTCACCGATCGGTACGTCGAAGTCAAAGTTTCAGCTGGGACCGGACCGCGGATTCGACTCGACACGTGCTCGAAGAGGCTGCGCAAAGCGGTGTAGGTGGATCTGCGTCTGCGGCCGAAACAAGCGATTTGCGCGACACTCACAGCTAAAACATCGAGTCCGGGTCGGCATTTGTAACGAACCGCCTTGCCGCAATCCCCGAAGTGAATCAATAAACGTTGGCATTTCCGATTTGCCAAGGCGCACTGGTTACGTCGCCCGGGTGGCACGGCGATCCCGACATTGTGAAGCACCTTCGTGAAAAGCTTTGAAGGAAGCCATTGTATGATGAAGTCGCTTAGCCTCGGCAATGGAAAGTCACTCAAAAATGCAGACGTGACGGACACTGTCCTAAAGCGATATCGGGTGATGCATCTGGCTACTTACGCAGTTCCTCACGTAGGCGGCGTCGAGATGCACATGCATGTGCTCTGCAAAGCGTTGGCTGAGAAACTGGATGTGCGAGAGGTCGGCGGCGGTGGACCTCGATTTCGATCCGCGCAGTACTTGATCGACGGATTTCCGGTTACTCAACTTGCAACTCCGTTGACGCTTCGTTCGGCGCCCATTTGTCCAGAGATTCCTTTGACAATTAGGGCGAGTAAAGCAGACATGGTACATCTTCACATGCCAAATCCATTCGGCGCGGCAGCTTACCTGGCTAGTGGTCATAACGGACCTTTGATAGTCACATGGCATTTCGACGTAGTGCGGCAGCGCTTTATGAAACAGCTGATCAAGCCGCTCTTTAAACGCATCTTGAGCCAAGCCTGGGCGGTAGTCGCAACTTCGCCCAACATTGTTGAATCCTCAGAGGTGTTGCAAGCTGTCAAAAGCCGTGTCCGGGTTATTCCTTATGGAATCGACCACGAGCCGTATGATCGCTACCGCGAGTCAGAGGTTGCCGCAATCCGACAGCGGTACGGATCAAAAATAGTCCTTGGGGTGGGTCGACTCATCTACTACAAAGGATTTCAGTATTTGCTGTCGGCAATGTCGGAAGTTGACGCGAAGTTACTGATCGTAGGTGAAGGACCGTTGCGCGACGAACTGCAGCGTCAAGTTCAAGCCGAAGGGACAACCGATCGAGTAGAGTTTATCGGAGAGAAAACCCCGGAGCAACTTATTCCATTTTATCAGGCGTGTGACGTGTTTGCTTTATCCTCGGTGCGAGGAGAGGCCTTTGGGATTGTCCAGCTTGAAGCGATGGCCGCCGGAAAACCGGTAGTAAATACGAAGCTTGATAGTGGCGTGCCATTCGTTTCACGTGATCATGAGAGCGGCTACACCGTCTTCCCGCGAGATGCCAAAGCACTCGCGAGGGCCATTAATGGTCTTCTTGACGATGAGTCGCTCCGGGTTCGTTATGGCCGCCAAGGAAAACTCAGAGTCCAACGAGAGTTTAGCGTCCGCAAAATGACGCAGGCTACGTTAGAACTGTATGAAGAAGCCCTTTCGAGCACCGCGCGTGTTAACCAGGCCGGCGTTGGTTGAAAGATAGCGACCTCCTAATTGTCACGTTGGTGGACAGGTGTCGTTGCGACGGCGTGGTAGGAAACAAAGGCTTCGTCAAATGACGTCGCTTAAAACTTCTCAAACATCCATACGGCAAACCAATCGGACATCGGCTAGTACGTTATAAGGAGAAGGTATGAAAGTACTTATTACTGGCGGCCTTGGCTTTATCGGCTGTAACGCAGCCAGCCGTTTTATCAGGCAGGGTGACGAGGTGTTGGTACTTGACAATTTTAGCCGGGCAGGAGCCCTGCACAATCTGGAGTGGCTGCGAGCGCAGGGCCCGGTAGATGTCATCGTCGTCGACGTTCGCGACGCGCAGCGGATTCACAACGTGTTCCGCCAGCATCGTGATATCGGTCTGGTCCTGCACCTTGCCGCGCAGGTTGCTGTAACAACCTCGGTACTTGATCCGCGCGCAGATTTTGAAGTCAACGCGTTAGGCACTTTGAATGTCCTCGAGGCAATGCGGCTTTCGGACTGCGCAGCTCCATTGATTTACGCATCCACAAACAAGGTGTACGGTCAGATGGAGGATCTAGAGATCGTCGACGCGGAAGGACGCTACACCTACAAGACCCTGGCCGGTGGTGTTCCCGAGACGCGTCCGCTCGACTTTCACTCTCCGTACGGCTGCTCGAAGGGAGCGGCGGAACAATACGTGCGCGACTACCATCGACTGTTCGGCCTGAACACCGTCATCTTTAGGCAGTCTTGCATTTACGGCTACCGGCAACATGGCCTGGAAGATCAAGGCTGGATAGCATGGTTTATGATCGCGTCTGCCATGAAGCAGCCGCTGACAATTTATGGCAACGGCAAACAGGTGCGCGATGTGCTGTTTATCGAGGACCTTCTTGACGCCTTTGACGCAGTGGCCTCGAATAGCAGGCTCGCTCGCGGAACGATTTACAACATGGGTGGATCGCCAGACAATACGCTGTCTTTAATTGAACTAATCTCCTATATGGAAGAGCGAATAGGAGCGCCAATTGAATATACCTTTGCCCCACCGCGGCCAGGTGATCAACTGGTCTACATCAGCGACACGCGCAAAGCAGAGAGCGAACTGAACTGGAAGCCTCGAGTGTCTTGCGCTCAGGGGTTGAAACTGTTGTTCGACTGGGTGCATGCGAACAAGCATGAGTTCGGGCATAAAAATGGGGTGGTCCGAAACGCCACGCACGCGTAGAGGTGAAAGGTAGGTGAAATGTGATGGCTTGGACCTTTTCACATGGTTGAGTGAAAAGGACGTTACGCCGATTGGAACCCAGTGCCGGTGCTAGGTCAATTGTGTCATTGGTATGAAACGGGTCAATACGCGTTGAGCGATTAATTGCCAGGCTGGCGGGCGACGTAGCATAGAAAGGTCGGATTGAGTTCGAGACTTAGGCATGAGCGTCAAAAACGGAGTGAAGACATATTATCGGAGGCATGCGAATGTGTATCGCAAGCGCTATTGCTTAGCGACTGCTGTGAGCGAAATTGAAGTTAGCTCGGCGCGTGCGGTTTATAGCGGCTCTTCGGCACTAAGTGGCGGTCCACAACAAGCTTTACGCTCGGAGGTGAGCGAACTGCTGACGGAAGCAAAACCTCTTAGGATAGCCGTTGGAATAGCGACTGTCGGCCGGCCGCAAATATTGCGCGAGACGCTGTCGGAGCTCAAAAGACAGGAGCGACCAGCTAACCACATTATAGTTAGTCACTGCAGCGAAAAGGATGTTGTTGGTTTACGGTTGGACACAGATGGCATTAGCTACGTGTGCGCGCCATTGGGGTTAACGAAACAGCGCAACGCCATTATTAATGCTGCGCGAGACTTTGATATTTTAGTGTTTTTTGATGACGATTTTTTTCCTTGCGCGCGGTATTTGGAAATCATCGAAAAGGCTTTTCAAACGAATGTGAACTATCAGGTTGTCACGGGCACGTTACTGGCCGATGGCATAAAAGGGCAAGGTATCGAACCAGCGACAGCTCGGTTGATTATACAACGTGATGTGGGTGCTCCGACTCCGCTAAGCAGCAGAGAAGTATATAACGGTTATGGCTGCAACATGTCAGTCAGGCTGGCGAGCGTTCTCGAGCGGGGCGTGTGTTTCGACGAGAATCTGCCACTGTACGGCTGGCTGGAGGATGTGGATTTTTCACGCCGTGTGGCTCACATGGGCAAGATTGTCAGAATCGATGGCGCTCGTGGGGTCCATTTGGGTATAAAGATAGGCCGAACTACCGGTGTGCGTCTCGGCTACTCGCAGATCGCAAACCCGATTTACATGGTCCGGCGTGGCAGCTTGTCTTTGCCGCGTGCCTTCGGGCAGATGATGCGGAACGTATTTGCTAATTTGGCGAGGACAATGTTTCCAGAGCCGAATATAGATCGCGCAGGCCGGCTTCGCGGTAATTTACGAGCGGTGACTGATCTGTTTCGGCGTCGCTGCCATCCGAAGCGTATTCTCGATTTGTGACAGAGTCAGCGAAGGTGAGGGTGTCAGAGGTGCAGGCAAAGAGGCGAATGGGTTTGTCAATTCAGGAATTACGGCGTGGGTAAGTTCGTCGCGACTGTGTTTGTGGTGCTGTTGGTTCTCGCTAGCTCGGCCTGGACGGATCAACAGCCCGCAACTTATAAGCTGTCGGGCTACGGCGCTGTTTGTGATGGGCAGCACGATGACGCCGCCGCTTTCAGGGCGGCTGCGGCTGCAGCCGCTAAAAGCTGTATTCAGGTCAATCGCGACGAGTGGTATCAGTCGGTTCTTGAGTTTCCAGACCGAGGCTCATGTATTTTCAATTCTCCGATTTCACTCGACGCCTCGTGCTCTAAGCTCGAAACCAACGGCTCCGTCCTTCGTTTCCCGAAGGGATCCGGCCTCACCTTCACATCATCTCATCCGATCAATCCATACGGCGACAATCTCGCAATCAAGGAGGAGCTTCACATTGTTGGTCCGGGGACTTCTACGACCTCGGGGACGTATGGAATTCTGCTGAACGCAGCTAATCTCGTCTTCACTTCACTCGACGTCAATGGATTCAACTATGGGATCGAGATCGGTGACAATGCTTACATGATCAGTTTCTACCATCCTAACCTATGGGCTAACGGCACAGGATTATACTGCTCAACCGGCTTGAAAAACTCGGGCGAGAACATATCCGGCTTTGGCGGTGCAATCTTCAACAATGCCATAGGCGTGGATAATCAGGGTTGCGATATAGTACTGTCATCTACTTCACTTGACTACAACACAGTTAGCGCGGTCAAAGATGCCGCTAATTCGAATAATGGCGCCGCGACCGGTTCGGTAAGCTTAGTTGGGGTTAATGTTGAATTTGGCGTAGACACCGGTCCTGTGTTTCAGCTTGGAATAAATGGGACTGGATCCAATTGCAACGGCTTTGCTTTCATCCTCGTGGAAGGAGGAAAAATTCACGCGACGGTTTTTCCCCGTGGTTCCAATGCCGTTGCTCTGGTGGACAATGATACATGCAGAATCCCCGGTCTCCGCAGCGGAGGTACGGTTACCATTCGCGACGCATGGGTTGCAGGCATTCAGCCTTCGGGCAAATGCGTTGCTGGGACCAGCGGGACTAACTGCGTCATCGGGAATAACGCGCACCAGGTGAAACTTATAGATCTCCACAATGATTCGGGTCATTGGTTCACTTGGAATCAATGAGAAGGGTTGCTCTTACTCTGCCAGCTGCCGAGCGTAAATGACAGCTGCGCAACAGCGTTGTCAGTTAGCTAGCTTTGTTGGCACTTCTTTCCCCGTCTCCCGTGGAAACTCCGCGCGCAGGTAAGTTGTGCACGAAGTATTGTGACGGAGTCCCAGCCGTTGGCCAAGGCTGACTGGGCTTAAAGGGTTTTCCGCAATTGGGGCATAAAATGCGCTCGTTGCCCGCAAGAGACATCGAGGAACTGCAATCGGAAACCGATATGGATGGGTGGCCGGTCGAGCAATCCATATCGGGCAGCCTGCCGCGTGTGTCGACTGTGAGTTCCAATCGGCGGCTGGCGCGCAACACGCTCTGGAACCTGATGGGCTACGTCGCGCCTTTGGCGGTAGCCGTTGTGGTCGTGCCATTGCTGATCAGGCATCTGGGCACCGCAAAGTATGGAATCCTCACCATTGCCTGGAGCGTAGTTGGATACTTTGGCATTTTTGATATGGGCCTTAGTAATGCGCTGACCAAATTTATCGCCGAGAGTATCGGTTATGATTCCGAAGGCGAAATTGAAGCTATTTTCCAAACAGGGTTTCTTTTGCTTGTGGCATCAAGTCTTTGCGCCGGGATTGGATTGGCCGTCATCGCGAGACCGCTGGCCTACCGATGGCTAACCGTTCCCGTTGAGCTTCGTTCCGATACCTATCGGGTGTTTCTAATTTTCGCGCTGGTGTTGCCGTTCGTAATAAGCGTCGCATGCTTTCGAGGGACACTCGGGGCCTACCAGCGCTTCGACCTGATTAACAAGATCCAGATTGCAACGGGTTTACTGTCTTTTGGGTCTCCTGCGGTCATGCTGCTTTTCTCGCACCGACTTGTCCCAATTGTGACGATGATCGCATTGTGCCGGGTTGGTTCATGGATGGCATATCTTTATTGCTGTGCCCGGGTGTTGCCATCGTTCGACTTCGCCTGGCACGCACGGAGAGCGTTACTCAGGCCGTTGATTACGTTTGGCGGCTGGATGTCGGTATGTAATGTCGCTGAACCGTTATTTCTCTATTCTGACCGATTTATTTTGGCCAGCCTCGTTTCGGTTAGCGCCGTGGCCTATTATGCCACTCCCTTTGATGTAGTGGTCCGTCTTTGGTCGATCCCCGACGCGCTGAACTCGGCGCTGTTTCCACTTTACGCGGCCGGCTTCAGAAGCAATACGAATTGGGTGCTCGGCTTGTTTGAAAAGGCCGGACATTACATTTTTCCCGTTATTCTTGCGCCGGTGCTTTTCGCAGTGCTTTTCGCAGGCGATATTCTTGGTCTGTGGATAGATCGGTCGTTTGCCGCACACAGCGCGGTGGTTTTGCAGTGGCTTGCAGTCGGAGTTCTATTCAGCAGCATGGCACGTGTTCCATGGACCCTGCTGGTTGCTTATCGTCCCGATTTGCCGGCGAAGCTGGTGACGTTCGAGGCGCCCGTTTATGTCACGGCGCTGTACTTTATGATCAGCCACTATGGACTTACTGGAGCAGCGATGGCGTGGACGATGCGGAGCGCGTTCAATTGCCTCATGCTCCACACTATGACCTGGCTGACGATGCCTGGATCGGCCCGCGCGGTTAAGAAGAACGGTGCTTTGCTGATTATGGCTATAGTCGCGCTGAGCGGAGTTCCATTTTTGCCACCGGAGTTGGCTGCCAGAGGCCTGTATTGGGTTTGTGCATTTGCCGCGTGCGTCTGCATGACCTGGTTTTTCGTTATGTCGGCGGAGGAGCGCGCGGAACTGATTGCCACCGTGTACGTAAGTTGAATCTCGCAGGTAAGACCGTCGCCTGAAATCAAACCATTACCGACCCGGGAGGCATGATCGGGTTGAAGCGTTTCGTGCGCGACGACCTGACCCTTCGTACATACGCCTTACGCTACAAGTGGCTTGTGGAAGAATTAGTCGCACAGCGAAATGACCGTCGCGAAATATCTGACAGCGGACTTAGGGCGACGGGTGCTGTTCCGGAACGTATCCGGGTCTTTGTGTTTTTGGGCCATGATTTCGGCACAGGCTGGTCACACGATGAATTGCCGGGAATAAACGAACAACTACCCTATGGCTATTATCACGCCGAAGACAATGGCTGCACGGTCAGGTACTCCGTCGATGCCAAAGAAAGCCGCGTGACGCGTTTTCTGAGGCTTGGCGTGCGCCGGCTCGTGGGCTTCGACTTGCTGCACGCGTGGCGCAATCGAGATGCTCTGTTCGACACGGACGTGGTGTGGACCCACACCGAGCTGGAGCATTTGGCGGTGCTGGCGCTATGGCGTTTGGTCCCTTGCCAGCGCCGACCCAAACTTATCGCACAGTGTATATGGCTATTCGACAAATGGGACCGTTTGTCAGTAAACAAGCGTAGGATATACATCAGGCTTTTATCGCAAGCCGATGTGCTTACCGTGCAGTCTTCGGAAGGAATGAAAGTCGCACGGCGCGCCTTGCCGGCGGTGCGTTGCCGGATTAACCCGTATGGAACGCATATGGAAGCAATGGTGCCGGCCTTTTTTCGTCCGGCTCATAAGCCGTTCAGAATTCTTTCTCTGGGCAGGGATATGCATCGTGATTGGGCAACCATGGTCGCGGCGGTCGGTGGGTGGGAGGCATGCGAGGCGCGCATCGGCGCCAGATACTTAAATCGCCGATTGGTTCGTCACGCGACAAACGTTGAGCTCGTAAAGCCCGACAGCGCCCAGCTGCAGAGCTTGTATGATTGGGCGGACGTTGTGGTTGTGGCTTTAAAGCCCAATGTTCATGTGTCGGGGATTACCGTCATAACCGAGGCCGTACTCATGGGAGTGCCGGTCGTCTGCACGGACACCGGTGGCTTGCGCAGTTACTTTTCGGACGACGAAATCATGTATGTGCCGCCCAACGACGCTGGTGCGATGCGTCGGGCGATCGCTCACTTGGCGGCGAACGACACGCTTCGTTTTGCCATGGCACAAACGGCGCAAGCACGCCTGCTTAGGGCAGACCTGAGCACTCGAGCCCGCGCCAGACGAATGGCGGAATTAAGCCGAGAACTTTTGGCAGAAGGCTCGGATGCTGAGGCTTAGGTACCTCAAGTGCGAAAGGACTATAGGCAGAGCAAGCGACGAACTGAAATAAGTTGTTTGCTGGGAAACGGCGCACTTGCGGAAATGTTCGCTTAACCCCGAGCCTCGCCGCGCGCGACCGCAAGCGCGGCTTTCCACGGGGTTGTTCGCTGCTTTAGCTTGAACATTCCGGCCGACGGTTTACCTCGCCGATTCTGTGTTTGCTCTGGTGAGCACACTTCCGCTTCGGGCGTATGCGGGCCATTTCGATCTGATGCGGCCTGTACGACGGTTCGTTACGGTAGCCACGCTCGGTCGTCGAGTGACGTCAGCCCCGCGCGCATAACTCTGTCCCCTTAAAGGCTCGACGGCCCGTCTTAGTCGTCGAGCCTTTCTTGTTCATGCAATCCGATCGTGGCGCAGTGTTGTGCCACCGTTGAGCCATAGGACTTTCCGGATCCGAAAGTTGAGTCCCGACGCGATGCGCGTTCCTGTTCGGATGTGCGGAACTATTATCGCATCCGACCGCGTCCGCGTAGGGCGTGAATCCCAAAAGTCGAGACGCTCGTCGGAGCACGCGCCGAAGTACGATGGCCGCCGCCAAGCTAATTGCTCGCACTACACCGTTCGTCACTCAGGCCCGGCTAAAGCGTGCATGCCGAGCATTTCCAACCAACGGTTGTGAGTTTCGGCTTCATGCCGGAAAAGGTCCGTGCTTTCGACCTCACGTCTCGGCCGTTTGTTCTTAGCGAGATCGATCAGACGGGCGCACTCGGAGCAAAGGACGTACATCCGAAGGCGCAAAGCTTTCCTTTCAGCGTCAACGTTCATAGTCCGCAACAGTGGTGGCAGGCTTCCGTTTCGGGCGTGTGACGGCTATCTTTCGGGCCGTGAACTTAAGAAAGTGTTCACGAAGGCGTTACAACGTCGTCGAGCCGACTTGGTAGTGATTACATCGGCGTGCTTTGGGGGAATGCTTAGGTCCAGAAAATGGCGAGAATTTCGCCGCAACTTTCAGACCTCGGACAAAATCAGGCGACTGACCGCCACATTGGACCGTGCCATCCTGACAATCGTGAGGTACTGATGTTCATAATCGTGTGCCAGGGGCTCCAGGCCTCGCCTAACGGAGGCGTCTAAACAGACATGCGGGCCAACATTAAGCAGGGCAGTTTTCTTGGAGTCATTGCTGGTTTTCTACTGCTTGCGGCGAGCGCATGGTCACAGGTCAGCATCACAAATCCTGCGGCAAATGCCACCGTCTCAGGTATGGTATCTTTCGTTTGTACTGATTCTGTCCCCAACTCGAGCGTGAGGCTCTATATCGATGACGTATATGTATCGGGAAGTCCCTATTTGTGGAAAAGCACTACAACGACAAATGGGAGCCATTATCTTCTCTGCAACGGTTATGTAAATGGCAGCTTCACCGGAAGCGCTAGCGAGAATGTGATGGTGACCAATGTCGCACCGACCCCGGTGCCGACAATTGCGCCGACACCCGTGCCCACAACTGCGCCGACGAACACGCCGATTCCGATTGGCGTGCCGACGCCTAGCGCGTGCACGTCCACGGTTGACGTGTTCTGTACCGGTTCTGCCGATGGTGCTGCGCTGCAGGCGGCCATGAACTGCTCGGGCTCTGTGGTGCGTCCGCACGGGACCTGCGACGTGAACCAGGCGCTGGTGGGTACCAACATCGGTTACGAGGGTGAGGACGCGACGCTCAACGTCGAACCGACCGTAGCGACCGGCGTGACGCTGGTGACGAGTGCAAACGCCTACACGTCGCGGCCGTGGGCGCATCTTAGGATGACCGGGAGCAGCTCGACTGGACTGCTGCTGGAAGGCAACTTCACGCACCTCGACCAACCGAGTATTAGCGGCTTTGCGAATAACATCACGATCGGTAACAACGCCTATCTCGACACGATCATCGCGCCGACTATCTGGAGTGGCGGCCGGGGTATTTACTGTCCGACCTCCTCCAACGCCGGCGAGGGCATCGTGGTGGTGGGCGGCGAGATTTTCAACCTCGTCACTGGCTCTTATAATTCCGGTTGTGGCTTGACGTTTTCCGGCACGCACTTCGATGGGATCAGCGGGACACCGCTGGTGCTCAACGAAGGATCCAACGGAGCCTGGACGGACTGTACGAACTGCTACATCGAGTTGAACGTGCAACCCAGCGGCGGCGCGATGCTGGCCGTGACCGGGTATGACGGCGGCGGTTCGATGGAGTGGATCGGAGGCCAGATTCAGCAGGACAATTTCAACGCGTCTACGTTGCTGCTCAGCCTTACCAACAATGGTACGGCGAGCTCTGCGCCATATGTGCGCGTTTCCAACACCCGTTTTCGTAACATCACCTTGACGGGCTTCAGCAGCAATGCAAACGTCGCCCTTTGTGCTGATACGTCGATACCGTTGAGCGGTGGTGGATCGATCGGCAACGTTCCAAATAGTGGAATATGCCCGTAGGGAAAAACGATGTCGAAGACGAACGCGGCAGCCACGGGCACCTACGCTCTGCGAGGACTGCGAGGATCGTCTCAACCTAACGATGAGCACTCTGTGGTTCGATTAGATCGGGCCGCGAGGGATCGACGCCGCTAAATCTGCTCTTCCCGACCGGCTGAACCTGGCCCTTTGAGCAGAGCACAACTCCCGCCTTCAAAACCTACTCAGATGCGATCTCCCCAGGCGAGCAGCGTGGTGCCCACAAAGTCGGGCTGCCCGCGGAACAGCACTACGGCCCAGGCCAATGCGGCGACGGTAACGGTTAGCAGAACCGAGTAGATTACCGTTAGGCGCGTGTGCAGCTCCAACGATCGCTTGCGGCGCGCCGAAGTTGAGGATATTCGCCACGATCGACTGCGCATGCGCAATTGCTCGGATAGTATTCAGAGAATGTGAGATATGTCCTGAAAATGCAAACGTCAAACCGGGCCAGAGCTTCTACTGACGCAGGGCGAGTTTCTCTAGTTCCACAACCGCGCGACTCCGGAATCGGGGCAACACCGGAGGCGATGGAAACGCACGAGCTTGAGCATACGGGAACATTGTGGCGGCGAATCTCAAAACTCAAGGCTTTTCGGACTTTCAGAGTTTCAGCAGGCACGACACCCACTCCTTCGTTTCCAGCTTTTCTCAGCTTGACGATGAGAGCTTTTGCGCTCAGTTGTAGAAGTCCGCTAGAATCTGCGCGGCGCAAGCGAGCCGTACTATGCTGTGCAATGTAGCGTCGTGCAAAAGCTGACAAGAGTGACAGGATCCGGCATCTATATCTCGTTGATGGCTCTGGGAGTCCGAATTTCGAAATTGAGAATTCGGAAACATACATTCTTTTTCGGCCTTCTCGCTGTGGTTTTGTGGAGTTGCGGCTTCGCCGATTCGGAGGTCATGGCATGCTCATCGCTGCCTCCCGCGTCGTCGCCACAATTCCTTGAGCATCTGACGAGCTTCCTCAATGACTTGTGCTACCAAAAGGAGCATTGGCAGCACGACGCGCATGTCAGGACCAGCGACGGCGTTCATCCTTTCGTCAGGGTCTGGTACTCACCCGGTCTTTTCGACTGGATGACCATCAAGGACCGCCAAGGGCCGGTGCCGAACGGAGCGATAGTCGTCAAGGAAATGTACGCCAGTCTGACCGCGCCGCTCACCGAATGGACGGTGATGGTCAAAGACTCGGACCTATCATGGGACGGCTGGTACTGGGCCGATCTCGTGAAGCCGAGCCCGAAAAATCCGAACGAGCCTCCCAAGAATCCCAAAGGTGCATGCGCCGAGCCCCAGGTCCTGTTCAACGGAGCAGGACTGTATTGTCTCAATTGCCACGCGTCGGCGATCGCGAACTCGGCCACGTATTCAAGCACCGCGTATCTCGCTCCGGCTCCCGCACCCAGGTCGGCAGCGCACGCCTCGATGTCCGACGTCATCAACGAGATGGCGCCGTTCCAGATCGAGGACAGTGAAAGCGAACTCGAAGAAGGACTGGCTCCGGAATTCGTCGAAAGAATTCCCCTCTCGGTCTTCGCCAATCTCAGACCTCTCGCCGCCGCGAAAGTGCCCTGCATGATCTCCCAGGCCCTGGATCACGTGGTAACGGCGAGATCCGCTCACGGCGGACCGCAGGAGTTCGTCACCTCCGATCAGTGCAGTGGCTGTCACGATGCGACTGGGACGCTGGCCGGGCTCACTCCCAACATGATTTTCAGGGCCAACGACGGGACGCTGGTGAATCTCTCCCAATACGGCGAGTGGCGATACTCGATGATGGGGTTGGCGGGGCGCGATCCCGTCTTCTTCGCCCAGGTCGACACCGAGTCAACGTTGCACAAAAAGCTCGTCGGCCAGCCCGACGGCGCAGCATTCGTCCAGGACTTGTGTCTGCGATGCCACGGCGCGATGGGCCAACGGCAATACCACATTGATCACCCCGGGCCGGACAGGCTGTTCACGCGCGAGATGCTCCAGGACCCGAAATCCAAGTACGGCGCGCTGGCTCGCGACGGCGTTTCATGCGACGTCTGCCACCATATTTCGGAGCAAACCTTCTTCATGCCTCAGTTCTACACCGGACAGTTCCTGGTGGGCCCGCCCGACCAGATTTATGGCCCATATCTGTCTTCCGACGTCATCCCGATGCCGATGCAAAACGCGATCGGGGCGGCGCCGATGTTCGGCAGGAACGTGTCCAACTTCTCCCTTTGCGCCTCATGTCACACGATCGAGTTGCCGGTGTTTGACCGCCGCGGCCGCCAGGTGCTCGATGAGCATGGGAAACCCAAAACCGAATTTGAACAAACGACCGCTTTCGAATGGTTCAACAGCCAGTTCTTCAGGCCGCCGAATCCGGTAGTGAGTTGCCAGAACTGTCACATGCCCGCGAATTACCGCGGCGCCGATTTGACCTTCAAGATCGCCAATATCGAAGACAATACCTTTCCGCGAGTCCCTGAGACTGGGCCTTCGACGCGCTTGCCCGACGACGTGCTGAGCATGCAGGAACGCACTCCGTTCGGACGTCACCAGTTGAACGGCATCAATTTGTTTGTGCTCGAGATGTTCGATCAGTTTCGAAAAGACCTGGGACTCTTCAAAGTCGACCCCAATCTTCCGGGGTCAATAAGAGACCAAATATCCAGTCAGAAAACAGCGGTCGCCGAAGGCGTATTTCAGGCGCAGACGGCGACGGCCAAAGTCACCGTCACTTCGGCATCGACTGACGCGGCCACTTTGACGGCAAACGTTGAGGTCGAGAACCTGGCCGGTCACAAGTTTCCGACTGGTGTGAGCTTCCGCCGCGCATTCGTAAATTTTCAGGTGCTGGATGCCAGCGGCAATGTGCTGTGGGCCTCGGGCAACACCGACAACGATGGTGTCATCGTCGATAATTCGGGCACTCCGTTGCAGACCGAGTTTTTCAGCCGCACGCAGCAAAAGTTCCAACCGCATTTCTGGACCAACTCGCCGATTACCAGCGACAAACAGGTTCAGATCTACGAGGAGCTGGTGATCGATCCCCAGGGTCTTCTGACGACGAGCTTTCTGAGCCTTGACCACGAGGTGAAGGATAACCGGATCGAACCTTCAGGAAGGATTTTGGGCGGGCCGTTTGATGAGTTCACTTTACCGGTCGGCACCGGCGACGACCCTTCGTATCAAGGCACGTGCGGCTGCAGCATGCTCAGCTACCAAATACCGCTGGCTCAGATTTCTGGCGTGCCCGCCGCCGTACAAGCGACTATCTACTATCAGAGCATCCCTCCTTACTATCTACGTCAAAGGTCGGAGCAGGGTAACGGTCTCGATACGGCACGATTGATCAAGTTCGTCAGTGAGTTGAACGTGGCAAACTATCCTGAAATCGCAAGCTGGAAGTTGGCGATCGCAAGCTCAGGAGTAGTCGGCATCAAGTAAGCCACTGACCCAGCCGCAGCTAGCTGCTGTGCCTCCCGAAAACCCTATCCGGGGTGACGCGCGCGTGGGCGCCTGGTAATGAGGCGGCCGATGGTCGCGGTTTTTGACCCAGTTGCTGTGGCCGGTCACGATTCTCGCGGCGAGCGCGGCTTGAGGCCGAGAATCTCCTCCTGCGCCAACAGCTCATAGTGTTACCCCGCCAGCACCTAAAGCGTGTATTACTGTCGGCTTGGTGATCCTGCGTCACGCCCGCAAGCGGCTAGTGCGGAATCAGGAACGCCTGCCCTTGCTAAAAAATTGAATCTGAACGAACAAATGTACCCTCGGCCAACAGTGAAAATCGTTCGACTGCGAACACCCGGAGGCAGTTGCGATCGAAATCGCACATGACGTCTATTGAAATCGGATGAGACAATTTTCGATCAGGAAATGCATGGATGCGCCGCATCGGTCGTTGCGGCGGCATCGGCAAAGCGTGATCTTCGTTCTACCCGGATACTGTATCCAGCAGTTCTAAACCGGCCGTTCAGTCCAGAATGAATCAAAACATACGAGTTGCGTGCGTGGCACCGGGACCGCGCGGTCTGTTCTCCGCGCTCAGGATGGTCCGTAATCCGTTCGCATCTATTGGGGCCGACTGGAAGCGTTACGGCGACGTGGTGCGCTATCGCTTCGCCACGAGGCCAGCTTACCTGGTGGTCCATCCCGACGGGGTCAAGCAGGTGCTGCAGGAGAACCATCGCAACTACGTCAAGTCCTCTGACTACAGAATCCTTGCGCGGCTGCTCGGCGAAGGATTGCTAACCAGCGAGGGTACGCTATGGATGCGGCAGCACCGGCTTATAACGCCGGTGTTCCATAGTCAACGGATAGCGGAGTTCGGCGCCACGATGGTCGATAGCACGCTACGGATGCTCGAGCGTTGGGATCTAGTCGCAGCCGACCAGCGCAGCTTCGATGTCTGCGACGAGATGATGAAGCTCACGCTGGAAATCATCGTGCGGGTACTGCTAAAGATGGAAATCGCAAGCGAGCAAAGGCGCGAGATCGGTGACGCTGTTACGGTGGTCAACGAGCGCTTCGGCGAATTCGATCTAGGTACGCTGCTTCCGTTCCTTCCGACGCGGGCCAACCTCCGTTCGCGCCGCGCCGGTGTATTGCTACACCGGATCATTGGCAGCATGATCGCAGAGCGCCGACACGACCACAGGGATCGTGGCGATTTGCTCTCGCTGCTGCTGGCGGCGCGCGATCAGGATACCGGTGAAGCGATGAACGACAAGGAATTGCGCGACGAAGCGCTGACTTTGATACTCGCTGGCCATGAGACCACCGCCAACGCGCTATCGTGGACCTGGTATCTGCTCTCGCAAAATCCAGGGCCCGAGCAAAAGCTCCATCGCGAGCTGATTGAGGTTCTAGGCGGGCGCGCACCGACGGTCGCCGATTTGCCGGCGCTTCCCTACACCGCGATGGTTATCGACGAATCGATGCGACTTTATCCTCCTGTGTGGTCGGTCGGTCGCTCGCCAATCGCCGCCGACGAGATTTCGGGCTTCGCGATTCCCAAAGGTGCGAGCGTGATGTTGTGCCAGTGGCTGACGCATCGCCATCCGGACTTTTGGGAAGATCCCGAGCGCTTCGATCCCGAACGGTTTTCGCCCGAACGATCTGCGGATCGACCACGCTACGCTTACTTTCCCTTCGGTGGGGGCCCGCGCCAATGCATCGGCAACACTCTCGCATTGACCGAGGCGACACTGATCCTCGCATCCGTCGCGCAGAAGTATCGCTTGCGGATGGTCCCAGGGCATCCAGTAGAGCCGCAGCCGCTGGTAACCCTGCGTCCACGCTATGGAATGAAAATGATGCTGGGACCGACGACCTCAAGTTGCTGAGCCGCCGGCGTCGGAACCTGCATTAACAGTAAAGACAGCGCTATGGGGTGTGCTTAGTCAAAGCCTAAACCCTGACATATTGATGATGCAGACCACCCGGAATTGCGATGCTTGCGATGCGGCCGAGCTTCTGAGGGCACCGAGGATCCGGCGCATTCTTGTCCAATGAGAGATGCGTCCGGACCTGTACCAACAGCAAGCGATCGATGTTCCACAGTTTCACGCGCGTCGCGGACTTGCGCCGTAGCACCACCGGCTGTTGGCGCAAGATGAGATTCTCGACCTCAAGCCGCGCTCGCCGCGTGAACCGCAACCGGATAGCAAGCAGCAACTGGGTCGGAAACGCGGCCATCGGCCGCTTCATTACCGTACGCCCACCCGCGCGTCATCCCGGATTAGGTTTTCGGGAGGCACAGGGTGCTAGTTGCCGCGCCTTGACAGTGAGAGAGATGTCGAACGCGTCGCGTGGACCCTCGCCTAATGAAGGCCACTATCCCCCGCCCGCCTTCCGTCCGACCCGCGTCACGCTATCAGCGTCAGGGCCTTTTGCCTCTTAAGACGTTAGGTTCCTCGCGGCCCCAGCGAAATTCGAAACGGAGATAAAGCGCCGAATTTCTCACGGAGTGGCTCGAACTCGCCTGTCTCTGGTGCCGCGAAAGATGCAGATTAGGCCGATTTGCGCCGATTTTCGGTGAACTCCGCAGAGAATGTCCGACATCGAAGACTGTGTGGCGGAGAGGGAGGGATTCGAACCCTCGGTACCGGTTACCCAGTACGCCAGATTAGCAATCTACTTCCGGCCCGCGAACACTAGGAACCTAGCAAGACTCCTTGAGACAGAAAACCCTTGCGGCAGTGCCACTTGCCGCATAGGTGGAGTTCGAAAGGTGTCTCATCGAGTCTCGCCAGATCTGGTTCAGTCCGGGAAGTTTTCCCCACCCTGTGCCCACCCCGCTCGCTTTTCTGACAAACAGCAGGAGAGGGTTCTATGAACGCGAATCCCTATGTCGAAGCCCGGCGCGAATGGGACGAACGTTACGCCGATCTCGTTCTCGGCAAGCGCAATTGGCAGATCACCGCGGGAGGCCTGCTGCTGCTGAGCCTGATTCTTGCCGCTGGAGTTGTCTGGCAGAGCACTCGTAGCCGGTTCATCCCGTATGTGGTCGAGGTCGACAAGCTCGGCTATGGGCTTACCGTTCCCAAGCCTCTCATTCCGAGCACGGATCCGGCGCTCGTCGATCGCATGGAGCGTTATGAAGTTGCCAGCTTCATCCGCGATTCGCGGTCAGTGAGCAGCGACCCCAGCGCCGAACAGCACATGCTGAATGACATGCTGGCGCATGCGAAAGGCGCGGCGGACAAATATCTCGACGAGTACTTCCACTCCGACAACTTCGCGCACAATCCCTTCAAAAAGGCTGAACATCAAACGGTCGCTGTGCAGATCGATTCCATCCTCGAGCTCTCCGCACATAGTTTCCAAGTGAGATGGACGGAGCAGGCACGCGACAGCACCGGCGCGACGATTGACGCTCCAACGCATTGGGAAGCGGCGCTTCAGACGCAAATTGCACCGCCCGGTTCCGACGACGCGATCGTCAATAATCCGCTGGGATTTTACGTAACGCAGATCAGCTGGGCCGAACAGCAGAGCTAGGTAACCGACGGAAGGGAGGCGAGTTCGATGAAGCGTATTGGCACCGTGGGCAGTTTGGCTTTGGCACTGACGATCGGAGGTTGTTCGGCACAACAGGGACACCAGAATCAATCTCAAGCCGCGAACGTAGCTCAAATAGAGCCTGAAGCCGCACCGCAGTCCGAAGCGACGCCCAAGCCTATCACCGGGGCGGAACTGCTCGCACAGCAGCCCTCGGAGGTTCGGGCAGCGTACAAGGACCACGATCAGAACGGCCAGTGGGCGACGTACAAGACGCCACGATTCGTACTCTATCCCTTCAGCCAAGGGCCCGATCCCATAGTCGATTGCGAACCGCTACGAACCACCGACCTGCAACTACAAGCAGGTGAGACCATCACCGACGTTGCGATGGGCGATACGGAGCGATGGATGGCGACGCCGGCATCGTCTGGCGATCCGACAAACCCGACGCCTCACCTCGCTGTGAAGCCCCAGGCGCCAGCGATTGCGACGAATCTGACCATCTACACGACGAAGCATATCTACCACCTGCAGCTACGATCGCGCGGCGGCCACGCCATGCAGGAGGTTGAGTTCTATTACCCAGACGATCTTCTGGAGGCGATGCGTAAAGCCGATGAGGCCGCGGCGCAAAGCACGACAGTTGCGGCAACAGATCCACCGACGAGTCCGAGCGAGATCAGACCGATCGCTTCCGTCGATCCGCGTCACCTCAATTTCGATTACGACGTCTCCGGTCCTCAAGTTCCGTGGAAGCCAATCAGGGCCTTCGACGATGGAACCCATGTGTTCATCCAGATGCCCAATGGCATGCGTTCGAGCGACGCACCAGCGTTGCTGATCGCGGCGGGCAGCGGAAGCCAGATGGTGAATTATCGCGTGCGCGGAGAGTACTACGTCGTCGACCGTCTCTTTGGTCAAGCGGTGATGGTTTCGGGAGTCGGCCGACAGCAGGACCGCGTTACGATCCAGTACGCGGGCAACGCGAGGTAGGCGCCATGTCCGAGATCGAAGAAAGCAAGCAGCGTCCGGAAGTGGATGAGACCAAGCGGCAGCAGGACGAAGAGAAGATTCGCAACGAAGGCGGCCCACGACTCAATGGCAGGCTCGCCGCCACAGCAGTGGGGCTCATGGTCGGGCTCGTGATCTTGCTCACGTTGGCTGTGCAGTCATCCGGTCCGGGCGCGCAACCTGCGGGTCGTAATGGCGCCGACGATACCGCGTCGAACAAGAGCGAAGTTCAGGACCTCATCGCTCACGCCGGCGATCCGACGCCTGCCGCATTCCCCGCGCCCCCGGCGGATCCGCCACCAATGGTGATCCCGAGAGAGCAAACGTCGGCGCCGGCAGTCCCTCGCCAACCGAGCAGATACGCGGAGTGGGCGCAGGACAAGTACATGAAGGCCCTGGAGGCGCCGGAGATGGTTTCCACATTCCACAGTGGATCGGCGCTCCAGATCCCGAGCATCACTCAGACGGGGAATGGAGATGCGAACAACGCGCTCGCGTTAAACAGTTTCCAGTCCTCGAACGACTCGTCCTCGTCGGTGAGACTTCATCCGCCAGCATCGCAGTACACGGTGATGAGCGGCAGCGTGATTCCTGCGGTGTTGATCAGCGGGATCAATTCCGACCTACCTGGACCAATCGTCGCGCAGGTCAGCCAGAACGTTTACGACAGCGCCGGCGGACGATCTCTGCTCATCCCCCAAGGCAGCAGGCTGATTGGTTCGTATCGAAGTGCAGCAGGCTACGGACAGAGCCGCGTCCAGATTCAGTGGCAACGCCTGATCTTTCCGAATACCGCGAGCATGGACATTCCTCAGATGCCAGGGACCGACGAGGCGGGATACGCGGGCTTGACCGATCAGGTGAACAACCACTACATGCGAACGTTCGGCACCGCGGCGCTCATGAGTCTCATCAGCGCCGGGCAGGCGGTGGGACAGATGGCGGCGTTTGGCGGCGGCATGGGCGGACCACTCGGTTACTACCAACCGAACCAGTGGGCGATGGCGTCGCAGATGGCGGGCTCGTCGGCAAGTTCGCAATTCGGTTCCGTTGGGCAGCAGGCGATCGAGCAAGGAATGAGCACCGGCCCGACCTTGGAGATCCGACCGGGCTACCAGTTCAACGTGATGGTGACTCAGGACCTCGTCTTTCCCGGTCCATACAAGGGCTGAGTCGTACACAAAACATACAAGCGCTTGTGCACGAAATGTACACAGGTGGTCTCGCAAGGAGAGCGGCAATGGGAGTTCTGAAAAAGAAAGAAGAACGGACCGAGACCGTCACCATACGCATCCCTTCGTCAGTGAAGGCGGAGATCGACCAACTACGTGATCGCGCCGAAGCAACAGGATTCGATCTGAACGCCACAATGTCCGAATCACTGACGCGATTGGTGCGGCAGGCACGGGAAGAACTCGATGGGATCGCAGCGCCCAGCACTAGAGGCAATCGCTCACGGGCATCGCACGTGAATGGTCTGACGCGAGCTGCAGGCGAGCTTTCTCAAGCGGCAAGCGGCGGAGGGAATGGCGAATAGCGGTAACTGGAATCGGTGAGGATGAAGAATGCGGATTTATGGGGAGGGGAACGCGCGGTCGTAGAGCAAGATAAAGCGAAATACCACACCATACGATATGTCGCGCGTTCCCCTCTTATTCCAAGGATTTTCTCAACATGAAGCAGCATTCTGAAAATATCGTTCCCATGATCGGTGCGAGTGATATTTCGCAGTCCTGGAATCAGTTTCGGGCGCCACTTTTTGCGGGCATTTCGATAGTTCTGATGGCAGCGGGAATGACGTTCTTAATGCGGCATTTTCGAGTCGGACTGACTCCCTCCGATAGTTCGTGTTCCGAGGGTTTCTATCGCGTTATCGACGCGCCGATAAGACGCGGCGATCTCGTTGCAGCATGCATTTCGACCAATGCTGAGCATGACGGTTTGACGCGCGGATACCTGAGCAAAGGGGATTGTTCGGGCGGCGCTGAGCCGGTGCTGAAAGTGATCGGCGGCTTGCACGGCGACGAGGTGGACGTGGAAGAGGGGTGGATTGCAGTCAACGGCAAACGGCTCGCCAACAGCGCGACAGTGACGCGGGACAGCGTTGGTCGCCTGCTTACGCACGTGGTGTGGGGTAAACGCCGAGTCGCTCCGGAAGAGGTCTGGCTATTTGGTTTGAACAACCGGCGAAGCTGGGATTCCCGATACTTCGGTCCGATTCCTTTGCGAGCGATTCGCGGAGTTGCCGAGCCTCTCCTGACGTGGTGACCGATCATGGCGAGTGGCGCACACAGTACAGAGCAGGGTCTTAGGGTTCATTACCTCACCAATCTCGGCGGCCTCGTTGCGCTCGCCGGCCTGGACATGGAGCCACCCGATTTTCTGCTCGGAGCTTTGCTCAGCATCGCGAGAGAGAACGTCGCTATTGGTCCGGAACAGCGCGCAGAGATCGCGGCAATGGGACAGGTGAAGCTTGACGAGCGGGCGACTGGGAAACGCGCGTGGACATCGTGGAATCGGGCGCGGGAACTCCACAGCATCACACTCACGAGTGCACAGATTCGCCGAGTAATCGTCGCCCTCGGAAGGTCGGCTCCGAAAGAGAGCGGAGCGCTCGCGTCAGCGCTTTTGCGAACGCTGGAAGAGGTTGAGTGCGATGGCTAGCCGGCCTCGATTCAACAAAAAAGAGGTCGAAATCCGGGTTCGACCGAATCGGCGCGGCGACCAGAGACGGCCCCTAGTGCCTTGGTGGATGCGTTTGGAGAAGAGACACCTGATCGCCAAGCGCGCGCAGATCCGAGGCAAGCGGGGACGTGGCAGTCGGACGCAAGGCGGGACTTATCAACGGCGGAGCGTCGTCAAGGTGATGTACACGCGCAATGGCAAGCCCAGATCGAACGCGTGGGCCGCGCACGCACGATACCTGACGCGCGAAGGTGCACAGCTCGAGAACGAGAAGGGAGTGGGATTCGACGCGGAACGGGATGGCATTGATATGGTCGCGGTGGTCAGAGAGTGGGAAAAGGCGGGCGATGAGCGGATGTGGCGGATCATCGTGTCCCCGGAAGACGCCAATCGCATGGACCTGAAGGACCATATTCGCGACCTGCTCGAAGCAATGGAAAGCGATCTGGGGACGGGGCTCGAATGGGTCGCTATCGACCACCACAACACCGAAAACCCGCATGCGCACCTGCTGGTGCGAGGCGTCGATCAGAGTGGCAAAGCACTGCTGATAGATCGGGATTATGTGAGGAACGGTATCCGCGCGCGCAGCCAGGAGATCGCGAGCCGCGAGCTGGGACAGCGTCTCGAACCGGAAATGCTCCGTACCCGCGGAGAGACGATCACCAAGGAGCGGTGGACGGAAATCGACCGAGCGCTGCAGCGGCGAATGAACGGAGACCGAGTGGCGGACTATCGCGGCCTCGTTCCGTACAACGACGCGGCGCGAGTGCGCGCCGAGCAGGAAATGCAGCGGCTTCAGTTCCTGGAGGGGCTTGGGCTCGCACGCAAAAGCGGCAGCCAAGCTTGGGAACTCTCGCCGGACCACGAGCCAGAATTGCGCGCACGCCAGCTTGCGATGGATGTCATCAAACGGCAGGCGGAGGCCAACAGAGTTCGCTCTTTGAATGAATTGGCTGACGAGCGAGACGTGATGATTGCGAATTCCGCGACAAGGGGCGGCTATCAAGGACGCTTTGTTGGGTATTTCGAGGACGCGGAGGGCCATCGCTATGCGGGACTCCAGCGGGGCCACGCGGTAACAGCGATACCAACCGATCGCAGGGATCTTAGAGCGAGTCAGGAGTACATCGCTCGGCCGCGCGGAGACGAATGGGACATCACAGAAGGACGCGATCGCGCTCGCGGGCGCGAGAGGAGCTAAGACGATGGCTGAGCAACGTCCGTATCGATCGCGCGGTGCTGTTCTAGGGCTGCAGAGGGTGAAAAAGTTCGCCGCGGCGGTTCTCGGAGCCTCGTTTCTCACTGTGAACTGGATGACCACGCAGCACGCCGCATGGCTCATAGGCGATTCGCCCCGCTTAGGACCGGCTCTATTTGCGCTTCCGTGGACGGGACCGATCTACGCGCCGTGGAAGTGGATGGTATGGGCGTGGCATTGGCGGGGAATCGAGCGGATGAAGCCCCTGTGGGTTCTTAGCGTTCGTGAGGTCCTTTATCCGATGGCGCCGCTGACCCTCCTTGCAATTGTAGCGTTGGCTGTGACGCGGAAGGGATGGCTCCAGACAACGGCAGACCTTCACGGGTCGGCCCGGTGGGCGACCACAAGAGACGTAAAGAAGGCTGAGTTTCTCGAAACGCAGACGTGGATCGGGAGGCGCCTTCGGCGTCTGGCTATGAGGCTGCGCCTGGTCGGTCCACGTCAGAGCAAAGCGGGTATCTTCCTCGCGACTTGGCTGCACTTCGGGCGGATCTGGTTTTTGCGAGATTGCGGACAATCGCACGTGCTTGTTTTTGCGCCGACACGCAGCGGCAAAGGAGCCGGTGTCGTGATCCCGACGCTGCTCACGTGGCCCCACTCTGTGATTGTCCACGACCTCAAGGGTGAGAATTGGGCCATCAGCGCAGGATGGCGGAAGCGCGCGGGTCAGGTATGCATGAAGTTCGATCCTACGGACACGACCGGCTCAAGCGTTAAGTACAATCCGATCGAACAGGTGCGAATCCGCACGGACCACGAAGCGGAAGACGTTCAAAACATTGTCCACATGATTGTGGACCCGGATGGCAAAGGGCTTCACGACCATTGGGTAAAGACCGGCGCGGCGCTCCTCACCGGAACTATTCTTCACATCCTCTATGCCGAGCCCAATAAGACACTTCGCGGCGTGGCCGGTCTTCTGAGCGACCCAGGGGTAAGCATGCAGGACAGCATCGAGCGAATGCTGAAAACCGAACACGACCAAGCCGGAGCGATGGGATGGCGCGATTATCGAGGGAACCCGACCCGCACTCATCCAATCGTGGCCGAGAGCATGCGCGAACTTTTGAACAAGAGCGAGAACGAACGGTCCGGTGTCTTTTCCACTGCAATGTCCTTTCTTTCGCTATATCGCGATCCGGTTGTCGCGGCTAATACAGAACGGTCCGAGTTTCAAATCAGTGATCTGATGAATCACGATCGCCCCGTTTCGCTGTACTTGGTTGTGCCGCTCGCGAGCCGTGACCGGCTGCGTCCACTAATCCGCCTAATCCTCAATCAGATCGTACGGACTTTGACGACGACAATGACGTATCGAAATGGCCGTGCGGTCGCGAACTACAAACATCCGTTGCTCCTGATGCTCGATGAATTTCCGGTCCTCGGGCGCCTTGAAGTTTTCGCCGAGGCGCTTTCCCTGATTGCGGGATATGGGTTGCGTGCCTGTCTCATCGCGCAGGACTTGAGTCAGATTCACGCGGCCTATGGTCATGACGAATCGATCACCAGCAATTGCAATACGCGAGTGGCATTTACGCCAAATCGGATCGAGACGGCCCGATGGATCTCGGCAATGGCCGGAGAAGCCACTGTGCGTCATTCGCAGCGCACTGTATCCAGCAGCGGAGCCAGCACATCGGAGCCAGAAATTGCGCGCCCGATGATGACGCCCGACGAAGTTATGCGGATGAATGAGAACGATGCGCTCATTTTCGCGAGCGGGCATCCGGCAATCCGCGCCACGAAACTCCTTTACTTCAAGCAACCGATGTTCATGGAACGGGCCACGATTCCGCCACCCGGACAGAGCGATCGGATTATTCGACCTCAAGCTGATCCGATCGGGCCGGCATCGGCGCCACTACCGGTAGCCGCGTCACCCGAAGAAATCGACGAGGTGGCCGGAGCGTCGACGCCTGGGGAAGCGGCACGCGTCCCGAGACGCCGAAAGGAGAAAGCACCGGAGCAAGGCGTGTTGTTTCTAAGAACCAGCGACTCGGCCAAGAACGGCTCCGGGTCAGGGAAAGACGAACGAGCAAGGACGCCCGAGAGGTTAATGTGAAACGCTCGCATCAAGTCGCGTGTTACGTGAATGACGAGGAACTTGCCCAGTTGAAGGCGCAAGTCGCGAAACGCGGCGTGACGCTCTCTCGGTATCTGAAAGAGCGGGCGCTGGGCAATGACCAATCTGAGCCGTGTCCCCAGACCGTTACGAGTGACCCGCAGAACGGCGCGATCGATGCACTCTTGAATGAAAGCGAACGTCGCATCGCTCAACAAGTTGCGGCGGTGACCGACAAGAGTGCGCGCGAAGTGCTCAGTCGGTTGAGCTTACTAGCAACGATGCTGGATCAATTTGCGCGAACGATGCTCATACACACTCCGGAGATCCCCCACGATCAGCAAAAAAGCGCAGGGGAAAGTGGCGAACGAAGACACCGGAATTGGCGGCGTATGGTCGCCGAGATCCTCAGCGACATGGATGTGCGCGATAATTCGGAAGTGGAAAGCAAAATCCTCGCAGCACAGACAGCGGAGGCCGGGCTATGAATTCCGCGCGCGACGTTCAGCAAGCGCGTTTGATCGAAAAGTTCGAACGCGAGCTGGGAGGGAAAGCGAGAGAGGGCATCGCAGACCCCGCGGTTACCGATCTGATCGTTAACCAGGACGGCCATCTTTGGCTCGATGCGCATGGCAAGGGCATGTGGGATTCGGGTTGCGTGATGCCGGCAACTCAGGTCGAAAGCCTCATAGGCACTGTGGCCGCTTTGCTCAATACCGTCGTCAACGCGCAGATCCCGATCATTGAAGGGGAGCTGCCAGGCGGAATCGGGAGGTTTGAGGGACTTGTTCCGCCGGTCGTCGCTCAACCCTGTTTCGCCATTCGGAAACCGGCGCAAATAGTTTACACCCTCGATGACTACGTGAGCTCCGGTATCGTCTCGGAGTTTCAGGCGGGGGTGTTCCGCACCGCGATCACTGAGTGTCAAAACATCGTGATCTCTGGAGGCACCGGATCAGGAAAGACAACCCTGACGAGCGCGCTTATCCACGAAATGGCCAAATTGGGAGATCCCAGTGAGAGATACGCGATTCTCGAGGACACCTACGAGCTTCACTGCGGCGCCCACAATGCAATTCAATTGCGGACGTGTGAAGCCGCGGATCTGACTCGCCTCGTCCGCGCGACAATGCGACTGAGACCAGATCGAATCATTATCGGCGAAGTGCGCGGCGCCGAAGCGTTAAGCATGCTGAAGGCGTGGAATACCGGCCACCCCGGCGGCGTAACCACGGTTCACGCTAACAGCGCCCGCGCCGCACTCACCCGGCTTTCGAGCCTTGTGCAGGAGGCAGGCGTACCGCCCCAGCCGGAGCTGATTGCTGAAACGGTCGATTTGATCGCGTTCATCGTGAGAAAGCCCGAAGGTCGGCGGCTTAAAGAGCTGGTTCGAGTCGAAGGCTACAACGCCGCTGAGGGATTCCGGCTGACGCCGCTGGAGATAGAGTGATGGACATCAATTTATGTGTGAGTTTGAGAATCCATTTCGACAGGAAGAGGAGGTTCAGGAAATGAAGGCGTTGAAACAGATCAGAGGTACGTGGGTCAAGTTCGCGGCGCGCGTAAGCTACGCATTCGGCGTATTGACGATCGCACTCCCGGCGCGGGCTTTTGCAGCGGCAGCCGCAGGTGGCGCGCTTCCATGGGATCAGCCGCTTACGACCCTGCAAACCGATCTGCAGGGTCCAGTTGCTCATTCGATCACCACGGCGGCCATCATCGGCGCGGGACTGACGTGGGCTTTCAGCGAGCACGGTACGGGCGCCCGCAAAATGTCAGCTCTCGCATTTGGCGGTGCGGCGGCTCTTGGAGCGACGCAGCTCATGACGGCGGTGTTTCCATTCGCGGGAGCGCTCTTCTGAGAAGGACATGCGATGAGCGACGAGACCACCGCCAGCCGAAGCGCGATCCATCAATCGCTAACGCGCCCGCTCCTGCTCGCCGGAGCGGAGCGGAGCGGGCGCCGGCGATTGCCAACTGGATCACGGCCGCCGCGATTTTCTTCGGAGGCGGATTGCATTGGTACACCGTGACGATCAGTGCATTGCTGGTGACGGTTGGGCATTGGGCGCTCGTGCAGGCGGCAAACTTCGACCCGCAACTGAGCCGCGTTTATGTGCGGCACATCCGATATCAGGACTACTATCCAGCTCGCGCCGCAATCTCCGGGCCGCCGGCTCGTGTGAATCCGTCCGTTCCTAGCCCTCGGGAGATGCGCCGATAGAAGAGAGAGGTTGGTCCCATGCTGTTCAGAGAATTTAAGAATCTCCGCCGAAAGCCGGATAGACGAGCAGGTACATCCGATCTTCTCAACTATGCTTTTTTAGGCGCTCCGAGCGTGATTGTCCTCAAGGACGGCGCGATGATGACCTGCTTTGCGTATCGCGGACCTGACCTCAATTCGGCATCACCCCTGGAGATCTCGGCTCTCAAACACCACACGAACCGAATCCTCTCGCATCACGGCGACGGCTTCATGATCAGTACCGATCTCATCCGCCATCACAGTATTGACTACCCAACAGGCGGCGCATTTCCTGACGCGACGACCGCACTCATCGATCGCGAACGGGAAATGCATTACACAGCAGAGGGCAAACATCTTGAGACTAGCTTCGCTCTGAGCTTCACTTACCGGCCGCCGCCCGACTATCAATCGCGTCCCGCGAAACTCTTTGTCTCAAGTCGTGATCGGCGTAAGGCCAATGCGCATCGCACGCTCGAATATTTCTGCGATACCGCTGCTGAGCTGGAGCAAGCCTTAAGCAGCCATCTAAGAATCCGACGCATGGACGACGCTGAAATGCTCTCTTTTCTGGAGAGCTGCATCATCGGAAGACCCACGTACGTGCGTCCACCGGCCACATTCAACCACCTCGACGCCGTGTTAGGTAACTACCGATTCGTGCCCGGCTTCACGCCGACAATCGAGGGTCGCCACATCCGCATTGTCGCGCCCGCGGGATTTCCCCTGGAGTCGCATGCGGAAATCACCGCATTCCTGAGTGAACTTCCTTTCTGCTATCGCTGGTCGATTCGAGCAATCATGCTTGATCCAACCACCGGCGTGCAGCAGCTTTCGACCATGCGGCGCAATTGGTTTCAGAAGCGCCTCGATTTTAAGGCATTCCTCAAGGAGAGCTTCGCCGGTTCGAGCTCATCTCCAGCATTCCAGAATCAACACGCGCTCAACATGGCGGCCGATGCGGATATGGCGGTCGCCGAGGCTCATGGGGCACTCGTTCGGTACTGCTATCTAACCATGAACGTCGTCGTCATCGAGGATGATGCCGAAGTCGCGGATGCGCACGCGCAGGAAGTGCGAAAGCATTTCATGCATCACGGTTTCCCCGCACGAATAGAAGATCTGAACGCATGTGATGCGTACCTCGGCTCACTGCCCGGTCACGGCCATCACAATGTCAGAAAACCAGTCGTACACACCCAGAATCTAGCAGACTTGATATCCACGACCGCCGTGTGGGCCGGTCTCGAAACCAATCCATGCCCGATGTATTCCGACGAGACGCCGGCATTTATTCACGCCTCCACAAGCGGGCGCACGCCCTTTCGGTATCATCCACACGTCGGCGACGTAGGTCACAACCTCGTTATCGGCCCGGTTGGCGCGGGCAAGAGCACGTTCCTCGGGGTCATCGAAGCACAGGCTTTCCGTGTCCCCGACATGCAAGTCTTTCATTTCGACAAGGGATACTCGTCGTTCATCCTCACGAAAGCCTGCGGCGGAGACCATTTCGATATTGGAGAGGACGAGATCGCCGCGTGCCCGCTGATCGGTGTGGACGGCGAGGGCGAAAGAACATGGGCGCAGGAATACCTCGAGAATCTTCTGCAGCTCCAAAATCTCAAGGTTCTCCCCCAACACCGCAAGGCGCTTTGGCGCGCACTGGAGCTTCTGGGCGAGAGTCCGAAGCATGCGCGCACCTTCACGCACCTCATCGCGACTGTTCAGGACGAAGAGCTTCGCACTGCTCTAAGCGAGTACTCGATCGCCGGTCCGCTAGGCCGATTTCTCGATGCCGATCGCGACACACTGCTGGACAGTCGGTTCATCACCTTCGAGCTTGAAACCCTTATGGCGATGGGAGCGAAAGTCCTAATTCCGGTATTGCTCTATCTTTTCCATCGCATCGATCAGCGCCTGGACGGAAAACCAACGCTCGTCGTTATCGACGAAGCTTGGATCATGCTGGCCAACGAGCTTTTCGGCGCCAAGATCGAGGAATGGTTGCGCACGCTCCGCAAGAAAAACGCGGCCGTGATTCTCGCGACTCAAAGCCTCACCGAGGTTGCAAACTCATCGTTTTGCGACGTGATCCTTGAGTCGTGTCCCACAAAAATCTACTTGCCGAATCCCGAGGCGCGTAATCCCAACACCGCCGCGCTTTATCACAGGTTCGGCCTCAGTCCGCGCCAGCGGGAAATCATCGCAGACGCCATTCCTAAGAGGCACTACTACTATGTGTCGCCGCTCGGCCGCTGCCTGTTTGATCTCGCGCTCGAACCGGCGACCCTTTCGTTCGTTGGCGCAGGTTCGAAGGAAGATATCTTCAAAGCGCGGCGCATGATGCGCGAGTACGGCGACGACTGGCCGGCCGAATGGCTTCGCGCACGCAATCTCTCCGAATGGGCCGAGTATTGGAGCAGCCGGAGAGGCCGGGACAACCGGGTAGAAGACGCCGCGCCGATCAGTCCGAACAGAGAAGCCATTTACGCCAACGGCGCAGTCCATTGAAAGGAGGCAAGAACGATGAAAACCATAATACAACGTCGGGTTCGTTGGTTTTTCCTCGTCTGGTTTGTTGCTGCCCTTCTCGAAGGCCTGGCCACGTCCCTCCCGGCACGCGCTCAATTCGGTGGAGGACAGATCGTCTTCGATCCGAGTGTATATGCGCGACAGCTCGCTCAGCTTCAGCAGGAAACTGCGGCCGTCCAGAATCTCGCCTCGCAACTTCAGTACATGATCAAGAACACCACGGGAGGCGGCGCGGGCGTATGGCAGTCCAACCAGAACCTGCTTGCGAATCTCGGTGGATTAATCAGCGAACAACAAGGGCTCTCGTACACCTTCCAAGGACTCTCGCAGCAGTTCCAGCAGCTATATCCGGGCTACCAGGTGACAAGCACTCCCGGCGCTCAGAGCCCGCAAGTGATGGCCACAACCACGCTCAATACTCTCAATGGTGCGCTCGCATCCGCACAGGCCCAAGCGCAGAATTTTACCGCCGAGCAGGCTACGCTTCAGCAGCTCGAACTTAAGAATCAAACCGCGATCGGCAATTTACAAGCGATTCAAGTGAGCAATGAATTGGCGCTTGCGCAG
>Ga0307373_10000477_pt1 | contig 75933 bp, 75 predicted proteins | sample OX2MG_FD_202534 | JGI IMG/M metagenome (GOLD analysis project Ga0307373, IMG submission 202534) | Soil microbial communities from Risofladan, Vaasa, Finland - OX-2 | ecosystem: Environmental > Terrestrial > Soil > Coastal area > Acid sulfate soil | place: Finland: Risofladan, Vaasa | collected...
GTCTTGGCGGATGAAAACCTTCTGGAGCTTGACCAGTTCCAAGAGCGCCAAGAAACAGCTCAGGATGCCGCGGCGCTTGGTCTCGTCCGCGAAAATCTCCTGCAAAGTGGCCCGCCGATTCTTATCGATGAGCGCGAGGATTTTGGACATCTTCTCCTCGATGGGAAACTCCTCGCCCGCGATTTCCCGGCTCTTGTCCGGGCAGCGGTCCAAAATTTCACGCAGGGACTCCAGCAAATCGAAGATGCCGATGTTGAGCGTTTTCTGGGAATCGTCGAAGCGCGGCGCGCCGCGGTAGAAGACGTCCTTGGATTTTTCGGCGGACGCCTCCAGAAACTTGGCCGCCTCCTTGAATTTTTGGTACTCCATGAGCCGGGCCATGAGTTCGGCGCGCGGATCCGGGCCTTCCTCCTCGCTCGCGGCGCCTTCCTCGTCCTGGCTGGGCAAAAGGCTCCTGGCCTTGATGGCCATGAGCGTCGCCGCCATGACCAGAAAGTCTCCGGCGGTCTCCAGGTTCAAGTCCTTCATGATTTCCAGATAGGACAGGTATTCGCCGGTGATTCGGGCGATGGGAATATTGGTGATGTCGAGATCGTCCTTCTTTATTAGGAAGAGCAGCAGATCCAGCGGCCCCTCGAACATTTCCAAATGGACTTCGTAAGCCATCAGCTTATCCCCATTGCGTTGCGCACTTTTTTCATGGTTTCCTGAGCGACGGCGCGGGCTTTTTGGGCGCCGTCGGCCAGGATTTCCTCGACCAGCCCAGGTTTCGCCGCAAAGCCCTCTCGGGCCTTCCTGAAATTCGCGTAAGCCGGCTCCATTTCGGCCAGCAAATCTTTCTTGCAGGCGACGCAACCAATTTTCCCGGCCCGGCATTCCTCGCCGCGGCGCGAGACGAACTCCGCGTCGGCGTAGAGCTTGTGCAGGGCGAAAACGGAGCAGCCGGGCGGATTCGCCGGACAAGGCTCGGGATTCCCCGGGTCCGTGGCCTTAATCCGGGTCGGGTCTGTATAGGCCGTCATGACTTTTTTCTTGAGCGAGTCCTCGCTCTCATAGAGCTCAATCGCGTTATTGTAGGACTTGGACATCTTGCGGCCGTCCAAGCCCGGAACCTTGGGCGTCGGGGTCAAAAGCGGCTGGGGCTCAACCAGCGAGTCTCCAAAAACGGCATTGAATCTCCGCGCTATCTCCCGGCTCAATTCCACGTGCGCGACCTGATCCTGGCCCACCGGAACCCGGGCGCCGCGATAAAGCAGGATATCGGCGGCCTGCAAAACAGGATAGCCGATGAATCCATGCGTGCGCAACTCATGGGCGATATGTTTCCCTGCAGGCAAATTCTCTTCGAGTTTAAGCAAAGCGCCGGTTTTGGTTAGGGTTCCCTCCTTTGACGCCCGTTGCTCCGCTCGTTGAATGGCGTCTACTTGCTCGCGCATCAGCGTTTCTTTCGTCTTCGCGAGTTCCTGAAGATGCTCTTTCCAAGTGGGGTTATTCTCCAGAAGGGCCAAGGGCGTCACCATGCCGAGCATCAGCGCCAATTCGGCGTGTTCGGGAACGTCGGATTGCTTGAAGACCACGCATTTTTGGGGATCCAAGCCCGCCGCGAGCCAGTCAAGCACCATCTCGCGCGAGTTATCCTTGAGCTTGGAGGTATCCTCGTAGCCGGTGGTCAGCATATGCCAGTCCGCCACGAAAAAATAGCAGTCATGCGCCTGCGAGAGCGCAATCCAGTTCTTCAAGGCGCCCCAATAGTTGCCCAGATGCAGACGCCCAGTGGGCCGCATCCCGGAAACGACGACTTCCCGCTTCTCTGGCATGACGAGGCATCATAGCGTTTTTACGACGGAAAAATCCAATCCATTGACAGCCGCCGCTTGTTCTGTTATAAAATCATCATCCCCCATGCGGACTCTTATGAAACGAACCCGGCATGCCTGAGCCTTTGCGCAAGAAATGGCGCGAGCGCCTCAACCGCAAGATCGCGATCGTCATCGTTCCCCACTCGCAATGGAAGCCGTGGCGGGCGGAATGCACCGTCGCTTTCCTTGTCTTCGGCGTCCTCCTGTGGTCCGGGATCACGATTTGGGCGGGATTCGTCTGCGGCCGCAACACCGACTACTGGATCACCAAGGCGGACAACCAGGTCATGACCGTGCAGCTCGCGCGAATTTCGGACGAGATGAACAAGTCCTGGAGCGTGCTCGCCGAAGCCAGCGCCACCGACGCCCGGATGCGCTCGTTTTTGGGCATGACCGTCCGCAATGACGACGCGGGCGTGGGCGGGCCCACCGCCGCCGACGCGACGCGCATCCAACGCATGCTTTTGGGGCAAAGCCCCATGAATCAAGTCTCCTGGCACAAGCAAATCGAGGCCATCCGGGAGGAGTCCTACAAGCGCCTGGCCAGCTTTCAGGAAATCGCCTGGGCCATCAGCAACCGCAGGAATCTCTACCAGGCGACCCCCGACATGTGGCCGACGGAAGGGCACATCACGTCCCCCTTCGGATACCGGGTCAACCCGATGCGCAACGGCAACGACGTCAACTTGACCGAATTCCACCCGGGAGTGGACATCGCGAACCAGCCGAATACCCCCATTTACGCCACGGCGGACGGCACGGTGCGCTACGCGGGCTGGTCGCACGGCTACGGCGAGATGATTCTCATCGATAACGGCTACGGCATCTCCACGGTCTACGGCCACAACGCGAAGCTTCTGATCAAGACCGGCGACCACGTCTGGCGCGGCCAGGTCATTTCCTTCATGGGAACAACGGGCCGCTCGACAGGCCCGCATCTGCATTATGAAATCCGGATCAACGGCGTTCCCGTCAATCCGATGAAATTCTTGAAAGTGCGCCCGCAAGAAACCGCCATGTCCCCCCTTGAGGACGCGGCCGGTCCCGGCGCCGAGGAGCCTTGATGACGCTGTTGAAAAAAAATAACGGCGCGACCGAGGGCCGCGAAGGATTGACCATCATCTCCGAGGACGCCTCGTTTCACGGCGTCCTCGCGGTCAAGGGCTCCCTGCGCGTGGACGGATCCGTGGACGGGGACATCTCGGACGCCGTCGCGGTCTCGGTGGGCAAAGCCGGCCGGGTCAAGGGCAACATCGCCGCGGAAACCCTCTCCGTGGCGGGAGAAGTCGACGGCAACGTGCTGGCCGCCCGATCGATTGAAATCCTGGCCGACGGCCGCCTGCGCGGAGACATCCGGACCCGCAGCCTTAAAATCGAGGAAGGAGCCTTTTTCGACGGCCACTGCGCGATGGAGCGGGCAAGCGGCGAGGCGCGCGCCGCGGAACGCAAAGTCAAGGACATTCCCATGGCCGAAGCCGTCGAGGAGCCCCAATGATCGGTTTTTTACGGCGCTATCAAAAGTCCCTTTTCATCATCTCCATCGGCATCCTGCTCATCGGCATTTTCGTCGGCCTGGGCGGATATCTCCTGTCCTCCAACGACATGAGCGAGGCCGTCGCCTCGGTGGGCTCGACCAAAATCCCCTACTCCCGATTCGTCAGCAGCCTCAACCAATACGAGGACGTCCTGCAGAACAAGGGCATGAACCTGAGCGACGACGACATCGCCAAGATTAAGCAGGATTTGCTCCGCGACATGATCGTCAACGCGCTTTTGGCCCAGCAAGCCGAGAAAATGGGCCTCAAGACCACCGACGAGCAGCTGGCAATCGACATCGAGAACACGCCCGCCTTCCAAAACAACGGCTCGTTCAACCAGGACATCTACATCCAGGCCCTGCAGAGCATCTTCCATGAGACGCCGCAGCAATACGAGGCGCAAAGGCGCACGTCCCTCCTGGCGGCGCAGTTCAAGCAGATGATCTACGAAAGCGCCAAGCTCACGCCCGCTGAAATTAAGTCCGCCTACGCCGCCGCGCACAAGGGCTCCCTGCGGAAGTTCGCCAAGGACGAGCGCGCCTTCGCCGCGCAGATGCAGCAGCAGCGGGCCCTGGATCTCATCAATTTTTATCTGCGGCAAATCGTTCCCCAGGTTCAAATCCGGACCTATCTCAAGCAGCGGGAAGAAGGAACCTGAGGAACAGCCTAAGATGAGCTCTATTCTAGTCGTAGGCTCCGTTGCCCTGGACTCGGTCAAGACCCCCGAAGGCGAGAGCAAGAACGCTCTGGGCGGCTCGGCGGTCTATTTTTCCCTCGCCGCGCGGCTTTTCGCCCAGGTTTCCGTCGTCGGGGTCGTCGGCCGCGATTTCCCAACGGAACACCGGCGCATGCTCTCCGAGAGGGGCGTGGATCTCTCGGGGCTCAAAGAGACATCCGGCAAGACCTTCCGATGGGTCGGCCAATTCGGCCGGGACCTGAGCGACGCCAAGACTCTCGAAACGCATCTCAACGTTTTCAGAACGTTCAAGCCGGCCCTGGGCCCCGCCCACCGCAAAAGCCGCGCTGTTTTTCTGGCCAACATCGACCCCGATATCCAGGCCGACGTCCTGGATCAGATGGAGAATCCCTCCATCGTGGCCTGCGACACGATGAACTTCTGGATCAACTCCAAGCCGGAAGCGCTCAAAAAGCTCCTGGCCCGCGTGCACATTTTTTTCGCCAATGAAGAGGAGGCCAAGAAGCTTACTCATCAAGCCAACCTTTTTTGCGCGGCCCGGATCATCTCCGAATGGGGCCCGTCCATCGTGGTCATCAAAAAAGGCGAGCATGGAGTCGTGCTGAAGGCTGGGCACAGGCTTTTGGCCTTTCCGGCGTTCCCGATGGAATCCCTCAAGGATCCGACCGGAGCGGGAGACTCTTTCGCGGGAGGGTTTATGGGCTGCCTCATGGCCGGCGGAGGCTCCCTGGACGAAGACGCCCTCAAGCGCGCCACCCTCTACGGAACCATCCTCGCCTCCTTCAATATCGAGGAATTCAGCACGCGCCGCTTGGAACGCGTCTCGCGCAAGGACGCCGAGGAGCGCTTGGCCGATTTCCTCGATCGCCTCGGCGTTCAAACAGCCCTCCTGGACGCCGCGTAGGCGGAGTCCTCGTGCCGGCGATTGAGATTTCCGGCCTGGTCAAAACCTTCGGGACAATCGCGGCGGTCAAGGATCTCAGCCTGGAAGTGGCCCCCGGAGAAATCTTCGGGTTCTTGGGCCCCAACGGCGCCGGCAAGACTACCACGGTCAAAATCATGACCGGGCTTCTGCGTCCGACCGCGGGACGGGTGATCATCTGCGGCCACGACGTCGAAAGAAATCCGCTCGCGGCGAAAAAGGCCGCGGCGCTGGTTCCGGACGAACCTTACGTTTACCCTAAGCTGACGGGAGTCGAGTATCTGCGCTTTATCTCGGAAATTCACGGCGTGAGCCTGGCGGAACAAAAGCGCCGCATCCCGGAACTCCTGGAAATGTTCGAACTTTCAACGCGGGGCGGCGAGCTTTGCGAGTCGTATTCGCACGGGATGCGGCAAAAATTGGTTTTGGCCGGCGCCATTCTGCGCAACCCCCGCGTCCTGGTGCTTGACGAGCCCTTAGTCGGCCTCGACCCCAAAAGCGCGCGGCTGGTCAAGGACGTGTTCGTATCGATGGCCGGACGCGGCACCGCCATCTTTCTCTGCACCCACGTCCTGGAAATCGCGGAAAAGCTCTGCCACCGCCTGGGCATCATGATCGAGGGCCGGCTGACGGCGCTGGGAAGCCTCGCGGAGTTGAAGGAGAAAGCCCAGTCGCCGCGAAGCGCGTTGGAGGATGTCTTTTTAAGCCTGACCGGCGGATCGGAGTACGCGTCCCTGCTCAAACTTCTGTGATTCTCCTCACGCTCTGGCGCCGCAAGCTCCTGGGCGCGAAAAATTCGCTCCTGCGCGCCACGCCGGCGCAAAAACTGCGCCGGGCCCTTTTTTCCGCCCTCGGGCTGTGCCTTATGGCCGGGCTTTATCTCGGCTTCGCGCGCTTTCTCGATTTTCTTCGAAAAGCGCCGCTCATCGGGCCGCTCATCGTATGGAAGCTGACGGCCATGGCCTTTTTGGCGGCATTCGTGATGGTGATCATTTCGAGCCTGCTGACCTCCCTGGGAACCCTCTATTATTCCTCCGACCTAAGGTTTCTTTTCCATTCGCCAGTGGATTTCAAGGCCATCTTCATCGACAAATGCCTGGAGGTTCTCATTTTTTCTTCCTGGATGCTGGCTCTGGCCTTGGCGCCTTACGCCCTGGCCCTCGCCATCACCGACCATTACGGCGCGGGCTTTCTTTTCGCCTTCGCGGCGCTCCTGCCGCCATTCCTATGGCTGGCCGCCCTTTGGGGCGCCGCCGCGACGCTTCTTCTCCTTTACTTTTTCCCCTCCTCGAGGACGCGGGACATGGTCTGGATTTTATCGAGCCTTTCGCTCACCTTGGTTTACGCCTTCATCCGCTGGGCCCAGCCGGAAAAGCTGGTGCGGCCCGATGCCCTGCACGTCATTTCCGCCTATCTGGAATATCTGCAGGCGCCCACGGCCCCTTTTCTGCCCTCCTGGTGGCTGACTAAGGCGCTTTGGGACTGGACTTCCGGTCATTGGGGCGGCTTCGCGCTCTGGGCCGCGCTTCTATGGCTTTGCGCCGCCGCGACATTCGCGGGGCTCGTCGCCCTGGCCGGGCGGCTCTACCTGACGGCCTACAGTGGAGCGCAGGAGTCCCCCCGCGTCCGCCGCTCCACCGAAATATCTCCCACTGTTTCGCGTTTCTGGCGGGTTTTTCCTTCCGGCGGCGTTATCGCCATGCTGTTCTGGAAAGAGCGCAGGACCTTTTTCCGAGACGTCAGGAATTGGTCCCAGATTCTCCTCATCGCGGGGCTGGTTTTTGTCTATCTCTTCAGCATCGACAAATTGCCTCTCGATAACGCCGATCTAAAAAGCTTGGTTTCATTTCTCAACATCGGAGCCGCCGGCTTTGTGCTATCGTCCTTGAGCCTGCGCTTTACCTTCCCGGCCATCAGCCTGGAAAGCCGTCAATGGTGGATTTTGAAATCGGCCCCGCTGTCGATCTCGGCGATCATGCGCGAAAAATTCGTCTTTTCCGCCATCCCCATGACCGTCCTGGCCCTCATTCTTGGCGCCGTCACCAACCACCTGCTCCGCGCCGACGCCTTCTCCTCCAGGCTCTCCCTGGCCAGCCTACTGGTCCTGGCGTTGGTCTTGTCCACGATGGGAGTGGGCTTTGGCGCCCTTTTCCCAAAATTCGACGCGGAAAGCGTCCATCAAATCGAATCGTCCCTGGGCGGCTTCGTCTACATGACCTGCTCTTTTTTCTTTATCGCGATGACGGTCGCCATCCTGGCCTGGCCCATGCGCATGCACTTCATGGGACTTTTTGGGCAACTGCACGCCTGGCACTGGAGCGCCGCTTTCTGGTGCGCGGGAGCCTGGATTTTGCTAAATTTATCAGCCGCGCTCATTCCCTGGCATCTGGGACGCGCGTACTTGGAGGGTTTTGAACCATGAAAATGACCATCGCGTCCGCTGTTCTCTGTCTGGCCTGCTCTTGGGCGTCCGCCGTTGCTCCTAAGGCGCCAAATCCCAAACCGAAAATCGCCGTAGTCATCGATGATTTCGGGCTAACCTACAAGAAAAATCCCCCGGACAGCCAATGGATGAAGATCAAGTGGCCCATCACCTTCTCCGACATGCCAGAATCGCCTCGCACGGCCCAGGCCGCGCGCCAGACGATCGAATATGGCCACCAGCTCCTCATCCATCTCCCCTTCGATCCGTTCCTGCGGCTCAAGCTGCCCGCCGACCACGTCGACCCCAATGATCTAAGGCAAGTCAAAGCCCTGCTCGCCAAGGCTCTCATTGAAATTCCCGGCGCCGTAGGCCTTAACAATCACCGCAGCACGCGGGCGACCATGAACCGGCCCTTGATGGCGGCGTTCATGCGGCTTCTTAAGCCCACCGGACTTTTCTTTTTGGACAGCCACGTTTCGTCCAAAACAGTCGCCTACGCCGAGGCCAAAAAAGCGGGCCTGCGCGCGGCCGATAATTTCGTGTTCTTGGAGGAACCCGGGCACTACAACGACGAGGCCTTCGCGGAGCGCATGATCCTCTTCGCCGCGCGGCACGCGCGCAAGACCGGGCACGTCGTCCTAATCGGCCACCATTATTTTCGCGGAACCTACGAGGCGCTGATGAAGGAGGAGCCGCTGCTCAAGGCCCAGGGATTTGATTTTGTGTTCGCGTCGCAGGTCGCGCGCTGAGGTTTACCGGTTTAAAATGGTGCCGGCGGAGGGAATCGAACCCACATGGAGCGAAGCTCCGCACGATTTTGAGTCGTGTGCGTCTGCCAGTTCCGCCACGCCGGCGCGGCGTTTGAAACTCCGGGCCTAACGCCTCGGCCCGGACCAAAATTCTATTATTGGCGGCGCCCGGACGCTCGCGCGCCCAAAAGAGTCCAGCCGCCAGGCAAGAGCGCGGCGGCGATGCAGGCCTTGGCCGCGTCTCCCGGGAGAAAGGGGTAAAGGCCCATGGGTAAAAGGCGCGGCGCCGGAACAAACCGGGCCAAACCCAGAAGCCCCATAGCCAAAATAACGCCGCTTCCCAAAAGCATCATCATGAAAGTCTTGAACGGCGTCTTATCCCAACCGGCTTCCGCCAGCCGCCCGGCGACGTAAGCCGCCGGCAAAAATCCGATGAGATATCCGCCCGTCGGCCCCGCGAAGTGGACAAACCCCGCGGCGCCGCCCGCAAAAAAAGGCAGGCCCGCGGCGCCTTCGGCCAAGTAGAGCGCCACGGCGTAGGAGCCGCGGCGGGATCCCAACAAAGCGCCGGCGAGAAGCACGCCTAAAGTGCTGCCGGTAAGAGGAACGGGCGTAAAGGGCAGCGGAAAGGTGATTTGCGCGCATAGGGCGATGATGAAGCTCATCGCCACCACGAGCGCCGCGGGAGGCACGGCCGCGGAGGAGAGCACAAGGTCTCCCATCGTTTGGCTCGCGGCGCGGATGGAACCGTCTTGATTCATCGCGATTTTACCCCTATTCAATCAGGAGCCCGCCTCGCGGCGGGCTCCCTTGTCGTGCTTCTTAAGCCCTGATTAGAGCTTCTTGACGTTGGCGGCTCGAGGACCTTTGTCGGAATCCTGGATTTCGAATTCAACCGCTTGATTTTCGGCCAGGCTCTTGAATCCGTCGCCCTGGATGGCCGAATGATGAACGAACAGATCACGGGATCCGTCGTCCGGGGTGATGAAGCCAAACCCCTTTTGGTCATTGAACCACTTCACTTTTCCTGTTGGCATCTAGTCTGCTTAACCTCTTACGATTAACGTTACCGCCTTTCGGCGGTGCGGGCCTCGCGGCCACGCTTGTATTATAGCACGGAACGCGCAAAAGTCCACGCCGCGCGGTCTCCGCGCCAGGAAAGGTTTGCGCCGGCGCCGGAAATTAAGGACAATACACGGCATGAATCCGGGAAACCGACGGGAGTACCTGGAACGGCTCATCCCGGGGCTCGAACAGACCATCGAGAACATGAAATTCGAGCTTCAGTACTACGATCCGGACGATCTGCAGCTGCGCTATGCCAAGAAATTCCTGGCCGCCAGCGAGGAAAACCTAGCCAAGGCGCGAAAGGAACTCGCGGAACTTGGGCCCGGCGAACCGCAACCGCCTGAACAACGTCCGTACGAATAACCTGTCGGAGCATTCGGGGAAGAAGCTGCGTGGGCCGTGCAGGATTCGAACCTGCGGCCTTCCGCGTGTAAGGCGGACGCTCCACCGCTGAGCTAACGGCCCGGCAACCTGGAAGGCCTGCGGCGAATCCAGCCTTTTTTTACTGAACCGTTCCGGAAACGCTGACGTACTGGGTGAGCGACACCATGGAGGAGGATACGAAGGTGTTCGCAGTGACCGTCCCGGAGACCTGCGCGGTGCCCGCAGGTTTGCCGTCGGCGCCATAAACCGTCCCGCTGCCGGAAACAGAGCCCATTCCCGAAACATTGCCTGAACCGTAGAAACATTGGCCGCTCATAAGAATGGTGCCGAAAACCGGGATGCTGCCGTGAATGCCGCCAGGGCCCGAAACATCGACCGTGCCGTTGAGCATGATTCCGCCGGACATAAACCCCGCGCCGCCGTTCATGGAACTGCAGAAAAAGTTTCCGAAGCCGGACACCGTGCCGCCCCCGCTGACCGTTGCCTCACCCAACTGAGCCTTTACGGGCACAAGTCCGGGCGCCGGCGCGGAACGCCGCGGCAAGGGCTTGAAAGAGCCGACAATCTTAGCCGAGCCCGCGTTGAGACTCGCGGCAAAAGACCCGTCTGAAACGAGGGACGATTGCTGGGCTCTCGCTGAAAAAGCAGTTACCCCGAGCGTCAAAACGACCATCTGCAACAGGCGCGCTTTTTTCATGATTATCCCCCTAAAACGTATTTTTCATTATACCACTTGAGCCGTGAAAAATACCGGCTTTTAGGGACAACTCCCGGTAAGCGTTTTTCTCCAATGTCGGAAGAGATTAGGAAAAATCTCAACGCCATTAGACAGGAAGAAGATGTACTAAAGACTTTGGCTGTCGATTAGTAGCAACTGGTGCCGGTCTTCGCTCCCAAGCCTAAGTCAATGCAGGGGTTGGTATCGCTAGCGCCAGATATCGTAAGGCTCGCCTGAGTTCCGCCCCCGGCCGTATAAGTCAGGCTGTATGCACCGAACCCAACAGGAGCTGAGTTACGAACTAAAGTCAAGCTCCAGGTGTTGCCTGAGTTTGTGATTTTCGCGCCGCTTGAGAAGTTCGATAATACAGGATAACTGTTGCCATTGGTGCACACGTCAAGCAGGCAAGCACCTCCATCAATAGCCGTAGGACTCCCCACCGCAGGCCAATATGAACCGGTCTGGGCCATATACCGCTCCTCTGACCCACGGATCGTATCAAAGGTCGAGATGGCCTCGGCCGCGCGGCTTTTCTCCACGACCTTGAAGTACTCGGGAACCGCGATGGCGGCCAAAATTCCGATGATGAGGACGACGACCAAAAGCTCGATGAGCGTAAAGCCGCCCAGTTTTTTCCCAGCCTGCTCGGACATGCAGTCCTTGTTCATTTCTATATCCCCTCTTGCTCGGACCTACAAATCACTAAAAAATTATAACAGAGTTTTCCCGTATTTTCCAGTCAAACAAATTCGCATGGAAATATATATTTAATTCGACCAGGCCGGCGTGATGCTGCTGCCGGGGATGTCCGCGACGACGTGCGGAGCGGATCCGTCCGCGTCCATCATGAAAATCTGGCTCCGGCCGTTCCGGGTCGAGGAAAAAACGATGAAGCGCCCGTCCGCCGACCACCTTGGGTCTTCGTTGGCCCCCTCGCCGTTGGTCAGCCGCCGAATCTGCGTCCCGGTCACGTCCACCAGAAAAATATCCAGATTGTCTCCGGCGTTGGCGCGGCCGGCAAACGCAATCCAGGCGCCGGTCGGAGACCAAGCCGGAGAATCGCACCAAGCCAGGCTGGTGATGCGGGTGGCGGAGAGAGTCGTCGTGTCCATCAGATAAATCTCCGGATTGCCCGAGACGTCCGACACAAACGCAACTTGCGCGCCGTCCGGAGAAAAAGTCGGGGAGCTATCCGTGCCGAAGTTCTCCGTGAGTCGGGTCAAGGAATGGTCGGCCAAGTTTTTCAGGTAAATGCTGGGCGTTCTCTCGCGGGACATGGTCAAGAGCAGTTTGGTCCCGTCCGGAGAAAATCCGCCCGCTATGTTCAATCCCTGGGCGTTGGAGATGACCTCGCGACGTCCCGTGGCTAAGTCTATGCCGAAGAGATCCGGGTTGCCATCCCGATAGCTGGTAAAGACCATCAGCGACTTATCCGGCGAAAACCGGGGCAGCAGGCAGATGGAATGATCCCACGTCATGCGCCGCAGGTTCGCGCCGTCGTAGTCCATGAGATAGATTTCCTTGTGACCCGTGCTGTCGTTGGAAAAAGCGATTTCGCTCTCCGCGATCCCTTTCTTGCCGGTCAAATCATGGACGACGTCGTCGGAAATCTTATGCGCCAAGGAACGGCCATAGGCCGCCTCCTGGCGGTAGACCCGGGAGAACTCCACGTTCCCGGATTGAGTATCGACCAACTGGACTACGACGGATTTCTCGGATTTAACCGCGGAAGCCTGGGCGGTCATAAGCCAGGCCGCGCCGCGCGTTTGCCAATCCGAAACGGCTGCAGCCAGATTTGAACCGGTCCAATGCGCCCCGTCCTGCATGATTTTAAAATAGCGGGAGAACAGCAGATCGTCCACGACCACGCCCTCAATAGCCCGGGCCGCCTTGGCCGAATCCGAGTTATAAGGGGCGCCCGCGATGAATGGAGGAACGGCCAAGGCAATCTTGGGCGCGGCCTGCGAGGCTCCTCCCACCTGCATGTAAACATCGGCTCGAGCGGAAGATAAAGGAACCGCCGCCAACAGGCCGGTGAAAACAAGCGCCGGGAGGCCGCGCGCGAAGATCCGCCGGATCATCAGGCCTTCTTGGCCCGGCGGGTCTTCTTGTGATGCCGCGCAAGCTCCCGCAATTCCAGTTCCGCGCGGCGAGCCTCGGGCGTGCCGGGGAAATCGTTCGGAATGGACTGCAAATATTTTTTCGCTTCGTCGGTTTTCCCGCCGATGTGCAGCAAGGACAATGCATACATGAGCCGCGAGGAGGCGACAAGAGTGCTTTTGGGGTATTTTTCCAAAATAAGAGCGAACTGCCGTCCGGCGTCTTTCCAATTCCCCTCGCCGTAGTACGCCTGCCCCAATTTATAAGTCGCGACATCGATGAGCGCGCCTTGCGGGAATTTTTGCACGTACTGCGAGAAGCCCTCCGCCGCTAAGCCGTAATCCTGCAGACTCAAACGGACGTCGGCCTGATTAAAAAGCTCGGTGGGAGAGTTGAGCACCGCCTGCGCCTGCTTGGCCAAGTCGGCCTTGGTCTGGGCCAAGTTCTCCGCCTGCGCCTTGGTCAGCTGCGTGCCGATGGATTCAACCCGGCTCGAAATGGCCGCGCTCAAATCGTCGATTTTCGACGAGAGCCGGCCCATGTCCGTCTGATAGGAGTTGATCGCGTCCGTGAAGGCCGAGAGCGTGTCGTGAAGCTGGCCCATCTGGGTGGACAAATCCGCCTGGTTGGCCTGCATGGAGGAAATCGTCTGCTGCAAGTCCTGAAGCTGGACGCGCAGGCTCGCGGTCTGATTCTCCAAATCAAGGACGTCGTTCTGGGTGGCGACGCAGCCGGAAAGCGCCACGGCTAAAGCGGCAAGCACGAATACGCGCTTCATGTTCGCGCCTTATGCCTCCGGAGACCTATTGGCCGGAAGAAGAAGCGGGCGCTGGCGCGGAAGTCGTTGCAGGCGGAGCCGCAACCGGGGCCGCCGCCGGCGTGGGCGCGACGGGAGCGGCGGACTCGTTCGCGCGGACCCCCGTTTCGGCGCGACGGTTTTGCGCCCAGCATGCCTCGGCGTGCTCGAGGCAGACCGGGTTTTCTTTCCCATAAGAAATCGTCGCGATGCGTCCGCCGTCGACGCCGAGGAGGATGTAGTAGTCGCGCACGGCCTTGGCTCGGCGCTGGCCCAAAGCCAAATTGTATTCCACGGTGCCGCGCTCGTCGCAATAACCGGCCACGCGAGCGTCCAATTCGGGATGTTCCTTCAGGTAAGCCGCATTGGTCCGGAGAATCGCCCGCGTCGCCTGGGTCAAGTCGGCTTTATTGAAATCAAAATAGGCCGTCTTCACCTCGGGAATCGCGGTGAAGGCCCCAGTGCGCAAATTGGCCTCGGCCACGTTGACCGCGGGAACGGTGGAAACCGCCACGGGCGGGGCCTGGACGGACGGGGTCATCTTCACCTGTTTTGGCGTGCAAGCCGCAAAAAGCAAGACTCCGGCGGCGAGAATCGTTCCAGACCATTCGCGAGCGAAAAAACTCTTAAGGTTCATGTGTGTTTAAACGCCTCCGTAATTTTACGACAACATCTTCCATCGGCCCGATTATAGCAAAATCCCAAAAAATGGACGCGCCGCCTTCAAGCCGCCAGCGCATGGTTAAGCGCGCGGCCGTTGGCATCCATCTCGTAGGAGAGCGGACGGCACGTATCTATATTGACGCTCGGAATCGCTTCCGGACCGATACCCTCCAATTCCATCACCAGCGCCCGCAGGCTGTTGCCGTGAGCGCAGACCAGGACGTTCTTGCCTTCCTTAATCATCGGGAGAATTTTGGCGTGATAATAAGGCATGACCCTCTCCGCGGTATCCTTGAGGCTCTCGCCTCCGGGAGGCCGGACGTCGTAAGAGCGCCTCCAAAGGTGAACCTGCTCATCGCCGTACTTCTTCGCCGTCTCCGCCTTGTTAAGCCCCTGCAAATCACCGTAATGCCGCTCGTTGAGAGCCTTATCCTTGAAAACAGGAATGGCCGGACTTCCCATTTCCTTAAGGATGATGTCCAACGTCTGCTGGGCCCGCAGAAGAGCCGACGTAAACGCCACCGAGAATTTCTGGCCCTTCAGGGCCACGCCCGCGGCGTGCGCCTCTTCCTCTCCCTTGGGCGTAATGGGGACATCGACCCAGCCGGTAAAGCGATTTTCCAGATTCCACTGGGACTGCCCATGGCGCAGCAAGACGAGATTAGCCATCCTTCCCTCCTATCAGTTCGGCCACGACCCGGCGGAATTCCGCCAGCTTGACCGGCTTGGATAAAAATCGAGAGGACCGGGAGTCCGCTATCTCGCCCAGAATCTGCTCCGGATCGGCTTCGCCGCTTAAAAATAGAATAGGCGTTTCATGGCTGCTGGGATTGCGCCGCAGCGATTCGTAGAGATGCGCGCCGGTCATTCCGGGCATATGATAATCCATGATGACCAGGTCCGGCTGAAGGGTCCGCACCTTGCGCATTCCCTCGGCGGGTTCGTACGCCGCTTCAACTTGATGGCCCTCGCGGCTCAGAATTTCGGTTAGGAGGCCGACGATTTCGAAATCGTCGTCTACGATCAAGACCTTGGCCATGGGGAAGCTTCCCCATTATACACGACTTGTTCGAGGGATGTCTGCGTTTCCGACGGGAGGAGGCGCTTTACGCGACGGCTTTGGATTTGCGAGCGGACTTCATGCGGTACATCCGGCGATCGGCGCGTTCCAGCAAATCCTTGGGCCCCATCTCCGCGGACAAGGAGGCGACGCCGTAGCTGAACCGCAGAGCCTCCCGGCCCGTTTTGCCGGCGCAGGCCGCGATGCGCTCCGCGATGGCGCGCGCCCGTTTTTCTGACAAGCCCGGAAGCAACGCGATAAACTCGTCTCCACCGTAGCGGAACGCCGCGTCCACGTCCTTGCGGACGGACTGCAGGATGAAGGCGGCGAAGGTCTTGAGCAGCCTATCCCCGGCCAGATGCCCGTATTGGTCGTTGATCGCCTTGAACCCATCCATATCCATGAGAAGAAGACAAAGCTTCTGCCGCTGACGCCGGGCCCGGCTGATTTCCTGCACGATGCGCTCCCGGAAAAACCGCTGGTTGTAAAGGCCGGTCAAGCTGTCCGTGACGGAGAGCTGCTTTAATCTGCGCTCCAAATCCACCCGCTGGGTGATGTCCTTGGAAATCCCCAACGTGCCGATGATGCGTCCGGTCTTATCGCGCAGCAAGGACACGGACATGATGACGTGAATACGGCGGCCGTTGGGAGTCTTGAAAACGGTCTCGCAGTTTTGGATGCGCTCTTGGCGGCGCAAGAGGCGCATGATTCTTTGCGCTTCTTCCATCCCCGCGGCGTAATAGCTGCGCGCGTAGCGTCCCACCAACTCACCGCTTTTAACTCCGAACATCCTCTCGGCGCCCGGACTGACGTAAACGAAGCGCCCGCGCATGTCGGTCGTGCAGATGGCGTCCGTGGTGGAACTCACGATGGTCTCCAGGTAGTCCCTGGCGCCCGTATAGTCCGGAGCTTCCTTATTCATCGCTGACTAGTTTAACTCGCGCGCGCCCTTCCGACCAATGTCTTTGGGCCCATCCATTGATGGGCCCTTGGACCTATTTTTTCTTTCGGCGCTCCACGGCCGCGAAAGCCCGCTCAATCTTGAGCTTCAAGGCATCGACATCGATGGGTTTGACGACATAGTCGACCGCCCCGAAAATAAGCGCGTCGTTAAGAGTTCCGGCGTCGGCCAAGCCGCTGACCACGATGATGGGGACATCGGAAATCTTGGAGTTGGAGCGGAACTCCCTCGTCAGGCTGATCCCGTCTTGATCCGGCATCATGACATCCATCAGGATGAGGTCCGGCCGCCGCGACGCGACGTATTCCTTGGCCTTTTTGGCATTCGAGGCGCAAAAGACGTCGTAGCCGAGGGCGGCGAGCCCCTGCTCGTAGAATTCGCACATGGAGGCGTCGTCGTCGACGGCAAGGATGATTTTTTTATCCGCCATGATTAGCCTCTCGGTTGCGTCCCTTGGGAGGGCTTCGCGCACCAATTATCCAGGCTGCAGCTCAAGCCGCCGACCCGGTACGCGAGGAAAGACAGGCCGAACAAGAACGAATCCAGAATGAGCCCTTCCGTAATGGTGGGGTGGAAAGCGCCCCCGAAACAGCCGCAATTAGGAAGCGGGATGCCGCGAAGCTTAACCGAGGCCAGGGCGGAAAGAAATGAGAGGAACAACAAGCCCGCGGCAAGGGCAGCCTGCCGCGAGAAATAGCCCGTGGCCAAGCACCAACCCACCACGAGCTCCACCCAAGGCAGGAAAGCGGCTAAGCTTGGAATGGCGCTAAGAGACAGGAATGGAAGCCGGTAATATTGGATGACCAACGCGAATTCAGCCGATGGCGCCGCAGCCTTCATGGTTCCGGCCGTGATGAGAACCGCGCCCACGGCCAAGCGGCTCAACAGTCCCATCCACGCGGGAACGGCATCCGGCAGTTTTGTTCGGACCGGCGGCGTCATTTTTTCCCCTTCAATATTTGATCAATCCATGGAACGCCCAGGCCAGCCAATTGCTCCACCCCCACGAAACGTTTGCCGTTGATGAAAAAAGTAGGCGTTGCCCCCACCCAGCGGCTGTTACCCTCGGCGATATCCGCGTTGATGGACGCCAGAACGCCGGGCTCGGCCGCGCAGGCCTTGATCTTCGCGGGCGCCAACCCCGCCTCCCGGGCATATTTAAGCAGCTGTTCCGCTGGGGACTGGGCATCCACCCAATCCGGCTGGTGAGCGTAGAGAAGGTCATGATACGGCCAGAATTTGCCCTCGCGGCCAGCGCACTCCGCGTCCAACGCGGCCTGCAAAGCCCAGGGGTGGATTTTCTCCAAAGGGAATTGCTTGAAAATAAAGCGCACCCGCGAGCCGTAAAGGGCGAGGATTTGCGCAACGGTAGGCTCCGCCGCGCGGCAGGCCGGGCACTCGAAATCGGAGAACTCGGCGATGACGACCGGCGCGTTGGCGGGGCCTTTTTCTCGAAATGCCGGAGCTTTTTCAGGCGTCTGCCCGCCAAAGCCGCGAACCCCATAAACCGCAACGACGGCGACCGCGGCCAGAACCGCGCCGCTAATAAATCTCCTGCGCACTCCTTGAGGCACGGCCCGATTCTACAATATATTCGCGTCTTTCTACCGGACCAGCTTGGCCGCGTTCACGACGCCGACGCCGTAAAGATGGGTGTCGATGCCGTCAATGGGCGACGTGGCCTTCAGCAGGGCGGCGCGGACGGCGCGATAACCGTGTACCTGCGCGCCGGCAATGGCCAAAGCCGCCAATCCGGAAACATGGGGAGTCGCCATGGACGTTCCGTCCAGGCGCCCCACCAAGGTGCAGGCCTTGCAATAACCGTCCGGATCGGCTCCGCCGGCCGGAATATCCCCGCCGGACTGGTTTGACGGCGGCAGGGTCGAAAGCACGTCCACGCCGGGAGCGATGACCGCGACCTGCGGGCCCGCGCTCGAGAAATCGGCCGCCTGATCGTTTCTGTCCATGGCCGCCACGGCGATGGCTCCGGGATACGCACCGGGGTAATCTACCGAGGAAGAGGAACCCTTCTGCGGTGGGCCGTCGTTGCCCGCCGCCGCGACCAGGACGACCCCGGCCTTGACCATGGCCGCGACCGCGGCCTTGATGTCCGGATTGTCCACGGAAGCGCCCAAGGACATGCTGGCGACGTCCATATGGTGCTGGACGGCCCACTGCATGCCGGCCACCACGTCGTCGAAGGTGCCGGACCCGGTGGCATCCAGAACCTTGACGCCGTAAAGAGACGCCTTGGGCGCCACGCCGATGACGTTGCCGTCCTTGCCCTCGGCCGCGATGGTCCCCGAGACGTGAGTCCCGTGGCCGTCGTCATCCATGAAATTTCCGTTATTGGCGATGAAATTCCACCCGCCCTTGACGTTGTCCTTAAGATCGGGGTGATTGTAATCGATTCCGGTATCGATGACCGCGATCTTGACGCCCTTGCCCTGGGTCTTTGTCCAAGCGGCCGGAACATCCAGGCGCTTTAAACCCCAGGTCAAATACGGAGCGGACTCTTCCTTTACCGCTCCGGGCACCGCCACCGGGTGGGCGCTGCGCAGCGGCTTGACGCTGATATCGTTAAATGGCATTTGGGCAAAACTGGGAGAGACGTCCTTAAGCCAGTTGATCCTGGGATCGGCGTCGACCCGGAGAACGCCGGGCATGACGCGCAGGCTCGATTGAAGGGCATGAACCTGCCCATGCGGGGCTTCGACCACCACGGCGTCGATGAGCGGCAACTCCCGGACCACCATGGCCCCGGTCATCTGCGCGATGCTGACGCGATCCGCGGCCGCGATGCCGGAATTGAAAACCACAATGCTGCGCTCCGGTTGGCTTTGCGTCGCGGCGGCCCTAATCGGCGCCGCAAAAGCGAAAAAGACTCCCGACGCGGCGACTAGAATGGTAACAGCCCCTGCCGCCATACGGCCGAATGTTTTCTTCATTCGTTTTCCCTCCATGCCTTTATCGCGCCCCACTTAGACGCGGCGGGAATTCTAGCATACTCTAGGCTAAAAGACCCAATGGAAAATAGGACCTTCGGTCCCGGCGGCGGATAAAGGACGCGACGGTCCGGCCTAAAAGAAGCTTAGGAAGCGGCCTTCGTATTCGGAGAAAAGTCCGTACTCGCGCAGTTTGCGCCCCAGGAGATCCAGCACGGAGCGATCGGAGGCCGCGGATGAAAACAGGGCCTCGATTTCTCGCCGCTTTCTGGCCTCGTCAGCTTCGCCGGGATTAAACAGCCCCCGACGATCCATATCTCGGACATTGACCGGAAAGGAACGCATGGATTCGTCAAGGGAAAATTTCATCAGCGCCAGCGACCACGCCGCATCCGGGCAGGAGATAAGCGCCTTGGAGCCGGCATTGCTGCCCTCGATCTCCCCGCGAATTCTTCCGGTCACCAAAGGCGGCGCCTCGGAAACGACCTGCGTGCTCATGTCGCGGTTCTTAAAATTGTATTCCAGCGCTCTCAAAGCGGCGTTGTAGCGGCCGGAAATCCACTCGGAAAACTCCCTGGCCTCCTCGCCGAAGCCGCTGAATCGCTCGCTCCAAGATTCCGGAGTCAGGATTTTGGGCTTTTCCGACAAGACCCTGCCGCGACGCAGGCGGGTCCTATCCTTCATCTCTTCAATTGGAGACACCAAGTAATAATCGATGGAAGTCGCGCCGAAAGTGGCCAAGGCGTGCTTGGGCTGGCAAATCACGTCGGTTTGCCGCAAAAACTTCTCAATTACCTCTTTTTCCATAACCTATCCTTTAAATAATAGTATAGCATCCGCTTTCCACGGCTTCTCCATTGATTTTTGATGCGGACCGGCTATACTAATCATGGATGACGATTCCGCTGTTGGCTCTCATTGCGATCCTAGGAAAGTCTCCTGTTTGGGCCGGACAGAATTCCGGCCTATCCGAAGCTTTCTCCAAGATTAGCTCTGAAATAAAACACGTTCCAGCGAACCTCGGAATATCTAAAGCCGCCAGCTACGGGCAGCGCTTCGTCGATCGGGGCGGCCTCGTCCGTCTGGACGTCTTCGTCTGCGCCGGTTCCGGAATCAGCGACTCCACCGTTACGGCGGACATTAAAAGAGCGAGCAAGACTCTGAGCCAATGCGGGCTTAAAGTCGCAGCGCCTGCCGCGCCGTACCCCAGATTCTCGTTCCCGAATGGGCGCTGCAACCTGGAAACAGATGAAGACTCGCCCCGGCTATCCGACCAAGAGCGGGGGCTCGTTTCAAAATATCATGACGGCCACAGCGGCGTTTTGACCGCCTTCTACCTGTCCTGGGATTCGGAAAGCCCAAATGAAGCCGGGACCTCCCTTCCCTCAGACTACCTTGATGAAGTTAAAACATCGGAAAGCGCCTCTTTCCGAAAGCGAGCCGTAGGCGCCTTCTTCATTTTCCAGAAGGCGCGGGACGCGATGGCAACCGATAACTATACGTTGCCGCACGAAATGGTCCACATCTTGACCGAGAACTCCGCCCACCTGCATGACCCCGGAGATTCGAGGAACCTGATGTATCGGCCTACGGGATACGCTTCGCCCGATTCCGTTCAGGGAAACGCCCTTACCGGCGCCCAGTGCGCGCGAATTTGGAAGGTGTCCGGGCGGCCTTGACGCCGCGCGGTGTTTGATCCGGCTCACCGGCAGAGGTATACTTCCCCCATTATGATCTTGGGAAAGCCGCAGTGAAGGTTATTGCCGTCCTCCCCGCCTATAACGCGGAAAAAACGCTCGAAAAGACGGTCCGCGACATACCCGAGGGAACAGTTTCGGAAATCATCCTGGTGGACGACGCCTCCAAAGACAAGACCGCGGACGTCGCTCGCAGCCTCGGCGGCCTGACCGTCATCGTGCGCGACAAGAACGGAGGCTACGGCGCCAACCAAAAAACCTGCTACGGCGAAGCCCTGCGCCGCGGCGCGGACGTCGTCATCATGATCCATCCCGACTACCAGTACGACGCGCGCCTGGCGCCCATCATGTCCCGGATCATCGCCTCCGGCATCTGCGACGTGGTAATGGGGAACCGCATCCGCACTCGCGCTGAAGCGCTGGCTGGTGGAATGCCGCCCTACAAGTATCTTTTCAACCGCCTGCTGACCGTCCTGGAAAATCTGCTGACCGGGCAGAACCTGGGCGAATGGCACTCGGGCTTGCGGGCCTACTCGCGCCGCGTGCTGGAAACTATCCGCTGGGAGGAAAATTCCGACGATTTCGTGTTCGATCAGCAGTTTCTCCTGCAGGCTTCAGCCTGCGGATTCAAGATAGGGGACGTGCCTGTTTCCACGCGCTACTTTCCCGAGGCTTCTTCCATCAATTTCCGCAGAAGTGTGGTTTACGGCCTCTCCTCACTCCTGGTCTTGTCCCAATACCTTCTTTGCCGCATGGGCGTCCTCCGTCTCAAGCGCTTCTCTCCGAAATCATGACCCGCTGGCCCCAAGTCGCGGCCTTACTGAGCCTGGTTTTCGCCCTAACCGTCCTAACGGAATTCTGGCGCCCCTTTTACGGCGCGGCCTTGGCCGGCGTGGAAATTTCGGTTTTCGCGCTTATCGCGACCGGCGCGGGCAGATTTATTCTCTCCGGCCTCGGCCTCTCCGACATAAGCGAATCGCAAAGAACCCTCATCGGCGCGACGCTGGGGCTGGGCGTCCTGAGTCTTTCCATCTTTGCACTGGCCGCCGGGCATCTTCTGCGGGGATGGGCCGTTTCGCTGGTCCTGGCCACCTTCTGGATTTTCGGATGGACCGAGATGCGCGCGGCCCTATCGTCTCTTTCCTCCAACCGAAACCTGCTTAAGGAGCGCCCGCTGGCCGCGGCGGGGCTTGCCGCGCTCCTAGGCTTGGTCTTCCTGGCATGTCTCGTTCCGCCCCATCAATATGACGAGTTGGTCTACCACTTGGCCTTGCCCCTAGCCTACATCCGCACAGGTTCTTTTGCCGGAGCCGCAAGCCCCGTCTATTCGCGCTTCCCGCAAAACGGGGAAATGCTTTTTGCCCTGGCCCTGCTCATGAACTCAGATATCCTGGCCCACCTGTTCATGTGGCTGGCGCTGGCGCTTTGCGCCTGGTGGATTTTCGAGATGGGAAAGCTTGAGGCGCCGCTCTCCTGCGTTCTCATCGCGTGCCTGCTCCTGCTCGGCCACCCCGCGGCCATGCTTTTATCCTCGGCGGCTTACACGGATCCCTTGGCCATGCTCTGGATCACGGCCGCGGCGCTGTGCTTCCTGCGCTGGAACGAAATCGGGGCGGCGCGGCCGGGCGCCCGCGGCTGGCTTCTGCTCTCCGGCATTTTCACGGGGCTGGCCCTGGGCACGCGCTACTACGCCGGAGCCGCCGCCGGAATTTTCGGCGCGGCGCTTCTCTGGAAAGCCGCGGTCAAGAATAAAGAGCGGAGCGCCAGGCTTGCCGATTTTGCAGTCTATTTTATCGCCGCGACCGCCTTGACTCTGCCTTGGCTCGTTAAAAATTTTTTAAACTGCGGCGACCCGTTTTTTCCTTTTTTCGCCGGGATATTCCCGCTCAAAAATCCGTCGGACGCGCGGATCGCGGGCGCCTATTTCCAAGTTTTGGGCCAATACGAGCACGGAGGAAGGGCGCTTAAGGACGCGCTGCTCTTCTTCCCGCGCTTGATTCTCGGCGGCGGAGCGTTTGGCGGCGGAATGGATGTCGTCGGCGCTTTAGGATGGCCCCTGGTTATATGGTTTTTCCCGCTGGGCGCGTGGGTATGGCGAAAAAATAAGTTTTGGCGCGGGTTATGGTGGTTCTGCGCCGCTTACGGAGCCATCTGGTTTTGCACGGCTTCAGCCCTGCGCTTCTTGGTCGCGATTCTGCCTTTGATCTGCCTTGTGGCGGCGTCGGGCATTCATGGCATCTGGAAATCCGCCTCCAAAACGGGCCGCGGCGTCTTGGCTTCATCAGTTGGTCTTCTGGTCGCCGGTAATATTTTTCTGTTTTTTTTCGTGCAATTGGGAGTCTTTAGGAGCGCGGGAGTCCTTCTTGGCGCTCAGAGCCGCGACGCTTTTCTCTCCCGCCGCTTGGCTTATTATCCCTGCGCCGCCTACGTCTCCGCGCATCCGAAGCAAAATGATAAGATTTTGATCGTGGGAGAGCAGCGAAGCTACTACGTCCGCCCGGCCCATGTCGCCTCGACAATTTACGGGCCAAATCCCTACGTGACCTTGGCAAACGAAGCTGAAAATCCATTAACTCTAGCCAAGCAAATAAAAGAACGGGGATTTTCCACCCTGCTCGTGGTTCCGGAGGAATCACGCCGCCTAGGCGCAAGCCTGGGAATTCTTTCCGCGCGCGGTCGGATGAATCTAGCGGGGCTTTCCCGCTTTCTGACTCCTATTTTTCACGCCCCGGGCTGCGCCGTCATGGCGCTCCGCATGTCGGCGGGTTCCGGCCGGTAGAACATGAAAGCGGTGCTTTCCCATTGGGAACTCTACGCGGGCGCCGGCGCTATCGCGGCCGCGATTTCACTTCTCCTGACTCCAGCCGTCCGCATCGCGGCGGTCAAACTCGGATGGTTCGACACGCCCTCCGCCCGGCTTAAGACGCATAAAATAGCCACCCCCGCGTTGGGCGGCGTCGCCATCTATTGCGCTTTCGCCGCCACCCTCATTTTTCTGCGCTATGAAACTCAATTTCCAACCGGCACGCTCAGAAGCCTGCGGGGACTGCTCATCGGCGGCACTCTTGTTTTCCTCCTCGGACTCATCGATGATCTCAAAAAGCCGAGCGGCCTGGGATTTAAGACGAAGTTTGTCGTCCAGGCCGCCGCGGGCGCCGTACTCCTTGCCTTCGGTTTTCGCATCCACTTCATCAAGCCCGATTACCTTGCCGAGGTTCTTACGCTCGTCTGGATAGTGGGCATCACCAACGCCTTCAATATCATCGACATCATGGACGGCTTAAGCGCCAGCCAAGCGGCGATTTCGGCGCTGGCCTTCCTGCTCATCTCCCTTCCGCGTAATGAATTCTATGTCAATTTCGCCTCCGCGACCTTGGCTGGCGCCGCCGCCGGCTTCCTGCCGTGGAATTTTTCCCCCAAGCGCAAAATTTTTATGGGAGACTGCGGAAGCCTGCTTGTAGGATTTCTCCTGGCGGGCATTTCATTGGGCACGCATTACAGCAAGGTCAACAACCTTGGCGTTTATGCTCCCATCATTATTCTCCTTGTGCCCATGTACGACACGCTCTTCGTCATGGCGCTGCGCATAAGGCAAGGTCTTTCCCCATTCCTTGGCTCCAACGATCATTTCGCCTTGCGGCTTGAGCGCATGGGCTATTCGCGCCACCAAATCGTCGCGATGGCGGCCGGCGCCACGACCATTTTAGGGGTCTGCGCGTTTCTGGCGACCGCGCTTAGTGGGACCTGGGCTTTTTGCCTTTATCTTATGCTGGCGGCGGAAATTCTTATCCTAAGCCGAGCGTTGGCGCGCGTGGCCATGCGCAAATAACGTCCATGCCCTTGAAAACCGACGTGCTCATTTTGGGCGGCGGCTTGGCCGGCCTCTCGACCGCCTATCATCTAAACGCCTTGTCGGCCGCGGATTCTCTGGTCGTGGAGAAAAACGCCTCGCCCGGCGGCACCGCCGGATCCACCGTCAAAGACGGATTCACCTTCGATCAGACCGGACACTTGCTCCATCTTCACGATCCTTACGGGCAGCGCCTCATTGAGTCGCTTCTAGCCGGCAACTTGCGCGTGCTCCAACGCTCATCCTGGATTTATTCCCGCGGCGCCTGCACCCGCTACCCGTTCCAGGCCAACACGTACGGACTGCCCGAACGCATAGCGGATGACTGTGTCGTCGAGTTCCTCAAAACCGTTCACAAGCCCCGGGCCGCGGCGGCGCGGGCATCTTTCAAGGAGTGGTCCCTCGCCAACTTCGGGAAAGGGATCAGCCGGAACTTCATGTTCCCGTACAATAAAAAACTCTGGCGCACACCGCTGAACCGGCTGACCACGCAGTGGCAGGGGCGCTTCGTGCCCAAGCCCAAGGCCTCGGAGGTGCTGCGCGGCGCTCTATTGGAACAGACGACGGCCTTCGGCTATAACGCGATTTTCCGCTACCCGCGGCGAGGCGGAAGCCAAGCCCTGGCCGACGCCTTGGCCGCCAGGCTCAAGCCCGGACAATTGCGCCTGAACTCTCCCGTTGTCTCCGTCGATCTCCGGGAACGGGTCGCTGTCATGCGCGGTTTGGGCGAAATCGCCTATGAGCGATTGGTCAACACTTTGCCCCTCAAGGACTTCATCGGCTTGGCCGGACCATGGCCCCGGAGCGTGCGCGACGCCGCGGCCAAGCTTCACTGCAACTCGGTTTATTGCCTCAACTTGGGGGTCGCCCGCCCCCGCGTCTCGGATAAGCATTGGATTTATTTCCCTGAAAAACGATTTCCGTTTTACCGCGTCGGGTTCTACAGCAATTTCTCCGACGCGGCCGCCCCTCGAAACATGAGCTCTCTTTACATCGAAATTTCCGCCAAGGCCGCCGAAAAAATCAGGCCCCAGAACTTGGAACCCTCAATCCTGAACAGCCTTGTCTCCTGCGGTTTACTAAAAAAATCTGACAGGCTCCCCGTCAGGCTTTGGACGCCCATCCCCTGCGCCTACGTCGTTTACGATTTCAACCGCGAACCGGCCGTCCGAAGTATTTTCGATCATCTTCGAAAATCCGGCATCGAGTCCATCGGACGCTACGGGGCTTGGAAGTATTCCTTCATGGAAGAGACCATCCTTGACGGCAAGCGCTGCAGCGAGCGCTTGTCGGGCCGCGTCGCGGCGGACCCGGAGCAGAGCCGCGCAGAGCTTCGGCCGCGCAAATAGATATAATCGGGTTCGCCATGCCGCCGAAACGGACTCTGCTTTCCCTCATTTTTCCCTTAGTCTTGTGCGGCTGCGTGACGGAAATGGTCCAGGAAACCGCCCCGCGCAAGGGACCCGTCGCCCAAGTCGGCTACATCGTTCCCGGCGGCGGCGAAATCCGCTATTCCGCGGAAGGGTGGAGTCCCGTCGTCGCGGCGCGGCGCAAAACCGCCTTCTTCCGCATGCGAAAAGTCTGTAAAGGCATGGGCCTAAAAATTATCGATGAATTTATACACACCGACGCTGTGGTGCCTTATAACGGCGGGAATTTGGAAACGGACACCGAATTCGGAATCCAGCATTACGATCTGGCGAAATACCACCACATTATTTTCCAATGCGTGCCGCCGCCCATTACATCGCCGCCGCCCGCCCCCGCTGCACCCGCCAAAAGGTGACCTGAAATGCTTATCGAACGCCCCATGGTTTTCCTGGATCTTGAAGCCACGGGAATCTCCCCTTACCAAGACCGCATCGTGGAGATCGCGTTCTTGAAGCGCTTCCCGGACGGCCGGGAGGATTTCTTTGGCTCGCTGATCAATCCCCAGCGGCCCATGCCTAAGGAATCCATGGCCGTCCACCACATCACCGACGAAATGGTGGCGCAGAGCCCTTCATTTTCCCAGATCGCCGAACGCGCCTTCTTATTCCTGGACAATTGCGATCTGGGAGGCTTCGGCATCATAAAATTCGACGTTCCTCTGCTCGCTTCGGAATTCTCCCGCTCAGGATTTTTCTTCTCCACTGACGGACGACGCGTGGTCGACGCGCTGACAATCTACCACCGAATGGAACCGCGCAACCTGGAAGCCGCCTATCGTTTCTACTGCGGCAAGACGCTTGACGGGGCCCACCGCGCGGAGGCCGACACGCGCGCCGCGGCCGAGGTGTTCCGAGCCCAGCTTGCGCGCTACGAAGCCGTCCCAAAGGACCTGGACGACTTGAGCGACTGGTGCCGCCGCCATACGGGCGTCCGGCGGTCCTCCTGACGTGCCCGCGCGCAAGCCTCTGGCGGTCGTACTGCTCTCCGGAGGACTGGACTCCTCGACCTGCCTCTTCTGGGCCAAGAGCCGCGGATACTGCTGCGTCGCACTTTCGGCTGCCTACGGCCAACGCCACGATAAGGAACTCGACTCCGCCAGACGCGTCGCCAAGGCCGCACGGACGCCTCTTCATGCGGTGCGCCTGAACCTTCCCTGGCTCGGGACATCGTCTCTTGTCAACCGCTCAAAACGATTGCCCCAAACAACCCTCTCCCGCATCGGCCATGGGAAAATACCGTCGACCTACGTTCCGGGAAGAAACACGATTTTCCTGGCCTTGGCAATTTCTCTCGCGGACGCCTGGGGCGCCCAAGCCGTCGTCATCGGCGCCAACGCCATCGATTTCAGCGGTTACCCGGACTGCCGCCCGGCGTTTTACCGAGCATTCCGCTCCGTTTTCCGGCAGGGCACGCGGCGCGGGAGCTCGGGAAAGCCCGTCAAAATCCTGGCGCCTCTCCTCAAATTGGATAAAGCCGGCATCGCGCGCTTGGCGCGGAAACTCCGGGTGCCGCTCCACCTCACTTGGTCCTGCTACGCGGGGCTAAAAAAGCCCTGCGGCGTTTGCGATTCATGCAAGCTCCGCGCCAAGGGATTTACCGAAGCGGGATTCGCCGATCCAGCCGCATGAAGCCCCGTATCGTTGAAGTTTTCTCATCGCTGCAAGGGGAAGGACTCTGCCTGGGACAGCGCCATGTTTTCGTCCGCTTCGGTGGATGCAACCTGCATTGCAGCTACTGCGACGAGCCGGACACCATCCCCATGGGCGCAGGGGAAGCCTGGAGCCTGGACAAAATCAAGGCCGCTGTTTCCCGGCTGAACTCCGAGCGGGCTCATACGTTCGTCTCCTGGACCGGCGGCGAGCCGCTCATCCATCGCGCGGCGCTGGGCGAGCTCATGCCGTGGGCCAAAAGCGCCGGCCTTAAAAACTATTTGGAGACCAACGGCACCCTGCCCCACGCCCTGGAGAAAATCGCGCATCTTTGCGACGTTGTGGCCATGGACGTGAAGCTTCCCTCGGCGACGCAAGAAGAGCTCTGGAGCCGGCACTTGGAGTTCCTTAAGATCGCCCCGGAAAAGACCTTCGTCAAGGTCGTCCTGACGTCCGAATCGACGCCTGCGGAATGGAGGCAGGTCATCCGGCTTTTGCAGGAGGCCTCGCCGGGGATTCCGCTCGTGCTCCAGCCGGCCACCGCTCGGGAAGGAACCAAGCCGGCGCCTAGCCGCCTTACGCTCGGATTTCTACGCCAAGCGCGAGTTCTCTTGAAGGACGTGCGCCTGATTCCGCAATGGCACCCTCTATGGGGAATGCCCTAGCTCAGGTCTTTGGAATCGAATAGCCGGCCTGCTTCTCAATCCATTCCCAAAAATCAGGGTTTAACCGGTAATAATACGGCAGGAGCGGCGGCTCAGCCACCGCTGAGAAAGCCTGTGCGAACTCATTAACCTGCTTTTTCTCCGCCGGATTCGGTTTGCCGCCCTGCCAATAAGCATCAGCGACGAGGTTTAAGGAGGAGAAGACGCGCTCTTGCTGGCGATAGTAATCGGCATTCGAAAGATTGAGCGGCACGGGAGGCCCCAGCGCCCGTAGCTTGACTCCGGCAATCTTGGCGCAGGAATCAGCCTCTCGCCCCGCTCCGAAGAGACCCTTCACGATGGGAGTTAACGCTTCGACATGGCCAGGTGACGACTCCAATGGGTAAAACAGCACGGCAAAGCCACTGCCGCGTTTCATGGGAACAGGCAACATCTGCCCAAACTCCGCCGGCACCAGCGTCGTGCAGCCGGAACTGGCACGCAGTTGATTCGCGCGCTGATACATCGGCTCCGAATGGAGGCGCGCCAACCAATCCGTTTTTCCGCAAGCCCCTAAAAATGCCGCCACTATTAAAAACGCGCCCAGCCGAAGAAAACGCTTCACCGCGCGCCACCTTCCGGAACGCCGGAGCTGGAGGGCACGAAGCTGACCATCACGCCGGTCCACGCCTTTTTGAAGTCAGACGCGGAAACAAAGCGCATGGCTTCTCCCGTGCCTGTATCATTGACATAGTAGCCGAGAACGTGGCCGTGAGGATTTATCTCCGCGCCGGAAACATAGACGGCATGGGCCGCGCTCTCAGGCAGGGAAGGTTCGTTCCAAAATTCTCTTTCGCGCACGGTGACGATGGCCCCCCCTCCTCCAGCGATGGACTCCTCAAGCTTCAAAGGCGTCGCCTTGAGCATCAACCGGCTGGATATGCCGTGATCGCGCAGAAGAGCGTTGGCATCATCATTGAACGTTCCGCCGGCGCGAAAACCTGAGGCGAGGCCGTACTCGGCGTAATAGCCCTTGTCCACAGCTTCTTGAACCAACGCCTGGATACCGACGTCCAGGCGCCGTACGCGCATGGCCTCGTATTGCGCGCCGATGGCGCAGGTGGGACCTTTTTGCACGATGATGTAGGGCACCGCCGCGGTCGGATCACCCAAGGTTTGGCTCCAACCCAGCGCGTGCCAAACGGCAATCTTGGCGTCATCGTCGATGCGCTTCAAGCCCGCCTCGCTGCCGCGCGCGAAATAGCCGCGCTTGGCGAGCGCCGCGCCGCGCTCAGGGATGGGTGGCGGAAGGGCGGACGGCAGCCCCAGGCGGCCTGCGGCTGGCGCCGTCCATTTCCTCAAGCCGGACGGAGCAGCCGCGCCTAAAGCAAAAGAAGCCGGGTCCGCGCCGGAGTCCTTGACTGATCCGCCTCCACCGTCAAAGAGCCGGGCTAAGGCGGCGGCAGCGGCCTTAGGGCTGGCTCCCGCCTTGACGGCCCGTGCTAAGAGGCTAGCGCGGACCCGGCCTTCCGCCTTGGCGTCCGTGCTCCGAATCATCCGCGATTCAAATTCTTGAGATTTCGCGACCAAGCTCGCGTCCCGCTTGAGGAATACACCAACGTATGGGTTCCAGCTGTCCTGAAACTTACCCGCGGAAACATCAAGATACGATTTCTGCAGATATTCCGGCGGCCTCGGCCACAAGAACGGCCGCGCGATCTGCTCGCCCTGGGACTCGACCAGCCGCCGCAAATCCTCTATTTGGAGCAGCGCCTTCAATGGCGGGAGGCGGCTGGAGACCAGTTCTGGATCCGTCTCCTCAAGCAGGACCGTTTTACCTTTTAGATACCGGACGTAGTCCGCGTCAGCCACGCGCGTCACCGATTTCAGCATTTCTTTCTGAGCGGCCAGAGTCGGAAGGGAATTAAAGGTCCGCGCCGCATCCTGCAGCGAGGCGTGCATGTAGTCGCAAACGTGGCGCGCAACCTTTGCACCATATGGTTTACCATCCGCGTAAACGAACGCGCAGGGATATGTGAAGACTAGCTTGCCCGAATCGGGCGTGGCCGAATCGCCGGAAACACCTGAAGGCAGGGACAAAACGGGCCCTTGAGCAGACGCCGCCACAGGAACGGCCATGACCGCACACAAGGCGAGGAAAATCGTTTTGCGGAGCATAAGCCGAAAACCCGGCGGTAGTATAACCTGCACCCGATGGCGGCGCAAGGGCAGACGTATTGCGTCTACGGATGCTATTTCGAGGAAGGAGAGCGGGCCTAAATCGGCGGGGCGCCGGGACGGGAAAAGCGTCTGGCTAATTCCTGGCGGTCAAGCGCCAAAAGCGCGGGCCGGCCGTGCGGGCAGGCCGGCTCCCGGCAATCCTTCAAGTCCTCCAAAAGTCGCATGGCTTCTTTCTCGGAAAGAGCGTCATGCGCCTTGACCGCGGCCTTGCAGGCGATCATGGCCACCGCCTCATGGCGCGACTCCCGGGCCGCGACGCGCGGATCGCCGTGGAAATCAAGCAGCCGGCCGATCATGTCCTTCAAGTCCGCGGCTTTCTCGAACAAGGCCGGAACCGCCACGACGTTGAGCATGGTCTTGCCGAAAGGCTCCATCTCGAACCCAATTTCATGCAGGCGCTCGCGGCGGCTCAGTACTTCCGCGATCCGCGAGGCGGGCAGTTCCAGGGACATCGGCAGCATCAGCCTCTGGACGCGGACCTTGCCGTCGGCGACCTCGGCGGCGTATTTCTCGAACAAAATCCGTTCCTGCGCGGCGTGCTGGTCCATCACGCTGATGCCGCCGTCGGATTCGAAGACCAGGTAACTTTTCTCGATTTGTCCCAGGTACCGGTAGGGCGGATGAAACCACCGCGGCAGACCTTCTCTGGGAACAAACGAGTTCGCCGGATGTTCAGCCCGCAAATCCAAGAACGCCTCACTCGTGGACAGATTCGGCGCCACGCCCCCCGCGTGATAAGGCGCCTCTGCTTCCGAAACGGCCGCTGAACCAGCATTCGCGCCGCGATGCGGAAAATTAAGCAACGGCGGGGCGCTTTGCCGGGCTGCAGCCTTGGCCGCAAGCCCGGAAACAAGATCAAAAATATCCCTATCCGACTTAAACCGGATTTCCCTCTTGGCCGGATGAACGTTCACGTCGAAAGCAGCGGCGGGCATCTCCAAGAAGGCGGCCAGAACAGGATGGCGCGCGCCGCGAGATTCCCGGAAGGCGTGATAGAGCGCCTGCTGCAAAAGGCGCGATTCAACAGGCCGGCGATTGACGAACCACCATTGAAACTTTCGCGAGGACGCCAGATGCTCGGGAGGAGACACGAATAAAAGCGCCTGCATTTCCGGCCGGTCCGCCGCGACGGAAACGAGGTTCCGCGCCAGCTCATCGCCCAAAACGGCCGAAAGCCTCTCTTGCGCCGCCCCCGATCCCCTTAAGGCGGGGAAATTAAGCCTCTCCCGGCCTTCGGACTTGAAGGTAAAATGGACGGAGGGATTCGCCAAGGCCGCTTCCTCCACGACAGCCGTCATTCGCGCGCGCTCGGTCTCGTCGGACTTGAGAAATTTCAAGCGCGCCGGGGTGTTGTAGAATAAATCGCGGACCTCGACGATCGTGCCTTGCGCCGATGAAGCAGGGCCGGAGAACGCGATGTCACCGGCCCTGGTCTCCAGCCGCCAGCCTTGGCCGCGCGCCGTCCGGCTCGTGATTGAAAGCCGTGATACGCTCGCGGCCGCATAGAGAGCCTCGCCGCGAAAACCGTAGGTCGCCAAGCTCTCCAAGTCGCCGAAGGCGGAGATTTTGCTCGTGGCATGGCGCTTGAGGCAGAGCGCCATGTCTTCCGGCTCCATGCCGCACCCGTCGTCGTTGACGCGGATAAGTCCCTTGCCGCCGCCCGCAATCTCGACGTTAATTGCTGCGGCGCCCGCATCCAGCGCGTTTTCGACGAGTTCCTTCAAGACCGCGGCGGGATTCTCGACGACTTCGCCCGCGGCGATGCGGCTAAAGACCTCGGGAGACAGAAGTGAAATTTTGGACATCGGCCTAAGACAGGCGCTTTTTAAGCTCTTGAAGAGCGGACAAGGCTTCCAGGGGCGTCATCCGCTCCGGGTCGAGGAAGCGCAGCGCTTCAAGGACGGAATTGCCTCCGAACAGCGGCAACTCGGCCTGCGCCGGCGCCTCGTCCGAGCCTGAAATTTTTCCGGAAGCCGATTCGGCTTCGAGCCGCTCCAAGATTTCATGGGCGCGAGCCACGACTTGGGGCGGAAGCCCCGCCAGGGCGGCGACGTGGATGCCGTAGGAGCGATCCGCCGGCCCAGAAGAGATTTTATGCAGGAACACGACTTCGGCCTGCCCCTTGGAGTTAGTCCACTCTTTGACCTCGACGTTGAAGTTCGCCACCCCTTCCAAAAGCCTGGCCAGTTCGGTCAACTCGAAATAATGCGTGGCGAAAAGAACCCTTGGGCCACGCGCTTCTTCGACACCCTCGGAGCGGTAGGCACTGTTTAAATGCTCCAGAACTGCCCATGCTATTGATATTCCGTCGAACGTGGAAGTCCCGCGGCCGACCTCGTCTAAGATAAGAAGGCTCCGTGTGGTGGCGCTTTTCAAGATGTGCGCCGTTTCCTTCATCTCGACCATGAAGGTGGAATCTCCCTTGGCGATGGCGTCTTGGGCGCCGATGCGGGTCAGGATGCGGTCGACCATGCCGATTTTGGCGGACTTGGCGGGGACAAAAGATCCCATCTGCGCCATAAGCGCGATAAGCGCGTTTTGCCGGAGATATGTGGATTTCCCGGCCATGTTCGGTCCGGTCAGAATGGCGATCTGCGGCTCCCGTCCGTTGAGATTAATGGAATTAGGGACAAATTCCCCGGCGGGAAGAAGCGCGGCCAAGACCGGATGACGGCCGTCTTCTATTTCAAAATCGTGAGACAAATCGACCGTGGGCTTGACGAACCCATGGAGGCAGGCGGCTTCGGCTAAAGCCGCCAAGGCGTCCATCTCCGAAATCACGGCGGCGGCGGCCAGGACGGACTCGTGATGGGCGGACGCCCTCTCGCGCAAATCCTCGAACAGCCTTGCTTCCAGGCGGATGATTTTTTCCTCCGCGCCCAAAATCTTATTTTCCAGCTCCTTCAAGTCGGGCGTGATGTAGCGCTCCGCGTTGGTCAGCGTCTGCTTGCGGACGTAGCGCGGCGGGACCTTGGCTTGATGGGTCTTGGTCACCTCGAAGTAGTAGCCGAAAATCGAATTATAGCCGGCTCTGAGAGAGGCGATGCCGGTCTCCTCGCGCTCCTTGGCCTCGAGTTCCTCAAGAAAGCGATTGCCGTCGGATTTTAAGGCGCGCAGTTCGTCAAGCTCGGCATGAACGCCGGGCTTGATGAGCCCGCCGTCCGAAAGCTTGACCGGCGGCTCTTCGGCCAACTCGCGATCCAGCATTTGCGCGCAACGCTCCAGATTCCTGGCGGGCTCTTCCCACCGCGCCAGCAGACTTGAAAAAGCCGAGTGCTCCCCCATACCGCGGAGCCAACCGTCCACTTCGGGAAAGCGGTCCAGGGAATCCCTCAGGCCCGCCAAGTCCCGAGGCCCGGCTTCGCGCGTGCCCAGACGGTTGATGAGACGCGGCAAATCTGAAATCTCGCGCAAAATCGCCGCGATTTGCACCCGCGCTTGGTGACTTTCGGAAAGTTCCTCCACCGCCTGCTGCCGAAACTCGATTTCCGGAAGCTCGAGGCTCGGCCTCAAAATCCACTCTTTGATTTTCCGGCTGCCCATGGCCGTGCTGGCTCGGTCGAGCAGGGTCCAAAGGCTCGGCGCGCGCTCTCCGGACGAGGATTCGACGAGTTCCAAGGTCCGTATGGCCGTTTCGTCCAACGCCATCTCCTCGGCGGCCTCGCGGTAGGACGGCGCCGGCAACTCGCGCAGATGCAGGCGGGCCTCTCTGACGTAGGCGCGGCACTTGAGCGCCGCCCGGCGGGCCAGCGGATGATTGGCCCATACGGATTCTTGAGTCCATTCCGGCTCATCTTTTTCCAAAGGCGCATCGTAAATGGTTGCAGAAGCCGGCGCCAGCCGCTGATCATCGGACGCCGATTCATGCCGTGTTCCTGAACCAACTAGGATTTCGCTGGGCCTGGCGCGGGCCAAAAGCTCCGAAAGCCGGCGCTCGCCGCGGTCGTTCAATGCCTGCGCCGCCCAGAATTCTCCCGTGGATACGTCGAGGCAGGCCAATCCCCAGCCCACCAAGTCCCGCTCGATGGCCGCCAGGAAATTCGCGGAAGAAGGCTCCAGCAAGTCGTCTTCGATGACGGTCCCGGGAGTGACGACCCGGATAACCTCCCGCTTGAAAATCTTCTTGGCCGCGTCGCCGCCCTCTATCTGCTCGGCCACTGCCACCTTGCGGCCGGCGCGCAGAAGCTTGGCGATGTAGTGTCCCTTATTATGCCAAGGCACGCCGCACATGGGCACGCCTTGGCGCGAGGTCAGAACCAGCCCCAGGATGGGCGCGGCCAGGCGCGCGTCGTCCCCGAACATCTCATAGAAGTCGCCTAAGCGAAAAAACAAGACGCTTTCGGGATGCTGGTCCTTAAGCTCACGGTATTGGCGCATGACCGGCGTGTCGGGCAGGGCCGCTTCCGTCGAAGGACTCATAAAATAAATTTTAGCAGATTCGCGGCAGGCCCTTCATGCCTTGAACGCAAAAAGCCTAGAGATCGAAGCCAAGCCCAACGTAAGCGTAGTGCTCGGGCAGGGAATAGAACTGGCCGTACGGCGAGTGCCCGACGAAATAGCCGATGAAGGCGCGCATGGCCCGAGTTGTGTCAGGAAAACCGAACCTAAGCCCCAGCACGCTATTGGAGTTGACGTTCCACTGCACGTTGGCGTGGGATTGCACGTCTTCGGCCAAATAGGGCCGCACCGAGTAAAACCAATGCCACTGGAAGTCAGGGCCGGTCAGTTCAAAACCTCCCTGCAGCGTCCCCCGCTGGGGCGTGGGAATCGAATGGAAAAGGTAGCCGCCGCCGCCGTAGACGCGCAGATGCGGGCAGACATCGTCTGAAATGATCCCGCGCACGCCTTCCACGCTGTAGCGAAATCCGGTGTTCCCCGTGTCCCGGATGTAATCGTCCCCTAGGTGGGAGCTTTCATGGTAGAGGTAAAATTTCCCCGACAGCGTGCCGTGCTTGACCTCCAAAGGAAGATTGGCAAAAAAATCCACGGTCTCGAATTTATTGACGCCCCCGCTGACCTGAAACCGCGAGTAGGCCATGCCCTCGATATCCCACTGCCAGACCCAGGAACCGGCGGCGCTTTTCCAGCGCGTCATGCCCCAGCTATGCCCCAAGGCCACATCGGCGTCGTTATGGCCCCGCAGTCGGTAATATGACGCGCCCAAGTGTATCTCCCTTGGATCGGCCAGAAGAGGCTGAAAAACACGCGACGCGGGAAAGACGTCGTAAGCCCGGGCCTGAAGGACGAACGCGGCCACTGCCGCGCCGGCCAGGGCGAGCTCTTTAATCCTTAAGCGCCGCTTCAACATCTTGGGACAAGTCATCGGCAGATTGCGGACCCAAATAACGCGCCAGCATGCGGCCCTTGGCGTCGATTAAAAAGCCCGTGGGAAAACCGGGGACGGGATAGCCGGCCGGCGGCTCGCCGCCGTTGGAAAGCAGTATAGGATAGGGGATATGGGCCTGTTTCACAAACGGCACGACCGCGCGCGCCCCCAGAGAGTCCATGGCGATGCCAAGGATGACGAAGCCTTGGCCCTTGAAGCGGTTATAAAGCGTGATGAGATCTGGAATCTCCTCCTGGCACGGGCCGCACCATGTCGCCCAGAAATCAATAAACACCACATGGCCGCGGTATTGAGAGAGAGACACCTGGCGGCCGCTGATGTCCGTCAAAGTAAAGTTCGGGGCTTCAATGGGCTGCTCGCCCTGCTCGCGAAACGAACTTGCCGGAACCAAAAAATAGAGCAAAGCACCCAAGCTCGCCAGGGCCAGCACCGCGAATAATTTCTTTCCCGCGGAAGAGCGCCCTTCGTGCAGGCTCATAGCGCGAAGCGGAAAAACGACTGCGGCAGATACCGGCTGATGAGCCCCAGATGCCGGGAAAAGACCAGGGCGCCCATGAACACCAGGAAGGCCCCGGCCAAGACTTCGCCCCAGCGGATGTAGCGCTTGTAGCGGGCGAAAAACTGCAGGAAGATATTCATCCCGAAAGCCGAGGCGATGAAAGGCACGCCCAGACCCAAGGAATAGACGCACAGCAAAGCCATTCCCTGCGCCGCGGTTTTTTGGGTCGCGGCCAAAGCCAGAATCGCGCCCAGAATCGGCCCGATGCAGGGCGTCCACCCGAACGCAAAGGCCAGGCCCATCAGGAAAGAGCCCGCATAGCCCGGCGAAATTCCGCGCGAGGAAAAGCGCCGTTCATAGTAGAGCCATTTGATGGGCAGGACGCCCATGATATGAAGCCCGAAGAGCATGATGAGGACACCGGCGACCTTGTCCAACGCGGGAAGAGACGAAACCAGAAAGCTTCCAACGCTGGAAGCGGAAGCGCCCAGCAAAGTAAAAACCAAGGAAAAGCCCAGGACGAAGAAGAGCGAACCCAGGCCCGCTTTAGCCGCGACTTGGCCGCGGCTTGAATCCTTCGCCAAGTCCTCCAAGGAAAGGCCGGACATGAGCGAAAGATATCCTGGGATGAGAGGCAAAACGCAGGGAGAGAGGAACGACGCGACTCCGGCGATGAAAGCGGCTCCGAGGCCTATGTGACCCATCTGGGCGTTCAGTCTAGCATTTTAGGCCTAAGAGGCGCCTTTTTGCCCGGCGCTCCGCTGATACCTGGCCTCCAAATCGCGCAGCTTCTGCTCGTGCTCCTTCTGCAAAACCAAGCGCTCCTCGGCCAGGCGGCGGACCTTTTCATCGTATTCCGCGGCTTGCGCCAGGCGCGCGGCATGAAGCTCATTGCGCAAGGTCTGCTCGACTTTCTGAAAATTGTCGCTCAACTCCTGCTCCTTCTGCATGAGCCACGTCCCGGCCTTTTGCTTTTCGGCTTCCACTTCCCGCAAGCGCTTTTCGTGATGCTCGCGCAAGGCATCCCTCTCGTGCTCGAGTTCCGCGGCCGCAGAGCGCGCCTTGGCCTCGAACGTCGCCTCCAATTCTCGTTTCTGAGAAAGCAGCACTTTTTCCCGCTCGACCGCGCGCTCCTCCAAAGTCTTTTCCTTGACCGCAAAATCCGCGCGCAAGGACGCGATTTCCCGGTCTAGGGCCTCACGTTTGGTCCGGTTCCAAACATCCTCCCGTTGGTTCCACTGTTCCTGCATGCGGCGCTCAAGCTCGGCGGCCTTCAACTCCAGCGCCTTTTGCCGCTCCTGAAGCTGTTCTTCAAAACGCGCGCGGCGCTGGCCGGTCTCGCGTGCCCATTCCTGCTCCAAAAGCGCGCGCTCGCGGGCCAGCACCTCGTTCTGGGAAGCGAGCCAACGCGATTCACGTTCCGCGAAGGCTTTTTGCATCTGGGCTTCCTTGGCGGCCCAGGATTCCCGCAACTGGGCCTCGGTCCGCGAGAGCTCGCCGAGCCTCCCGTCCACCAAGCCGCGCAACTCCTGCTCCTTCTGCGCGCTCTTGGACTCCAAGCCGCGCGAAAAATCCTGCATGCGTCTGGCCTGGTCGCGCTCGGAGGCCGCCCGGTCGGCTTCGAGCCGCTGCCGGAGGGCCTCCTCGCGCTCGGCCAGGCGCTTTTCCATGGCCGCCTTTTCCTTGGCCAATAGATCCTCGTAGCGGGCGCGCGCCGCGTCCTCGCGGCGGCCAAGCTCTTCCTCCAGCCTCGCCTCGCGGAGGGAGAGCTCATCACGCGCGATTTTTTCCTTTTGCGCCCGGGCAGCCTCGAGCTTCTGCGCGGTCTCCTGCACGCGGGCCTCGTTCTCCGCGCGCAGGCGCTCTAATTCCGCCCGGCGCGCCTGTAAATCTTTCTCCGCGGAGGAGAGCCACTCGGCCTTTTCGCGGCGAATCTGTTCCTCCGTCTGCATCTGCCAGGCGCGCATGCGGCCTTCGAGTTCGCGTTCGTGATGGCCAAAGCGCGCGCGCAAAGACTCCATGTCCTGAGCGAGCTTGCGCCGGGCGTCCTCCTCCAAGGCCTTTTGACGCTCCCGCAGTCGCGCCTCCATCTCGGCCGACTCCCGCAGGCTTTTCTCGGCCAGTTCCCGGCGCAACTCCTCCTGCGCGCGCTCTTTTTCGGCCAGCCAGCGGGCCTGCTGTTCCGAGAGTTCCTCTCGCAGACGCGCCTCGCGGCGCTCGGAAGCGGACGCCGCGCTCTTTTTCTCGACTTCCACCTGCGCGGAAAACTGCGCGCGAGCCTGGGCCAAGCGCTCCTCGTGGGCCTGCGCGAGCGCGCGTTCCCTCTCGGCCAGAGACGCGGCCGCCTGGGCTTCCAACTCCTTGCGCTTGGCCTCCAAATCCTGCTCGAACTGCCGGCGCTCAGCAAGCATCTGCTCGCGCGCATCGGCCAAGGAGCGCGCGATTCTCTCTTGGTGCTCGGTCCAAAGCGCCTTCTCGCGCTCCAGAGCCGTCGCCGTGGAGGACGCCATCGCGCGCTCCAAATCCTTTTCTTTGTCCGCGAAGGCGCGCTGAAGAATCTGGCGTTCCTCAGAAAGGCGCTTGTCCTTCTCGACGAGCACGTCGCGTTCCATGGTCTCGAAGCGCGCGCGGCACTCTTTCTCAAGGGCGGCATAGCGCTCGGAGAGGCGCTCGGTCTGCTCGCGCGCCTGGGACTCCAGGGCGGCTTCCTTGTCCTTAAAAATTTGGGCGTCTTTTTGCCGCTCGGCGCGCACGCGGTCATCCAACTGGGCCGACTCCTCGGCCACGCGGCGGCGAAAGTCCTCCTCAATGGCCGCGCGCCGGGCCGCGAAGTCGGACTCCAAGGCGGCGCGGCGGTCCTCGAGCGCCTTTTGCTCGGCGGCGGCGGCTTGGCGCCCGCGGCGCAGCATCTCGTCCTCCTGCGCGCGCAAACGGTCCAAGAACGCGCGTTTCTCGTCTTCGAGCGCGCGGTTCTGGCGCTCAAGCAGGACCTCTATCTCGCGCTCGGCGTGGATTTTGGCGTCGCGGGCCGCGTCGATGGCGGTCCTCTTCAAGGCCCCGATTTGAGCTTCACGATCGGAGAGTTCGCGCTGGAGGGCCGTGATCTGCATTTCGGCCTGGCGCCGGGCCTCTTTCTCGGCAATCGTCTTCTCCTGCAGGATTTCCTTGCGCAGGTCCTCGCGCAGGGACTCCTCCATGGCCTTATGGTCCTTGATGGAGGACTCCCAAAGCCGGATGGTCTCCTTCCAACGCGCCATGGCCGCGTCTTTGCGGGCGGCCTCCTCGGCAAGGCGCGCGGCCTCGGCGGCGGCCTTGTCCCGCTCGTCCTTGGTCGCGGCCAAATCCTCTGAGGCCTTGCGCAGACGCTCGAGCGCCCAGCGCAAAGCCAAGCGCGCGGTCTCGACGTCGTTGACCGATTCGAGCTTGAAGTTTTCCTCGCTCATGGCAAGCGCTTTATTTTAAGCGTCCGATGTTACGGTTTCATAACGGCAGACGCGCCTTGACCGCACCCCTTCGACGGGGGTATACTAGGCTATTCGCCCCAGGAGATTGCCCATGTTTACGCTGACCGAAAAAGCCGTCGAGAAAGTCCAATCATTCCTGTCCGCGGAGGAGAATTTCCGCGGCAAGAGCCTGCGCGTGGGCTTGAAGCCCTCGGGCTGCGCCGGCTACGAGTATTCGCTGAGCTTTGACGACAAGAAGCCCGAGGACGTGGTGTTGCCTCAGAAGGGCTTCGATGTGGTGATGGATCCTGCCAGCGTTTCCCTGCTTGATCAGGCCGTGGTCGATTATTCCGACGACGCAATGAGCTCGGGCTTCCGCATCAAGAATCCCCTTGAGAAGGGCTCGTGCGGCTGCGGCAAATCCAAGCAGTTCTAGACTCATGATCACGCTGACCGAGAAAGCCGCGGCGCGCATTAAGGACTTGGCCGCCAAGAAAGGCGCCGCGCCCTGCCTGCGCGTCAAGGTCGGCACCGGCGGCTGCTCGGGCTTGAGCTACCAGTTCGACATCGCGGACCAGGTCGCGTCCGAGGACATCGTCTTCGAGGGCTTCGGCGCCAAGGCCGTAGTGGACCCGCGCTCGGACTTCTTCATCGGCGGCTCGCAGGTGGACTACTTCGAGTCCTTGATGGAAGCCGGCTTTCGCATCCAGAACCCGCACGCCAAGAGCACCTGCTCCTGCGGGACTTCCTTTAGCGTCTAGCCCGCGGACTGCGCGCTAGGATCCGAAGAGCAGCGCGTAAATCACAACACCGGTCACGGACACATAGAGCCAAATGGGAAGCGCGCGTTTGGCCCACTTCTTGTGCAGCTCGAATCGCCCGCGCAAGGCCAAAGACGCCGTGTAAATCGCCAGGGGCGCGATGATGACCGCCAGCACAGTGTGCGTGCCCAGAATCGAAAAGTAGAGCGCGCGCCAAGCGCCGTGGTAATAGACCACGCCAGCGCGAAAGTGGTAGTAGAGGTATCCCGTTAAAAAAAGCGCCGAACAGCCCAGCGCCGCGAGCATGCACACGCGGTGGGCGAAAAACCGGCCGCTCCGCACGAAGAGATAGCCCGCGATCAGCAGGATGCCTGCCGAGGCGTTCAGGCAGGCGTTTAAGAACGGGACAGACGAGAGGCTCACGGCCGCTCGCTAGTCGACTTCCTCAACCTCGACCGCGGCGTAGCGGCCGGTGAAGGCGGGACCGCCGAGGTTGAACTTGGGTTTGTGCTTCTGCACCAAGGCCGCGGCGATGTCCTTCAGATCTTCGATCGAAGAAATATCCGCGTTGGCCACGTAGTCAAAATAAACATCCTTGGCCGCGGCGAAGAGTTCGTCCGCGCCTGGCTTGGCCTTGCCCGCCATGTGCCCGGCCAAGGCATCTTGGACAGTCTCGGACCCCAGCGCCGCGCCCACGAAGAGCACTTCCGGCTTGCCGTCCGGGTGGAAGGTCACGAACTCATAGACGCCCGGCTTGGGCGGCGCGTGGTTTCCAAGAGCGTCCGGCTTAAAGCGGAAGCAGCGCTCCGACATGGACACCTTGAAAGTGCGGTTCTCGCTCATGATGTTTTCTCCTTGGATTGCCACACGGCCTTGCCAACGAAAAACGGCCCCATATGCTCAATGTAGCCCGAGGTCTGCTTGGTCTTGCGCATCGCGGCGACCAAGGCGGACAGGGGATGCAGCGCGCGGCCCAGAAGGCCGATGACGAAATCGTTGTCGGCCGGGTCCAGGCCGTGGCAGTCAAGACGGATGTCCCTGCCGAGCCCGGCGCTGCCGAAGGCATGCCCGATGGCGCCATGCTCGCGTAGAATCTTGGTCTGTTCCTCGGCCGGCAGGGCCGCGAAAGCGCCCGTGCGCCGCAGAGGATACCACACCGCCCAGGGCCACTCGGGGTCCAGCACCGCGCGACGCGGGCGGTCGACGAGCCAGTCGTCCAGGTTGGGCTCATGCCCCAAGGCGTAGGTGCGGCCGGCCATGGCGTATGAGGGCTTCAATTCCAAATCGGCGAAAGGCCCGGCATTGAAGAATTTGCGCAATTCGTCCACAAAAAATGATGGATCTTCGCTCATGGTCAAAAGCCCTGCCCCACGCGGATCGTGCAGGTCGGCGTAGAGCGCGGCCGGAATCTTGGCTGCCTCGAGCGCCTTTATAAGCGGTGAATAGTCGCGCGCGCCGCCGAAAGCCGAAAAGCTCATGAAGAGCCGGCGCTCGGAGAACTGCACGGAACCGTCCGCGGCGCGACCACGCTCGCGCAAATCCGTGGCGACAGGCGCCTCTTTCCTGATCTCAGTCTCGGCCATGAGCCGATTTTATCTTTTCCCTGCCCCGCCGAACAAGCGCGTTGCCCCGCGTCGGCTTTTCCGCTATAATCGCCTCATGCCGAACCTACGCATCGAACACGCCCTGACCACCACCGCCTTTACCCTCGACGGCCACCGCATCGCCAAGAATCTGGGCATCGTGCGCGGAATCATCGTGCGCTCGCGCTCCATCATAGGCAACTTCGCGGCGGGAATTCAGTCCATTTTCGGCGGGAACATTACCCTCTACACCGGACTGTGCGAGCGAGCCCGCAACGACGCCTTCGAACTCATGCTCCAGCACGCCGGCGAGCTGGGCGCCAACGCCGTCGTCGGCGTCCGCTACGACGCGACGGAGGTCATGGCGGGCATCACCGAAGTTCTTGCCTACGGCACGGCCGTCGTCGTCGAGCCTTCGCGCTAGCCCGACTCCGTTTCCCCGCATCCCGACGCGAAAACCTATAATTTAAGAAGGCTCGGTAAAATCATGGACCTTTCCCATCTTCCGCACGCCTGCGGCGTCTATCTCATGCGCGACTCCGCCGGCGACATCATCTACATCGGCAAGGCCGTCGACTTGGCCAAACGCGTCTCCCAATACTTCAATCCCTCCAAGGCCGACCTGAAGAACTCGACCCTGACGCCGCTCATCCGCGCTATAGACTACATTCCCTGCGCCTCGGAGCGGGAAGCCCTGCTCCTGGAGCGCAAGCTTATCCGGGAAAAACAGCCCTTCTTCAACTCCATGTGGAAGGACGATAAGTCTTACCCCTACGTCAATATCTCTTTGGGCGAGGATTTCCCCCGCATGACGATGAGTCGCCGGAAAATCAGGGATAAAAGCGCCTACTTCGGTCCCTATCCTAAAGCCGCCTCCATCAAAAGCCTTTTGCGCTACCTCTGGAGAAGCCGGCTTTTCCCGTTGCGGCCCTGCCGCTGGGATTTCAACCTAAAAAAACCGCTCCCTCAGCGCACCATTCATTCTTGCCTCTACTATCACACGGGCCAGTGCCCGGCGCCGTGCGCGGGAAAAATCAGTCCCGAGCGCTACCAAGCCATCGCGGAACGCGCCGCGCTTTTTTTTCAAGGCGATTACGCGGGGCTGCAGGAGAAACTCCAATCCGAGATGCGGCAGGCGGCGCAGTCCCTCGAGTACGAGCGCGCGGCGATTTTACGCGACAACCTTCAGGCCATCGCGCAGATGGGCGAACGGGTGCGCCTAAAAGCCCTGCGCGCCGAGGACATCGAGGCGCCGATTCTGGAATCGCAGGCCGTCACGGACTTAAAGGAAGCGCTAAACTTGTCGCGGCCGCCCTATCACGCGGAATGCTTCGACATTTCCCATTTTCAAGGGCGCTTCACCGTCGCCTCCATGGTCTGCTTCAAGGGAGGCCGGCCGAACAAGGACCATTATCGGCGCTTCAAAATCCGCGAAACCCGGGGCGTCGACGACTTCAAGTCCATGGCCGAGGCCGTTTTTCGCCGCTACAGGAGAAGGTCCGCCGACGAAGCGCCCGATCTCATCCTCATCGACGGCGGCAAGGGCCAGCTGGGCGCGGCCCGCCAAGCTCTCGAGCGCTTGGGCTTGGACATCCCCATCGCGTCCCTGGCCAAGCGCCTGGAGGAAGTTTTTATTCCCGGCCGGGCGCGTTCCATCATCTTGGAGCGCCGCCGGCCCGCCCTTCGGCTGCTGCAGCGCCTGCGCGACGAAGCCCATCGCTTCGCGATTACCTACCACCGCCATCTGCGCGGGAAGGGACTCCTTAGCGCTTAGAGTGGCCCATCTGCGAAGCCAACTGACCAAGATCGAAAATGGGCAGAAACATCGCGATGACGATGGAGCCAACGATGACGCCCATGATGACGATAACGATGGGCTCGATCATGGACGTCAATCCCTTCACCGCGGTGTCCACTTCCATGTCGTAGAAATCGGCGATTTTGCCCAGCATCGCGTCCAGGCTTCCAGTTTCCTCGCCGACCGAAATCATGGAGGTCACCATGTTGGGAAAAAGCCCCGACTTCTTGAGCGGGTCGGTGAGTTTGCCGCCCTCGCGCACGGATTCCCGGCTGGATAAAATCGCCTCCGAGACGACCACGTTGCCGGCCGTGGCGGCGGCCGTCTCCAAGCCCTGCATGATGGGAACGCCCGATTTGATGAGCGTTCCCAGCGTGCGCGTGAGCTTTGCGATGGCCACCTTGGTGAGAATAGTCCCAAAGAGGGGAGCTTTCAAGATTTGGGCGTCCACCCATTTTTTTCCAAGCGGCGTTTTGTAAAAACGCTTGAATCCGTAGCCGATGGCGATGGGGATGGGGACCCACGCGTACCAATAACTCCTCATGATGGCCGAAAGATTGAGCAGAATCTGGGTCGGCAGCGGCAGCGTCCCTCCGAAAGCCGAAAAGATATTCTTGAAAGTCGGCACCACGAAAGTTAGAAGAAAAACCGTCACTAAAGCGCAGATGGAAAGCACCACGGCCGGGTACATCATCGCGGACTTGACCTTGGCCTTCAATGCCTCCGAATTCTCCAAATACGAGGTCAGGCGCTCCAAAATCGTGTCCAGAATTCCGCCCAATTCGCCGGCCTTGACCATGGAAGTATAGAGTTCGGGAAAAGCCCGGGGATGTTTCTTCATCGCGTCAGTGATGGACAATCCGCCCTCGATGTCGGTGCGCACCGCGGCGATGATCTTCTTGAAGGCCGGATTCTGCGCTTGGGATTCCAAGATGGACAAGCCCTGCACGATGGGAACTCCCGCGCCGATGAGCGTGGAGAGCTGGCGGGAGAACATCGTCAAATCCTTGGACTTAATCTTTCCACCCGCGTTCAGCCGCTCATTTAAGGAATCGAGCAGCCCCGGCTTTTTCTCGCCAATTTCCAGCACCACCATCTTTTGCGAGCGCAGCAACTCTATGGCGATGCGGCGCTCGGCGGCGTCGAGCGTTCCCTGGCGGACGCTTCCGTCTTTTCCCTTGGCTTTATAGGCGAAAGTCGGCATAATTGGGGGCTATTTAGCCGGAGCCATGGAGCGCTGCATCAGGCGCCGCAAATCCTCAGGATCGAGAGAATGCTCCATCGCTTCTTGGAAGCTGATGCGCTGCTTGCGGTAGAGTTCCGCCAACGATTGGTTCATCGTCTGCATCCCGAATTTTCCGCCGGTCTGGATGGCCAGCTGGATCTGTTCGACCTTCTGCTCCCGGATGAGGTTTCGGATGGCGGCCGTCACGACCAGGACCTCGGAAGCCAGCACCCGGCCGGCGCCTGAAATATGCGCGAGAAGCTGCTGGGCGAAAACGGCCTGCAGCACGAAGGAAAGCTGCACCCGCACCTGATCGATTTGCTCCTGGGGAAAAACGTCAATGATGCGGTTGATGCTCTGCGCGCAATCGGTCGTGTGCAGGGTCGCGAAGACCAGGTGCCCGGTCTCCGCGATGGTCAGCGCCGCCGAAACCGTGTCCAGGTCCCGCATCTCCCCGATCAGGATGATATCGGGATCCTGGCGCAGAACGTACTTGAGGGCCTTGGGAAAGCTTTCCGTGTCCTGCCCTACCTCGCGCTGGTTGACCAGGCCCTTTTTATGCGCGTGCACGTACTCGATGGGATCCTCGATGGTCACGATGTGCGCGCTGCGGTGCTCGTTCAAATAGTCGATCATGCTGGCGAGCGTGGTCGATTTCCCCGAGCCCGTGGGGCCGGTCACCAGCACCAAGCCCTTGGGAATTTTCATAATGTCGTAAACCACCGAGGGCATGCCCAAATCCTCGAAGCTTTTGAAGGTCGAGGGGATGGAACGGATGGCCGCGCCTATGGCCCCCCGCTGGCGGTAGATGTTCATGCGCAGGCGGCCCAGGCCCTTGAAACCGAAGGCCAAATCGAGCTCGTTCGTCGCTTCAAATTTCTGCCGTTGCGTCTCCGTCAGAAGGGAAAACACCAGGACTTGGCAGGATTCGGCGGTCAATTTGTCGAAAGACGTGGGGACAAGATCCCCGTCGATGCGCAACATGGGCACGGAGCCCACCGTCAGGTGCAAATCCGAGGCGCCTTTCTCATGCATGAGAATGAGCAGGTCGCTCATCGATACCATCAGCGCGTTTCTCCCATGCCTAGGTGTGGCTGCCGGTCACGCGGATGACCTCCTCCGCGGTGGTAAGTCCCGTCAAAAGCTTGCGCACGGCCGATTGCTCAAGCGTGATCATGCCGTTTTTGAGCGCGGCATCCTTAATATTCATCGCCGTGGCTTTTTGGCTGATGAGTTCACGGATATTATCCGTGATCTCAAGCACCTCGTGGATGCCGATCCGGCCTCGATAGCCGGTCCCGGCGCAATTTTCGCATCCCTTTCCTTTATAAAGAGTGACCTTGGGCGTGTCCGGACGTTGCTTGGCCGGGACCCCCAAATTGGCGAGCCACTGCGTTTCGACTTCGTAGGACTCCTTGCAGTCCTTGCAGATGGTGCGCACCAGCCGCTGCGCCACCACCATGATGAGCGCGGAGGAGACCAAGACCGGATCGATGTCCATCATCATAATGCGGGTCACGGCGCCGGGCGCGTCGTTGGTGTGCAAAGTGGAAAAAACCAAGTGGCCGGTCAAGGCCGCGTTGATGGCGATGTTCATGGTCTCCTGATCGCGGATTTCCCCAACCATGATGATGTCCGGATCCTGGCGCAGAAAGGAGCGCAGGCTGGAGGCGAAAGTGAGGCCGATTTCAGCGTTGCAATGGACCTGGTTGATGCCCTGCAGGACCAGTTCCACGGGATCTTCCGCGGTCATGATGTTGACGTCTGGAGAATTGAGCGTGTGCAGGGTGGAATAGAGGGTGGTGGACTTGCCCGAGCCCGTGGGCCCGGTCACCAGGATGATGCCGTGCGGATCCTTAATATGCTTGTTGAAAATAGCGAAATTTTCCGGGTCCATGCCCAGTTGTCCGATGTCCAGCCGCGTCGCCGCGGAATCCATGATCCGGATGACGACTTTTTCCCCCGAGGTGCAGGGGCAGATGGAAATGCGCAAATCCACTTCCTTTTCGCCGATCTTAACCTTGATGCGCCCGTCTTGGGGACGGCGCCGCTCCGCGATGTCGAGGCTGGCCATGATCTTCAGGCGCGAGACGATGGCGTTCAAGAATTTCTTAGGAGGCGAGGGCTGCTCGTAGAGCACTCCATCCATGCGGTAACGCACCCGCAGCGTTTTCTGATAGGGTTCGATGTGGATGTCCGAAGCCTTGCATTTGACCGCGCGGACCAGCAGCAAGTTGACGATTTGGATGATGCCGCCCTGCTCTTCCTGGCTGATTTGCGTTGCTGAATCATCATCCTCATCCTCGGCTGATTTTTCCTTGGCCTTTTGGACAACCAGACCGCCGTCCTCGCCCGCCCCCAGCCTTTTGGCCTCCTCGGCCGCGCCCTTGGCGGATGACTCCTGGCTGCCGTAAGCCCTTTCGATGGCGTCGACCATATCCGACTCGGGGGTGATGACCACACCGACCTTTAAGCCCGTGGTGATGCGGATTTCATCGACGGCCATGACATTTAACGGATCGCACATGGCCACGGTCAGTTGATCGTCCGCGAACTGGATGGGCAGGATAAGCTTCTGGCGGACCATTTTTTCCGGCACCATCTTCAACACGTCTTTTTTGATGGCGCCGCGATCGGAGAGCCGCACGAACTTAAAGCCGCATTTCTGGCTCACAAATTCGACAAGTTTTTCGGAGGTAAGGTAGCCTTTATCGATGATGACGGCGCTCAGGATGCGCCCCGTTTTCTTATGCTCATCCATGCACTCATGGAGCTGCTCATAGGTGAGCAACGCCTCGGAGACGAGAAGTTCCCCCAGGCGCGTCGAAATGGCTATGGGATTTGTGGATTCTTTCAGGGCCGGCATCAGGTCCGCCTCTTACTAAAGATAACGGACATATCCATTTCTGTCAAGGTCTATTGCTGCGGCGCGGGCTGAGCGGCTTGCGTCTGGGGAGCGGAAACGGCGGTTTGGCCGCCGGATAGAAGCTGTTTGGCCGCGGCATTGGCCCCTTGGACAGTCTGGCGATCCACGTCGGCGGCGAAAAGGTAGGAAATCGGCTGTGGAAGCGAGCTTTGCGGCCCGGGGACTACGCGGTACTGGACCTCGTAGCTGGCGCCGCTCAAGGCGCCCGCCGTCCACTCCTCCCTGTTGTCATCTCCGGGATTAGCCGTGAAGGAATATTGGAGCCACTGGGCGACTGTGCCGCGATTGCCGTCCAATGGATAATTCTTAACCAAATCGATGGCGGCCTGGGCCTGGGGCGAAATCGGAGCGGGCTCCGGCTGCTGCGTCTGCGCGGCTTGCGGGGATGCCGCCTGCTGAACCGGAGCTGCGGGCGCTGGCGCGGAAGCGGAACTGGCGGTGGGAGCGGAAGAAGGCGCCGGACGCGAAGAATTCAAGCCGCCGGTCAAAAGAAAGAAACCGCCGCCCGCCGCCGCGACGATGAGCCCTCCAAAAATGAAATAAGCCCCCTTCGAGCTCTTTTTCTTTGGCTTGGCCGCCGCTTTAGCTTTGCCAGGCTGCGCCGGAGCTGTTGCCGGCGCCAATTCGGAAATTAAATTCTGCGTAGAAGCCGCAGGCGCGGACGCAAAAGGCTGGGTCGGAGCGGTATCCAATCCGGGCATGGACGCAGGCTTGGCGCCGGACTCAGCTCTCAAACCCTGGGGCTGAGGCGCAGGTTCGGCGGGCGCCTGGAACGAAGGAATCGTTCCAAAAATTCCGGTGGTGAACTCGGAAGCTGAAGGCGCGGCTGAAAGTCCGGCGCCGGGGGTCGCGGCGAATAGGCCCGCAGGCTCCTTCGGAGATTCCATATTTTGAGGCTGCGGCGCGGGCGCGGCCGGAGACGCCGGCGCCGGACTAAAGGCGGAAATTTCCGAGGCAGGACCCAGCACCTTCTGCAGCTCCGATTCGAATGTCCCGGGCTTGGCGGGGAGTTCGTCCGCCGGAGCTTCCTGAGGCGCGGGCTCCGGAAACGCGGCCACCGCCGCTGCGAGATCCGTTTGCGGCGGCGCGGCGAAAGCGGGCTCCTCCTGTTCCATCGGCGCAGGAGCCGCCTCTTGCGGAGGCTCAAGAACGGGAAAAGTTTTGGGCGCTTCAAATATGACATCTGCTGGCGCGGGTGAAGCCTCCGGTTCAGGCTCTGAAACCGCGATGGTGACGGGCGGTGGCTCTTCGGCCGGCGTCTGCGGCGGAGAATCCTCCTTTTTATCCGCTTTATCCGCCTTGACCTCCTTGGATTCCTCCAACGCGGCAAGCCGCTCGCGCAGCCTGGCCACTTCCAACAAAAGAGCGGCCTCGTTGGACGCTTCCGGCGCCGGTTCTTTGGGCGCCTCTGGTTGCGGGCTCTCCTCTTGAATCTTCGGCAGACCCAGTTCAGGCGCGATCTCGATAAGATCCAAGAATACATCCAGCGGAGGCTCGACGGCGGGATTTTCCAGGAACTTCGCTTCGCCCCCGTACAAGAGATCGGGATCTAAATCAAAATCGACGAGCATTTCATCAAGGCTCTTCTCCGGAATCGGAGGTAGAGCGGCCGCAGAAGCTGGTTCGCCTTCGCGGGTGAAATCCAGCATTTCGATCAGGGGGCGCCACAACTTTCCCCCGCCTGAAGAAGGAGCTTCGGCGTAGACCAAGGTGTCGGGGTCCGCGTTCAGGCGCCGCAGTTCTTCCGAGTCGTAGGGACCGGAAATATCCGCGTCCTTATAGATGAAATATTTCATGGGCGTGCAACGACCGCCCTATTAGGGTAACGCAGCCGTGTTAACTTTTCAAGACGAAAGCGCCGCTTCTCTCAGGAATCTGAAGAGGACGTGTCTTCTCCGGCCGAAGCGAGTTCCGCGACCGGTTCAAGGCGAGACTCCGGCGTTCTCTCCGCGCCGCTTTGGCAATTGATGCAGTAGCGGGCGAACGGCAGGGTCTTAAGCCGCAGTTTCGCGATAGGTTTGCGGCAGGATTCGCAAACGCCGTAGACGCCGCGGTCGATTTTGCGCAACGCCGCCTCAATCTGGTCCAGGGTCGTTCTTCCGTTGTCGGAAAGCTCGAAGAGCAGCTCTCGCTCGATGGACTGGCTCGCTTCGTCCACCGAATCTCCAGTCGCCCCACCCACGTCGGTAACGATATCCTTGCGCTCCGATGCCTTGAGGACCTCCTCGCGCATGGTCAAAAGCTGTTTCCGGATGGAAAGCAAGCCCGGCTTGACGCCTTTAGCCGAGGCCGAGGTCTTGGCCGCCGCGGACTTTCCCGATTTCTTGGCTGATTTCTTTTTCATGGGCATACTTTATAAAACTTCTCCTTTTTTATCCATATCCAGCAACAAGCTCGTCACGCCTTAAGAAGCGCCGCGGCGGACTCGATGCGGGAAACGACCTTCTCCCGGCCCATCACCTCAAGCATCGCGAAGAGGCTGGGGCCTTCCGTCCGGCCGCTGACGGCCGCCCGTAGCGGGTGGAAGACTTGGCCGGTCTTAAGCCCCTTGTCCGCGCAGAATTTCCGAATGCGCTCCTCGAGCGCTTTCTCCGAGAACGGATCAAAGCCGCGCAAATCTTCTCCCAGACCGTTCAAAACGGCTTTGACCCCAGGTTGGCCCAGGACCTTGTCCATGGCTTTTTGAGAAAATTCGACTTTGTCTTGGTAGAAAAAACTCACCAAGCCGGGGATTTCGCTCAAAAGCCGGTATTTCTCGCGCTCCAAAGCCGCCGCTTTCTCGAGAGCCGGCCCATTTTTAGTGTCTACCTTGGATGCCGCGAAAAAGGGCCGCGCCATCTCCAGCAGCGTCGGAACCGGGGTCTTGCGGATATACTCCGCGTTCATCCAGGTCAGCTTGACCGGATCGAACGTCGCGGGGCTTTTCTGGCAGCCCGCCAAGTCGAACTTGGCGATGAGCTCATCTTCACTGAATATTTGCTGCGAATCGGACGTGGACCACCCCAAAAGGGCCAGATAATTGCGCAGGGCGGCGGGGAGAAAACCCTGATCCCTGTACTCCAGGACCGAGGTCGCGCCGTGGCGCTTGGAAAGCTTCGCCCCGTCGGGCCCCATGATCATCGAGAGATGGGCGAAGCGCGGCAAGGGCCAGCTCAAAGCCTCGTAGATCTGGATTTGGGACGGCGTATTGGAGAGATGCTCGTCGCCGCGGATGACGTGGCTAATCTCCATCAAATGGTCGTCCACCACGCAGGCGAAGTTGTAGGTCGGTCCGCCGGAAGTCTTCCAGATGACGAAGTCCTGCTGGAGCTTGTTCTCGAAAGAAACCGCGCCGCGGATCAAATCCGGGACGACCGTGACTCCTTCCGCCGGCATCTTAAAGCGCACCGCGGGCTTCTTTCCGGCCGTCTCGAGCTCCTGCCGCTGCTTATCCGTCAGGCGGCGACAGCGCCCGTCGTAGCGCGGCGGGCGCTTTTCCAGTTGGGCCAAGCGGCGCATGGCGTCCAAGTCCTCTTTCGAGCAGTAGCAATGATAGGCCTTGCCTTCCTTGAGAAGCTCATTCAAATACCCGCGGTAAATTTCAAGGCGCTGCATCTGAAAATACGGGCCGTAGGGGCCGCGGCTTTGCGACAAGTCCAACGGCCCTTCGTCCCAGTCCATCCCCATCCAACGGATGGACTCCAAAATCGCCGTCACGGAATCCTCAGTCGAGCGGACCTCATCGGTGTCCTCGATGCGCAAGACGAAGGCGCCCTTGTGGTGGCGGGCGAAAAGCCAGTTGAAAAGCGTCGTGCGAGCGCCGCCGATGTGCAGAAATCCCGTCGGCGACGGAGCGAAGCGGGTGCGGACTTTCGGGTTGTTGTCGGTCATAGAACGGAGTTCTCCAGAAGTTCCTGAGCGTGTTTGCGGCTGGCGGCAGTGGCCGAACGCCCTCCCAGCATCAATGCCAGAGCGTCGAGCCGCCGTTCCCCCTCTAGTTTTTCCAACGACACGGTGGTTCGTCCGTGAGCCGCCGTTTTGCTGATTACGTACTGGTTCTTGGCCCAGCAGGCGACCTGAGGCAGATGCGTGACGCAGAGAACCTGCCTAAAGCGCCCCAAGCCGGCCAGTTTCTGCCCCACGGCTCGCGCGGTGGCGGCGCCCACGCCCGCGTCCGCCTCGTCGAAAACCAGGACGGGGACGCGGTCCGCTTTGGCCAGGACGGTCTTCAAGCCCAGCATCAGGCGCGAGAGCTCTCCGCCCGAGGCGACGTCCTTCATGGGCCGCAGGGCTTCCCCGGGATTGGCGCAGAACATGAATTCCACCGCGTCCGCCCCGGTTTTCCGGTAAGAGCCTTCCTCCATCTCGACCGCGACGGAAAAGCGGGCCTGCGAAAATCCCATGCCGACGATTTCCTTGGCCAAGGCGCCCTCCAATTTTTTAGCGCTCTTAAGGCGTGCCTGGTGAATCTTCAGGCAAGCATCATCGAGCGCCGCGGTCGCGCGAGAGAGCTCCTCTTCTAAAAGTCCGGAGCGCTCGTCAAAATGCTCCAAACGCGCGAGCTCCTCCGCCAGACGCCCGTGGGACTCCAGAACGTCGGCCAAAGCAGGGCCGTATTTTTTCTTCAAAACGGATATCTTCTCAAGGCGTCCCAAAATCTCATCGAGCCTGCCCGGGTCGAACTCCAGGCGGGACCGATAGTTCCCCAAATCCCGTGCGGCTTCCTCCACCGCCGCGCGCGCGGACGCGAGGCTTTCGCCCAGCGGACGCAGGGACTCGTCGATCCGCGCCAATTCGGAAACGGCCCTCTCCGCCTTTAAAAGCCCGGCCGCGGCCGAGCCTTCCTGCTCGTAAAGGACTTCGTGGGCCGCGGTGGCCAAGCTTTTGAGCCGCTCGCCGTTCTTGAGCCTCGGCAGAAGCGCCTCAAGCTCCTCATCCTCTCCGGGAGAAAGCCTGGCGCCCTCGATTTCATGGACCTGGTAGCGCAGAAAGTCGATGCGCTTGGCGCGCTCTTCCTCGGAAAGCCGCGAGGAAGCCATTTCGGCGTTGAGCGCCGACCAGCGCTCGAAAGATTCCGCGACGGCGGCGCGCTCTTCCTCGTGGCCGCCGAAGCGGTCGAGGATGTCCAGGTGGCGGGATTCCCGCGTCAGGCTCTGCTGCTCGTGCTGGCCGTGGAAGTCGACCAGTTCCGCTCCGATGTCGCTTAGAATCGCGGCGGACACCGCGTGTCCGTTCAAAAACGACCGGCTTTTTCCGGAGTCGTCCATTTCCCGGCGGATGACGCCCCGCTCCCCCATGATGCTAAAACGCGTGCGCGCTTCCTTGGGAAAATCGGCGGCGTCGAAAGCCGCCTCCACCTGCAAGCGGCTCTCTCCGGAGCGCAGCCAAAGGGAGCTTCCGCGCGAGCCCAAGACGAAGCCGAGCGCCTCGATGAGAATGGATTTTCCGGCGCCGGTTTCACCGGTCAGAATATTGAACCCGGAGCTTGGTTCGAAAAGGATGTCCTCGATGACGGCGAAGTTCTTGACGCGCAGGGATCGAAGCATTCTAACGCTCCCCCCACTTGAGCTTGCGGCGCAGGACGTCGTAGAAAGTCCGCCCGGGCGGCATCAAAAGGGTCAGCGGCTTGGGTCCGCGGCGGACCACGATTTCATCTCCCGGCCGGACCCGGCATCCGGTTTGCCCGTCCAAGGACAAAATCGTATGGGACGGCTCGTGGCCGCTGCGGGCCATGACGCGCACCGAGAGCACACGCGCCTCGGGCAGCACCAAGGGCCTTTGCGTCAGCGTATGAGGGCAAATGGGCGCGACTAAAAGAAGATCCAGCGAGGGCTCCACGATGGGCCCCGAGGCCGCCAGGGCGTAGGCGGTCGAGCCTCCCGGCGTTGAAACGATGAGCCCGTCTCCGAAATAGTCGGCCAGAATCCGTCCGCCCGAGGACAAGCGCAGGGTGACGGCGCGCGCCTGGTCCCCGCAGCGCACGACGGCGTCGTTGAATGCCGGCGCCGGCCCGAAAAACCGTTTCTTGTCCCTGAAGCATTCGACCTCCAAAGCCATGCGCCGTTCGGACGCGAAGCGCCCCCGCGCGAGATCGCCCCTCCGGCGCGAAAGCTCCGAGGCGTCGAGGCTGGTCAAAAAACCCAGGCCGCCGGCGTTAACGCCCAAAAGCGGGACGGGGCGCCGCGACAAGAGGCGCGCGGCCCGCAGCATGGTTCCGTCGCCGCCCACCGCAATGGCGATCTGGGCGTTTTGCGCGGCGCGAGGCAGCTTTTCCCCGCGGCTCACCGCCACCGAAACGCCAGCGCCGCGCAAAACGGCGCGAACCCGCTTCATCACGGCCTGGGCCCCGGATTTTTCCTCATTGTAAAAAAGGACGGCCGAGGATATCCGCCGTTTCCCCGAATGCGTCCTTGAAGCCGATGGCATGCCCATGGATTTCGATTTCAACCGCGCGCCCCTTGAGAAGAGAAGCGATTATATCAAATTGCCGACGGTCGGCTTGAAAGAACGCCGGTTCAATGCCGGCGCAGGCGCAGGCCGCGCATATCCTCCAAAATCCGCGGGCCCGGCGCAGCGGAACCTGCGGGAACCGCGCTCGCCAAGCGGCCTCCGCGCGTGCGGACGTTTGCGCCGCCAAGACAATTTCATCGATGCGCCGGATGCGATACCTCCGCATGATGTCCTCCAGGGACGCTCCCGGAGCCCCGGCGCCAAAAGCGACGATTCGCTCCGGCGCTTCAATCACGCCCAAGCCGGAGCGCGGCGGCCACAAATAAACCGCGCGAAAGGAAGGCGCCGTCGCCGTGTCCCACGCGGCTCCGAAAATCCAAATTCCAACGGCGGCGCCTAAAATTGTCGCGCGCGCGGCCTTGGTCCAATCAAAGAGGAATGCCGCGGCGGCCGCGTAATAAGCGGCGATGGAACATCCGCTCATGGGAAAAAGCGCCGAAGCGGCAAACGGCAGAGCGGCAAAAGCGAAGCAGGCCCTGCAGAACGCGTCCAATGCCAGCGCCACTATCCAGGCCGCCGCGCGGATAAGGGGCCCCCACCCCAAAATAAAAAAGGCTCCCAACAAAAAGCCTCCAACCATGATCCCGGCAGCGCAAGGAATAAGCAGAAGATTGGCCGCGCTGCCTAGAACGGAAGCGCGTCCAAAAACCTCCGCGAACACCGGCCAAAGCATCAGTTCCACCGTCAAAGTCGCGGCCGCGTTGCGCAGCATCCGCGCCATCAGGGACGACGGACGCGCGCCGAACGCGGACGCCGGCGCCAGCTTTGCCGACCAAGCGTCCGCGGCCGAAAGCCCCAGCATGGCGAGATAGGTCATCTCGAAGCCGGGTGAAAAAAGCGAGCGCGGATCCATAATCAGGATAATCCAGGCAGAGAGAACGAGCCCTTGGAAAATTCCCGAATCGCGATCCAACAGAACGGCCGCGTAATACGCCAGGGAGCAGCAATAAGCCCGGGAATAGGGAGCGGCCGCCCCTACCATCACGGTATAGAATCCCGCGACTAGGGCCGCGCCGAAAAACCGGACCGCGCGGGCGGCTCCCAGCCAAGACAAGAACCATGCCGCGACCAAAAGCACCAGCGCCACCTTGGCGCCGGAAGGCACCAAAAGATGCATGACGCCCGCATCCTGGATGGCGGCGCGAAGATCCGGGGCCAGGCGCCCTTTGTCTCCGAACACCAGGCCGGACAAGACATGCGCCTTCTGCACGTCCAATATTTGGAAGTAGCCGTCCTGCATTTTTTCCCGCAGCGCCTGGGCCCAATAGAGCGGAAGGCAAACGTACGAAACCGGGCCCGGCAGGCGCTCGAAATCCTCGGCCCAGAACACCCAGGAGATGCCGCGCTCCGCCAAAAACGCCTGTTCGTCGAAGCCGCCGGGATTGCGAGCGGATTTGGGCGCCTCGAGCCTTCCAAAAAAGCGCGCCGTCTCGCCGGGCTTAAGGAATTTCTCGCGGGCGAAAAACCAAGGAAAATACACCAGCGTTCTTTGGGGCTCGACCGCCGCCCCGTTCAAGGAGCGCATGCGAACCTCGATTTTAAGGCCGCGGTAGTCCTCGCCGGGCGCGGAAAGGACTTCAGCTTCCAGCATGACGCGTCTTCCGGCCGTGGCCGCGATTTCGGGAGCGGGATGGATGGCAAAAAATCCGGCCGCGCGCAGCCAGCAGAGGGCCGCGAGATAGGCGGCCAGGGCCAGGAACAGCGGGCGGCGCAAATAGCACGGCGGCATCACCAGGATTACGATTGACCGGCCCAAAAGGTTCCGCATCCTTTTGATATACTCAAGCCCGTGTCAAGGACAACCGCCGGGCTCGCCCTCGGGCTCATGTCCGGCACCTCGGCCGACGGCATCACCGCGGCTCTGTGCCGGTTCTCCGGCGGCGGGGCGCGGGTGCTGGCGTTTCGGACCTACCCGTATTCTCCCGCGCTCAAGAAAAGAATTTTAGGCGCCGCCGGACTTGAACTCGCGGAAATCTCCCGCCTTAATTTCGAGGTGGGACTCGCTTTTGCCGCCGCCGCCCGCAAGTTCCTAAAAAAACGCCCCAAGCCGTCGATCATCGGTTCGCACGGCCAAACCCTTTGGCACGGGCCTAAGAACGTTCCCGCCAATACCCTCCAGGTGGGAGAACCCTCCTTCATCGCGGAGGCAACGGGCGTTCCGGTCGCGGCCGACTTCAGGCCCCGCGACATGGCCGCGGGCGGACAGGGCGCGCCGCTGGTCGCCGCCTTCGACGAATTCGTCTTCGCGCCGCGCGACGGACGGGCGCTGGCCGTTCAAAACATCGGCGGCGTGGCCAACGTCTCATTCATCGATTCCCATGGTCTTCTGGCGTCCTTCGACACCGGCCCCGGCAACTCGCTCATGGATTTGGCCGCGCGGCTGGGCGGCCAAGGCCGTCTGGACATGGACGCGGGCGGACGCTTGGCCGGGCGCGGCCGCGCGGACGGAGAAATCCTGCGCCGCCTGCTGGCGCACCCCTACTTCAAGCAAAAACCGCCCAAGTCCATCGACAAAAACTTTTTCGGTCCGGAGTTCCTGCGCCGCCACTTCGGGGCCGTGACGCCGCGGCGGCTGCCGGACGTGCTGGCCACGCTCTCGTGGTTTACCGCGCGCTCCATCGCCGGGGCTTACCGGCGCTTTGGCCCGCCGGGTTTGTCGCAAGCCGTGGTCAGCGGCGGCGGAGCCAAAAATCCGGTTTTAATGCGCCGCTTGGCCCAAGCGCTCTCACCCATTACGGTTATGCCCTCGGATCGCTATGGAATTCCGGTCATGGCCAAGGAAGCCGCGGCTTTCGCTTGGCTGGCCTGGCGCGCCATTCAGGGCCTTCCCAACAACTGCCCCAAAGCCACCGGCGCCCGCGGCCCGCGCGTTTTAGGTAAAATAATTCCGGCATAAATCCCGGAGAAAACCATGAAAATATCCAAGACTATCGAGAAACGCATGAAGGACTACCCCGCTTTTTATCAGGCCGTGTGGCGCGCCTGCGCGCAGATTCCCGCGGGCCAAGTGCGCACTTACGGCTGGATCGCGCGGCGCATCGGGAAACCAAAAGCCGCGCGCGCGGTCGGGCAAGCGTTGGGCAAGAACCCCTTTGCGCCCGCGATTCCCTGCCATCGCGTGGTGGGAGCGGACGGACGCCTGACCGGATACAGCGCCAAGGGCGGCGTCGCGGCCAAGCGCCGCCTGCTTATTAAGGAAGGCTTCAAGCTTTCCCCAGCCCGCTGATTCAAGCGATGTGCGGACGCTACACCCTCGCGGCTGACCCGGCTAAAATCGCCGAGCGCTTTTCCCTTGATCCGCAGGAGGCCTGCCTGCCGACCCGGTACAATATCGCTCCCGGGCAGGACGCGCCCGCCATCGTCAACGAGGAACGCAATCGCGTGCGGCTTTTGCGTTGGGGACTGATCCCGGCCTGGGCGAAAGACGCGACCTTTGGGCGGCGGCTCATCAACGCCCGGGCTGAGACATTGCGCGATAAGCCGAGCTTCCGAGAGGCTTTCGCGCGGCGGCGTTGCCTCATACCGGCCGACGGGTTTTACGAATGGCGCCGGGAGCCGGGGCAAAAACGCGCCCCCATGCGGTTCGCGCTTAAAAGCCGCGAACCTTTCGCCTTCGCCGGCCTTTGGGAGTCCTGGCGCGATCCCCGCGGCTTGGACATCAAGACTTTTACCATTATCACAACCGAAGCCAACCCTCTGGTGCGTCCCCATCACCCTCGCATGCCCGTGATGCTTCGCCCGGAAGCCGAGGCGGCGTGGCTCGATTCCGGGCTAACCAATCCCATGAGCCTCGTAGCTCTTTTAGGGCCCTACCCGGCGGAAAGCATGGAGGCCTACGAGGTGTCCGCCCTGGTCAATTCGCCGGCGAACGACGAGCCGGCCTGCGCCGCCCCATTCTAAGCCGCGGCCAGGACCGAATGAATCCAAACGAAGATCGCCGTCGCCTTGGCGAAAGGAAAAACGGCAGGCGGCCGCCGCGAATAGATTCTTTAAAGAGGGCTGCGGCCGGATAAAAAATCCTGAGCAGCAGATCGTAAAACAGCGCGCGCCCGTCCGCAAGCTCCGGCCACCAAAACAAGGCGCTGAGCGCACCGAAAAAAAAGAACGCTCCGGCCAAAGGAGCGCCGCTATTCCCCACTCTTGAATCGCTTCGGAATTCCGGCGCAAGCATGGCCCGTAAAGTTTACATAAAGCGGCCTATTCTATGATGGAAAGAGGCAAGTTAAGGGCCCTTGCGTCGACTAGATTTCCCGTCTATACTTCAGGCGTGAACAGCGTCCGCCGCAAACGTAAAATTCTGCCGCTTGGCGCGTTCCTTTTCCTTTTTCAGTTAGGCGCCGCCGCGGCCCAGCAGGAAGGCTCCCGGGAAGAAGCGGGAGCCTCAGGCGTTTCCATCACCGTCCCCACGACGATTTCTGACATTGCTTCCCCGCTCTTCCCCCAAACGAATCTCGCCCAGCCGCCGATTGCCAATCTCAATTTAGGGCAGGAGATCCCGGCCCAAAACCCGCTGGCGCGGAGTCCATCGCCAGCGGCGCTCCCGCAGCCGGCCCTCGGACTGACGCAGAATGCCGCCGCAACGGCACCAGCCGCAATCCGATCGCCATCGGCGGCCGCGGCGCCGCTCACGGAGGCGCCAAGCATCGGCGCGGTCGCGCCTCCTGCCGCCGAGAAGGGGACTCCCCAAGCTAAAAACGGACGAACGACCGACGCGCAAGTAGAAGTTCATAAAGCCTTTGGCGGCGTTGGCAATGCGAAGTCCCTGCGCGAAATCGAATCCGGGCACGACGTTTCCACCAATCTTAACGCGCTTTTCGATGAGAACAGCGTCCTTTTGAAGCGCTCGGCTTCCGGGGATTGGGACGCCGCCCATCCAAGTCGGGCGGCGTCCGGATTGCTGCGCGCCGCCAATTTCCTGAAGAAACGAGGCGTCGACGTCCCGTTTCAAAGCATTCGCGTCTCTCAAAATCCAGCCGCGGAGCAAACCAGCGGTGAGCCGTCCTTGGTCCTGCTTTCCCGCGATCTCAAGGCCGCCTTGGGATTGGACAAGCGGAGCGATCCTGTCGGCATCGACGGGCTGGTCCGGCTCCTGCTGAGAAAGCACCTGGAGGCGGGAATAGCGGAGCCCTTGAGATTTTCCCCAAACGAAACCGCAAAGCTCGGCCTTGGCGCGGATTCTTCGGTCACGGCCGAAGAAGCGCTGGCGGCCTTCGAGGCCCGTTGGCTGAAAAAATTTCCGGAACTCGAGCGAGCCCTGCGCCGCCGCTCCGGTGAAGACGCGGCGCCGGTGGCCCGGATTAATACGCTTGACTCGGCCGCCAAATCCGTTTTTATCGCTCCCGGCCTGGACATGCTTTTTTTTCAGCGCTCTTTTGGCGGCGGCATCATGGCCAGAGGCGTTGGGCCCAAAGGAGATTTCGCGGAACGCGAACAAAACCTGGACTTCGGCGGCAGGACGCTCAAAGGCGTTTACTTCGATCCGGCCGAAAAGTCCCTCATCCTGGTGGGCAATACGGGCCGCGAATACACCCTTGAAAAACGCCCTCTGAGCCCGGACGGAAAAATCGGGGAAGCGGCGGAGCGCATTAGCCTGCTCGGCCCAGCCGATGCCTTGGGAGCGTTCTATGACGCGGCGACCCGCAGCTTGATTCTAGTCGGAGATCAAACCGCGGAAATATTCGAGATTTCCGGAAAATCCGCGATACCCACGTCGAAAATCGAGGCTCCCGGCTCATGGTCCGGCGCCGCTTACGATGCCGCGCGCGGCCTCTTGTACCTCGCGGATGCCGTCGGCGAAAAAATCTCGACCTGGAACGTTTCCAAGGACGGGCGCCTCTCGCCGGGAGTGGAAAGCCGGACCTCCCGCCCCATTGAGACCCTGATTTTCAACGCCGCCGACAAAACCATCCTGGGCTATGATCTTGATTCACGACGTTATGAGATTTTTTCAACGAGCCCGGACGGACGCGTCCAGGACGAGGAAAAATCAATCACCTTTCCCGTCGCCGCATCGGGCAAAAATATCGTGGCTCTCAATCCAGCGAACGGCGCGATTTACGCCTTAGGCGCATTGTACGGCGGATTTTTTTCCGGAGCCCCGGCCTTGTTCCAATTTTCGCCTGATTCCGCCATTCAAAAAAATCGGCGCGATCCCATCGCCGATCATTCCGGCCTTTCTCCCCCTGTCGTGGACGCCTTGTCGGCCAAAATCGGAAATCTGCCGGAAAAGCGCCTGCAGAAATTGGCTGAAACGGCAAAAGCGGGCAATCGCCGCTGGGCGCAGTCTCTTTGGAACGCGCTCGGCAAGCACGTTTCCAGCGGCGGCCCCGGAGCCAAAGGACAGGACGCGGCGAAGGCTTGGTGGAGCCGGATTTTCAAGTCTCCCTCGCCCAATGAGCTGACGCAAATTCCCGGATCGCAGTTCTGGCTCGACGCTCAAAGCCGCGACGTCATTCGGCAAAGAATGCCCACGCTTTGGGCCCTGCTCTCGGATCCCCAACGCCTGCCCAAATTCCTCATGGCCCTGAGCTTCCTGCGCCTCAGCCATCACTACGACCTAAATCACGCGGGGAAATTCGCCGCCGGGGATACGCCGCTCTCCTGGGCCCGGCAGCATCAAGCCGTCTTCCAACTCAACGAACTCCGCATCGCGCCCGTAAGCTCGAGCTTCCGCCGCCATATTATTTACGTCGAGGACTCGGAAGGTTTTTTTGCCGTGGAGCTCAAGATGCCGGGGCAGGATCCGGGACGCGGCTATATAGAGCCGGAAAATTTCACGGTGGCCAAGGATTTGTGGGACAAGAGCCCCCATGATCCGGGCGTCGTCAAGCCGCTCTATTTCGGGCAATTCGCGGGCAGCGCGCGGCTCTACGGCAAGAACGTCGATTATGGAGACAAGAGCCCTCTGGGCCTTCTGCTTTTCAGCTATGACGACGGGGAGCGCTTCAAGCACGCGGCGCCGCTGATGCAGGGCGTCGCGGCCGAGAAAAAAACTTCGTTCAACGAAATTCTTCTCCAGGTCGCCGCGGACGCCACGGTCGCCGCCGTGCGGCTGCACCGCATGGGTTGGAGCGGAAGCTCCGGGAACTGGACCGACATGCACGACGAGAACATCCGCGTGACCAAGGAGGGGCGGGGGGTCCTGGTCGCCGATTTCGGGGTTTTTTCGCGCGAACCCATGACCATGAAGGACCGCCGGCGCGAAACCCTGCGCCAGCTTGGGCAATACGCCGTTCCGAACGTGCTCAACGCCATTTATCCCGAGGTCGTCAGGCGGCTCTCCGAGGGCGTCGCGGACGAATTGGAACGCGAGAAAATCGCGGACGACGTGCGGCAGGAACTGGGGATTTAGGGCCTTAGCCGGATTTGCTTTTGCGCACGGCCTGATCCAGATCCGCGATCAAGTCCTTGACGTCCTCGACGCCGACGGAAAGGCGGATAAGGCCGTCGGCCAAGCCCGACTTCAGGCGCTGCTCCCGGGGAATCGCGGCGTGCGTCATGGTGGCGGGGTGGCCGATGAGGGATTCCACGCCGCCCAGGCTTTCGGCCAGGGCGAAAATCTTGGTCGCGGAAATCATCCTTTTCGCGCGGCCAAGCCCGCCCTTTAGTTCGAAGGAAATCATGCCGCCAAAGCCCTTCATCTGGGCTTTGGCCGTGCGGTGGCCGGGATGGCCGGGAAGCCCGGGGTAGTGGACCCGCGCGACCGCTGGGTGAGCGTGCAAATGCTTGGCCACGACCATGGCGTTCTCGCAATGCCGGCGCATGCGCAGGGCCAGGGTCTTGGTCCCGCGCAGAACCAAAAAACAGTCCATGGGGCCGGGCACGGCGCCCACCGAGTTCTGCACGAACTTAAGCTTGTCGTAAATCTCCGCGTTATTGGCGGCGACGAAGCCCCCCACCACGTCCGAGTGCCCGCCGAGATACTTGGTCGTCGAGTGCGCGACCAAGTCCGCTCCCAAGGACAGCGGTTGCTGCAGGGCCGGGCTCGCGAAGGTGTTGTCCACCGCGGCCAAGACGCCGCGTTTTTTGGCCAGGGCGCAGGCCTTGCGGATGTCCGTCACGCGCAAGAGCGGATTGGAGGGCGTTTCAACCCAGAGAAGCTTGGTCCGGGGCGTCATGGCCCGCTCGACGGCGTCCAAGTCGGTGGCGTCCACGAAGGTGAAGTCCACCCCGAGGCGGGAGAAGACCTTGGTGAACGCGCGGTAGGTGCCGCCGTAGACGTCGTCGCCCGAGACAACGTGGTCTCCGGCGTTCAAGGTCATGATGACGGAGGAAATCGCGCCCATGCCGGAGGAAAAGCACAGCCCGAAGCGCGCGCCCTCCAACGCGGCCAAGTTGGCCTCGAGCGCGGCGCGGGTCGGATTGCTGGTCCGTGAATAGTCGAAGCCCTTGTGCCGGCCGGGCGCCTCCTGCACGTAGGTCGAGGTCTGGTAAATCGGGGTCATGACGGCGCCGGTCGCGATGTCCGGCGCTTGCCCGGCGTGGACGGCCAGCGTGGAGAATCCGCGGCTTTTCGATTCGCTCATCTTTAGCGGCTCCCGGCCGCGGGTTGGGCGGCCTGCTGCGCCTGAGCCTGCTCCTTGGCCTGGCTCGCGGTCAGGGAATTGATGCGGCTTCTCACCCTTTCCGCTTCCTTCCTATCGAGAAAATCCAAATTCCCCGAGTCCACGATGCGCTGGTAGACGGACAACGCCTTCGCCGGATTGTCGAGCTTGCAGCTGAAAAACAGGAAGCGGCAATCGTAAAGGCCCGCTTCCTGGTAGAGCGCTTGGGCGGCCGGGCGGCCCTGGGAAACCTGGGAGACGATCATCTCGTCGGTTTTGACCGCCATGTCGTATTGATCAAGGTGTTCGGCGAATATCGTCGCGATTTGCGACAAGGCGGAGACGGCGTCGGGGCTCTGCGGATAGTCCGCGGTGAACGACTGGTAGGCGCCCACCGCCTTCTGATAAAGGCCCAGTTGGGCGTATAGGGAGCCCAAGACGAACTGCGCCTTCTCGGCCAGCGCGCTCTGCGGGTAGAGCGCGAGAAATTCCTGGGCCTCCAGAAGCGCGGCCCGGTTGTTTCCCGCTGACTGATCCAAGAGCGACAAATCCCACTGCACTTGGTCCATTCCCGAATAGTCCGGAAAGCGCGCCATGAAGCCGCGGATTTCCAAGCGGGTCGCATCGTAGAGTTCCGCTCCAAAATTTTGGACCAAGAGATTAATGAGCGCCGCCAGCCGATTGGAAACGGATGAGCCCTCGGGCGCTTGCGCGACGCTCGCAATCGCGGCCTTATACCGGCTCGGCAGGCGCTTGGCGGCGATATCCTGGAACATGGACTGCGCTTGCAGGGAAACCGCCGCGCTGGGAAACTCATAGAACAGATGCAGAAGGTCGACCATCGCTTGCCGGTGAAGCCCCTCGCGTTCCTCCAAGGACGCCGCTAAAAACCGCGCCTGGGGAGTGCCGGGATTATCCGGGCTCTGGGACGCCAGGAGGCTCAAGTCATCGACCATCGCGGATTCGGCTCCGGCATAATCGCTGTTTTTAGCCGCGTCCTGAAGAAAGCTCCAGCGCCGGGTCCAGGCTTGCGACGGCGAGGGCGTCTGCGCGGCGGCCGGCGCGGACTGCGCCGCCAGGTCCGCGGAACTGGGCGCGGAGGATGAGGCGCCTTGCTCTCCAATGGGAGCGGGCGAAGCCGTTTGCGGCGCGGAAAAAGGTGCTTGTGCGAAAGCGGAGCCTGCCGTTAAGAAAGCCGACAAGGCCAGAGTTCGAATCATGAACCGCCTCCCATGCGGCGGTTAAAGGCGCCGCCGCGCGCCGCGAAGTCGGAAACGGAGCTCAGCACGTCGTATTTGGTGATGATATCATAAACGCCCCGGCGCAGCTCGACCAAGACCGCCTGGCGCTGGGCGCCCATTAGGCTGAGCACCGCCTCGATGCGCGCGCTGGGCGCCACCACGGGCAGCGGCGCCGTCATGGCCTCGCGCGCGATCATCTTCTTGATATCGCGCCCCTTCATCATCAGGCTCAGAACGTCGTCCTCGAAAACGGCGCCGGCGATTTTTTTGCCCTCCAGAATCGGCAACTGCGAAATGTCCCGCTTGCGCATGAGCTTTAAGGCCTCGAACAAGGTGTCCTTCGGGCGGGCGAAGGAGAGCCCGCGCGGCTTGGACCGGCGGGCCTTGGCGCGCAGGACGTCCTGCGCGTTCAAGCCCGTCTCCTCTTCGAGGTAGCGGTTCTCCCGCATCCATTCCTCGTTATAAATCTTGGACAGATAGCGCATGCCCGTGTCCGGCAGCAGAATGACCACCAAATCCCGCGAGGAGAGCTTCTTGGCCGCCTGCAGGCCGGCCCAGACCGCGGATCCGCTGGACCCACCGGCGAAGAGCCCCTCCTTTCGCGCCAAGTCCCGCGTGGCCAGGAAGCTGTCCTTGTCCGTGACGCGGATGATGTCGTCCAAGACCTTGAAGTGCATGGTCGAGGGAAAGATGTCCTCGCCGATGCCCTCGACCACGTAGGGCTTGGCCTCGCCCACCCGGTTGTGGTGGAACTTCTCGTAATACAGAGAACCGACGGGATCGGCCCCGATGATCTTGATCTTGGGGTTCATCTCCTTGAGATAACGGCCGATGCCGGAAATCGTTCCTCCCGTGCCCATTCCCGCCACGAAATGCGTGATCTTTTCCTCGGTGTCCCGCCATATCTCGGGGCCGGTCGTCCGGTAATGGGCTTCGGGATTTTGGGGGTTGTCGTATTGGTTGGGGTAAAAGGCGTTGGGAATTTCCGCGGCCATTTTTTTCGCCACGGAATAGTAGCTGCGCGGATCCTCGGGCTCGACGTTGGTCGGGCAGACCACGACCTCGGCGCCCAAGGCTTTGAGGAAATTAATCTTCTCACGCGACTGCTTGTCGGTGATGGTGAAAATGAGCTTGTAGCCGCGCAGGGCCGCCACCAGGGCCAGACCGATGCCGGTGTTCCCCGAGGTTCCTTCGACGATGGTGCCGCCGGGCTTCAAAAGCCCGCGGCGCTCGGCCTCGTCTATCATGGACACGCCGATGCGGTCCTTGACCGAGCCGCCGGGGTTGAAAAACTCCGCCTTGACGTAGATTTTGGGCTTGAGTCCCTCGGCCATGCGGTTCAAGCGGATGAGCGGCGTGTTTCCGACGGTCTCCAAAATGTTTTCGAATTTCACCGGGCTCCTCCAGAGTCCATTTCCCTGCGTCCGGCCAGGGCGTGCGACAAGGTTCCTTCGTCAAGATAATCCAAGTCTCCGCCCATCGGCACGCCGTGTCCGATGCGGCTGACCTTGATGAGCGGCAGGGCTTTCAACTGGGTCGCGATGTAAAGAGCCGTGGTCTCCCCCTCGGCGTCCGGGTCCGTCGCCAGAATCACTTCGGTCTTCTCGTCCGCGCGGCCTTTAAGCCGATGCATGAGTTCGCCGATGCGCAGCCGCTCGGGCCCGATGCCGTCCAAAGGGGAGAGCGCGCCGTGCAGCACGTGGTAGAGCCCGCGATAGCCCGATTTATCAACGGCCAAAACGTCCTGCGGCTCCTCGACCACGCAGATAAGGCTCTTGTCGCGGCTCTCGTCCTCGCAGCGCCGGCACGTGTCGCTCTCCGAGAAATCCCAGCACTCCCGGCAAAATTTGACGGAGGCCTTGGCCTCCTTGAGCGCGGCGATTAAATTTTCCGCCTCGTAGTCCGGCGCGCGCAGCAGATAGAGAGCCAGCCGCTCGGCCTGCTTGGGACCGATGCCGGGAAGCCGCTTGAGGCTGCCGATGAGCCGGCTGAGGCTTTTCACGGCTTTTTCTTGACTCGAACGCGGCCGCCCAGGATGTCCCGCGCCTTCTGCAGCTCGGGCGGGCACGACGCCGACGCGTCGGTCACGTCGCGCCACTCCCCGCCGGGAACGGAGCCCGCGCCCGAGACCGGCACGGCCTTGTCCACGGCCTCTTCCGGGCGTCCCGACGCGGCCGCGGGGCCAAGAGCCATCGAGACCCGGACTTGCTTTCCGCAAGCTTCGGCCGCCTTGGCCTCGATGAGGCTTCGGCTTCTTTCGGCCATATCCAAATCAAATGGCTTTTGAAAAAAAATCTTCCAGGCTCCGTCCGCCTCCCGCGACGCCGCGGCCTGCTCCAGAACCGAGGCCAGAGAAGCTTTTTCGTGGCGTACGGCGGCCACAATCTTGGGCCACGCGTTGCCCTCACCCGGATCCTTTACTTCACCCCGGAAATCCGCAGGCCGGGGTCCATCCGTCTGGATTCCGGCTTGCGCCGGAATGACGGAAGAAGCAGCGAGCGGGCTAATTCCCGACAGCCGCGCCTCCAAGGCCTCCAGGCGCTTGACCCACGAGGCCAAATCGCCGGCGGCTTCCAGGCCGCCGTAGAGTCCCACCTCCAAGCTCATGCGGGGCTGCTCGTCAAAGCGCATGGAATCGAAAATCGCCGCGATGCGCCGCAGCCAGAAGGCCGCGCCGTCGGCGCCGATGCCCTCGGCCACTTTTTTCCACGCGGGCTTGGCCGGCCCGGCGCCGCCCATTTTGCCGATGTAGATTTCCTGGAAAGCCGCGCGCAAATCCCGCAGCATCTCCTTGGGGTCCAAGCCCTCCGCGTAGATTTTCTCAAGCCACCCGCCCAAGGCCCGCGCGTCTTGCGCCGCCAGGGCCTGCGCCACGCCCAAAACCGTCTCCTCCGAAACCAGCCCGAACATGTCCCGCACCGTCTCTTCGCGCACGGGTCCGCCCGCGCAGGAGGCGCCGCACTGATCCAAAAGGCTCAAGGCGTCGCGCAGGGAGCCGTCCGCAGCCTTGGCCAGAAGCTCCAGGGCGGGAGCCTCGACGGCGATTTTTTCCGAGCGCGCGATCTTCTCAAGATAGGCCGAAACGGCCTCGGCCGAAAGGGGCCTGAAGCGGAAGCGCTGGCAGCGCGACGCGATGGTCGCGGGAATTTTCACGGCCTCGGTGGTGGCCAGGACGAAGGCCACGTGCGGCGGCGGCTCCTCCAAAGTTTTTAAGAGCGCGTTGAAGGCCGCGGTGGAGAGCATGTGGGCCTCGTCGATGATGAAAATCTTGCGCCGGTCGCGGTTGGGAACCAAAGACACCGTATCGATGATGACCTCGCGGATATTGTCGACGCCGGTGTGCGAGGCCGCGTCCATCTCCAGCACGTCCAAGGACGCGCTGGCGCCGATTTCCCGGCAGGAGTCGCAGCGGCCGCACGGCTCGGCGGTCGGGCCCTTGGCGCAGTTGAGCGCCTTGGCCAGGATGCGGGCCATGGTGGTCTTGCCCACGCCGCGGGGACCGGTGAACAAATAGGCCTGGGCGATGCGCCCCGCCGAGACGGCGTTCTTGAGCGTGACGGACACGGACTCCTGGCCGGCGACGTCGTCGAAGGTCTGCGGGCGGTAGCGCCGCGCCAGGGACAGGTAGGGCTTGTGCCCCTCAGTCTTCATCGCTTCCGCCGTCAAGGCTCAGACGCCCCGGCCCCCGCGCCGCGACGTGCAGCAGGGCGCCCATGATGGCCAGATTTTTCAGAAGTTCGACGCGCGGCGAGACATGGAGCATCCAGGTGACGGGGACAAGATAGACGGCCAGCGCCGCGGCGGCCCAGCGCGTCTGTAAGCCCAGAGCCAAAGCGATGCCGCACGCCGACTCCAACGCCGCCGCGGCCGCGCAAAAAAACGGCGCTCCGGACATTCCCGCGCCTTCCATATAGGACACCGTTCCCGAGAAATCCGTGATCTTTCCGAAGGCGGAGGCCAAAAACAGGGCCGCGATCAAAAGGCGCCCGGCCAAGGCGATGATGTCTTCCCACTCCACCGGGCCCAAGCCTTACCGGCTGCCCAGGCGAAAGGGCTGCACGTCCTGGTCGCTGGTCTCCAATTCCGCGGTCTTGGCCCGGATGCTGACGGTGCCCCAGACCCCCGGCATCTCATGGCCGCGGTCATCGAAAAGGCGGCCGCGCTTTAAAACGAAGCTCACCCCGTAGCCGGGGTCCGTGAAAAGGGCGTAGCCCGAATGGCCGTCGTCCATGATGCCGCGCAGGGCCAAATGGTGGATATTGAAGTCCGCGCGCGTGAATTTCTTGCTCGGCTCGGCGCTGGCGCCCAAGGGAGCGAAGGGATCGCGGTACTGGCTCCCGGTATAGATGCTGGAAACGGAAGGCTGCTCATTCGCCCTGTGGGCCAGGACAAAATCCTTGGCTTTGAGCATGACGCTTCGCAGGAAGGACTCGTCCTTGGCCGACGGGGCATCGCGCGCGATGTCGTCCGTCTTGGTCAGGGCCAGGGCGTACCATTGGCTCGCCTGGGTCGGATCCTTGGCCACGCCGAAGCCGTTTTCGTAAAGATAGCCAAGCATGAGTTCGGCCGTGGGATTGGCCGCCGAGGCGGCCTGCTTGAATGTTTGCGCGGCCAGGGTGTAATTCTTCTGGTTGAAGGCGGCCAGGGCGCCGCTCACGGGCGGCGCCGGCTGGCCGGCCGCGCAGAACACGGCGCATGACGCCGCCAACGCGAGCAGGGAAGGGATTTTCATGGCCAAGAGAAGTATACTTCGCCCGAGGCGGAGAATTCAAGGAACATCCGCCTTCGCGCGGCTCTTTCCGCGCTCGTCTTCCATATATTCCCGGGAAATCCTATAATCGGGGCGGACCACCGATTATGGCGCCAAAAAAAATACTCGTCGTCGAGGATGAGAAGGCCCTGTCCAAAATTCTCAAGTACAACCTGGAAAAAGAGGGCTACGCGGCCGTGACCGCCGCGGACGGCGAGGCGGGCCTGGCCGCCGCCGCCAAGGAAAAACCGGACCTTATTCTGCTCGATCTGATGCTGCCCAAGAAGGGCGGCCTCGACATCCTCAAAAGCGTCCGCGGCAAATCAAAAACCCCGGTCATCATCCTGACGGCCAAGAACGAGGAGCTCGACCGCGTGCTGGGCCTGGAATTGGGCGCCGACGACTACGTCACCAAGCCCTTCAGCGTGCGCGAGCTCATGGCCCGGATCAAGGCCATTTTCCGCCGGGCCGAACCCGCCGGCCAAGACGCCGCTCAAAACCGGGTTTTGCGCGCCGGCGGCATCGAGCTCGACCCCGCGAAATACGAGGTCGCCGTCCGCGGGCGGCCGGCGGCGCTCTCCGCCAAGGAGTTCGAGCTCTTGAAATGCCTGCTGGAAGTGGCCGGCCGCGCCTTGAGCCGGGATGAAATCCTGGAAAAAGTCTGGGGCTACGACCGCGGCATGGAGCTCGATACCCGCACCGTGGATCAGCACGTGGCCCGGCTGCGCGAAAAACTCGGGCCCGAGGCGGCGCGCCTGGTGACCGTCAAGAACGTGGGCTACCGCGTCAAGAACGACTAGGCCGGCATGTCCTGGCTCGGAAAAATCTCCCTTCGACGCTTTTTGTTCACGCTTCTTTTCGCCGCCACGGCCGCCTTGGCCGCCCGGCTCTGGACGCGCGGCTCGCTCGAAGGCCCCGAGGCGGCCCTCATCGGCGCCGCCGTTGTCCTGGCGCTGGCCCTGGCCCGCAACGACTTGAGCCCCTTGGCGGCCCTGGGGCGCCTCGCCGACGACCTGGCGCAGGGCCGGAACAAAAGCAGGATTAACGAAGCCCTGCCCGGGGAATACGGGCGGCTGGCCCAGTCCTTGAACCGCCTCGCGGAAAGAATCGACAACGACTTTTCCCGCCTGCGCCGGCTCGATGAAATGCGCCGGGATTTCGTGGCCAACGTCTCTCACGAGCTGCGCACGCCCCTGGCCGCCATCAAGGCCTTCTCGGAGACGCTGGCCTCCGGCGCCCTGGCCGAGCGCGAAACCGCCGAGGAGTTCATCCGCGAAATCGAAAAAAGCGCGGACCGCATGTCGCGCCTGGTGGACGACCTGCTGGAGCTCTCCGCGCTCGAATCGGGCCAGCGCCCGGGAGCGCGGGAAAAAGTTTCCCTCATGCGCGCCGCCGCCGAGGTCGTCGCGGCCCTCATGCCCCTGGCGCAAAAAAAACAGATCGTGCTCCGCCTCGATCCTTTCCCGGACATGCCCGACATCCTCGCCGACAAAGGGCAGATGAAGCAGGTCTTCACCAACCTCATCGACAACGCCATCAAGTTCACGGGCGACAAGGGGCTGGTGCACGTCCACGCCTTGCTGCAAAACGGCCGGGAAACGGTGCTCATCCAGGACTCCGGGTGCGGCATTCCGGCGGAGGACCTGCCCCGAATCTTCGAGCGCTTTTACCGCGTGGACAAGGCCCGCTCCCGGGAAATGGGCGGCACGGGCCTGGGCCTGGCCATCGTCAAGCACATCGTGGAGGGCCACGGCGGGCACGTTTCCGTGGAAAGCCGCTTTGGGGAAGGCTCGACGTTCCGCGCGGAGTTTCCCATCCCCGCCGCTTGACCCGGCGCCGCCGCGGCGCCGCGCGCCCTCAGTTCTCGACCCTGTCCCAAACCTTCTCGGCCGCGGGAGAGAGCGCGTCCATGCGCTTTAAGAACAGAGCGATTTTCCAAATCTGCTCCTGGGACAAGGCGCCGTCAAAAGCCGGCATGCCGGTCATGCGGATGCCGTGCGCGATCTTCCAATAGGTAAATCCGTCCGGATCGTCCTCGACGCCGTGCATGCCGAATTGCGGAGGCCTTTGATAGAGCCCCTGAGCGATGTTGGAGCGCTCGCCGGTCGCGCCGCCGTGGCAGACCGCGCAATTCTCGGCGTAAAGCTTGATTCCATCGATCACGTTGGCGGCTGTGGGAGCCACGGGGTTGGGCCCTTTGGGCGCTTGGCGGCGGATGACCGCGTGAAGGGCCCGCATCGCGATGAAGCGCTCAAGATGCGAGGGCTTCGCGTCGGCGTTAGCCGGGGCGTAGCCCAGCGAAATTCCTATCCAAGCGGCGGCCGCCGCGACGACAACGATTCCAATCGCGCCCACGATGATTCCCTTCACCATGCCTTCGCCTCCATCTCAAGCCTTTGGCCGTCACGCGGGCGTCACGCGGAATTGACCGCGAATTCATTGCGCCCGCCCGCAAGCCCAAGTTATCATAAATTTCCAACCATTACTATGATAAGATTGCTTCCCGCCGACATGGACAAAACCGCCGCCGAAGCCGAAAGCCTCCTTCTGCACATGGGCGGCCTGGCCGAGCGGATGATCGACGGCTCCATCCGCATCCTGACGGAGCGGCGCCAGGACGTTATGGCCGAGATCGTCGCCCAGGAGGCCGAGGTCAACGAGCTTCACCGGAAAATAGACGAACTTTGCCTTAAAATCCTGTCCCGAGGCCGGCCGGGCGCCGAAGACGTGCGCCTCTTCATGGCCTGCGTCAAGGTCAACTCGGATATCGAGCGCGTCGCGGATCACGCCGTCAACATCGCGCAGAGCGGCGCCATAATCGCCAAGCATCCCCATCCCCACATCAAGCTTTCGGACATCGTCCGCATGGCGGAGCTGGCCCAGACCATGCTCAAGGGCGGTCTTGAGGCCTTCGCCAAGCGCGACGGAGAGCTGGCGCGCTTCGTGATGAGCCAGGACGACGAGGAGGACCGCATGAAGCGCGCCGCCTTCGAGGAATTGATGGGCATCATGCGGACCAATTCCGCCCTCATCCAAAACGCGCTGGGGCTCATCCTCGTGTCCCGGAACCTGGAGCGCATTGCCGATCACGCGACCAACATCGCCAAAGAGGCGGCCTTCCTGGCCTCCTGCGCGAAGAGGCGCCGCGCCCAGGGCGCGCTGGCGGCCGCGGCCTAGCCCCCCATGGCCACCGCCGGCAGCGTCCACTGGCTGGATTTAAGATCCGGCCGCGCGCCGGCCGCGGGAACGGCCAAGCCGCCCCTGGTCAGCCGGCTTTTCAACCGGGATTTAAGCTGGCTCCATTTCAACGAGCGGGTTTTGAACGAGGCGGCCGATCCGTCCGTGCCGCCTCTCGAGCGCCTGCGCTTCGCGGCCATCGTCAGTTCGAACCTCGACGAGTTCTTCATGGTGCGCGTGGCCGAAATCAGCCGCTTCGCGCGGCTCACCCCCTCCCGCAAGCTGCCCGACGGCATGACCATGTCCCAGCTGCTCTCGCAAATCCGCGAGCGCGTCCTCCAGCAAAAAGCCCGCCAAGCCAAGGCCTTGGAGGACATCCTGCAATCCCTGGCCGAGCACCGCATCCACATCTACGCCGATTTTTCCCGCTTCACCAAGTTCGACCGCCTCATCCAGGCCCGGCTGCCCCTGATCAAATACGTGCTGCGGCGCTCCACCGAGCCGCTGCCGGCGCTGAGCAGCGGACGCATCCACATCTTCCTGCGCTTCCCGCGCGAATACGCCATCCTGACCATTCCCGCGCGCGAGGAGCGCATTTTGCGGCTGCCCTCCGCCAAGGGAGAACGCATATACGCCCTGGCCGATCGCTGGCTCGCCAGCCGCGCCGCGCGGTTTTTCCCCGGGCGGGAAATCATCGAGGCTTTCCCTTTCAAGCTCATCCGCGAGGCCGACATCCGCTACCGCCCCGACGATGAGGACTCCATCGAGGAGCAGATCGCCATGGGCGTGGAGCGCCGGGACAAGGCCAAGGTCATCCGGCTGGAGGTGGACGCCCCCTCCTATTCCGAGGGGACTATTTTCCTGGCCGCCTCCTTAGGAACGCCCTCGACCGGGCTCTACCGCTTTCCCCTCCCGCTCGATCTGCGCACCTTGGCCGGCGTCTACTCGGCCGAGGACGCCGGCCATCTGCGCTACCAGCAAATCCTGCCGCGCACGCCCGTTTTCCTCAAGCGGACCCGCGGGCTTTTCGCCGCGATCCGCAAGCACGACACCCTTCTCCACCACCCCTACGACTCCTTTGACTCCATCGTGGAATTTCTGGGCGAAGCCGCGCGAGATCCCCACGTGACCCGCATCTACCACGCCATGTACCGCACCAGCCGCCACTCTCCGGTCATGGAGGCGCTCAAGGAGGCGGCGCGGCGCGGCAAGAAGGTGACGGCCTACGTCGAGATCAAGGCCCGATTCGACGAGCTCAACAACCTGCGCTGGGCCCAGGAGCTGCGCCGCGCCGGCGTGCGCGTGGTGCGCCCCATGGGGCGCTTCAAGGTCCACAGCAAGGTCACGCAGATTTTCAGGAAGGAAGGCGCGGAGGAAATCTCCTACCTGCACCTGGGCACGGGCAACTACCACCCCGGAACCGCGCGGCAGTACACCGACCTCGGCCTCCTGACGGCCGACAAAATTCTGGGCCAGGACATCGCCAAGTTTTTCCAGCTTCTGGCCCGGCGCTCGCCTTCCGCCGGCCCCGGCTTCAAGGAAATTCTCGTTTCGCCCAACGGCCTTCAGCGCCGGGTCATCGAGCTCATCCAGGAAGAGGCCCGCGTCCAGAAATCCGGCGGGCGAGGCCACATCATCGGCAAGATGAACTCCCTGGTCGACCCGGGCATCATCGAGGCCCTCTACCAGGCCTCCGCCGCGGGCGTCAAAATCGATCTCATCGTTCGCGGCATCTGCTGCCTGCGGCCCGGCATCAAGGGCTTGAGCGAGAACATCAAGGTCACCAGCATCGTGGACCGCTTCCTCGAGCACAGCCGGGTCTTTTATTTCCGGGCGGGCGGAGCGGAGAAAATCTACCTCTCCAGCGCGGATTGGATGCCGCGGAACTTCCATTCCCGCTTCGAAATCGCCTTCCCTATTAAAGACGCGGACCTCAAGCGCTGCGTGCGCGACATCATCCTCAACGTCAGCCTCGCCGACAACGTCAAGGCCTGGAGCCTCAAGGCCGACGGCACCTACGAGAAAGTTTTCCCGCCGCACGCCGGGAAAACCGTGCGCTCGCAGAACGTCTTCGAGTCGCTGGCCGCCATCCAATACCGGGGCACGGTCCTAGAGAAGCGCTTCCGCTAATCCCAGGACAAAAAGCAGCTGGCGCAGCGGTGGTATTTGTCGAGCCGCTCCGTCTTCAAGGCGAACTTCTCGGAGAGAGTCCGGTTGAACCGGATGAGCTCGGGTAGGAACTTCAGCTTCGCGCCCAAGTCCTCGTTCTTGGTCTTGATCTCGTTTTCGTACTCCCAGAAAGTCGAAAGCGCGTGCGGGCCCTTGGCGTTGATGTGGAAGGCGAAAAGCCGGTCCAACGAGGGCTCGAGGAACGCGGGGCCCAAATCGACCCGGAACTTGTCCTTCTGATAGGAGCACAGGATGGGGCTGCGGCTGATGCGCGCGATGACGCCGGTTCCCAGATGCCGGCGCATCGCCGAGGACATCGCCGGGTCCACGTCGCGCAGAATGCCGCGGATGGAAGCTTCCTTGAAATGGATGACGTCGTGATGGCTTTCTTCGCGCACCAGATGATCGAGCCGTCCGGAGGAAAACTCCGAGCGGTAGAGAAGCCCCTGGCGGTGGAATCCCGGGCCCTTGTACTGCAGGTAGACCTTGGTCCCGTCTCCTTTATAGCGCAGGCGCAGGCTGACGCCGCGGCGCAGGAGCTCCAGGCCCGGCGTGTCCAGGAACTGATCGAAAAAAGTTACCCGCTTGACGTGCTTGATTTTTTTGCGTCCCAGCAGGTAGTCGTGAACGTCCTTGGCCTCTTCCGGAAGGACGCGCATCTTGGACTCGATCTCGATGTAGCGGGGATCGCCGATTCCCAGCCGGCGGCAGATGGCGTTGGTCGATGTCTTCATCGCGGATGCCGTTCATTGTATGAAAAATCCGCGCTCATGAGCGCCGCGGTTGTCACATGATTGTCACACAGAATAAATCCCGCCTTCATTGATTGCGGCGCCCGCGAGCGGCTATCATAAAGCGCGGGAATTGGTAGACTACGCGTGCTTCGATACGCCACCCAAGGAGAAAACGAATGGCTTTCCAATTAGTGCCGAAGGAAGAGAAGTTTTTCGATCTGTTCAACAACCAAGCCTCCCACAATCTCGAGGCGGCCAAAATCTTCTTGGAACTGGCCCAAAATTGGAGCGCTGATTCTTCGGCCTTCGCGCGCCTTCAGGACATCGAGCACGAGGCGGACATCACGACGCACGAAATCTACGACCGCTTGAACCGCACGTTCGTCACGCCTTTCGACCGCGAGGACATCCACGAGCTGGGCAGCGAGATGGACGACATCGTGGACCTCATCCAGTCCATCGCGTCCCGCATGCAGCTCTACCGCGTGGATCACTCGACCGAGGACATGAAGAACCTGGCCGAGACCCTGCTGCACTCGGTGGAAAGCGTCAAGAAAGCCATCGCCGAGCTCCAGCACGCCGACAAATCCCGCCGCATCCTGGACTACTGCATCGAGATCAACCGCCTGGAAAACGCCGGCGACCGCGCCTTGGAGGCGGCACTGGCCCGGCTGTTCCAGGGCAAGCCCGACCCGCTCGAGGTCATCAAGTGGAAGGAAATCTACGAGGGCATCGAGGCCGCCATCGACAAGTGCGAGAACGTGGCCAACGTCATCGAATCCATCCTGGTCAAGCAGGCCTAGGGCGGCCTGATGAACTCGTTCGGCGCCGTCTGCGGCATCGTCGCGCTC